>Ga0190265_10000641_pt1 | contig 24081 bp, 23 predicted proteins | sample Popmic124T_FD_133135 | JGI IMG/M metagenome (GOLD analysis project Ga0190265, IMG submission 133135) | Populus adjacent soil microbial communities from riparian zone of Indian Creek, Utah, USA - 124 T | ecosystem: Environmental > Terrestrial > Soil > Riparian zone | place: USA: Utah | collected...
GCCCTTGGGTGCCATCCCGAGCCATTCGGGCGGTTTCCCGAGTCGCTCGGGCACGCTCCCGAGGCTCTCGGACGTCTGCCCGAGGCATTCGGGTTCTTGCCCGAACCGCTCAGGCGCCTGCCCCAGGGGTTAAGGATGCTGCCCGAAGCATTCGGGTTCCTGCCCGAGGGGCTAAGGATGCTGCCCGAGGCCCTCGGGTTCTTGCCCGAGTCGCCAGGGATGCTGCCCGCGGGGCTCGGGCTCAAGGAAAACCCCCTCCCCAGCCCTCCCCCGCTACGCGGGAGAGGGAGCCCCCGCCCTCTCACGCGGCAAAGTTAGCGCGTATGGGGGTCGGGGGTGAGGGCCCGCCTCTGATACCATCCGGCCCGCCGCTCATCGCGGCCGTTCACCAAGGAGAGAGCCCATGCTGGCCCAACGGATTCCCGAGATCCAGTCCGCCTTGGCCGAGGCCGGCGTCGAAGGGTGGTTCTTCGCCTGCTTCCAGCTTAACGACCCGATCGGGCTCGACCTGCTCGGGCTTTCGGGCGAGGGGAAGCTGGTCACCCGCCGCTGCTACTACCTCGTCCCCCGCGAGGGGGAGCCGCGCAAGCTCGTCCACGCGCTCGAGCCGGCCATGCTCGACCATCTGCCGGGCTCCAAGTCGACCTACCTGCGATGGCAGGAGCACCGCGAGCGCTTCGGTGAGCTGGTCTCCGGCTTCGGCCGCCTGGCTGCCCAGTACAGTCCCAACAACGAGCTGCCCTCGGTCTCGCGCCTGGACGCCGGCACCGCCGAGCTCCTGAAAGCTGCCGGGGTCGAGCTCGCGTCCTCCGCCGACCTGGCCCAGCGCTTCGCCGCCACCTGGTCCCAGGAGCAGCTCGCAGGGCACCGCCGAGCCAACGTCCACCTCCACCGGATCGCGCTGGAGGCGTTCAACCGGGTGAGCAGCGCCCTGCGCCGGGGGGACGAGATCGATGAGTACTCGGTGCAGCGCTTCATCCTGGATGCCTTCGAGCAGGCCGGCCTCTGGGCCGAGGCCAGCCCGATCGTCGGCGTCAACGCCCACAGCGCCGACCCGCACTACCAGCCGGGGCCGGATCACACCTCTCCGATCCGCCAGGGGGACTTCCTGCTCATCGACCTCTGGGCCAAGGAGAAGGCGGCGGGGAGCGTCTACGCGGATATCACCTGGTGCGGGGTCTGCGCCCCGGCCCCCACCGACAAGCAGCAGGAGGTCTTCGGGATCGTGGCCGGGGCGCGGGACGCGGGCTGGGAGCTGGTGCGCAGCCGTTTCCCCCGGCAGCCGGTGCGCGGGTTCGAGGTGGACGACGCCACCCGCGGGGTCATCCAGCGGGCGGGCTATGGCGACCGGTTCATCCACCGCACCGGCCACTCCATCGGCATCTCCGACCATGGCCAGGGCGCGAACATGGACAACCTGGAGACGCACGACACGCGGCAGCTCCTGGCCATGACCGGCTTCTCCATCGAGCCCGGCATCTATCTCACCGGCGACTTCGGGGTGCGGAGCGAGATCAACGTCGCCCTGACGGACGAGGGGGCGGAGATCACCGGCGGCGAGCCCCAGCGGGAGCTGCTCCGGCTGCTGGCGTAGCATGGAACGGTGGATGTAGAACGACCCAACCTACGCGAGAACCAGGAGCGCAGCCCGCACAGCCGCCTGGACCAGGAGATGCGCCGTCCGGACGAGGACTTCGACGAGGAACGCGCCCTGGAGCTTTGCGCGGAGATCTCGCGCAACCTCCTGGGCGACTTCGCCCCGGCCCTGGTGCTCCTCCCCGTCTATGACCGGCAGCGGGTCCAGACTCTCCTGGCCTATACCTTCACCCTCTTCGACTTCGCGCGGCAGCGCGGGGTCGAGGGGGAGCGCCTCGCCCAGATCAACCGCTGGCAGTTCACCCTGGAGTCGGCGCTCGGCGGCCAGCCCGTGGGGCAGCCGGTCTTCGTGAGGATGTCCCGGGAGCAGCGGCGCCGCGCCTGGCCGGCCGAGGCGCTCGACGAGATCGCCACCTGCGCCCGCCGCCGCGCCACGCGGCCCCGGCCCGCCACTCCCGCGGATGCCGACGCCGAGGCCGAGCGCCTGGCCAGCGCCGTGGCCGGCGCCCTCCTCGGGAAGTCGCCGCCCGGCGAGGTCAACGCCTTCGCCGGCGCCCTGCTCCGCCTCCGCTCCCTCCAGACCCTGGGACCTGAGGTGGAGAGCCGGCGCAACCCCCTGGCCGTGAGCGAGATGCCGGACGAGTGGAGCGGCGATCCGAGCCCGCAGCGGCTCTTCGAGGCGGCCCAGCGGGAGTGCGGGCGACTCCGCCCCCGGCTGATGAGAGCGCCCCGGGGCCTGCTCGACCTCCCCGCGGGCTACCGGCGGGCCGCGGTGTTCTGCCTGCTCGCCTCGCTGCGGCTTCTCACCCAGATCGAGGAGGGGGACGCGGGGCTGCTCAAGGCGCCGCCCCAGCTCGGCGTGCTCTCCCGGCTGGGATTGCTGGCCCGCGCCCGTTGGTTTCGCGTGGGTTGATCCCGTTCAGGGCTCCACGAAGATCTTCGATGCCGCCCGGAACCCCAGGCTCACCTCCCCACCCCCCTCGCGGCGGATGTCCACCGTGTCCGCGGCCTCGTCGCGGCGCTCCACGGTCAGGGTGCTGCCCGGCTTCAGGTTCCGGCGCTCCAGGAGCTGGAGGAACTCGCGGCTCTGGTCCGCCACCCGCGCCACCCGCACCTGCCTCCCCATCTCGCAGGTGAGCAGGCTCGGCCGCTCCGGCAGCTCGATGACCCCGTGGACGTCCGGGATCGGGTCGCCGTGCGGGTCTACCGAGGGGTAGCCCAGCATCTCGTCCATCCGGTCCACCAGCCGGTCCGACACGGCGTGCTCCAGCTCCTCGGCCTCGGAGTGGACCTCGCTCCAGTCCATCCCCATCACCTTGACCAGGAAGAGCTCGACGAGGCGGTGCCGCCGCAGCACGTGCGCCGCTAGCTGGTGTCCCGAGGGTGTCAGCCTCACACCGCTGTAAGGCTCGTACGCCACGAGGCCGCTGTCTGCCAGGGTCTTGACCATCGCCGTCACCGTCCCCGGCGCCACCTTGAGCGCGGTGGAGATGTGTCCCATCGGAACCAGGCTGTCCGGGCTCCGCTGCTCCAGCAGGATGCACTTCAGGTAGTCCTCGACGGTGCTCGTCGGCATGGGGAAAGACTACCACTTGACATTTGGGCTGACCAGGAGCAGGATTTTGGTATGTCAAAACTGCCGCTTTACCTCATCGTATCCTCTCTGCTCCTCGCAGGCTGTGGCGGCGGCGATACTCCGGCGGGAGCTGAAGGACCTTTGCGCGTCGTGACCACGACCGGGATCATCGCGGACGTGGCGCAGCGCATCGCGGGCGAACATGCCCGTGTCGAGGCGCTGATGGGTCCCGGCGTCGACCCCCACCTCTACAAGGCCTCCGAGAGCGATGTCCGCCGCCTCTCCGAAGCTGAGCTGGTGCTGTACAACGGGCTCCACCTCGAAGGGAAGATGGGCGACATCCTGACCAAGATGGCCCGCAGCCGCCCGGTGGTCGCCGTCACCGAGGAGATCCCCGAGGACCTGCTGCGCGAGCCGCCCGAGTTTGCCGGGCAGTACGACCCCCACGTCTGGTTCGACGTGTCCATGTGGGCGAAGACCCTCGGCCCCATCGCGCGGGAGCTGTCCGAGCTCGACCCGGAGCACGCCGGGGAGTACCAGGCCAACGCCGCCGCCCTGGAGAAGGAGCTGAACGAGCTGGACGCCTGGGTCAAGGCCCAGATCCTGACCGTCCCCGAGCCGCAGCGCATCCTGGTCACGGCCCACGACGCGTTCGGCTACTTCGGCCGGCGCTACGGCATGGAGGTCGTCGGCATCCAGGGGATCAGCACCCTGTCCGAAGCGGGGCTGAAGGACGTGGACCGGGTGGTGGACCTGGTGGTGGACCGCAAGGTCAAGGCGATCTTCGTGGAGGCCAGCGTGCCACGGCGCTCCATCGAGGCCGTGCAGGCCGCGGTGCGGTCGCGCGGGCACGACCCGGCGATCGGCGGCCAGCTCTACTCCGACTCCCTGGGCGCGGCCGGCACCCCGGCGGGCACCTACATCGGCATGGTCCGCGCCAACGTCACGACCCTCGTAAACGCCCTCAAGTAAGAGAGACGCCATGAACCCGAAGCCGCAGATCATCAAGGTGCCGGAGAGGGAGGAGATCTCCCCGGCGGCCGCTCCCGGAGTGCCGGCGATCGAGGTCCACGACCTCACCGTGGCCTATCGCACCCAGCCCGTGCTCTGGGACGTGGACCTCGCCCTCCCCGAAGGCAAGCTGATCGCCATCGTGGGTCCGAACGGCGCCGGCAAGAGCACGCTGCTCAAGGCGATCCTCGGGCTGGTGCCGGCCGTGACCGGCTGGGTGCAGATCTTCGGCGAGACCTATGCCAAGCGCCGCTCCTGGGTCGGATACGTGCCCCAGCGCGAGAGCGTGGACTGGGACTTCCCCACCAGCGCGCTCGACGTGGTCACCATGGGCCTCTACGGCCGGATTGGATGGCTCCGGCGGCCGTCGAAGCACCACCGAGAGACCGCCCTCTCCTGCCTGGACAAGGTGGGGATGCGCGACCTCGCCCACCGCCAGATCAGCCAGCTCTCGGGCGGCCAGCAGCAGAGGGTCTTCCTCGCCCGCGCCCTGGCCCAGGACGCCCGCCTCTACCTCATGGACGAGCCCTTCGCCGGGGTGGACGCCACCACCGAGCGGGCCATCCTTACCCTGCTCAAGGACCTGCGCGCCTCGGGCCGCACGGTCGTGGCGGTCCATCATGACCTCCAGACGGTCGCCGAGTACTTCGACCACGTGGTGCTGCTCAACCTGCGGCTCGTGGCGTCCGGGCCGATCTCGACCACGTTCAACGCCGACAACCTTCAGCGTACCTACGGCGGCAAGCTGACCGTCCTCACCCAGGCCACCGAGGCGCTGCTCCAGAAACGGCCCCTGGAATCGGGCGGGGAGTAGGGCCATGGAGCTGACCTTCACCGCCCGCAACGTCCTGATCGGGGCGACGCTCCTCGGCGCCCTGGGGGGCACCCTGGGCAGCTTCGCCCTGCTCCGGCGCCAGAGCCTGCTGGGCGACGCCCTCGCCCATGCCGCCCTGCCCGGCGTCTGCATCGCGTACCTGATCACCGGGACCAAGTCGCCCCTGCCCCTGTTCGCCGGGGCGCTGGTAGCAGGCCTGATCGGCTCGCTCCTGATCCTGGCTACGGTGCGCTGGAGCCGGATCAAGGAGGACTCGGCCATCGGCATCGTCCTCTCGGTCTTCTTCGGCGTGGGGATCGTCCTCCTGACCTTCATCCAGAAGCTGCCCGCGGGCAACCAGAGCGGCCTCGACAAGTATCTCTTCGGCCAGGCCGCAACTTTGGTTGAAGACGACCTCAAGGTCATGGCCGTGCTCGGGGCCGTCGTCGTCGCCTTCGTCGTGGCCTTCTACAAGGAGTTCAAGCTCCTCTCCTTCGACCCCGGCTTCGGCTCCAGCCTGGGCCTGCCCATGCGCCGGCTGGAGGTGCTCCTCACGCTCCTGCTCGTGGTGGTCGTGGTGGTGGGCCTCCAGACCGTGGGGGTGGTGCTCATCGTCGCCACGCTGATCACCCCGGCCGCGGCGGCCCGCCAGTGGACCGACCGGCTCGGGGCCATGCTCCTGCTGTCGGCCGGGATTGGCGCGGCGTCGGGTGCCGTGGGGTCGCTCGCGAGCGCCTCGCTGTCCAGGCTGCCCACCGGGCCGGTGATCGTGCTCGTCTCGAGCAGCGTGCTCATCGTCTCCCTGCTCCTGGCCCCCCAGAGGGGGATCCTCTGGGCGCGGGTGAGGGAGCGGCAGGCGGCAGAGCGCATCCGGCGCGAGAACCTGCTCAAGGACCTCTATCTCCTGGGCGAGCGCAAGGCGGACTGGGCCACGGCCCTCACCTGGCCGCACCTGATGGGCGTGCGCGGCCAGACCGGCAGGGAGCTCTCCCGGAGCGCGCGGCCGCTCATCGCCGACGGCTTGGCGGAGCAGATCGGTGACACCCTGCGCCTGACCCCCGCCGGACGGAAGGAGGCCGAGCAGGTGGTCCGCAAGCACCGCATCTGGGAGGTCTACCTGAACCGGCGCCTGGAACTGCCGAGCGACCACGTGCATCGGGACGCCGAAGCCATGGAGCACACCCTGTCCGAGCTGGCGGTGGCGGAGCTGGAGGAGGCCCTCGGCTTCCCCGAGAGCGACCCGCACGGCAGCCCCATTCCACCCCGGCGATCACAGAGGGCCGCCTCGTGAGCCCCACCCTGGTCATCCTTCTCGTGGGGAGCTGCGTGGCCGCGAGCTGCGCCCTGATCGGCTCCTTCCTGGTGCTGCGCAAGATGGCCCTGCTCGGCGATGCCATCAGCCACGCCGTGCTGCCCGGCATCGTCATCGCGTTCCTGATCACCGGCGACCGCGCGGCCCTGCCCATGGTGCTGGGAGCGGGCGCGCTCGGCGTCATCACCGTGATGCTGGTCGAGCTCTTCAACCGCAGCCGGCGGCTGAAGGAGGACGCCTCGATCGGCGTGGTCTTCCCGGCCCTGTTCTCGCTCGGAGTGATCCTGATCAGCCGCTACGCCGCGCAGGTGGATCTGGACCTCGACTGCGTGCTCTACGGCGAGATCGCCTACGCGCCCTGGGACACATTGACGCTCGGCGGGACCGACCTGGGTCCCAAGGCGCTCTGGGTGAACGGATCGGTCCTGCTCCTGGTCCTGCTCTTCGTGCTGATCTTCTTCAAGGAGCTGAAGATCTCGACGTTCGACGCCGGGCTGGCGGCCTCGCTGGGGTTCTCGCCGGTCCTGATCCACTACCTGCTGATGAGCATGGTGTCGGTGACGGTGGTGGGCGCGTTCGAGTCGGTAGGCGCGATCCTGGTGGTGGCCATGCTGGTGGTCCCGCCGGCCACGGCCTACCTGCTCACCGACCGCCTCGGCACGATGCTCGGCCTGGCCGTGGGGGTGGGCGTAGCCTCGGCCCTGGGCGGCTACGGCCTGGCGCGGGCCTGGGACGCTTCCATCGCGGGAGCCATGGCCATGGTGGCGGGGCTGCTCTTCCTGGCGGCGCTGCTCTTCTCCCCCAGCCACGGGCTTCTGGCGCGGCTGCTCCAGCTCTGGCGGATGGGCCGGCGCCTCTCGGGCCAGCTCCTGCTGCTCCACCTGCGCAAGGAGGGCGAGGTCGTGCCCGTGTCCACGCTGGAGCGGCGCTTCGGTTGGACCGCCCCGCGGCTGAGGCGGGTCCTATCCGGGCTGCTCCGCTCGGGCTGGGTGGAGCGCGAAGGGGAAGGCCTGCGCCTCACCCCTCGGGGGGCCGAGGTGCTGGAGACCACTGGCCGCGCGCAGCTCGCCCACAAGCTGTAGTAAGTTCTCCGAAGCCGTATTCAACCGGGAGGAAGAGAGAGATGCGAAGCCGGATCTTCGCCCTGATCGTGCCAGGGATGTTGTTTGCCGCCGCTGTAGCAGCCCAGGACGGTTGGTCGGGTCTCGAGGACCCCCTCGTCACCGACCGCCCCGACTTCACCGAGAGCACCTCGACCATTCCCCGTGGCCATTACCAGATCGAAGGGGGGACCACCCTGACCCGGGTCGAGGACGCGGATGCCACCTCCTTCGGCGAGCTGCTGGTCCGCATCGGCACGGGCGAGCGCTGGGAGACGCGGCTCGGCCTCGGCTCCTTCACCCGGATCGACACTCCGTCCGATGAATTCTCCGGGATCGAGGATCCCTTCGTGGGCATCAAGGTGCGCTTCACCGAGGACCCGGGCGACCTCGCGCCGGGGCAGCCTGCCGCGTCGCTGATCCTCTCGACCTCGATCCCCGCGGGGGACGACGAGCTCACCGACGACGAGTGGGTGCCCGAGGCCAAGCTCGCCCTGGCCTGGGAGCTGACGACCCGGTTCTCCCTGAGCTCCAACCTGAACTACAACTACGCGATAGACGGCGGCGAGCGCCTCCACCAGATCGGCGCGACCCTGAGCGGCAGCCTCTCGCTCACCGACCGGCTCGGCGCCTATCTGGAGTGGTTCGGATTCTCCGAGGAGACCCAGGACGGGCCCTCCACCCACTACCTGAACGGCGGCGTCTCGTACCTGATCAACAACGACCTGCGGGTGGACGCCCGGATCGGGACCGGCCTCAACGACGCGGACCCTGACTGGTTCGTGGGCGTCGGCGGAGGAGTGCGGTTCTAGTACTTTTCTCCAGGCTTGAGCTTGATCACCTTGCAGTTGGTCCCGTTGTCGTCCAGCGCCTTGATCAGCTTCTCGGGCGTGCCGGTCAGCGCGGGGAAGGTGCCCCAGTGGATGGGAATGACGTGGCGCACGCCGAGAAAGCGGCAGGCGCGGGCGGCCTGGGTCGCGTCCATGGTGAAGAGGTCGCCGATGGGGAGGAAGGCCAGCTCGGGACGGTACATCTCGCCGATGAGCTGCATGTCCGAGAACAGGGCGGTGTCGCCCGAGTGGTAGAAGGTGTAGCCGCCCGGCAGGCGCACCACGAAGCCCGCGGCCGAGCCGCCGTAGAGGATCTGGTCGCCGTCCGAGATCCCGCAGGAGTGGTCGGCCCGCACCATGATGACCTGCAGGTCGAGGACCTCCTGGCAGCCTCCCAGGTTCATGGCGGAGCAGTTCTCGACCCCCTTGGATTCGAGCCAGCCGCAGATCTCGAAGTTGGCGATGACCTTGCCCGGCTTGTGGCGCTTGGCCAGCTCGATTGCGTCGCCCATGTGGTCGTAGTGGGCGTGGGTGATGAGCATGGCATCGAGCCGGTCGAAGCTCTTGTGCTCCTTGGGACAGGATGGGTTGTTGGTCACCCAGGGGTCGATCAGCACGACCTCGCCCCCGGGCAGGTCGCAACGGACGGTGGCGTGTCCCAGGTAAGTGAACTTCGGACGAGGATGCTGGCTCATATGGGGTCCTCCCTCCCGCGCCGCATTCTACGATAGAGTCCCGCCGACCTAGGGAGGAAACTTTATGGGCGACAACGCCTACTTCTGGATGAAGGCGCTGCACGAGATCGTGGCCCTCTGGCTGGCTGCGGGGGTCTTCGGCAACGTGGTGCTGCGCGCCCACGCAAAGCGGACCGGGGACGCCTCCGGATATGCCCTGATGTCGCGGCTGCACACCGTGTTCTCGGTGCCGGGCGTGATCTTCGCCGGCATCCTCGGCTTCGCCCTGCTGGGGGTGCGGAAGTTCGGCTTCAACCTAGGCTGGGTCCAGGCGTCGCTGACACTCTACCTGGTGCTGCTCGTCAGCATCCTCATCATCCAGCTTCCGGCCCTGCGCCGGGCGCGGACCGGAGAGGCCCCGGGCAAGCTCGCCGGCATCCTGCCCCACGTCGACGCCACCCTGATCGTGATCCTGGTCATCCTGATGGCCGTGAAGCCCGCCTTCTAGACCGGTACAAATGGAACGAGCGGCCGGGGTCGCCGGCCGCTCGCGAGGTATCTGGATCGGGTCGGGCGCGGGTGCGCTCAGACCTGGAACTGCTTGAAGAAGTTGTCGCGCAGCTTGCTGTTGAAGATGTGGTCGGTCAGACGGTAGTAGATGGTCTGCGCGTCGCGACGCGGCGCGACCAGACCATAGGCCTTGAGCTTGGCCAGGTGCTGGGAGACGGCCGAAACCGACACCCCGAGCATCTCCGCCAGATCGCACACACACAGCTCCTTCATGTTGTCGAGCAGGTAGAGGAGCTTGAGCCGGGTCGAATTCCCGGCCAGGTTCATGAGCTCCGCGGCCTCCTCGATGTCCGGCGTCCCCTCAAGGTTCTGCCGGATCTGGGCCATTTCTTTCGATGACATCGTGGGCGCCTCGCCTTTCATCTTTTTGCCTCCAAGGGTCATGACGTTCTGACATCCTCAGTATGGTTATTGCCCACCGGTCAAGACCGGAATCCAGGGCACGTCTCCAACGGTTGTATAACTACGTGCCTGCACCAGAGCTAACCGGGACACCCTCTTTCAACTGTTCTTTGCCGTGCTCTTGTCCGGGTTCCCAGGAAGAGCGATGGTTGAACAATCTCGATTGTACTCCTCGCCATAGGCGAAATCCAGGGAAAATTTTTTTTCTTGTCCCGTTTGGCCCCGCTCGCGCACTTATAGTACCCAACGTGACCGGGGTATAGCTTCATTCCTATCTTGAACGACACGATCCAAGGCTGGTCCAGGAGCTGCAGGAGAGTTCCACGGGGGGTGCGCGCATGGTGTGTCGTGGAATCGTCCAGAAAAAGGAGGACAGGACATGCATGTGAGGATTGAATACTGCGGGATGTGAAACTACTACCCGCGCGCCGCCGGTCTGGCGGCCGACATCCAGCGCAAGTTCGGCGTCCAGTCGGAGCTCGTCCGCAGCTCCGGAGGCGTCTTCGAGGTCACCGTCGGCAACGAGCTGATCTTCTCCAAGAAGAAGGCCGGCCGCTTCCCCACGCCGGGAGAGGTCGAGGAGAAGCTGAGCACCAGGGCCGAAGCCTAGGCTCCCCCGCTTGTCGATCGGTCCCCTCCTCGGTCTCCTCGGTGCCCTCCTCCTCGGCGCCGGTCTCCTCGGGCTGGCGCTGAGGACGGAGGAGCAGAGGCGGACCGCCCCGCCCCTTCCTCCTCCCCGTCCCGTCCCTCCCGAGACCGTCACGGTGCTGCTCCCCGTCCGGGATGAGCGGGACAACGTCCTCGCCTGTCTCAAGACCCTCCTGGCGCAGCGGGCTCGGGTTCGGGTGATCGACGACGGCTCCACCGACGGCACCCGCGAGCTGGCGGCGCAGCAGGCCGGTCCGGAGCTGGTGGAGGCGGGTCCCCTCCCCGATGGCTGGCGCGGCAAGATCCACGCCCTCTGGGTTGGAGCGCGGGGGATCGATACCCCCTGGATTCTCCTCACCGACGCGGACACCCGCCACGGCCACGGCCTGCTGGCCCGCGCGCTGGCCGCGGCGAAGGCGGGAAACCTGGACGCAGTCTCCCTGGCCGGCACCCAGGAGACCCCCGGACTGGGGGAGAGGCTGCTCACCCCGGCGGTCTTCGCCCTGCTCGACGCCCTCCTCGGCGACTGGCAGGAGGCAGGCTCCGGCACCGGGCCGGCCGTGGCGAACGGCCAGTTCATCCTGCTCAGGAGGGAGGCCTGGGAGGCCTGCGGCGGATTCGAGTCGGTGCGCAACGAGCCCATCGACGACGTCGCCATCGTCACCCGTCTGCGGCAGCGCGGCTCGCGGACCGCCTTCTTCCGCGAGCCGGAGCTACGGGTGCGGATGTACCGGGGATTCGGGGAGACCTGGCGCGGCTGGCGGCGCAACCTCGGCGGCATCTTCGGACTCCTTCCGCGCCAGGCCGCCGCCATCCTGGCGGTCCTGCTCGTCCCCGTCCTCGCCCTGGCCGGGTTCCTGGCCACGGGCCGGTGGTTGGAGGCCGCCCTCCTCTGGAGCGCGGGCGCCGCGGCTTCCATCGTTTTTCGCTCCGGCTCCCTCCTGGGGCTGCTCTACCCCCTGGACGCGCTCCTGCTGGCTGCGCTCATGGCACTGGGGATCGCCGACCGCCGCCGGGGCCGCCTGGCGAGCTGGAAGGGGCGGGAGATGAAGGTCTAGATCCGGTCCTCGTACCAGCAGCGCTGGCCGGAGGACTCCTCGACAGAGACAGCCAGAGAATCGACCCGGGAGCCGGAGAGACCCGCGGCGAGGTCGCTCCAGATCATCCGGGCCAGCAGCTCCATGGAGGTGTTGGCGAGGGGGAGCACCAGGATGTCCTCGGAAGGAAAGCGGTAGCTCCGCTCGCCGCAGCGGACCTCGATCGCCGCGCCGTCCTGGCTCCAGTCCAGGCGCTGGCTCTCTCCGGGAAGGAGGGTGCGGCTGTCGAGGCCCGCGCAAATCCCGCGCAGTCTCTTCTTGAACGAATCGATATCGACCAGGAGCCCCTCCCCGTCCAGCTCGCTTCCGGACAGCTCCACCCGGACCCGGTAGTTGTGGCCGTGCAGGAGCTCCGCGTGGTTGTTGGGGAAGAGGGTGAAGTGGGCTGCGGAGAACTTGAAGTCTTCCTTGGCGAGCACGATGCGGAAGCGGGGCATGGAGGGGGATTGTAGGACGAACACGGACCAACTCGGACACCGCAGGCGATTCGCTCCGTGCTCGTCCGTATCGGTCCGTGCTCGTCCGTGTTCTTCTTCTACTCCCCTCCCTGCCCCTTCAGCCGGGCCGCCTTGCCGATCAGGCTGACCAGCTCGGCCACGTCCGCCGCCCGCCGGGACCCCGCCAGCTCACCCGAGACCCGCTGGGTGCGGCGGAAGAGGTCGTCCAGGCTCGACTCCCGGGCCCAGTACGAGCCCCGCAGGATCTCGGCGAATTCCGCCACCACCGAGGCCAGCCGCAGCGACGGGGTCGCCCGCTCCCAGGAGAGGGCGAGCTGCGACAGCCGGAGCAGCTTCTCCTCCTCCCGCACCCGCCCGGTCTTCTCCGAGCGCCAGCGCAGGTGGAGGTTGGCCACCGGCTTGTCGCCCCGGCCTCCGATCCCTCCCGGCTTGAGCTTCACCTCGTAGAGCGCGGTCACGCTGTGCCCGGCTCCGATCTCGCCGGCGTCGACCGTGTCGTCGCGGAACTTGTCGTCGGCGATGTCGCGGTTCTCGTAGCCGAGCAGGCGCCAGCGCTCCACCACCTCGGGGTTGAAGGCGACCTGCACCTTGGCGTCCTTGGCGATGGTCTCCAGCGTGCCCTCCAGCTCCTCGACCAGGACGCGGCGCGCCTCGTCCAGGGTATCCAGGTAGGCGTAGCGGCCGTCCCCCTTGTTCGCGAGCTGCTCCATGAGATGGTCGTTGTAGTTGCCCATGCCGAAGCCCAGGGTGCTCAGCTCGATCCCCTTGCGGGCCTCCTTGCCGATCCGCTCCAGGATGCGCTCGGGGCCGGTGTTGCCGACGTTGGCCACACCGTCCGAGCAGAGCAGGATGCGGTTGTTCACCTCGGGCCGGAAGTAGCGGTTGGCCACGTCGTAGCCGAGGAGCAGCCCGGCCTCGGCGTTGGTGGCGCCGTCGGTCTGGAGCCCGCGGATGGCCTCCCGCGCCCTGGCGAGGTCGTGGGTCGGCTCCAGCACCACCCGCGCCTCGTTGCCGTAGACCACCACCCCGACCTTGTCCGTGGGGCGAAGCTTGTTCAAAAGCATCTCCAGGGACTGCTTGACCAGGCCGAGCCGATTCTCCACCTGCATGGAGCCCGAGATGTCGATCACGAACGTCAGCACCGCGGGCTTGCGCTCCTCGGGCCGGATCTCCCGGCCGCGAATGTTGAAGCGGAGCAGCCGGTGGCTCTCGGGAGCGAACGGCGTGGGCGCCCCCTCGGCGCGGATCGCGAAGTCGTCCCGGGCCGGTGGCTCGTCGCCGTAGTGGAAGAAGTTCACGAACTCCTCCACCCGGACCGAGTCGGGGTCGGGCAGGTTGCCATCTTCCAGATACCGCCGGGTCACAGTGTACGAGGCCGTGTCCACGTCCAGCCCGAAGGTGGAGCGCGCGTCCTCCTCCGTATCCACGAAGGGGTTGGTCCCCGCCGAGCGGTAGAAGACGTCGCCATAGGCTTCGTCGTTGGGCTCGGCGTTTCCCCCCGTGGTGCCCTGCTTGGCGCTGTAGCGCATCGGGGCGCCTCCCGGCACACCGCCGGGGCTGCCGCCGACCACACCGCCGACCACACCGCCTTCGACTCCCTCTGCGACCGCCGCGCCGGCGCTGATCCGCCGTTCGTCCAGCAGCGGCGACTCGGCGGTGATCACGAGCTCCTCCTTGAAGCTCTCCACCTCCATGGGCTGGACCGGATCCGACGGGGCCGAAATCTTCGGCGAAGCCTGGCGCCGCCGCTCCCCCCCCAAATACCCCAGCTCCTTCAACTCCGCCGCCGTCTCCGAGTCGGCCTCGGGCGGTCCCGCCGGAGCGTCGTAGCTCGCCTGCGGACGGGGAGCCGCGGCGGGAGGCGGCGGAGGCGGCATGGCGGAGTCCCGCGGCAGATCCTCGCCGCTGACGGCCTCCTCGGACGCCAGCTCTGGAAGCGGCATCCTCTTCTGGAAGTTCCAGGCGAACAGCCCGCCGATGACCATCACGGCCAGGGAGGCGGCGATCAGCCACCGGTGGCGGCGTGACGCGGCGGGGGGTGTTTCGGCGGCGGCGAGGAAGGGCACGACCTTGCCGCCGGGAGCCTTCGTCCCGACGTTGACGACGGGCGGGATCTCGGCCTTGATCTTCTCGAGCAGGCCCTCGGGCGGCTCGGTATCGTCGAGCGGCTCCGCGAGCCTGCGGGCAACTTCACGTTCGGTCAGGCGGCTCATCGGACGTCCTCCTCGAGGGTGGTGGCCAGGATGCGGAGCGCCTTCTTCAGGCGCTTGCGGATGGCCACGGTGGTGACCCCCTCCTGGCGGGCGACCTCCTTGACGGGGAGGTCGCCCCAGAAGAGGGCGGTCACGGTGTAGCGCAGGTCCTCCGGCAGGGCCAGGACCGCTCTTCGCAGGCGGTCGCCCGCCGCGGCCTGCCCGACGATCTCGTCGGCGCTCGGCGCGGGATCGGGGACGGTGGCCTCGAACCCCTCGTCCATGGAGACGAGGCGCCGAGGCCGCCGCAGGTGGTTGAGGAAGGTGTTGTAGGCGATGCGGCAGACCCAGGTCGAGAACTGGGACCTGCCGTCAAAGCCCGGCAGGGCGTCCCAGGCCTTTCTGTAGGCCTCCTGGGTCAGGTCGGCCGCGAGGTCGGGATCGCCGCAGAGCCGGCGCAGCAGACCGAAGACCGTGCGGTACGTGCTCTCAACAAGCCGCTCGGCCGCCTCCCGGTCCCCCGCCGCCAGCGCCGCCACCAGGCGGCTCTCCTGCCCTGCGTCGGATCGTTCCCGCATTCCGCCTCCCCACCAGCTTGTCACGGTCGCTGCTCTTGTGGTGTTCATGGCATCCCGTTGGACACGGATGCCGGGGGGAAAGGAAACCGGGGACTGTGGAGAAATGGCTCGGCCCTTGCTTACACCTTCTTTTACGAGCGCCTTCAAGGGGCGATAGAAAGGCAGTGTCCATGAGTGAGAAACAGGTCCGTCTGGCTGGCGCGACCCTCGACCGTTCCCGCCACGTCTGCGCCTTCTTCAACAGCAAGGACGAGGAGTACCGGGTCCTCCTCCCTTTCATCAAGGAAGGCTTCCAGCAGGGCGACAAGGCGTTCCACATCGTCGATCCGAACCACCGCCCTCAGCACCTGCTGCGCCTGGAGAAGGAGGGCGTCGACGTGGCCGCGGCCCAGCAGAGGGGTCAACTGGAGGTCATGCGCTGGGAGGATGCGTACCTTCAGGAGGGGCACTTCGACCAGAACCGCATGCTCGCCCTCATCGTAGAGGTGCTGGACGGCGGCCAGGCTCAGGGCTTCCCGCTGACCCGGCTGGTCGCCAACATGGAGTGGGCGCTGGAAGACCGGCCCGGCGTCGACGACGTTGTCGAGTACGAGACGCGGCTGAACTACATCCTGCCCAAGTACGATGACGCTGTCTGCTGAACGTACGACCTGGCCCAGTTTGGTGCCAACGTCGTGATGGACATACTTCGTACCCACCCGATGGTGATCATCGGGGGCATCCTTCAGGAGAACGCGTTCTTCGTGCCTCCTGACGAGTTCCTGCAGGAGCTGCGGGAGCGGAAGGCGCGGCAGGCCACGACCTGACCTGACGGCGATGACCACTCCTCCATCCGACGAAGCCCGGAGCCTCCGCCGCTGCATCCGCGAGCTGGCCGCCCTTTCGGCGCTGTCGGCGGCGTGGAGCCGCACCGACCCGGCGGGCATCGCCGCAAGCCTGGCCGACGTGCTCCTGCGCAGCCTGAGCCAGGTGGATTTCGTCTACGTTGGCGTGCAGGGGCCGGCCCAGGGCGTCGCCTGCGAGGTCGTCTGCACGCACCGGGGCCAGGAGGAGGCAGGCCGGGCCCGGGAGATCGGCCGGACGCTCGAGCCCCTGCTCCGCTCCGGTGCCGACCCGGCCGCGGCGATCTCGAACCCGGTCGGGGAGGGCACCGTTCGCCTCGCGATCACCCCCATGGGGTACGACGGTGACTGCGGGTTCGTGGCCGCCGGCTCCCGGCAGCCGGACTTCCCCGCCCAGACCGACCGGCTCCTCCTCGGCGTCGGCGCCAACCAGGCGGCGGTCGTGCTCCAGCACAGGCGGGCGGAGGCGGTCCTCCAGGAGACGGACCGCCGCAAGGACGAGTTCCTGGCGATCCTCGCCCATGAGCTGCGGAACCCCCTGGCCCCGCTCCGCAACGCCCTGCACCTCCTGCGGCTGGCGGGAAACAACGGGGAGACGCTGGAGCAGACCCGCGGCATGATGGAGCGTCAGGTGCAGCAGATGGTGCGCCTCATCGACGACCTGCTCGACATCTCGCGCATCACCCGCGGCAAGATCGAGCTCCGCAGGGAGCGGGTCGAGCTGGCGGCGGTGATCCAGAACGCCGTGGAGACCAGCCGGCCACTCATCGAGGCGTCGGGGCACGAGCTGACGGTGACGTTCCCGCCGGAGCCGGTCTCCCTCGACGCGGACCCCACCCGGCTGGCCCAGGTGTTCGCCAACCTGCTCAACAACGCCGCCAAGTACACCCCCCGGGGCGGCCACATCCGGCTGACGGCCGAGCGGCAGGGGAACGACGTCGTCGTGAAGGTCCGGGACACCGGCATCGGCATCCCCGCCGAGATGGTGCCCCAGGTCTTCGAGATGTTCACGCAGGTGGACCGCTCGCTGGAACGCTCGCAGGGTGGCCTCGGCATCGGCCTTTCGATCGTGCGCGGCCTGGTCGAGCTGCACGGCGGCAGCGTCGAGGCCCGCAGCGACGGTCCCGGCAGGGGCAGCGAGCTCAGCGTGCGCCTGTCGGTCCATCCATCCGTCCAGGAGGCTCAGGCCGCGCGGGTTGGCGCCGCGCAGGCCATTCCGCCCTGGCGCCGCATCCTGGTCGTGGACGACAACAAGGACTCGGCGGACAGCCTCGCCCTGCTGCTGACCCTGCAGGGCAGCGAGGTCCGCACGGCGTACGACGGCCTGGAGGCGGTGGAAGCGGCAGCCGCCTTCAAGCCCGACGTCATCCTGTCGGATATCGGAATGCCCAAGCTGAACGGGTATGAGGCGGCCCAGAGGATCCGGGAGCAATCCCAGGGCCGGCGGGTGGTGCTCGTCGCCATGACCGGTTGGGGACAGGAGGAGGACAGGCGGCGCTCGGTCGAGGCGGGGTTCGACTTCCACCTGGTCAAGCCGGTGGACCTCACCGCCCTGGAGCAGCTGCTCGCCTCGCTCGCCGCCCCAAACAGCGCGCCGGCTCCGGGATCCATATAAACGGAGCGCCAGATTATATAAGAAGAGCTCAATCCATATACCCGAAGCGGGAAATTATATGGCTGGGCCTGTACTCGGCGATTGGGAGCCGGATCCATATAGACAGAGAGCCTGTCTATATAGATTTCCTCCCCGTCATATGCGTAGAGCGCCTGAGTATATGATTCCGGCGTCATTCATATAGATAGGCTCCAAGTCTATATAGATTTTCTCGCCGTCATATAGATGGAGTCCAAGTTCATATGGGGGAGCTGTTCCCCAGCGTGTCCGCGGCTCTGAGGCTCAGGTATGCGCTTCGAGGAACGTCTCCGGCCTGCTGAACACCTTTGCGATGTTCATCCCCTTGCGCACGGCGTCCAGAGTCACCTTGCCGGTGGCGAGAGCGAGACCCAGGCCGGCGTAGGTGCGCAGCTTGCCGCGGTGGCGGTAGCGCACCTCCAGGACGTGGCGCCAGAGCCCTGAATACTCGTCATAGAACTCCTCCAGGGAGAGCTTCGTCGGCAGCACGGCGTGGACGATGTCGTACATCTCCCAGTCGTGCGTCGTCACCTGCTCCTGCGCCGTCTCCCAGAGGTCGGTGCCGGGCAGGGGGGTGAGGACCGAAAAGCCGCTGTTGTAGGCGCCGGTCTCGTCGATCCAGTCGCGCAGGCGGGCAAAGTCCTCGCGGTCCCAGGCCGGGTCCACGATGAAGTTGGGCGTGTAGCCGACGCCCAGCTCCTTGAGGATCGCGAGGGCCCGGGCGTTGTTCGTGGCCGTGTTGCTCTTGTTGACCGACTTGAGCCCCTCGTCCGTGACCGCCTCCAGGCCGAGGAAGATGGACAGGCTGCCGCAGTCCTTCCACATCTCGATCAGATGCGGGAACTTGCAGATGATGTCCGTGCGCGTCTGCACCGTGAAGTACTTCTTGATGCCCGCGGCCTTGATCTGCCGCGCCATCTCCTCGCCCCGCCGGACGTTCATCCAGAAGATGTCGTCGGTGATGAAGACGTTCGGGGCCTCGATCGCCTTCAGCTCCGCGACCACGCGCTCGGGGGATTTCTCGCGGAAGGTGCTCTCGTGGAACTTCCAGACCGAGCAGAAGTTGCACTTGAACGGGCAGCCGCGGGCGGTCTCCATCAGGGCCAGCGGCTTGCGGAAGTTGATGTAGTAGTGGGGCGCGTAGTGTGCGATCAGATGCCGGGCGGGCATGGGGAGGGAGTCCAAGTCGTCGCGCATCGGGGCCGCCCCCGTGGTGATCTGGACGCCGCCCCGGTTGAGGACCAGCCCGAGAACCCTGGCCAGGTCGCCTCCCCGCGCCAGGGCGTCCACGAGGTGAGGCATGACCTCCTCGCCGTCCCCGACCGCAATGGCGTCGATGGCCGGATGGAGGAACCATCCCGACTCGCGGGAGGCGTCGTGCCCGCCCAGCACCACGAAGGCCCCGGGCAGCTCGCGCCGCACGCGTTCCGCGATCCGCAGGGTCCGGAACCGCTCCGTGGTGAAGTTGCACTGAAGGCCGACGACATCGGGCGCGAAGCGCCGGCAGAGGTCGAGACCGTGCTCCTCCCCGTCGATCCGGAGATCGAAGATCCGGCATTCATGTCCTTCGGCTTCGAGCCCGCCCGCGATGGAGATCGGACCCAGCGGCTCGACGAAGGTGAGCATCTCCAGACCGAGGATGCCGCCGATCGGCGGCTTCAGGAAGGCAACCTTCATCTCGGGCCTCCTTGGCGTGTGGTACGGCGAGGAACTGGATTCTACACCTCTGCAACCACCCGCGACCGCTTCCATGCGTCGGCGACGCGCAGGTCTTCGCGGCCATACCCGCGGCGCAGCGCGGTGCGGAGGGCGACGGCGGGACGGACAGGCAGGGAGGTGGGCTCGAGCAGAGCCTCGTAACGGCGCGGCATGGTTCTCTCCGAAAACGGCCGGGATCATCTCACAGTCCGGACCTCACCCCCTGTCCCCCTCTCCCATCTCCCGCCCGGCCCGCCCCGGGAGAGGGGGGACGTTTCTGAGGCGGCTTTGCCGAACGCAAGGCACGGTGGCTTCAGTTACGTTCCCCTCTCCCGGCGGGGGGTGGTTGGGAGATGGGAGAGGGGGACAGGGGGTGAGGGTCCTACTCCAGCGCCATCTGCACCAGCGCTTCCATGTGCCCGGTCTGGGGGAAGAGGTCGATCAGAGAGATGCTCTCGATGCGGTAGGCCTTGGTGAAGAGCCGCAGGTCCCGCGCCAGGGTGGCGGGATGGCAGGAGACATAGGTCAGCCGCTTCGGCCGCCGCTCCAGGAGGACGCGCGGCACCTTGGACGACAGGCCGCCGCGCGGGGGATCGACCACGACCCGGTCCGCGCCTTCGGGGAGATCGGGGATCCAGGTCTCCACGGCCCGGGCCACCACCTCCAGGTTGGTCAGCTTGTTGCGCCGCGCGTTCGTGCGGGCGAAGCGGGCCGACTGTGTGTCCCCCTCCACCGTCACCACCCGGCCGTAGCGGCGGGCGAGCGCCAGGGCGAACAGGCCCACGCCGCCATAGAGGTCGAAGGCCGTCTCCCCCTCCCAGCCGCCGACCACGGCCTCCACGAGCCGCGGCAGCAGATCCCGGTGACCCTGAAAGAAGGTCCGCGCGTCGTAGGAGTAGGTCAGGTCCCCCACCCGCAGCGTCACTTCGTCGTGAGGCAGCCCCGGTATGTTCGGCGAGACCGTGACCTGGCCGCCATCTCCGGCGGCAAGATCGATCCGGTTCGTTACGCCGGCCGTCAGCTGCTCCTGCAGGATCGGAAGGAAGGCGTCCAGCTCGGGCACCAGCAGCGCGCAGCGGGTCAGCGCGACGAGGTCGCGGGTGCCACGGGCGTAGTAGCCCACCCGCACGCCGCCGGTCATCGGGTCCACGTCCGTGTGGAGCTGCGTGCGGAGGCGGTAGCCCCAGGGGGCTCCGGCGATCAGCTCGGTGTTCTCGGGGTTGACCTGGATCCCGCCTATGCGCTCCAGGGTCTCGCGCACGGCGGCGGCCTTGAGGAGCGGCTGGACCTCGTCCCGGATGTGCTGCAGGTCGCAGATGCCCGTGGGGCTGAGCTCGGGGTAAGGTTCGGGCCGGCGCGCCGGACCCGGCTCCAGGACCTCCGCGATCTCGGCCCGGCCGTAGTCGGGACGGCGCTCCACGATGAGGACCTTCAGAAGGTCCCCCGGCGCCGAGCGGGGCACGAAGATGGGCACTCCTTCGTAACGGGCCAGCCCCTCGCCTCCCGCCACCAGCTTTTCGATCCGCACCTCCAGCTCCTCGATTCCGGCGAGGCGGGCTCCCGGAGGAGGTGGCGGCGGAGGTGACGGCTCAGGGAGAGGCCCGGACGGCGGCTTCTCCCGGCGCCAGTCACCCTGGGATGGGCGCTCCCCCGGCCGTTCGCGGCGGAACCCGCCTCCCGGACGCGGGCGTTCGTCTTTCGACCGGCCCTGCCACGGACGGCCGTCCCTCCCCGGTTTCCGGGGACCTTGCCCGCGGCCTCCCTGGCTGTCTCTCGTCCTCATGCCTCCGAATTCTCCCCGCGCCTCGGCGCTTCGGCCTCGGCTTCTATAAGAAAGTGAATGCGCGGGGCCAGCTCCGGCATCCGGCGCTCCACCTCGGCCCGCAGCTCGGCCACTTTGTGGCGCCGTGAAAGATGATGCAGGACCAGGGCCTGGTTCCGGAACTCGCCCGCCCGGCGCTCGATGTCCTCCAGGTGGAGGTGCTTGAAGCGCTCCCCCTTGTCCCGGTGCTCCTCGCCGAGGAACGTACACTCCAGCATCAGCACCCGGGCGTCGAACAGCCGGGGCTCCAGGTCGAACACCCCCGGCCCGGTGTCGCCGCAGTAGGAGAGCCAGAGCTCCGCCACCGCCTCCGAGGTCTCCACTCCACGCCGGCGCAGCTCGACGATCTCGGGGCCGGAAAGGCCCGCATGGTCCGGGGCCAGCCGCCGCTTGGTCCGCCAGAGGTGGAACCCGAGCGTCGGCACCACGTGATCCACGCGGAACGCCTCCATGGCCAGGCCCCTCCCCACCTCGACCCGGTCGCCGGGCGAGAGCGGGACCAGGTCGTAGCGGTAGCTGGCGCGCTCGAGCCGCTCGGCCGCCGAGATGAGCAGGCCCAGGGGCTCGGCGATCTCGGCCGGACAGAAGACCCGGGTATGCACCAGGCGGTGGAGCGAGCGCTGGGAGAGGACGTACGGCAGCCCCAGGGCATGGTCCAGGTGCCCGTGGCTGACGAACACGTCCCGGGCCCCGGCGAGCTGCAGGGCGCCGCGGCCCACGTCCAGCGCCAGGCCCGGAGGATGGATGCGGAACCAGGACTCGTCCCCGGCGCGCGACCAGCCCTCGATCCGCAGGTCTCCGAAGCGCAGCTCGACGGGACGGATGAGAGACATAGGATTGTAGGGGCGGCTCTTGTGGCCGCCCTCCGGAAGGGCACCCACAAGGGGTGCCCCTACACGGAGGATCGATCTGTCTGTATCAGATCTCCCGGTAGATCCAGCGGCGGATCGGGGCCAGGCGGTTCTGCACGCTCTCCCAGTCGGGGTCGATCAGCCACAGGGTGGCCGCGACCGAGGACAGCAGCGAGTTGCCGTCCTGGGGGGTGAAGCAGAAGCCGTAGACCTCGCGCTTGCGCCGCACCGTGACGGTCGGCAGCACCACCACGGCCTGGGAGAGGATGCGCCCGTAGTAGCCGTGGTCGCGGCCGAAGCTGAAGATCAGGTTGGCGTCGCGCTTGTCCGTGACCGCCACCCGCGGGTTGTCCTTGAGCCGCTGCTTGACCTCATCGAGGGTCGTGTCCCGGGTCAGGCCCAGGTTGAACCAGATCGAGTGCATGTACTGGGTGTTCAGCTTGACCGCGCTCGAGAACAGGTTGAGGTCCTTGTTCAGCGTCTCGAAGACGTGATGGGCGTCCCGGGCGTGGTGGGTGCCGAAGTCCGGGTCGTCGTGCTTGCCCACGTTCGGGGCGGGCACGAAGCTGTTGGACGCGGACACGTCGTTCGCCCGCCGCATGCAGACGAAGGTCCCCTTCTCCAGGCAGTACTCCTTGTCGTTGCCGTCGTCGCAGACCGTCTTGATCAGGGTCGTGATGTTGTGGGTGTTGCAGGAGACGATCTGGAGGAAGCGGTCCTCGCCCGGGATCAGGGTCTCGTCGTTGACGCCGCGGGCGTAAGGCTTGCCGAAGCCGAACTCGCTGCCTTGGGCGAGGAAGCCCTTGGGCCCGCTGATCCCCTCGTAGTACTTCTCCTTGTTCTCGTTGCCGGCCGGCGTGCAGTCGAGGACCACGGTGGCGCGCTCCAGCGCCTCCCGGGCCTCGTAGCTGGGCTCATGGCCGAGCTTCTCGAACTGCCCCCGGACGTCCTCGTCCACGGCGAGCTTGGCGCCGCGCTCCATCAGGTGCTTCAGGCGGGACTTGTCGGAGGCCAGCGGGGTCCGCTTGTGGAAGGTGACCTCGTCGATGCCCATCCTGTCGCGGAAGTCGGTGAACAGGCCGATCAGGGGCTCCCCGATCGTGCCCGTGCCCACGATGTGGACAATCCTCTTCATGAGTGCCCTCTCGAAGGAAAGTTAAGGTCTTCTCTGGCGCCTGGGGCGCAGTTGGACGGCCCGGAGATTAGCACAACGCATGCCAAAGAAATTTTACAGCTCGGAGTGGTTTGGTAAAGCCGTCGCTCCCCTCGGCACCCCGGTAGTAAAACTTGCCCCTTCCCCCGCGGCGGCCGCGCACCACCCCTGGTAAAGCTTTCCGCGGCCCCGTTTTCCACCGGTTTTCCTCGTGGTTTTCCACATTCTGGGGGCTTGATGGGTCTTGACCACAACATCTAGTGGTCTTAAGCTTCAAAAAGTCGTTGCCCGCAGGAGCCCCCCAGGAACCCGTTCTAGGAGGACACACAGATGGTACAACCGGTGGTGCAGGAGCAGAGCGTGAGCGGCAGGTCGTCGGCGTCTTCCGTGGAGATCCCCGTCAAAGGGGGTGCGTCCGCCAGGAACGGCCTGAGCTTCCAACGCTTCTACACCACGCCGGGGGTGAGCCCCTTCGACACGGTCGAGTGGGAGCTGAGGGATGCGGTCATCAGCAGCGAGAAGGGGGAGAAGGTCTTCGAGCAGAAGGGAGTCGAGTTCCCCAAGTTCTGGTCGCAGACGGCGACCAACGTGGTGGTCAGCAAGTACTTCCGCGGCCAGCTCGGCACGCCGGAGCGGGAGCGCAGCGTGCGCCAGCTCATCTCCCGGGTGTCGGACACGATCACCGAGTGGGGGCGCGACGGCGGCTACTTCGCCTCCGCGGAGGACGCCGAGACCTTCCACGACGAGCTGACGCACATCCTCCTCTACCAGTACGCCTGCTTCAACTCGCCGGTCTGGTTCAACGTGGGCATCGAGCCCAAGCCGCAGTGCTCGGCCTGCTTCATCAACTCGGTCGACGACACCATGGACTCGATCCTGACCCTCGCCAAGACCGAAGGCATGCTCTTCAAGTACGGCTCGGGCACGGGCAGCAACCTCTCCAAGCTGCGCTCCTCCCGCGAGCCGCTCGCCGGCGGCGGCACGGCCTCCGGCCCGGTCTCCTTCATGCGTGGCTTCGACGCCTTCGCCGGCGTCATCAAGAGCGGCGGCAAGACCCGCCGCGCCGCCAAGATGGTCATCCTCGACGTGGACCACCCCGATATCGAGGAGTTCATCCGCTGCAAGGAGGTCGAGGAGAAGAAGGCCTGGGCCCTGATCGACGCGGGCTACGACGGCAGCTTCAACACCGTCGGCGGCGCCTACGACTCGATCGCCTACCAGAAC
>Ga0190265_10000642_pt1 | contig 24063 bp, 23 predicted proteins | sample Popmic124T_FD_133135 | JGI IMG/M metagenome (GOLD analysis project Ga0190265, IMG submission 133135) | Populus adjacent soil microbial communities from riparian zone of Indian Creek, Utah, USA - 124 T | ecosystem: Environmental > Terrestrial > Soil > Riparian zone | place: USA: Utah | collected...
CTGGTCAACTTGGCGTGGCACGGCCTGGACGGCATGGAGTCCCGACCGCGCCTGATAGGTCACCGCCGGAACTGAACGCGGAAGCGGGAGGCGCCGGTTGGCCACGACGCAGGTCGGGCGCCCCGTCCCAACGGGGCGCCCTTCGCTATGTCCGGCAGAGAACGGTCCGGGCAAGGGGCTGCCGGGCCGGTGGCCGCGCAGGGGTAGGGCACCCTGGTTTCCCGTCGTGCCTGGAAGGAGGACACCCGAAGTGCCGTACGCCAGGACTGCGGACGGGGTGCGCATCGCCTTTCAGCCGTGCGGGGAGGGCGCTCCGCTGGTTCTGCTCGCAGGGCAGTCGAACAATCACCACTGGTGGGATGACGTACGCGACGACTTCCACGCCGCGCACCGCACCATCACGTTCGACTACCGGGGCACGGGTGCGAGCGACAAACCCGACGAGCCTTACAGCACCGAAGAGTTCGCCGACGACGTGGTCGCGGTGCTCGACGAGATGGGCGTCGAGCGAGCCGCCGTCTACGGCACTTCGATGGGCGGTCGTGTCGCCCAGTGGCTCGCCGCCCGCCATCCGCACCGGGTACGCGCCCTGGTGCTCGGCTGCACCTCACCCGGCGGCCGGCACGGCGTCGAGCGCGACGACGACGTACGCAGGTCCCTGGTCTCGTCGGAGCCGGGCGCGGCCAGACAGGCTCTGCTCGAATTGATGTACACCCCGGGCTGGTTGGCGGCCCACCCCGGTCCGTACAACACGCTCGGTGACCCGGGCATGCCTGCCTACGCCCAGCGCCGGCACCTGGCCGCGAGCAACCGGCACGACGCGTGGGACGTACTCCCGGACATCTCCGCGCCCACCCTCGTCGTGCACGGCAGCGACGACCTGCTCAACCCGGCCGCGAACGCACCCCTTCTCACGGAGCGCATCCACGGCGCCCGGCTGGAGTTGATCCCCGGCGGGCGTCACGCCTACTTCGAGGAGTTCCGGGCCGTCGCCGGCCGCCTCGTCCTGGATTTTCTCCACGAAGCACGCTCGCAGCGCTGACCGGAGCGGCGACGACGTCACTTCCGTTCGGCGAACTCGTCCAGGGCGCCGCTGATTTCCCGGCTCATGGTGCTGCTGCCGAGATGTCCGGCGTCGTTGACGGTGACGAGACGGGCATCGGGCCAGGCCTGGGCGAGTTCCCAGGCGGTGCCGAGGGGGGAGCCCATGTCGAAGTGGCCGTGGATGAGTACGCCCGGGATTCCCGCCAGACGCCCCGCATCGCGCAGCAGCGCGCCCTCCTCCAGCCATGCGCCGTGCGAGAAGTAGTGGGAGGCGATACGAACCAGAGCCTGCCGGGCGGCTGTCGGGCGGCTGCCGTACGGGGTCGGCGCACCGCTGGGCTCCCGGGAGAGCACCGCGTCCTCCCAAGCGCACCAGTCCTCGGTGGCTTTCGCCCGTACCGCGGAATCGGGGTCCTCCATGAGACGCGCGTACGCCGCGACGAGGTCGCCGTCACGGCCGGCGGCGGGGACGCCCTCGCGGAAGCGTTGCCATTCCCCGGGGAAGAACCGCGCGACTCCCCGGTAGAGCCAGTCGGTCTCCGAGCGCCGCGTCATGGTGACGCTCGGGATGACGATCTCCGAGACACGTTCGGGGTGTTGCTCCGCGTAGGCCAGGATCAGCGTGGAGCCCCACGAGCCGCCGAACAGCAACCAGCGCTCCACGCCGAGGTGTTCGCGCAACTGCTCCATGTCGGCGATCAGATGAGGCGTGGTGTTGTGCTTCATGTCGGCGGCGGGGTCGGAGGCATGCGGGGTGCTGCGCCCGCAGTTGCGCTGGTCGAAGAGGACGACGCGGTACCGGTCGGGGTCGAAGCGCCTGCGCACCCAGGCCGTACAGCCCGACCCCGGGCCTCCGTGCACGACGAGCGCGGGCTTGCCGTCGGGGTTTCCGCAGACCTCCCAGTAGACGCGGTTGCCGTCGCCCACATCGAGCATGCCCTGCTCGTACGGCTCGGTCTCCGGATACAGCTCGCTCATGTCGCTCCCCCCTGGGCCGGAATTGAGAGAGCGACGTTACGGCCCCTCGGAAGTGGAAGCGAGCTGTATACGGGGGCGTATACTCATGCCATGGCTGACTCGATGATCCGTGTGCCCTCCGAAGTGCGCGACAGGCTCGCAGAGCTCGCGCGAGACCGGGGTACCACCATCGGCGCCATGGTGAGTGAGTACGCCGAATCCACTCCCACCAAGGGAGAGATGGAGAGCAAGGCGACCGAGACGAAGCAGATCCTGTACGAACTGTCGGGTTACAGCCCGACCGAGGAAGAGGAACAGGCCTCGCTTGCCGAGCTGCAGCGTCGCATCGAGGCGCTTCGGTGACCCGTGAACGGTTCGTCTTCGACACGGCAGCCCTGCTCGCCGCGGGTTCCGGCAATCAACTGGCCTCGACACTGATTCACCAGTCGAACTTCCGGCCCGACTGGTCGTTGTATGTGCCGCTCTGCGCGCTGATTCAAGCCGAGTGGGAACGAAAGGGCATCGCGGAACACTTCGCGGCCCTGCCCGGCGCGGTGTTCCTGGACGTGGACCTGCCGACCGCGCTGTCCGTGAGCAGGGCAGCCCCTGAAGCATGGGCAGAGGCCCAGGTCGTCCACGTGGCGACGCCCAGCCCGCTCTCCCCCGTCTCGCCCCAGGGAGCGACGGTCGTCACCACTCACCCCGTTCTCTACCCGGGCCTGCCCACCTTGGACATCACGCCCTGAGCTGCGGCTCCAGGAACTCGAGGCGGTTGCCCACCGGGTCCTCGGAGTAGAAGCGGTGGTGGCCCGGGAGGGTGTCGTCCCAGGTCACGGGTGCGCCGGCGTGGGCGAGGCGGGCGGCGAAGGCCGTGATGCCCTGTACGCGGATGCCGGGATGGGCCTTCCTGGCCGGGCGGAAGGGCTCCTCGATGCCGAGGTGCAGTACGACGGAGCCCGCCGTGAACCAGCAGCCTCCGCGTGCGGCCAACGCCGCCGGTTTGGGGATCTCCGTCATCCCGAGGGTGCCCGCGTAGTACGCACGCAGCGTGTCCTCGAAGCCGGGCGGGGCGGCGAGTTGGACGTGGCCGAGGGAGTCGATCACGGGGCCGGTGCTCCCTTCGTTGCGACGACGAAGACGCGGCGGAAGGGGAGGACCGTCCCGTACGAGGCCCCGGCCGGGAGGGGCGGATAGGCCTCGCGCAGCAGTTCGCCGTACTCGGCGAGGAATTCCTCCCGCGCCGGCGGATCGTCTTCGAGGAGCGTGAGTACGGGGCGCAGCGCGGTGCCCTTGACCCAGTCGAGCACCGGGTTCTCGCCGTGGAGCACGTGCGCGTAAGTGGTCTCCCAGGTGTCGACCTCGCATCCCAGGGGGGCGAGCGCGGCGAGGTAGCCGGCCGGGTCGAGGACGTCTTCGCCGCGGGGCCCGGCCCCCAGACGGCCGCGCCAGCGCGGTGAGTTGCGCAGCTCCAGCAGCAGCGTGTGGCTCGGGGAGTGGAAGTTGCCGGGGACCTGGAAGGCGAGGACGCCGCCGGTTCGCAGGGCGTCGATCCAGGCCGGGAAGAAGTCCGGGTGCCCGGGAACCCAGTGCAGGGCGGCGTTGGAGAAGATCAGGTCGAACTGCTCGCCGGGCGACGGCGGCCATGTGGCCAGGTCGGCGTGGGTGAAGTCGAGGCTGCCGCCGGCCGAGGTCTTCCCCGCGTACGCGCGTGCCTCATGGAGCATCGCCGGCGAGTTGTCGTAGCCGGCGATGTGCGCGCCGGGCCAGCGGGTGGTGAGCGGCACGGACGGGCCGCCGGGGCCGCAGCCGAGGTCGGCGATGCGCGGGGCGTCCTCGTCCGGCAGTTCGGGGACGCGGGCCAGCAGGTCGTGTACGGGGCGGGCGCGGGGACCGGCATGGCGGAGGTACTGGTGCGGGTCCCAGACGGGTGACGTCATGGCAGGCCTCCAACGGCAGGTGTCTCGATATCAAGAGACGGTTTCATGCTCCATCCCCGCATATCTCGATGTCAAGAGACTTCATGTCGACACAACTACTACACTGATCACTATGGAGGACGAGGTCGACCGACTGGTGGCAGCCTGGCGCCGCGAGCGCCCGGACCTCGACGTGGAGCCCCTGGAGGTGCTGAGCCGCGTCAGCAGGCTCGCGCGGCACCTCGACCGCGCGCGCCGGATCGCCTTCTCCGAACACAACCTGGAGCCCTGGGAGTTCGACGTCCTGACGGCACTGCGCCGCGCGGGCACCCCGTACCAGCTCTCACCCGGCCAGCTGCTCACCCAGACACTCGTCACCTCGGGCACCATGACGAACCGCATCGACCGGCTGGCGAAGAAGGGGCTCGTCGAGCGGCTGCCCGACCCGAACGACCGGCGCGGAGTGCTCGTCCGGCTCACGTCCGAGGGCCGCGACCGCGCCGACAGCGCGCTGGCCGGACTGCTCGCCCAGGAACGAGCCATCCTCGCCGGGCTCTCCTCGGCGCAGCGTGCGGAACTGGGCTCCCTGCTACGCCATTTGACGGCACCCTTCGACAACATCCCGGGCTGACCGGGCTCTTCGCCCGCGCCCCCCGGAGCGCCCCGGTGCGCGGGGTGTGGCGCAGCCCGTAGCATCCCCGGCATGGGCGGACGTCATTCAGATCGCTTCACGGGGCGCACCGTCCTCGTCACCGGCGGTGGCGCGGGTATCGGCGCCGCCACCGCGCACAGGCTGGCCGATGAGGGCGCGGCCGTCGTCATCCTCGACAACGAGGAGGAGGGCGGCCACCGTACGGCCCGCCAGATCACCGCGTCCGGCGCCCGCGCCGCATTCGTGCTGGGGGACGTCACCGACGAGCCCGCATGGGCCAGAGCGGTACGCACCGCCCACGACGGCTTCGGCTCCCTCGACGGACTGGTCAGCAACGCCGGGCTGATGCGGCCCGGTCCGGCCGACGCGCTCTCACTCTCCGACTGGCAGGGGCAGTTAGGGGTGAATCTGACGGGCGCGTTCCTCGGTGTGCGGGCCTGTCTCGACGATCTGCGTGCGCGCCGCGGAGCCATCGTGCTGACCTCGTCCGTGCACGCGCTCATCGGTCTGCCCGCGCGTCCCGCATACGCGGCCACCAAGGCCGGGCTGACCGGTCTGGGCCGTCAACTCGCCGTCGACTACGGGCCGGTGGTCCGCGTCAACTGCGTACTGCCCGGCCCGATCCTCACCCGCGCCTGGGAGGAAGTGGCGGAGGAGGATCTGCGGCTGACGATCGAGCAGACCGTCGCGGGCCGCCACGGTCACCCGGACGAAGTGGCCGCCGCCATCGCCTTCCTGCTCTCCGACGACGCCTCTTATGTGACCGGCACGAGCCTCGTCGTCGACGGGGGCTGGAGCGTCTACAAGACCTCCGTCTGAGCGGGCAACGAGCCGTCGCGGGCGCTCAGTTGAAGCAGTGGGGCAGATCCACTGGATCCCCGGGCCCCTGGCCCCTGACCACCTGGGGCCTTCAGTGCGCGGCGCCGGCTTCCAGATCGACGGGGCCCACGCCTGCCCGGCGCGCCAGCGCCACAGCGGCCAGCGTCGAGTGGACGTTCAGTTTTCCCAGCACGTTCTGCATGTGCGTACGGACCGTGTGCGGCGAGAGATACAGCCGCTCGGCCACCGCCTTGCGTCCGAGACCGGCCACCATGCAGCGCAGCACTTCGCGCTCCCGCGGCGTGAGTGACTCCACCAGCCGCTCGCTCTCCGTGCGGTGCTTGCGCGAGGCCGTCAGCTCTTTGAGCACGCCGGTCAGCAGCGCGGGCGGAAGATGCGTCTCGTCCTTCAGTACGCCCCGGATGACCTGGAGCAGCCGGGAGAGCGAGCAGTCCTTCGCGACCCAGCCCCCGGCACCGGCCTGCAGGGCCGAGGCGGCCTGACGGGGATCGTCGCGCTCGGCGAGCATCACCGTACGTACCGCCGGGTGTTCGTTGCGGACGCGGACGACGAGCGGGATGCCGCCGAGGGCCGGGCCGCCACCGCTCCCGGGGGCGCCGCCCTGGGCCGCGTCCCGCGAAACGACCGCCGTGAGCTGCCCGTTGGCGCCGTTCGGATTCGGTTGGCCCGCGGCGGGTGAGGCGGTCGCACCCGGCGGAGAGACCCCGGACGCGGACGTGCCGGGGGAAGGGGCGCCGGTCGAAGCGGGCGCGGCAAGATCCGCGTCGACCAGCAGCACGTCGAAGCCCCGCCCGTCCGCCGCACCACGCTCCAGGCAGCGCAGCGCGGCCGGGGCGCTGCCCGCCGCCGTGACCTCGACGTCCTGCTCGGCCGCCAGCGCTGCGGCCAGAGACTCGGCGAAGATGCGGTGGTCGTCGACCACCAGCACCCGGATACGTTGCATGGCACCCCCTGGCAGTGCGAATTCGTCACCCGGTGCGGAGGGAAAAGATGCGCGCGAGCCGGGAGTACCTCCCGCACTGGAGACCGTGGGGAAGGTCGCCGCCGCGCCGCCTGTTGCTGCCCGCCTGGCAGATCGCTGCCCGGCGTGGCCGCCCGGCTGCCTCGCCCCCTGAACAGGCACCGGCCCCCACCGGTGCTATGCATCACACTCAGGGTAAGGCCGCGGTGTGACAACGGAAACCGATTGGCGAAACTGCCTGTGACACGGCTTGAGTGTGCCCATGCTCCGAATCGAGACAGAAACCGGCCGCCACCGCCGTGACCTTGTGCATCAGCGGCTGCGGGAGACCAACTCCCGTCTCTCGCCGGTGATGCGGGCCCTGCGGGGCACGCCGGCGGACACCGAAGTGCCCGTCGAAATCTACGCGTTGGAGAACGAATCCGTTGCGGGCGGCCTCATCGGGTACGCGTGGGCGCACTGGCTGCACATCGACCTGCTCTGGGTCGATGAGCACCGGCGCGGCTCGGGACTCGGCTCCCGGCTGATGGCCGAGGCCGAGCGGCAGGCCCGTGAGCAGCACGGCTGCCTCAACTCCCGTGTGGAGACCTTCGACTTCCAGGCCCCCGGCTTCTACCAGAAGCTCGGCTACACCCTCGTCGGCAAGGTCGAGGACTACCCGCCGGGCTGCACCGACCATCTGCTGGTCAAGCAGCTGTGAGCCCTCAAGACGCTGTGCCCGTCAAGAAGCTGTGCCCGTCAAGAAGCTGTGACCCGGCCCGCGCCGGCCCCGGGCACCGCCTCGAAAATGCGTGGCGCACGGTGACCCGCCACCGCGAAGGCGTCGTTGACCGCCTTGCCGACGACCTCCGCGTCCGCCGCCCGTACGAGCACGATCGCCGAACCGCCGAATCCGCCGCCCGTCATACGGGCGCCGAGCGCACCCGCCGTGTTCGCCGCCTCGACGACCAGGTCGAGTTCGGCGCAGGAGACGGCGAAGTCGTCGCGCAACGAGGCGTGCCCCGCTGTCAGTACGGGGCCGACGGCGTGCGTCCGGCCCGCTTCCAGCAGCCGCATGGTCTCCGCGACCCGCTCGTTCTCGGTCACGACGTGCCGCACGAGCGGCCTCAGCCGCACCTCGTCGATGCGCTCCAACGCCGCGGGCAGCTCCTCGTGCGGCACCTCGCGCAGCGTCCGTACGCCCAGAGCCGCGGCACCCGCCTCGCAGCCGGCACGCCGCTCGGCGTACGCACCGTCGCCGAGTGAGTGTTTGACGCGGGTGTCGACGACCAGCAGCCGCAGGCCCTGTGCGGCCAGGTCGAAGGGGATCTGCCGCCGGGTGAGGTCGCGGGTGTCCAGGTGGAGCGCGTGCCCGGATGTGCAACAGGCCGCTGCCATCTGGTCCATGACGCCGCAGGGGACGCCGACGAAGTCGTTCTCCGCGCGCTGGCACAGCTGGGCGAGGCGTGGTGCGGCGAGACCGAGGCCGTACAGGTCGTCGAGTGCGACCGCTGTCGCCACCTCCAGTGCGGCGGAGGACGAGAGCCCGGCCCCTGTGGGCACGTTGCTCTCGAAGTGCAGGTCCGCGCCGCCCACTTGGAGCCCTGCCGCGCGCAGCGCCCACACGACGCCGGCGGGGTACGCGGCCCAGCCGCCGCGGTCGCCGGTGGCGCCCTGCGGGCTCAGCGAGTCGATGCGGACTTCGGTGACGCCGCCCGGCGCTCCGGAGGAATGCAGGCGGAGCACGCCGTCGTCCCGGCGGGCGGCTTCCACGCGGCAGGTGTGCGGGAGTGCGAGCGGCATGACGAAGCCGTCGTTGTAGTCGGTGTGTTCGCCGATCAGGTTGACCCGGCCGGGGGCCGCCCACACTCCGTCGGGGCCGGCCCCGTACACCGCGCGGAAGCCCTCGGTCATGCCGTCGTCGCCCCCTGGGTGTGCCGCTGGGTGTGCTGCTGCGTGAAGTCCCATGCGTCCTGCACGATTTCGGCGAGGTCTGTGCGCGAGGGGCGCCATCCCAGCCGGTTCCTGGCGCGTTCGGCCGAGGCCACGAGTTCGGCGGGGTCGCCGTCCCTGCGGGGTGCGACGACCTCGGGCACGGGGTGGCCGGTCACCTTCCGCACGGTCTCGACGACCTCGCGGACGGAGAATCCGTTGCCGTTGCCCAGGTTGCAGATCAGATGCTCGCCCTCGGCCGCGCGGTGCTCCATCGCCAGCAGATGAGCCTCGGCGAGGTCGGCGACGTGGATGTAGTCGCGGACGCAGGTGCCGTCGGGCGTCGGGTAGTCGTCGCCGAAGACGGAGATGGCTTCCCTGCGGCCCTGTGCGACCTGGAGCACGAGCGGGATCAGATGCGACTCGGGGTCGTGCCGCTCGCCGTAAGGGCCGTACGCACCCGCGACGTTGAAGTAGCGCAGCGAGACGGCGGACAGCCCGTACGCACGGCAGTGGCTGCTGATCATCCGGTCGACGGCGAGCTTCGAGGCGCCGTAGGGGTTGGTCGGTGCTTCGGCGGCGTCTTCGGGGATGGGGCTGCTCAGCGGTTCGCCGTATGCGGCGGCCGTGGAGGAGAAGACGAGCTTGCGTACGCCCGCCTCGCGCATGGCGCTGAGCAGCTCGATGGTCCCGCCGACGTTGTTGCGCCAGTACTTCTCCGGGTCCTGGACCGATTCGCCGACCTGTGAGTGTGCGGCGAAGTGCAGCACGCCGTCGTATGAGGAGTCGAGCCGGAGTGCCGCGTCCTGGATGCGGCCCTCGATGAACGCGGCGCCCGCGGGCACCGCCTCGCGGAAGCCGGTGGAGAGGTCGTCGAGCACGGTGACCGTGTGCCCGGCCTCCAGCAGATGTGCGGCGACGACACTTCCGACATATCCGGCTCCGCCGGTGACCAGGTACTTACGCGGAGGTACGGGGCCCGCCGGCGGGGCCGTCTCCTGGGGCATTGCAGTCACTCGCTACCTCTCGCAGTCGCTCGGCCGCGCTTTCCGGCGGCACATCGTTGATGAACACGTTCATGCCGGATTCGGAACCCGCGAGGAACTTCAGCTTGCCGGGAGTCCGTCGGACGGTGAAAAGCTCGAGGTGCAGCGCGAAGTCCTCGCGGGCCGGCGCACCCGCGGGGGAGGTGAACGGCGCCTGGTGCCAGGCGGCTATGTAGGGCGTGGGCGGCTCGTCGGGGCCGAAGACCCTGTCGAAGCGGCGCAGCACGTCGAGATAGATCCCCGGGAATTCGGCGCGCGCCTCCTCGGGCAGCGCCAGCAGGTCCGGCACCCGCGTCCTGGGGTAGAGGTGCACCTCGTACGGCCAGTGGGCGGCGTGCGGCACGAATGCGACCCAGTGCTCGCTCTGGCACACCACGCGCCGGGCGTCGGCCAGTTCGGCGGCGACGACGTCGTCGAAGCGGTTGCGCCCGCCGGTGCGTGCGGCGTGGCCGGCGGCCGAGTCGAGCATGCGTGCGGGGCGGGGGGTGGTGAAGGGATAGGCGTAGATCTGGCCGTGCGGGTGCTGGAGGGTGACGCCGATCTCCTCGCCGCGGTTCTCGAAGCAGAACACCTGCTCCACGCCGGGCAGTTGGGAGAGTTCGGCGGTGCGGTCCGTCCAGGCGTCCAGCACCAGCCTGGCCTGTTCAACGGTGAGGGACGCGAACGAGGCGTGGTGGTCGGAGGTGAAGCAGACGACCTCGCAGCGGCCGGCGCCGGGCCGGTGTGCCAACAGGCCGTGGGGCCCGTCAGCCGCCGCGGGGCCGACGGGGCCGGGGCCGCCTGTGAAGGAGGGGAAGCGGTTCTCGAAGACGGCGACGTCGTAGGCGGCTTCGGGAATCTCGCTCAGCCGTCCGTCCCGGCTCGGGCAGAGGGGGCACGCGTCGGCGGGCGGATGGTACGTACGGCCCTGCCGGTGCGCGGTGACGGCGGTCCACTCGGAGAGCAGCGGGTCGTAGCGGATCTCCGAGGCGGTGGCCGTGCCCTCCAGGGGGCGCTCGTCGACGGCGTCACGCACTGCGTCGTCACGCAGGTCGTAGTAAATGATCTCGCGGCCGTCGGCAAGCCGGTTTGAGGTCTTCTTCAACAGTGTCTCCTCACCCTTCCGACCTCAACATAATCGCACACAAGGAATCACGGCCCGACAACTCGTCGATGCCTTGCGGAGGATGGACGGGCTCAGACGTTTATACAACGGGCATCGGAGACAATCCCGTTGAAAGATCGGAGAACACTCCGGAGCAGGCGGACCGCCCGCTCACTCCAGGACGGCGCCCGGGCGTGAGACCCGCTCGAGCAGCCCCGTACGGGCCGCGAGCGCCGCCGCCTCCAGACGGGAACCCACACCCAGCTTCATCAGCACACGCTGCACATGCGTACGCGCAGTGCTCGGCGCTATGCGCATCCCCTCCGCGATCAGCCGGGTGTCCTCGCCGTCGGCGACGCGCATCAGCACCTCCACCTCACGCGGCGTGAGGAGCTGCAGAAGCCGGGCGCCCTCGTCGTCGGGTTCCGCGACGGGGTTGAGCAGTTCCGCGAAGGACTCCTGCAGCAGCTGCGGCGCCACCGCCGCCTCGCCCGCCCGCGCCTTCATCATGGCGCGCTCGACGCCCTCGATCCGCTCGTCATGCCGTACGTAGCCGGACGCCCCCGCAGCGAAGGCGGAGGCGATGCCGCGGGGGCTGGGAACCGGGCCCAGCACGACGACAGCTATCTGCGGCTTCTCCCGCTTTATGCGCAGCACCGGATCGAAGACGCCCGCCTCGGCAGGCACTGCCGTACCCAGCAGACACACTTCCGGGGCACGGCTCAGCACCAGCTCCGCCGCGCCGGCGCTGGGCGCCGCGGCAGCGAGCACACGGTGGCCGCGCAGTTTCAACGCCGAGGCGAGAGCCTCGGCGAGCAGTCTGTGTTCGTCCACGACCATGAGCCGGATGCTCATGCGCAACAACCCCCCACACTCCCGGGGCCGCACCCCTCCCCTCGGCCGCCCTGCGGCCCGGGGGACCCCACCTGGGCACAGCCCCTCTCCTGTGCTCCCGGAAGCTACACGCTCACCCGCCGTTCCGCGCCCCTTCGGTGAGAGAAGAGCGCAGGAACGGCGGAGAAGGGGTGTTCAGGCTTGCGTGCCACGGTTATTCGACGCCGAAGCCGATGCCGAGGTATTTCGCATAACTGCTGGTGCTGTTCTTCGAGATCAGCGTCTGGTGAAGGAAAAGACGCCCGTTCTCGTAGATGGGGGGTTCGCGCAGTGAGACGCCGGCGAAGTTGTTCTCGATCTGCGCGCTGTCGTCGGGGTTGCGGAAGTACAGCTCCTGCTTGCCCTGCTGCGCCGGGTCGACGGCGACCACCTGGCCGCCCGAGTCGTACGTCGGCTTCTTGTACGCGATGAGCTTGTCGTCGAGCATCCGCACGGGGACGATGTTGCGCCTCTCCCCCGCGTCCGACTTCCACGCGGGCTTACCGGTGTTGAAGTCGAAGGCCATGATCTCGTTCGTCGACGAGGTTTCGCCCTGGTGACTCCCGGACGGCATGTACACGTAGTTCTTGTCCGCGACCGCGGTCGCGCAGGACTCGACCCCTGTGCCGCATCCGGGCTGGAACTTGTTGTCACCCAGGGAGATCTTGGCCTTGAGCTTCTCGTCCTCGCCGACGGTCATCACATCGGTCGTGGTGCTGGTGCCCGCGCTGACGGCGAGCACGACCGGGTCGGTGGAGATGATCCGGGCGCGCTCCACGCCCTTGGGCACGTCGAACTCCCAAGTCGACTGGCCTGTCTCAGGGGTGAGCTTCTGCACCTTCAGCTTCGGGTCGCTGTAGCTGCCGCACTTCACGACAGCCATCATCTCCTCACCGCCCGCGAAACCGTCGTCCTCGCAGCCCTTGTCCTCTTCGGCCTGCCACAGCTTCCGGCCGCCGGAGACCTTGAACGCCGCCGAACCGCCGATCCACTTCGCCGCGATGACGTCCTGGCTGATCGTCAGGTCCATTCCCGACGACGACGCGTAGCCGCTCTGCGGCAGCTTCTTCTGCCATTCCTTCTTGCCGCTGTCGATATCGATGACAGCGATCTGATTGCAGTCCGCGCGGGAGGACTTGGTCTCCGCGAAGATCACCGCAGTCCTGCCGGACTTGCTGAGGTGCTTCGAGACGGCGCAGATCTCACCGTCGAGGGGACGCTTCCACGCCTGTTCACCGCTGGCGGCGTCGATGCCGATGATGCCGTTGACGGTGCTCTTGGCGAAGACCTTGTCGGTGGCCCAGGCGCCGGTGACACTCACCGGATCGTCCTCGACCTTCGGCGACTGGATCTTGAAGAGCTCCTTGGCCTCGGTACTGGCCGGTTTGCCGCCCCCCGGGCCCCCCGTTGTGGACTTCTTGTCGTCGGCCTGCTTACCGCCGTCGTCGTTGTTGATCAGGAAGTAGCCGGCGGTGCCGATGATCAGCACCACGGCGACGGCCGCGGCGACGATGGCGGCCATCTTGCCGTTTCCGCCTCCACCACCGGGAACACCCGGACCTCCGGGGCCGTACCCACCCTGGGGCGGCGCCGTCGGGTACATCCCCGGGCCGGGACCGTAGGGCTGCTGGCCCGGCTGCTGCTGATAGCCGTATCCCTGCTGCGGCGGCTGCGGCGGGAAGCCGTAGCCACCGCCCGGGGGCTGCTGCGGATAGCCGTAACCCCCGCCCTGCGGCGGCTGTTGGGGATAGCCGTACCCGCCGCCCTGCGGCGCGCCCGGCGGCTGTCCGGGCGGTTGTGGCGGCTGCCCACCGGGGGGCTGACTGGGCGGCGGAGGTGGAGGCGGCTGCGACATGACGGTTCCCTCGTTGATGAAACAGACCGGACGTCCGCCCCTCAAACCCCCGTAGGGCGGAGCGAATCGGACATCAGGTCCGCCTTCGGCTGGCTTGTACGCGGAGGTTCTTTCTATCACCGGACACAACGAACCGCCGGTCCGGTTCCCGGGCGGGACGGCCGGAAAAGACGTGCAGCACGGGCGGGAAGACCCCGGAGGAGACGTGCCCGGAACGCAGCCGTGGCCCGGCTGCCGGCGATGCCTCCGCCTTCGCGGACGCGCTCCTGCCGCCCTGCCAGTTACTGCTTCTCGGCCAGCTCCATCCAGCGCGCCTCCAACTCATCGCGCTGCGAGGCGAGTTCACGCAGTTCGGTGTCCAGGTCCGCGACGCGGGCGAAGTCCGTGGCGTGTTCGGCCAGCGCCGAGTGCAGCGCGGACTGCTTCTCCTCGATCCGGTCCAGCTGACGCTCGATGCGCTGCATCTCCTTCTGCTCGGCACGCGCCGCAGCCGACGAGGTAGCCGAGGACGGTGCCGCAGCCGGGACCGGAGCCGGAGCCGGAGAAGAACTCGCGGGTGAGGAACCGGACCCCGAAGAGGTGCGCCCGGCGGGCGACTTCGCCCCGCCGGCCGAGGCACCCTCACGCTGACGCGCACGGCGCTCCAGATACTCGTCGATGCCGCGCGGAAGCATCCGCAGCGTGCCGTCCCCCAGCATCGCGAACACCCGGTCGGTGGTGCGCTCGACGAAGAACCGGTCGTGCGAGATCACGACGAGCGAACCCGGCCAGCCGTCCAGCACGTCCTCGAGCTGGGTGAGGGTCTCGATGTCGAGGTCGTTCGTCGGCTCGTCCAGGAACAGCACGTTGGGCTCGTTCATCAGCAGACGCAGAATCTGCAGGCGTCGGCGCTCACCTCCGGAGAGGTCACCGACCGGCGTCCACTGCTTCTCCTTCACGAAGCCGAAGCGCTCGCACAGCTGCGACGCGCTCATCTCCCGGCCCCCTCCGAGATCGACCCGCCCGCGTACCTGCTCGACGGCCTCCAGCACGCGCTTCTTCGGGTCCAACTCGGCGACCTCCTGCGAGAGATACGCCAGCTTCACCGTCTTGCCGACCTTGACACGGCCACCCGTGACGAGGTCCGACTGCCGCTCCTCGCCGCTGCGCGCGGCCTGCGCCGTCTCCTCCAGGGCCCGCAGCAGCGACGTCTTGCCGGCCCCGTTGACACCGACCAGACCGATGCGCTCGCCGGGGCCGAGCTGCCACGTCAGATGCTTCAGCAGCACCTTGTGCCCGGCCTGCACCGTCACGTCCTCGAGCTCGAAGACGGTCTTGCCCAGCCGCGAGTTGGCGAACCGCATCAGCTCCGCGCTGTCCCGCGGCGGCGGCTCGCTCTCGATGAGCGCGTTGGCCGCCTCGATACGGAAACGCGGCTTGCTCGTACGGGCAGGGGCACCCCGCCGGAGCCAGGCCAGCTCCTTGCGCATCAGGTTCTGCCGCTTGCTCTCCTCCTGTGCGGCGATCCGCTCACGCTCGGCCCGCGCGAAGACGTAGTCGGAGTAGCCCCCTTCGTACTCGTGGACGCCGCCACGCTGCACGTCCCACATGCGTGTGCACACCTGGTCGAGGAACCACCGGTCGTGCGTCACGCAGACGAGTGCCGAGCGGCGTGAGCGCAGATGCCGCGCCAGCCAGGCGATGCCCTCGACGTCGAGGTGGTTGGTCGGCTCGTCGAGCACGATCAAGTCCTGCTCGGAGATGAGGAGTTGCGCAAGCGCGATGCGTCGCCGCTCACCACCGGAGAGCGGGCCGATGACGGTGTCGAGGCCGTGGGCGAAGCCGGGGAGGTCGAGCCCGCCGAAGAGCCCGGTCACCACGTCACGGATCTTCGCGTCGCCCGCCCACTCGTGGTCGGCCATGTCGCCGACCACCTCGTGCCGCACGGTCGCGGCGGGGTCCAGCGAGTCGTGCTGGGTGAGCACGCCCAGGCGGAGGCCGCCCGAGTGCGTCACGCGGCCGTCGTCCGCCGGTTCCAGCTTGGACAGCAGCCGGATCAGGGTGGTCTTGCCGTCCCCGTTCCGCCCGACGACGCCGACGCGGTCGCCCTCGCTCACTCCGAGCGAGACAGCGTCGAGCAGCGCCCGGGTGCCGTAGACCTTGCCCACGGCTTCCAGATTGACGAGGTTGACAGCCATCTCACTCCTGTTACGCGGCGGGCCGGTCAGCATTCCAGGGTACTGACGTGTCGGGCACCTCCGATGCCCCCGCTGGGTAGTGCGCCCGCGATGCGCAGCACAGAGCGTACTCAGCCGCCGTGCAGCATCAGCGCTATGCCGCCGACCAGCAGCGCGGAGGCGGCCATGCGGGGCGTACCGAAGCGTTCCTTGAAGAACACGGCGCCTATGGCCGCCCCGGCGATGATCGATGATTCGCGCAGTGCGGCGACCGGGGCCAGCGGTGCACGGGTCTGCGCCCACAGCACCAGCCCGTACGCCACGACGGAGAGCGCACCGGCGGCCAGACCGCGCAGGGCGACGGGACGCAGCTGTGCGGGCAGAGCACCACGCCGCGTGATGAGCGCGTACGCGGGGATGGGGAGGCCCTCCAGCAGCATCAGCCAGGCGACATAGCCGGGGGCCGAGCCGGAGGCGCGTACGCCCGCGCCGTCGACCACCGTGTAGGAGGCGATGGCCAGACCGGTGGCGACGGCCGCGATCAGGGCGGGAAACTGGGAGGAGCCGGACGGCGCGGAAGACACCGACGGCGCGGACGGCGCGGAAGGCCCAGAAGACGCTGAGGCATCCCCCGTCGCCGGGCGGGCGCCCTTCCTGCGTATCCCCCACAGCGCTACGCCTAGCAGCCCCGCGGAGGCGACTGCCACGCCCGTCAACTGCCAGGCGTCCGGCAGCTCATGGAGGAAGACCGCGGCCAGGACGGTCACCACGAGCGGCGCGGTGCCTCGCGCGATCGGATACATCTGCCCGAAGTCGCCGAGCCCGAACGACCGCATCAGCAGCAGCTGGTAGACGACGTGGAGCACCGCGGAGACCAGCAGCGGCGGCCAGGCCCCGGCAGCCGGTACGGGCACGAAGCAGGCCAGCAGCAGCCCGCACAGCGCGCCTCCCGAGCCGACGAGGGTGAAGGCGAGGAGCTGGTCCTTGATGTGGTGTGCGAGGGCGTTCCAGGAGGCGTGCGTGACCGCGGCGGTCAGGACCGCCGCAACGACCAGCGGCGTCACGAAGCGTCGGCGGGCTGCTCGCGTACGTCCACAAGTGAGCCGCGGGCGTGGGCGATCAGTGGCTTGGGAGCGAGCGCGAACACCGTGTGCGGGGTGCCCGCGGCGGCCCAGACCACCTCGTGGTCGAGCAGTTGACGGTCGGCGAGCACGCGCATCCCGGTGACGTGTCCGAAGGGCGGTACGCCGCCGATCGCGTATCCCGTCGCCTCGCGCACAAGTGCGGCATCCGCCCGTTTCACGCTCTGTGCGTCCAACTCGGCCCGTACCAGCCGCACATCGACCCGTGAAGCGCCGTCCATCAGCACCAGGACGGGTTCGCCGTCCACTTCGAAGATCAGCGACTTGACGATCTGGCTCAGTTCGCAGCCGATCGCCTCGGCGGCCTGCGCCGCGGTGCGGGTCGCGTCGGGGAATGCGCGGACCTCGACGTCGCCGATCCCGAGAGCCGACAGGGCGGCGGCGAAACGGGGGTGGGCTGCTGGTTCGCGGCTGGCCTGGCTCATGCGGCCGACGCTACCCGCTCGCCCGCGGGGCACGCGAAGCGGTTTCCGTCGGCGCGTGGGCCGCGGCGGGGCGGGCCGTCCAGGCCCGTGACACGGCTCACACCAGGACACACACCACGACGCGCTCCACAACACACAAGGAGCGGTGCCCCCTTGGGGAGCACCGCTCTCTGTGCACGTCACGTGCGGGCTCAGCCCGCGGCGGCGTCCAGGATGTTGCGGACGACCGGGCCGGCGTTGTCGCCGCCGTGCCCCGAGGCCGGGACCACCGCGGCGGCCGCGACGTCACCGTTGTACGCCGTGAACCAGGCGTTCGGCTTCTTCTGGCCGTCGACCTCCGCGGAGCCCGTCTTGGCTCCGACGTCGCCGCTGAGCCCGGCCATCGGCTTCGCAGCCGTACCGCTTGCGGCCGTCAGCTGCATCAGGGCCTTCAGGTCGCTCTTGGTCTGCGGCTTCATCTCGCGCGACGCCTTGGCGAGCGTACGGTCGTCCAGCGAAGGCGAGACGATCACGGGCTGCTTGAAGGTGCCGCTCTGCACGGTCGCCGAGACGGAGGCCATGTTGAGCGGATTCATCCGCACGCCTCCCTGACCGATCAGGGAGGAGGCCATCTGCGCGTCCGACTGGACGGGCACGCTGCCGTCGAAAGTGCCCGTGCCCACCTGCCAGTTCTGGCCGATGCCGAAGACGTCACGGGCCTCCTTGGTCAGGTCGTCGTCCTTGAGCTTCTCGGCCTGCGAGATGAAGGCGGTGTTGCAGGAACGGGCGAAGCTCTGCGAGAACGTGCCGTCCTTGATCTCGAACTTGTCGTCGTTCTGGAACTTCCAGCCGCCGTACGTGTGGTACTTCGGGCACGGGTGCTGCTTGCCCGGCGAGGCGAGACCCTTGTCGAGCAGCAGCGCGCTGGTGATCACCTTCATGGTGGAGCCCGGCGCGAGAGAGCCGCGGAAGGCGTTGTTGAAACCGTCGGCCGGCGAGTTGGCGACCGCGCGCAGCTCGCCGGTACTGGGCTGGATCGCGACGGCGGCGGCCTTGGGCTTGCCCTTCACCGACTGCTCGGTGGCCACCTGGAGCTTCTTGTCGAGGGTGGTCTTGAGGGTGCCGGGCTGGCCCTTGGAGAGCGTGCGCAGGGTGGTGCCGGTGTCCTTGCCCTTGGCGTCGACGATGCGGGTCTCGATGCCCGGAGTGCCGTCAGTCTTGTCGCCGTACCGCTTGCGCAGGTCGTCGAGGATGCTGGCGAGCATCGGGTGCTCTTCCTTGGTGAGCGCGGCACCGTTGCGGTCGACGGCCTTGATGGGCGGGGTGCCCGCCTTGCCGGTCTTGACCGACTGGCCTTCCTTCAGCTTCGGATTCATCACCGACTGCTTCCAGTCGACGACCGGCTTGCCGCTCTTCTTGTCCCGTACGACCTCCAGTTGGGAACTGTAGGACCATGAGGACTGCTGCTGCTGGTACGCGATCTTCGCGCTCACGTCGAAGGGCACCTTCGTGCCCGAAGCGGAACTGGGCGACAGCGCGACCTTGGAGACGCGCGCGTCGTCGTGGTAGCTCTTCAGCCCGGCGGCGGCTGCGGCCTTGTCATCGGTGAGCGCGGCGGCATTCTTGGCGTCGCCGGAGGACCACGCGGTCAGGAACCGCTGTGCCGTGGTGCGTACTTCGGCCGCGCTGGGCGGCCCCTTCTCGACCTTCTTGGTGCCCTTGTCATCGGACGAAGTGACGCTTCCGTCGCCGCCTTCCTTGCTGTCACCTCCGACGAGGGCGTAGACGCCGAAGCCGGTGGCGCCCACGACAACTGCGGCGGCGCCTCCGATCAGCGCCATCTTCTGAGTGTCACGCATTAGAGAATCTGCCCCTCCACCCCGCCTCAGCCGACGCGGCCAAGGACCTGTGCGAGGCACCCTAGAGCACGCATGCAACATCCTGTGCCCCCGGTATCCCCGTTAGGCCGTATATGGCCGGGAAGCGGTTTCGAATAATCACCGGATCGAGACTCCGGGCGGTGAACGCAACCCTACGGGAGCCGCCGGCGGGCGATTGGATCCCCGTTCATTCCACGTTCACTTCCAGATCCGCAACCGGATCCGCCATCAGATCCGCAACCGGGTCCGCAACTAGATCCACGTCTCGAACCACATGCGTTGACGCCACGACTCCATCGGGATCGTCTCTCCCGTGTACACCGGCCAGAAATAGACGAAGTTCCACACGATGAGCAGCACGAGCACACCCGAGGCGACGATTCCCATCGTGCGTCTGCGTTCCCCCACACCCGGCGGACCGGCGAGAGCGCCGATCATCATGCTCACAGCAAGACACAGGAAAGGCACAAAGACGACCGCGTAGAAAAGAAAGATCGTCCGCTCCTGGTACATGAACCACGGCAGATAACCCGCCGCGACCCCGCACAGGATGCCGCCCGCACGCCAGTCGCGCCGGAACAGCCAGCGGTAGAACACGTACAGCAGCGCGAAGCACGCGGCCCACCACAGCAACGGCGTGCCCAGCGCCAGCACTTCGCGGGCGCAGCCCTCCCCCTGGGCCGTGCAGCCGTCCTTGCCCGCCTTCGGCGACTCGTAGAAGTACGAGACGGGACGGCCGAGGATCAGCCAGCTCCAGGGGTTGGACTCATAGGTGTGACCGGATGTGAGGCCGACGTGGAAGTCGTACACCTCCGCCTCGTAGTGCCACAGGCTGCGCAGCGGTCCCGGCAGCCAGCCCCACGGCCCGGCTGCTCCCGCCTTGTCGGCCCAGTCACGGAAGTAGCCGCCCGAGGTGGCGAACCAGCCGGACCAGGACGCGAGATAGGTGCCGAATGTCACGACGACGAGGGAGCCGAACGCCGGCAGGGCGTCCCGGCGGAGCATCGCCGCGAAGGGCCGCGGCGCCCCTGCCGTACGACGGGCGCCCATGTCCCACAGGACGGTGAGAAGGCCGAAGGCGGCAAGGATGTAGAGGCCGTTCCACTTGGTGGCGAATCCGAGGCCCAGGCAGACCCCGGCGGCCAGCCGCCACGGGCGCAGACCCAGCCGCAGCCGGCCGCCGGCTTCCGGGTCCGGTTCGTCTTCGGGCAGCGCGCGGGCGAGCAGGGAACGGGATCTGTCCCGGTCGATCAGCAGACAGCCGAAGGCCGCCAGCACCCAGAACATCAGCACCAGGTCCAGCAGCGCGGCGCGGCTCATCACGAAGTGCAGGCCGTCCACGGCCATCAGCGCACCGGCGAGGCAGCCGAGCACGGTGGAGCGGAACAGGCGCCGCCCGATCCGGCACAGCATCAGCACCGACAGGGTGCCGAGGACGGCCGTCATGAAGCGCCAGCCGTAGGGGTTCAGCCCGAACATCCACTCCCCGAGGCCGATGATCCACTTACCGACCGGCGGGTGGACGACGTAGGCGCCCTCGGGCGAGAGCGGAATCCGCTGGGGGTCGGCGAGGATGCGGTCGTTGGCCTTGTCCGGCCAGCTGCCCTCGTAGCCGTACTGGAAGAGGGACCAGGCGTCCTTGGCGTAATACGTCTCGTCGAATATCACGGCGTGCGGGGAGCCCAGCTGCCAGAAGCGGAGCGCCCCCGCGATCAGTGCGACCAGGAGCGGACCGCCCCACGCCGCCCAGCGCGCGAGCGAGGCCGCGGCGTGCGGCGAGAGACCGAACATGGCGCCGATGCGCAGATCCGGCTTGGGAAAGGGCGGGACGAGACGTTCCCGGGTACCGACCCGCGGGCGCCCCGCATAGCCGAAACGGCGCAGCCGGACCTGCCAGGTGGGCAGCCTGTCCGGGGTCTCCGCGCGCTGGACGTCTGCCGCGGTGTCACTGGTCGTCACCGGCCCATCGTAGGGAACGCACCCGCCGGCAGGTGCCGCCACGCAAACTCCGTCCGCCCGCGGGCCGCCTCGCGGGGCGCCCTGGGAGGATGACGGATGTGACTGGAACGCTCGTACTCGCCGGAACTCCCATCGGGGACGTCGCCGACGCACCGCCGCGGCTGGCCCGCGAACTCGCCGAAGCGGACATCGTCGCCGCGGAGGACACCCGGCGGCTGCGGCGGCTCACTCAGGCGCTGGGCGTACGTCCCGAGGGCAGAGTCGTCTCGTACTTCGAGGGCAACGAGGCAGCCCGTACACCGGAGTTGGCCGACGCGCTCGTGGAGGGGGCGAGGGTGCTGCTGGTGACGGACGCCGGCATGCCGTCCGTGTCCGACCCGGGGTACCGGCTCGTGGCCGCGGCGGTGGAGCGGGGCGTCGGCGTGACCGCCGTGCCCGGCCCGTCCGCCGTGCTGACGGCGCTGGCGCTGTCGGGGCTCCCCGTCGACCGCTTCTGCTTCGAGGGCTTCCTCCCCCGCAAGGGAGGCGAGCGGCAGGCACGGCTGCGCGAGGCCGCCGAGGAGCGCCGCACACTGGTGTACTTCGAGGCGCCGCACCGGCTGGAGGCGACGCTGACGGCGATGGCGGAGGCCTTCGGCGCGGACAGGCGTGCGGCTGTGTGCCGGGAGCTGACGAAGACCTACGAGGAGGTACGGCGCGGCCCGCTCGGTGAACTGGCCGGCTGGGCGGCGGACGGAGTGCGCGGTGAGATCACCGTCGTCGTCGAGGGCGCCCCTGAGCCGGACGGACGGGAGTTGGACGCAGCGGAGCTGGTCCGACGGGTCGCGGTGCGCGAAGACGCAGGTGAACGGCGCAAGGAGGCGATCGCGGCGGTGGCGAAGCAGGCGGGCGTACCGAAGCGGGAGGTCTTCGACGCGGTGGTCGCCGCGAAGAACCGGCCGGACGGGGCGGCTGCGCGGGCTGCCTCACACGGCGGCCCGTAGGGAACTCCGTGGTTTCTCAGGAGGCGGCTACGTGGCGGATGTGGGGCTGCTGCGTGGCGGCGGGTTTCCTTTCGGGTGGCCGGTGACAAGCGGCGGGTAAAGCACCCTCCGTATTCGGCAAAGCGAACCCGTGAAACGGATTGCTGCACCATGGCGAAGCCAAATCCTCATCAACTTCAGAACGCGCCCGGCGCCTTTTGCCGGGAAGAGGAGTCCACTGGTGGCGGGCCTATCGGCCGGAAAGAGGTGCTGCCATGGACCACTCCGGAAAACCCGTTCACGAGGCGTACTCCTTCGTCTGTATGCGGTGCGGACACGGCTGGGAACAGGAATACGAGATCAGGCATCTCGAATATCCCGACGGCACTCCGTTCGTGACCTATCACTCCGGTGGTGAACGGGTTCCCTCACCGATCAAGCACCCCACGTGCACCAATTGCGAAGGGCACCAGCTGCGGATCATGCGCGCCGGCCGGGTCTCGGCCGCGCGGGACCCGCGGCAGTAGGGCGTGCACGGCGCGTCCTAGGATCGCGCCATGCCGACTTCCACGCAGCAGGCTGCACCTCCGCTGCCCGAACCGCTCCGCGTGCCGGTCGCCGATTCGCACACGCACCTCGACATGCAGGAGCCCTCGGTCGAGGAGGCGGTCGCGGCAGCCGCCTCGGTCGGGGTCACCACGCTCGTACAGGTCGGCTGTGATCTGGAGCGGTCCCGCTGGGCGGCAGAGACCGCCGCCCGGCACCCGTCCGTGCACGCCGCCGTCGCGCTGCACCCCAACGAGGCGCCCCGCGTGGGCGATCGCGCGGACCTCGACGCGGCTCTCGCGGAGATCGAGAAACTGGCCGCGCTGCCTCAGGTGCTCGCCGTCGGGGAGACCGGGCTCGACTACTTCCGTACGGGCGAGGACGGCGTCGCCGCCCAGCAGTACTCGTTCCGCGCGCACATCGCGATCGCCAAGCGGCAGCAGCGTGCGCTGGTCATCCACGACCGGGACGCGCACGACGACGTGCTGCGCATCCTCGACGAGGAAGGCGCCCCCGAACGCACCGTCTTCCACTGCTACTCCGGCGACGCGGAAATGGCCGAACTCTGCGCCGCCAAGGGCTGGTTCATGTCCTTCGCGGGGAACGTCACCTTCAAGAACGCGCAGCCGCTGCGGGACGCTCTCGCCGTCGCGCCCGCGGAACTGGTGCTCGTGGAGACCGACGCGCCTTTCCTGACGCCGATGCCGTACCGCGGACGGCCTAACGCGCCGTACCTCGTTCCGGTCACGCTGCGCGCGATGGCGGAGACGAAGGGGATGTCCGAAGACGCCCTGGCAGAGCACGTCGCCGCCAACACGGCACGCGCCTTCGGCTATTGACGAACGCGCCCGCAGCGACCCGCGAATCGCCGGAATACCACCCTGTGTAGTGACTTCACTTTGGAGAGTGACGCAACTCCGGCTACAGTCCGCGCGACATCCCGCCGGATCTTGGAGTGCGTCGTTGAGCCAGTCGCAGTCGCAGGGAAGTCATCGCGCGGTGCGCCGTGGTGGCCGCGGTACGCGCGTGCAGGTGAAGCCTTCGCCGGGCGGGCAGGTGAAGCCGCAGCGCGTACCGGAGCAGGCCCGCAGCCGCCCCGCGTCGTACGTTCCGCCGATGTACACGCAGGCCTACGGCCAGCTGTACGGACGGGACTTCGGGCGGGAAGCCGCACGGGAGTCCGTGCGGGAGTCCGGGTCCGAGACGAAACCGGGGTTCAAACCCGGGTTCCCGCCGGCCGCCCGCTACGAGCGGAACCCCTACGACACGTACCGGCCCTCCTACGAGACCGACGGATCCGCTGAACCGCCCGCCCGCACACCGGCGTCCCCCGAACCGCCCGCCCGCACACCGGCGTCCCCCGAACCGCCGCGCCCCGAAGGCGGACGCGCCGCCGCGCGCCGCGCCGAGCGCGCCCGCAAGGCCGCCCAACGCCCCGAGGCGCTGCGCCGGTTGGTGCCGCAGGCCCTTGTCGTGGCGTTCCTGGCGGGCGGCACCTCCGCCTTCGTGGCCCACGACAAGGCAGTCGAACTCAGCGTCGACGGCAGCCCGCGCACCCTCCACACCTTCGCCGACGATGTCGGTGAACTCCTCGAGGAGGAGGGCGTGAAGGTCGGTGAGCACGACAAGGTCGGCCCCTCACCGCAGCAGGCGCTCGCCAACGGCGACGAGATCACCGTCCACCACGGCCGTCCCGTCGACCTCACTCTCGACGGCACCCGCCACAAGGTGTGGACGACCGAACGCACCGTCGAGGGCGCTCTGCGGCAGCTGGGCGTGCGCTCGGAGGGTGCGCGTCTCTCGCTGGCGCCCAGCGCCCACGTCGGGCGTGACGGCATCACCTTGGAGGTCATGACCGAGCGCGGCGTCACGTTC
>Ga0190265_10000643_pt1 | contig 24058 bp, 30 predicted proteins | sample Popmic124T_FD_133135 | JGI IMG/M metagenome (GOLD analysis project Ga0190265, IMG submission 133135) | Populus adjacent soil microbial communities from riparian zone of Indian Creek, Utah, USA - 124 T | ecosystem: Environmental > Terrestrial > Soil > Riparian zone | place: USA: Utah | collected...
CCACCAGGTCGCATAGGTCGAGAACTTGTAGCCGCGGCGGTAGTCGAACTTCTCGACCGCGCGGATCAGGCCGAGCGAGCCCTCCTGGATCAGGTCCAGGAACGACAGGCCGCGGCCCAGGTAGCCCTTCGCGATCGAGACAACCAAGCGCAGGTTCGCTTCGACCATCTGACGCTTCGCCGCCATGTCGCCGCGCTCGAGACGCTTCGCAAGCGAGACCTCCTGGTCGGCTGTCAGCAGCTCGACGCGGCCGATCGACCGCAGGTAGAGGCGCAAGGAGTCGAGGCTCGGCTCGACCGTGAGGTCGATGTCGGGCTCCTTCTTCGTCGCCGGCTCGCCAGCCCGAGGAGCGGGCGCACCATCCTCGCGTGCCGCGATAGCGGCGCGGTCGTCCTTGGAGACGACCTCCACACCGGTCTCCAAGAGGTGGGCGTGCAGGCTACGAACCTGCTCCTTCGTGACCTCTACCTCCTCGAGGCAAGAGGCGATCTCCTCGTACGTCAGATAGCCGCGCTCGCGACCGTCTGCCACCAGGTTGCGCAGCTCATCGACCTCGAGAAACGGCGCGTCTGGCCGCTCCTCCAAAAGCGCTGCTGCTCCATCCATATTCTCCCTCAACCCCTACTCCTCAAACGCAGTTGCAGTGGTGTCGACGCCCGCCCCCAAGCCAGGGCTGTCGGTCTTCGTCACGGCTATCGGCGCTTCAATACGGCGTTCGCGATTTGTCGCGAGGGGCTGAGCCATTTGGAAGGATCCTGTTGCGAGGTCCAGGCGTCTAGCCACTCTCCAAGATAGCAACTTCGTGCCGATGTGCACTTCAACCGGTCTGACTAGACCCATCTGCCGTTCTGACCACCGTCGGCCTCGCGGTATCGTGGCCTGGGCATGACCGACCTCGCAATCCCGCATGACGATGTCCAAGCGCGCCGCCCGGCGACCCACGTCAGCCTGACACGCGTCGGCGTGACCGGCGTTGAGAAGGTCGTGCGGATCGGCGTCGGCGACAGCGAGCAGCTCTTCTTCGCCGACATCGAGTGCTTCGTCGACCTCGGGCCGAAGCAGAAGGGCGCGCACATGTCGCGCTTCGAGGAGGTCGTCAACGAGGCGATCGACGCGGTCGTGCTCGGCGAGGCGTTCAAGGCCGAGACGCTCGCCCAGCACATCGCCGAACGGGTCCGCGATCGCCAGGAGGCGCTGCGCGCCGAGGTGCGGATCGCAGCGCGCTACCCAGAGCGCCAACAGACGCCGGCGTCGGGTTCCGAGACGCAAGAGATCTACACGCTGTTCGGGGTGGCGGTGGCGTCAGCGCACGGCACACGCCGGCTGATCGGCGTCGAGGCGCACGGGATGACCGCCTGCCCGTGCGCACAGGAGATGGTCGCCGAGCGGTCACGCGGGCGGCTGGCGGCCGACGGCTTCACCGACGACGAGATCGACCGTGTGCTGGCGTCAGTGCCGGTCGCGACGCACAATCAGCGCGGCATTGGCCGGCTCTACGTCGGCTGCGTCGAGGGCTGCACGCGGGAGATCGAGGCGCATACGCTGCTGCGGATCGTCGAGGGCTCGATGAGCTCGGAGATCTACGAGCTGATGAAGCGCAGCGACGAGGTTGAGGTCGTCGAGCGGGCGCACATGCACCCGCGCTTCGTCGAGGACTGTGTGCGCGAGATGGCGCGCAAGGCCGTCGACGAGTTCGGCAGCTTCGACGACGGTACGTTCCTGCTCGCGCGCCAGGAGAACCTCGAGACGATCCACCGCCACAGCGTCGTGGCGGAGCGCCACGGGCTGATCGGCGAGCTGCGCCACGAGCTGGACGACGAGACGCACGTCGAACGCCACGTGACGATGCGGGAGTGGCTCGAGGGCCCTGCCGCTGCGCGCGACTGACCTGGGCGACTTCGCCCATCCGGGCGCGGGCATCGCCCATCTGTCCAGCCGCGTTTCGTGCACGTTGCAGGCGGGGAATCGTGCCGAGAAGGAAGTAGAGGGTTCTTGGCCGCCACAGAGCACATCCCGCTGTCGGAGGACGCCGCGCTGGTGACGGCGCTGGCCGGGACGGCGATGGCCTTCTCGCACTGCGCAGAGGACGAGGCCGAGCGTTGGTTGCGGGCGCTGCGGTTGCACGGCCAGGTCGGCAGCGCGCTGCAGGCGCTCGGGGTTGGTGAGGCACCGCTGGAAAGCGATGCAGTCGACGACGTCTGCGAGGAGCCCGCCTCCCACCCACCCCTAGGCGAGCCGGCGCTCGACCGCACGGTGCGCGAGGCGGAGCGGCGGGCGCTAGAGCGTCACGCCGGCGCAGTCGGGACCGCCGACCTGCTGCTGGCGCTGCTCGACGTCTACGGCGATCCGATGGACCACGCCCTGGAGTCGCGCGGCGCGACCCGCGATGAGGTCATCGAGCGGCTGGTCGCGATGGGCGACCATCCGGAGCTCAGCGGTCGGTAAGAGCGCCCGACCGGCCCTGGCGCTCGCGCGAGAGCTCCTCGATCCGGCGACGGAAGTTGAGGAAGTAGTCGGCGCCGGAGACGATCGTCGTGAGGACCATCGCGTAGACGAGCAGCTGGACCCAGAGGATGCCGGGGTCGGGGACGGCGATCAGCGCAAGGACGGCAGCGGACTGGACGATCGTCTTGACCTTGCCGAGCGCGCTGGCGGGGATCACGACGCCCTGCTGGCCGGCGGCGATGCGCAGGCCGGAGACGGCGAACTCGCGCGCGATGACGATCATCGCGACCCAGGCGTCGACGCGATCGAGGCTGACCAAAGTGAGCAGGGCGGCGGCGATCAGCAGCTTGTCGGCGACCGGGTCCATCACCTTGCCGAAGGTGGTGATCGATTGGCGCGAGCGGGCGATGTAGCCGTCGAGTCCGTCGGTCAGCGAAGCGATGACAAAGACGGCGGCAGCGATCTCCGAGCCGCCCTCGGCCTCTGATCCGAGCACCACGACTAGCACCGGTACCAGCAGGATGCGCAGCAGCGTAAGGACGTTCGGGACGTTGAGCGGGAACATCGCCTGCTCAGCTTGCCCGATCGTGGCGAGCTTGGTACTCGATGCCGATCGTCGAGCCGAGCGGGCCGGCGGGTGACACGGTAGCGGCAAGGACGATCCAGCTGAAGATCCCGCGCGTGGCGCCGTAGAAGACGAGGCCGCAGAGGATCAGCCAGCCGACGCCGTGCGACCAGCCGAAGACCATCTCGGCGGTCTCGCTCCAGCCACCGATCGCGAGGACGACGAGCGTTGCGAAGAGGCAGAGCTCGAAGATCGAGTAGATGCGAACGGCGGTGAAGTAGCTCACTCGGACGCGAGGTCCTTGCGGCGCATCGACCACATCTGGGAGGCACGCTCGAGCTCGAGGGCGGCGGGCCAGGGGAGCGCGGGCGGGCCGAGCTCGGTGCGTAGGGAGCGGGCGGTGCGGCGGGCGAGCTCGGGATCGGCGCCGGGTACGCGCGCGAGCGCGTGGGCGCGAGCGTCGACCTCGCTGTCATCGAGCGCCTCCCAGGCGAGGCCGAGCTCGGCGGCGCGGGCGCCGTCGATCCGCTCGCCGAAGAGGGTCAGCGCCGAGGCCGCCTCGCGGGCGCCGGTGCGGCCGAGCAGCACGGCGTGGCCGCCGCCCGGGTGGAGGCCGATCGGCAGGAAGCCGGAGATCAGCTTGGCGTCGGTGGCGACGACGCGGACGTCGGTGGCGAAGGCGAGGTTCATGCCCGCCCCGACGGCGCCGCCGCGGACGGCTGCAACGGTCGGCGGCTCGAGCTCGCCGACACGCTGGAACGAACGGTAGACGTCGCCGATGCCGACCCAGGCATCGGGGGTCGCAGGATCGCGGCCGGCGTCGGCGAGTGTCTGGCGGTCGCCACCGGCACAGAAGAAGCCGCCCTCGCCGCGGACGACGACGGCGCCGACGGTCTGATCGGCGTCGACCTCCTCGCAGACCTCGACCAGCTCGCGCGCCATCGCGCGTGTGAGGGCGTTGCGGCGGTCGGGCGCGTTGAGGACGATCGTCGCGACCCCGGCGTCGCGCTCCAACAGGATCTCGGTCGGCATGGGCGGGGACGGTATCGGGCTGGCATCTCCCCGAGCGGGCAGAATGGCCCGATGCGCCAGACGCTCGGATATTTCGCTCGCGCGCTGGTGCTCGTAGTCATCGACGGTTTGGCGCTGTGGGGACTGGCGGCCGCGCTGCCCGGGATGGAGGTGCCGACGCTGCTGGCAGCGATCGTCACGGCGGCGCTGATCGCGCTGCTGAACGCGCTGATCTGGCCGCTGCTGACACGGATCGTGCTGCCGCTGACGGTGCTGACCTTCGGTCTGGCGTCGTTGGTCCTCAACGCAGTGATCGTCAACGTGGCGGTGCGCACGGTCGACGGGACGGACCCGACGGTGACGGCGACGCTGTGGGTGGCGCTCGGGCTGGCGATCATCACGATGGTCGTCGAGCCGCTGCTCGACTTCGACGGCGACGCCTACCACCTGCGTGTCGTGCGGCAGCGGGTGCGCGGCGCGCGGCGGCGCAACGAGACCGACGTGCCTGGCGTGATCCTGTTCGAGATCGACGGGCTGTCGGAGGGTGTGCTGGAGGAGGCGATCGCTCAGGGGCACGTCCCGAACATTGCGCGCTGGATCGACGAGGGCAGCCACCGGATCGTGCCGTGGGAGTGCGACCTGTCGTCGCAAACGGCGGCGAGCCAGGCAGGGCTGCTGCACGGCAGCAACCACGACATGCCGGCCTTTCGCTGGTACGAGCGCGACGTCGACCGGATGCTCGTCGCCAACCATCCCAAGGACGCCGCCGAGATCGAGCTGCGCCACTCCGACGGCGCCGGCCTGCTGGCCGCGGGCGGGGCGAGCCGCGGCAACATGTTCTCCGGCGATGCGCCGCGCTGCTCGGCGACGATGAGCGTGATCCGTGACCGGCAACGGTCGCGCGCGGCGGAGTTCTTCGCCTACTTCGCCGATCCGTATGGACTGCTGCGCACGCTGGCGCTCGGCGTGGCTGACATCGCCACCGAGCGGCGGGCCGCACGGCGACAACGCAAGTCGGGCGCACCGCACGTTGCGCGCGGCACGCCATATCCGCTGATGCGCGCCGCGATCACCGTGATCATGCGCGACCTCAACGTGGCGACGCTGATGGCCGACGTGGTCGAGGGCGTGCCGGTCGCCTATTCGACGTTCGTCGGCTACGACGAGGTCGCTCACCACTCGGGCGTCCACGAGCCGGACGCGTTCGTCGTGCTGGAGAAGCTCGACGCGCAGTTGGCGCGGCTGGAGCGGGCAGCGCGACAGGCGCCGCGGCCCTACCACCTGGTCGTGCTCTCCGACCATGGCCAAACGCAGGGTGCGCCGTTCCGTCAACGCCACGGCGAGACGCTCGAGGAGGTCGTGCGGCGGTTCGCCGATCCGGCCGCGGGCACGGTCACCGCGCCCGCGACGGTCGACGAGGCGTGGGGTGACCTGGGCGCGCTGCTCGCCGACGCGCGCGAGGACGACAGCGCGGCGGGGCGGCTCCTGAAGCGTGCGACCAACGACCGCGTCGCCGCCGGGACGGTGGCGCTCGGACCGAACCGCGAGGCACTGCGCGATCAGGAGGAGGTCAACGCGCGGGTGCGCGCGAGCGACAGCGACGAGCAGCCTGGCGGGGACGACGCGCCCGAGGCGCTAGTGCTGGCGTCCGGCTGCCTCGGCCTCGTCTACTTCCCCGGCGGCAAGAGCCGGCTGAGCGCCGAGGAGATCGAGCGCCGCCATCCGGGGCTGCTGGCCGGGCTCGCAACCCATCCCGGGATCGGCTTCGTGATGGTGCGCTCCGAGCACGAGGGCGGCGTGGTGCTGGGCGGCGCCGGGCGGCACCGGCTGTCCGACGACACGGTTGACGGCGACGACCCGCTGGCGCCGTTCGACCCGACGGCGGCCGACCACCTGCGCCGCCACGACGGCTTCCGCCACTGCCCGGACATCCTGATCAACGGCACCTACGACCCCGAGGCGAACGAGGTGCAGCCGTTCGAGGAGTTCATGGGCTCGCACGGCGGGCTCGGCGGGATGCAGATGCACCCGTTCGCGGTCGTGCCGGCGGAGTGGAGCGCGCCGGCGGCGGCGATCGTCGGGGCGCGGCAGATGCACCTTCAGCTCAAGCAGTGGCTTGCGGAGAGTGGGCTCGAAGTCGCCGACGCGCCGAGGCCATCGTCGTGACCCCGCTCGAGCGGCTGCTCGAGCTGGGCGCGACCAAGCGGGTGCTGGCACTCTCCGACCGCTTCCGTGCGATCCCGCTCGTCAACATCGTCGAGCTGACGGTGCGGCGCTTCCTCGCCGACGGGATGGTCGACCGCGGCGCGTCGCTGGCCTACTACGGGCTGCTGTCGCTGCTGCCGACGCTGATGATCGGGGCGAGCGTCGTGAGCCTGCTCGGCGGTGACGGCACCTCGGTCGACTTCGGCGGCTACCTGCGCGAGGAGGGCGCGTCGGCGACGCTCGCGAAGACCGCGGAGTCGATCGTCAAGACCGCCGTCGACTCGGCGCCGACGCAGGCGAGCACGATCGGCATCGTCGGCCTGGCAACGTTGATCTACGGCGCCTCGCGGGCGTTCGCGGCCGCCGGGCGGGCGCTCGACGTGATCTGGCGGCGCAGGCAGAAGGGCTGGACGGTCCCGCGGCGGGTGACCGGGATCGGCTGGACGGTGGTGCTGCTGGTGCTCGGCCTGATCGCCGGTGTGCTGACGTTCGTCGGCCGCGGCCTGGCAGAGGACGTGCTCGACCTGATCGGGCTGGAGGACGTCAGCACGCCGCTGTGGACGGTCGTGCGCTGGCCGCTGGCCGCGCTCCTGATGATGCTGTCGATGCGGCTGGTGATGTGGGCGGCGCCGAGCCCGCCGCGCGGCCCGTTCCGGCTGATCACGCCGGGAGCCGCGACGGCCGCCGGCATCTGGCTGGTCGCCTCGGCCGGCTACGGCTTCTACGTCGGCGAGCTGTCGACCTACAACGCGACCTACGGCGCATTCGCGGCGCTGGTGATCCTGCTGCTCTGGATCTGGCTGACGTCGATGGCGTTCCTCGCCGGCTGCGAGCTCGACGCCGTGCTGGTCGAGCGGCGCGAGGCGCGGGAGAGTGCCGAGGCGGCGATCAGCGGGGAGCCGGCAGCGGCGTCGCCTCACCCGGTTGGAGCACCCGAACGTCCACCTCAGGAGCAAGGCGAGCAGCCTCGCGAGCAAACTCGTGTGGAGGATCGCTGAGCAGTCCGACCTTGCCGCGCAGGCGATCGAGCGCTAACGGGAACAGCGTGCCCCAGTGGATCGGGATCGCGAGCCGGGGGCGCAGCAGCTCGAGCGCGGCCGCCGCGCCCTTCGGATCGAGGTGGCCGGGGCCGAGCGACGGGCCCCAACCCCAGACGGGCAGCAGCGCGGTGTCGAGGTCGTCGGTGAGCGTGGCCATCTCGGGGAAGACATCGGTGTCGCCGGCGAAGTAGAGCTGGCGACCCTGCGGGCCGAGTAGGTAGCCGAGCGCCTCCGCCGGCGGGCCGAGCGGGTGGCGGCGGCTGTCGTGGTCGGCGTAGGTGGCGGTGATCGGCAAGCCGGCGATCTCGGTGCCCTCCCCCGCTGTCAGCTCGACGAGCTTGTCGAAGCCGAGCTTCGCGACATGGCGGTGGATGCCCCGTGGGATGACGAGCGTCGGCTGCGGACGCTTGGCGGCGAGCTGGCGCAACGAGGCGGCGTGGAGGTGATCGAGGTGGGCATGCGAGACAAGGACCGCGTCGAGCCGGCCGAGCGAGTCGGCGTCGACGGCGCCGCCGTGACGGCGCAGGTGGGCGACGCGGCCGCTGAGGATCGGGTCGGTGAGGACGCGAACGCCGTCGAGCTCGACCAGCACCGTGGCGTGGCCGACGTAGGTCAGGAGATTCTGGGTTGAGCGCTCGACGGCCAGGCGGTCGAGACTAGAGCCAGCCGCCGCGCCAGGGAGCTACTTCTCGTCGTCGTCGAGCTTGCGCGTGTCGCGCGGCTCGACGAACGGCTCCTCGCCGGGCCGGACGTCGCCGGCCTCGATGCGCCGGCCGCGCTCGAGCTCGGCGTTGAACTCGGCGCCGATCAGGATCGCGATGTTCGAGATCCAGAGCCAGACCAGGAACGCGATCACGCCACCGAGCGAGCCATAGGTCTCGTTGTAGGAGGCGAAGCTGGCGACGTAGAAGGCGAACGCCGCCGACGCGACCAGCCAGATCGCCACTCCGAGCAGCCCGCCGGGGCTGATCCAGCGAAAGCCAGGCTGCTTGACGTTCGGCGCCGCCCAGTAGAGGAACGCGAACATGAAGCTGACGATCAGGAAGAGCACCGGCCATTTCGCGATGTCCCAGGCAGTCACCGCCGTGCTGCCAAGGCCGATGAGGTCACCTACCTCCTGAGCGAGGGGTCCCGTGGCCGCGACCCCGATCGCCGTGACCACGAGCAGGATCACCAGCACGAGGGTGATGCCGACGCGCACCGGCAGCGTCTTGTAGATCGGGCGTCCCTCGCCGACGTCGTAGATCGAGTTGGAGGCACGCATGAAGGCGGCGACGTAGCCGGAGGCCGACCAGAGCGCACCCGCGAGACCGACGACGAACAGGATGCCCGCGGCGCCGGAGTTCTTCTGGAGATTCTCGATCGCGCTGACGGCGATCTCGCGCGCCGGGCCGGGCGCGGCCTTCTCGACGTTGTCGATCAGCGACTGAGTCGTCGACTCCCCGACTAGGCCGAGCACCGAGACCAGCGCCAGCAGCGCGGGGAAGATCGCCAGGACGCCGTAGTAGGTGAGCGCCGCCGCCCAGTCGGTGAGGTTGTCGTCCTTGAACTCGGTGAAGGTGCGCTTGAGCACCCCGACCTTGGAGCTCCCCTCGAGATCGCTGGGCTTGTCCGGCGCGGTCGCCATCACATCCTTCTCAGTCTCCGGGCCAGGCGCCGGTCAGCTTCTGGAATCCGCGCGCACCGCCACGATCGATGACCGTCTTGACGACCGTGAAGATCGCGCCCTGGAGGGCGGCGGCCGGCAGCAGCTCGCGCCAGCCGTACTCACTCTGGCGGGGCTTAGGTGGATCCGACTCGTCGGAGATCCGCTTCCAGATCTGCTTGAAGATCGTGCTTGCGATCAAGCCGCCGAGCACACCCGACAGGATGCCGAACGGGGCGTAGAGAACCTTGGCCATCGGTTACCGCCTCCTTCTGCGTAGGACGAGGAGAACGACTATTACCGCCACCACCCCGAGCAGTCGCGGATCGAGCCGGCTCGCCTGGGCGGTCACCGTCTCCTGGGCCTGTTGCCCGGCGTCGCGCACCGCGTCTTTGCGCTCCTCGAAGTTCTCCTTGACCTGGCTCTTGACGTCGGCCTTGGCGGCAAGCTCCGCCGCCGTATCGCCGAGCTCGCGGCGCTTGTCGGCGATGCCCTTGCGCAGGGCCTCGGGGTCGTCAGCGGCCGCTTCGGTCTTGGGGGTCTTGCTCATCCGCTTGCCCTCGCCTTCACGTGGTCGATGTCTTGCTTAGTGGTTTCGATCGCCTGCTCGGGAGCGAGCGGCATCGCTTGGTCGACCTGCTTCTTGCCGGTCAGGGCGAGTAGCCCGCCGAGCAGCAGCAGTACTCCGCCGACGATCGCGACGGCGATCCAGGGCTCGAGCGCGGTGGCAAGCAACATCGCCGCCGCGGCGAGCAGGAAGCCGACGCCGTAGAGCGCGACCAGTCCGGCACCGCCGAAGAGGCCAGCCCCAATCCCGGCACGCTTGCCCTTCTCCTGCATCTCGACTTGGGCGAGACGAAGCTCTTGACGCACCAGCTCCCCGGTCTGGGCAGACAGCTGCTGTACCAGCTCGCTGATCGATCGATCGTTCGCCGTCTGAACCGCCATGGAACCTCCGTGGTGGGTCGCTGAAGCCGTTGCCACCGTGGGTTTCCAGCTGTGCGAGATCGAAACCCCGTCCCCTTCGACGGGCTTAACACGATCACACGCTCGGGCGGTAGTCATAACACGGTTAGGCTGGAACCGTTCAGGCGGTGGAGGCGGCGCCCCGAGATTGGCTCATTGCCCTCGGTCGAGCGTTGCGCGAGGCGCGTCTGGAGCGTGGGCACACCCAGATGAGCCTCGGACTCGAAACGGGCATCAGCACCAACTACGTCGGCGGCATCGAGCGCGGCCAGCGCAGCCCGACCGTCAAGAAGATCGCCGTGCTCGCCAGCGCACTCGACCTGGCGCTGGACGACCTGTTCTGCCGGGCAGCGGAGTTGCTGCCGCGTACCGCGACCTGACACGCGATTCGCAACCTGCCGAACGGGTAGAGCCCGGCGATGACGACTCCGGTGATCCTCGATATCGACGGGACGCTCGTCGACACCAACTACCAGCACACACTCGCCTGGCAACGCGCGCTGCGCGACCACGGCGAGACAATCCCTGCCTGGCGGATCCATCGCCACATCGGGATGGGCGGCGATCAGCTCGTTACCGCCCTTGCTGGCGAGGAGGTCGAGCAGCGCTCTGGCGACGCGATCCGCGCGGTGGAGAGCGAGCGCTATTCGGAGCTGATCGGTGAGGTCGAGCTGCTGCCGGGGGCGCGGGCGCTGCTCGTCGCACTGCGCGAGCGCGGCGCAACCACCGTGCTCGCGAGCTCCGCTAAGGCCGACGAGGTCGACGTCTACCTGGACATGCTCGACGCGCGCGAGCTGGTCGACGGCTGGACGACGTCGGCGGATGTCGAGGCGACCAAGCCGGAGCCGGATCTCGTGCGCGCGGCGCTCGACAAGGCGGGGCCAGGTGGGGACGCCGTGCTCGTCGGAGACTCCATCTGGGATTGCGAGGCCGCCGCGCGGGCCGAGATCCCGACCGTCGGCGTGCTGACCGGCGGGTTCTCGCGCGAGGAGCTGCTCGACGCTGGAGCGACCGTCGTATACGAGTCGGCCGAGGAGCTGTGCGGGCATCTCGACGAGGCGCCGTTCACAGGCGCCCCGGCGCAACCCGGCATCGCCGCCGCACCGCCTTCGGGCTGAAGGCTGGCCGTGACCCAGCTGCGCCGCCCTAGTCGAGGTCGACGTCGACGGAGCGCGCCGGGCTGATTCCACGGACGTGGTCGTCGTGGCCGGCAACCACGCTGCGATAGAGACCGTCCCTGAAGACGCGCACGCGCCGGGAGTAGGTCGAGCAGCGCGTCGCCACCCCGGTACGGGTCCGGGCGACCGTGATCCAGCGACCGGCGGCGCGGCGCTGGACGCGAACGAGCGCGCCAACGTGCTCCGGGCAGGCGCGGCCGAAGAAGCGGACGCGCTCGCCTCGGTCCGGCGTCCGGTCGCTGACGCGGAGGCCGAGACGGATCCTCACGAGCACCGTCATGACCGGGCTCAGCAGATTGCCTTGGCGGACGCGGTAGCGCGTGTTGACGCCGGGCGTCTGGGTGAAGGAGTAGCTGCCACTAGCGCCGGTCATGGTGTTGCCGACGTTCGAGAAGTCATTCTCGTAGGGGAACGGATCGCTCTCCAAAATGACGTTCTTGCCCGCCCGGGCGGAACTGGTGAGTCGGCCGTCGATCGTGACAGTCCCGCCGTAGACGACGGGGTTCGGCTTCGCGGCGATCGTCAGAGACTCTGCGGCGCCCGGCCCGTGGCCCGGCTTGTGGGTGGCCGTCGCGGCCGTCGGAACGGCGATCGCGGTCAGCAGGACGAGCGAGGTGGCGGCGAGGAGTCTCATGCCCCTACAACGCATCGCCACGCCCCAGGTTCGCCACTGGCGTTCGCTCAGGTCAGAGACCTCGCTCAGCGAATCAAGACGACTTCGACACCCACGTCGACGGTCTCCCAGGCCCGATCAGCCGTATGCGCGGGAAGACCAAGTCGTCGCGCTAGAGACAGGCACGCCCTGTCGGCGAGCGACAGGCCCGCTGAACGCGTCGATGCCCACATGCTCGCCGCGGTCTCAGCATCGTCGCCGCTGAAGTCCTCGATGGAAATCCCAAGTGCTTCGACGCTGTCTCGCCGGGCTGCCGTATCCAATCCGAGAGCGTCGTAGCGCTGCAGCACCTCGGACCAGTTGACGGCTGAGACAACAGCCGCGCCGAGCAACCCCTCGACAGCATCGGCCCCCGACTCCTCCCAGAGCAGGGCGATCACCGCCGAGGCATCGAGAACCGCCCCGGGTCCGTCAGCCATGCTCGGCAGCCTCGCGCCGCGCCTCGGCGCGCCGCTCGGCGATCAGCTCGTCGACCATGCTCGTCCCAGCGGGAGTCGTCCCGCGCAACTCGCCGCGCAACCGCTCGAGAATCTGCTCGCGCCGCTCGAGGACAAGCCGGTCATCCTCCACGTGCGCCATCAGCGTCTCCCCTGGCTGGATCTCCAAAGTCCGCCGCATCTCCGCAGGGATGACCACTCGACCCTGGGGGCCGATCCGCAATGGGACTGCTCTAGCTGGACGTGCCATGTAGATTCAAGTGTGGCAGACGCGCCTGGGCGTGGCAACCCCAATCGGGCAAGGGTGCGACCTCTGCGGACAGCGCCGCATCGATCAAGCAGATCGAGACCAACCTTGCCCGCCACCTTAACGCCAGCTAGCCCGCGAGAGCCGACGCCCGGATTCGAACCGGGGACCCTTCATTACGAGAGCGTTGAGAAGGGCCGAAACTGGACTGGATTGGCTTGGGTAAGGCCAGCTCGGTCGGGTTGGCTCGGGTCAGATTTGCCGAGTTGGGGACATGGTTCGGGACACGGTTAGTCGCGCCCCACGCGCCTAGGAGAAAGGGACAGGATCATCTCCGCCGAGGAATGGCGCGCGGCCCGCACGCTGTTATTGCCGCCAAGCGTGCTGAAACGGCCCTCAACGGTCTTCGTCTTCACCTTGAAACGCGAGCGAGCCATATCAGCAATCGCTGCGCCCGACAATCCATTGCTGCATACCGCGTCAGGAAACGTGATGAGCACGCGGCAACCCACATCGCCAAGCTCATCGAGCAACTCTTCAATTGCTTGCGAAGATCTGGTCTTCAGCGAGAAATCAGATCGTGGCCGCATCTCCGAAGGTGGATACCGCCCCACACCAGCCACGCCCAACTCAAGATCGCTGTCCCATCGAGCGATTACCTCAAGCACGTGATAGAAGCGGCTGTATTGCACGGCCGAATAGGGGGGGTCGATTACGACGAGATCTCCGGCGTCGAGATTCACGGCTTCCTTTAGCGCGTCGGCGACCCGTGCAGTCCCTTTGGTCTTCGCGAAGCGCCCTGATATCGACAGCAGCCAGTTTCGTGCGTAGTCCAGTGGATCCTTACGCCACGCTGTACCGATGTACGGAAGCGCCGTCTTCGTCGGCTGAAATGGTTGGGCAGTATGTCCCGGCGCCGCCGCACAGTGAGACGCGGCAGCGATCAGAGCAGCCTTACCCGCTGACCGAAGCGACTCATCTAGCGGAAGACGCTTCAGAGCCCAGTCAAATAGGAGCGCTTGCCTAGGCGAGAAGTAGTGCCCACCGTAGGCAGACCAAATCACTCCCCCGCTTCCATCCCTACACAGGTCGCGGGCTCGGCGCACTTCCGACCGGGAAACGCCGCGGTAAGAACCAGAGGCCTTCCACTGCTTCGAGCGCCGCGCGCTACGAAGCGCTGGTGCGAGCCATTGCCTCTCCAATTCGCCTAAGTCCAACGCCTCTGTCCTGCCAATGACCGCGTTAGCAAGAATGGCTGAATACGCTTGGAGATCGACAGCAAGCACCGGCTGGTCTACTCGCTCTGCTGCGTACCAAGCCACAGCGCCAGACCCGCTGAAGAGATCGACTACACGCTTACTCTTTTTTGACGCTTCAAGAATCGCGCTTCCGAAACCGTTCTGCAGCATCACCCGCTTTGACCCCATGTACTTCATGCAGCGAGACCCCATAGAGCAATCCGCTCGCATCCCCCGAGGACGGAAAGCTGTCGAGCGCACTGGTCATGAAGGCTCCAGTAGTCGACGCTAGCCCCATTCGAGACACCGCCAGCCAGCTCAGTCAGGGCGTCATCGACATCGTTCCAAAGGTCGACGGGACTCTCCAGCCCTTGCCCGGACCTCACGAGGGCACGACTCGCACCAAGCTGCTCAGACCACCACTCGAAATCCCCATACTCAAGTTGGGCTTCGACGAGGAGGGACCGCGCGCACCCGCTCGACACGCGCAGCAGAAGCGCAGCGCGTGCCATCACATGTAAATGATCCTCGGGATCATGCATGTTCTCGGGGTGCTCAGCATCTTCTATGAGAGTCGGATCGCTGCTGTCGATCTCTCGCATCAGAAACGCCTCAAGACGCTCACTAGGCATGCTGGCGGCCACGCTTCCGAGCGCCTGTTGGACGTAGCGCCTGAACTCGCCGGGATGGCGCTTTGCGGTATTACCTGTGCGCTCTCGAAAGAGTCGCTCGAAACTACGCCGCAAGAGATGAAGATCTAGCTTGCCGAAGTTATCGGCCCCGACCGGCTCAAACGCATCCCATAGATCACTTGTGAACGCGACCGCCCGAGTCGTAGGCGGAGCCGCCGCACCGGCGATTGTTCTTGGCTGGTAACTAGACTCATTTCGGGCATCGCGATCCGCACCAAACCGCTGGACGTCAAGCCCCCAAGCCATCAAATACGTCTTGCCCCGTGCGGTGCTCATTGAGCCCGAAGTAAAAGCCTCTAGCCACTCAGCTAACGAGACATCAGATGGCTTAATGAGGCCGGTGACCGTCTGCGCGCTGACGTTCGTCTCGCTCCAAGCCTCTAGGGCCTCCCACGCGAATCTGTGGGTACCACGATGAGCAAACACCTCAACATCGCCAGTCACCTTTACAAGAACATGCTTGTAGTTGAATACGCCAACTCCTTGGGAGGCCAGCAGCGACATCGCCGCACGCAACTCAGCGTAGTACCCAAGATGGCGGGCTGCCCCAATGTCACCGCGTAGTTGAGCCGCCATTGCGCGACCGAGATACGCCCACCCGTCAGCACAATGCAGGATCACCGATGCTGCTACGTACTCAGCAAGGTAAGCAGCGTTAGCCGATCGCCTGCCAAGTACCTTTGAGCGTGCTCGCCCCTTTAGCTGCTTGCTGACCTCTTGGGGCGCGTGTCGTAGGTACGGATTGCTGGACGACAGCCATGAGGCCTGGGGCAGAGTCGCGCCGAGCCGGCTGGCGGCATCCTCAATCGCAGCGGGTGATGCTGCTTGGAGTATCCCTGCGACCTTGCGCAGATTCGAACCCGCCACCGTCAGTCGAGCTTTAGGTCTGTACGTGCCCTAGTAGCCAACGCCGCGACGCGCTTTGGCCCGCTGCTCTCTAGGTGTGCCAAGAGCTGCCGTCGAAGCTCTCGATAGCCACTGCTTCCGCGATACGCAGCCTGACGCAACCGCTCGTCCTCAGTTAAGTCCGGGGTGCCTGAGGTCCGCCAATCGAATTTGGCAAGCGCTTTTGCGATCTCACGAACAAAGCTCGCCATCTTAAACTCGCTAAGAGAAGCAAGCTGCCGGGAAACCTCTTTCTCGTCGGCGGACTCGGTGACCTCTCTTGCAGACCAAGCATCGAAATCCAGGCTTTCCGTAGCAAGGAAACAGAGATCGTTGGTCACGATCAGAACTCCCCTCACACCTTGATCCGTATTCAGGAGCGAGTAACGACCCGCGAACGCCGGATCGCGCTCATTGGCGGCTTCGTCACCCCCAGTGTCGCCTCCAGAAGCCTCGGCCTCAGCCTCTCGAAGCTGCTTCGCCCAAGCGCTATCCGACGCTTCGACCGCGTCTTTGATCTCTTGCCAGACGTAAATAAGGAACGCGGCTTGTTGCTCGCGGCTCCATGGAAGAACTGTTTCATGCTTACCAACGGGAGCCCCAAACAATCCGCCAATACGAACACCTGGACCCTGCGATGACTTCACATAGCTACTAGTCAGAGCGCGTACCCAGGCTGCCTGTCGGACCCCCTGAACGCCACGCTCCCCGAGCATGTTGATTCGATCGTGCCACGGGCTAGCAGGATGCGCCCACAGCATCTCGGTCAACTCTTGGGCGCGAGTCTCGCGATAGACAGCTGGCCCCTCAAAACGCTCAAGCCAGTCTTGGTTGCGTAGCAATGGGTACAGGTCGTACGCCAGGCTTGCATTGATCCGCTTTGGCTTGATGTTGATCGTCCAGAAGAGGTACGCCTGCCAGCTACGCGCGAGGCCGACAAACGCAACTACAGGAAGGTCAAAATCGGCCTCATCTTCTCCCGGCTCAAAGGCCCAAAGACGGTGCTGACCATCGATTACCTCGACCGGCTCGAGTTCTTGCGGTACCCACACGTCGCCGTCACTGCTCGCTGGATGATCGAGCATCGCGACGCCGTTGTCCCCCTCCTCGACGGATACGAGGTCGTTGCTGTGAACCTTCCTACCGCCTAGTTGATCCTTCGGCGTCCGAATATTGATGACAATTGCTGTTGGAAGCCAACCGGGCTGCTTAAGATCATCGAACTCGCCGGACTCGCGGCGACGTCGTCCGAGGACTGACCACGGATACCCGTGCTTAACGAATCGCGCGATCTCCTGGGAGCGCGACTCATCGTGGCTGCGCTGAATTCCAGCGTCGCTCTTTCTGCGCTTGCCAGTCGTGGCGTCCCTGCGCTCAATCCCGCATAGGGCGCGCAAGGATCCTGCGGTCATCGACAGAACAAAGAAATGGTCAGGCGGCTTCCGTTTGCTCGGCTCTGCGAAGACGACATCGTCCCACTCAGGCAGCCATTGATGGACGCGCAAAGCGGGAACCTGCCGACGGGATGTTGCCTTGCTCATAACCAACCCTCCTAGAGGCGGGCTAGCCTACCGCTTCAGACGGCGGTGAGGGCCAAGTGAACCACGATGCCGACTGGCTCCAACGGTCGCTGCCTTCGCTCTCAGCGATCGTCCCGTACTCGGCATCTGGGCCATGTCTGAGCTTCAACCCGGCTCCTGCGCCACCCGTTGCCACGGTACAGAGGGTTTGCTCAGCCATCGCAGTCAGCAAGCCATCTGTGGTGCCGCCGTCCGGACTTCGAATCGGCCGGGCGACCGCCGTTGTCCACTCCCCGACCTGACATCGATCGATCGAATCTAGGCATCCGGAGGGGTAGTCGCAACCTTGGTGCAAGTGTGTGGTCCGTTGGGCGGGGGATGGAGAAGAGCGGTGATGGAGCAGGGCGGCCTGAGGAGAGTCAGGCGGATCGGAGCGAGAAGGCGGCGCTCGTGATGGGAGGCGGAGGCGGCGCGTGTGGGCGTAGGGGAAGTGGGTGTGGCGGTGATTGGGAGGGTGGGATCAGTGGCATAGGGTCGCGCGCCGACGACCCGCTTGCCACGGCCCGCATCAAAGGCTCATCGAAAAGCGCCAAATGCGAGGGGCATTGCGTCTACCCCTACCGAGCCCCATGACGCCGCCCGAGAATGCCCCTCCCGATCCCGCCGCTACGGCTTCGCCCCTGTCCGAGCCATTGCTCGATTCGGACGCTGCGGCTGCGCTGCTGTCGGTGCGGCGAAGCTGGATCTATGAGGCCGTGCGCGACGGCCGACTCCCTCACATCAAAGTCGGCCGCCACATCCGGTTCCTGCGCGCTGACCTGGAGAGCTGGGTGTTCGCCCAGCGGAGAGGCCGGCTGTTCTAGGCGAGCGCCAGCTCGGTTGCCTTCGCTGCCGCACGGGTGGCGAACACGAAGCCGTCGAGCCGGTGGACGAGACCGATCCCGGCGAGGCGGTTGATGGAGTCGGTCACGTGGATGGGGTTGTTGCCGATCTCGCTGGCCATCTCCTCGACCGACCAGATCGCTGCCGAGTCCGTCAGCAAGAGCCCGAGGACCGCCTGGTCTGTCTGGGCCTCCTCGTCGGCCACTGTCTGGATACGCTGATCCTGCATGGGAGCTGATACCTCCTGTGCCAGGCCCCGGGGCGTTTGCGCGTCGCCGGGGCCACTTTGTTAGATGGACGAGATACTAGCGGTCTATCAGTAGCTGTCAATCCGCTGGACTCAAACGCCTGTGATTGGCAACGTCTAATAGCCAATGGGTCGTCTTGACCAACCTCAGCCCGCCCTCGGTGCCGCAATCCGCCAGCTACGCGACAAGCGCGGCGTCACCCAGGAGGACCTGGCGCACGATGCCGGCGTGACGACCGGCACGCTCTCGCTGATCGAGCGTGGCAAGTCCAACCCGGCCTGGGGCACGGTCAAGAGCATCGCGGCGGCCCTCGGCGTCTCGGTAGCCGACGTGGCGAAACTCGCCGAGAAGCACCAGCGCTGACGCGCGGCTAAGCGTCGAAGGCGCTTGCCACCAATGCGGCATCGTCCTTGCGCGGTGCGTAGTGGAGGTAGCGCATGGTGGTCTTGACGTCGGCGTGGCCCATCCACTCCTGGACGCGGCGGATGTCGGCCTTGGCGATGACGCGAGTGCCGAAGGTGTGGCGCAGGTCGTGGAAGCGGAGTCGGCGGAGGCCGGCGCGATCGAGGGCGTCCTGGTAGCGGCGGCGGAGGGCTCGACCGTCGAGGAAGGTGCCGGTGCGGCCGACGAAGACGAGATCGTCGTCGGCGGTCCAGAGGGGACGCTGGCGCAGCTTGGCCAGCGCCTCGGTGACGTTGGGTGCCATCGGAACCGAACGGACCTTGCCGGACTTGGGAGTGGCGAGCGCGCCGTCTGAGTAGCTGGCCCGCACGCGGATCGTGGACCCGGCTGCGTCTACGTCGCGCCAGCGCAGGGCGATCAGCTCGCCGCGACGCAGGCCGGTGAATGCTGCTGTTAGGTAGATCGCGGCGTCCTGTTCGGAGGCGGCCGCGTCGACCAGCGCCATGACCTCCTCTGGCGAGAAGACCTCGATGTCGCCGCTCGCGGTCGGCGCTGGTGGCTTCTCCACGTCGGTGACGGGGTTGAACGGGAGGCCGTAGACCTTGCGCGCTCGCTTCATGATCCCGCCCATCAGCACGTAGGCCTTGGTACGGGTGGCTGGGGCGACCTCGAGCCCGGTTATCCAGGACTCGACCATCGGAGTGGTGATCGACTCGACGGGCAGCTTGCCGAAGGCTGGGAGCAGTTGGGCGCGGACGAGAGCGCGGTAGCCGGCGACCGTGGAGGGTTTGCGGGCGCGGTCCTCCTCGATGTAGCGCAGGTACTCGTCGGCTGCCTGCTGAAAGGTCGCGCCAGTTCGAACCATGCCGGCGTGCTGACCGCGCCGGATCTCGTCGAGGATCGCGTCGAGTCCCGCCTGCGCAGTCTGCTTGGTGAAGTAGCCATCGGAGGGCCGGCCGCGCTTCGTCCAGGCCGGGCCGAGCTTCTTCTGGACCTGGCGGCCATCCGGCAGCCGGTACTTCGCGTACCAGACCGGCCCGCGCTGGCGCTCGACTCGGAATACGTGGCCGCTGACCGGCCGGCTGAGTTGGCTCTGCATCGGGGACCTCCCAGGCAGCCCGATTGGCTTTCTAGAGCCGAAAGGCTAGCAGCACTTCGGGACATATTCGGGACACGCGCCCCGCTGGGTCAGAAGCCGATCAGCGAGAAAGTGCTGATTTCCAGGGCTTTCCTAGAGCCGACGCCCGGATTCGAACCGGGGACCCCTTCATTACGAGTGAAGTGCTCTACCAACTGAGCTACGTCGGCGGGAACCTGAGAGCGATCCCGAGGCGTCCAGCATCGTAGTGGAGGCGATGGGCTGGCGCGAGCGGCGTCGATCAGCGGCGGGTGCGGCTGAACTGGGCGCGGGCGAAGCTGGGCCAGACGCTGGGGCGGCGAGCGACGGTGAGGGCGATCGGGACGGAGTCGAAGTAGGTGATGCGCTCGGTGGCGAGACCGTCGTCGTTGAGCGTGAAGCGGTCGACGGAGTCCCAAGAGATCGGGCCGCCGCCTGCGGTCCCGGAGAGCGTGAACTCGATCAGGACGCCGTCGTCGGTCGCACCCCAGCGGTGGACGGTCGCCGAAAGGCCGGGCATCAGCTCGAGCAGCCCGGCGAAGGTTTGCCAGCCCTCGTCGAGGGTGTGGGTCGTTGGGTTCATCGGGGCGACGAGGCGGGCGTTGGGCGCGATCGTCGCGGCAAGGCGCTCACGCGACGGCGCGGCCCAGAACTCCTCGAAGCGGCGGACGAAGTCGGCGGCGGCCTCGGCGGAGACGCGTTGCGACTTGTTGTCGTCATCAGCCGCTGGCATCTGACCACCGTACCGCGGTCAAGGGGGCAGGTCGCGGGCCGGCGGTCCCTGACGGTCTATGGAACCGAAACGGCTGGTGGGGCTGGACTGGGTGGAGCTGGAGGACTGCGCGCGGGCGTATGTCGCGACCAGCGTGTGGACGCGGCTCGTTGGGCTCGCCTGGCTCGACGAGCTGCCGGAGGGCTGCGGGCTACTGATCCCGTGGTGCGGCTCGGTACACACGTTCGGGATGCGCTTCGCCCTTGATGTCGACTTCCTCGGCGCGGACGGGCGCGTGCTGCGGCGTTGCCGGGCGGTGCCGCCACGGCGCGTCGTGCGCTGCCAGGGGGCGGTTGCGGTGCTGGAGCGGAAGGCGCGCTAGACGGAGGCGCCGACGAGGCGGGCGAGACGGAAGCCGAGCGCCTCGAGGGCGAGATCCTCGGTGACATTGAGCTCGAGCGACATGCGGGCGTCCTCGCAGCGCTCGGCGGCGACGCGGAGGCGGCGGGAGTCGATCGATCGCGGACCGTCGGGATCGGCGGTGGCGATCAGCGCAGCCGCGCCGGCTCGATCGAGCGCGGCGTCCTCGGCACCCTCAGCTAGGCAAAGGAGATCGCGGAAGCGCAGCGCGGCGAGCGTCAGCCCGAGGTCGAGCTGCTCGGTGCGGGCACGGCGGCCGTCGCGCTTCGCGGCGTCCTCGAACTGCTTCTCGATCGCGTTGCGCTCGCGGCCCTTCGGCTCGGTCGCCAGGCGGGCGGCGGCCTCCTCGGCCACCCCCTCCTCGGCCGCCAGGCGCCGCTCCTCGGCGCGGTCGAGCAGGCCGCGCCAAGCCTCGGGCTCGCCCGCCGGCTGACCGCCGCCGGCCAGCGCACAGCCGACGAGGCGGTCGACGTCGGCGAGCAGCGTGGCGCCATCCTCAGAGGCAAGGAAGCGAGCGCGGGCGCCGTTGCCGAGTGCCAGGCGGGCGCAGGCACCGGCGCGGTCGGCCGGCACGCCCTCCCCCACCAGCGCCTCGGCGATCTTCGCCGCCGGCAGCGGGTCGAAGCGGACGAGCTGGCAGCGCGAAACGACGGTCGGGATCACCTGGCCGAGCGAGTCGGTCAGCAGGATCAGATGGACGAACGACGGCGGCTCCTCAAGCGTTTTGAGCAGTCGGTTGGCGACCTCGTCGTTCATCGTGTCGACGCGCTCGAGCACGAAGACGCGCTTCTGAGACTCGAACGGCGTGCGGGTCGCGGCCGAGACGACCGGGTCGGCGACGTCGTCGGTGCGCATCACGTGGGCGCCGGTCGGCTTGACCCAGGTGAGGTCGGGATGGGCGCCGTCGAGCACGCGGTGGCGGGCGTTGTCCGGATCGGGCGAGCCGGCCGCGAGCAACTCGGCGGCGAAGGCGCGCGCGGCGGTGCGCTTACCGACGCCCGCCGGACCGTGGAAGAGGTACGCGTGCGAGGCGTCGCCGGCGAGCGCCGCCGAGAGCGTCATCCGCGCCTGCGGGTGCGACTCGGTTCCGGACAGCACGGGCGGCGCGTTCATCGCGGCGAGCGTAGCGGCAGCCGTCGCCGGTATCGTCGCCACCGTGGCACGCGGCCGGCTGATCACGATCGAGGGGATCGACGGCGCGGGCAAGACGACGCTCGCCGCGAGCCTGCTCGACCACCTGCGCGGAAGCGGCATCGAGATCGAGCTGCTGCGCGAGCCGGGCGGCGTCGTGGTGGCCGAGAAGATCCGGACACTGGTCAAGGACCCGGAGCTGACGATCGGGGCGCGCGCCGAGACGCTGCTCTACGCGGCCGCGCGGGCGCAGCTCGTCGAGGAGGCGCTGCTGCCGGTGCTGGAGCGCGGGACGTGGGTGCTGCTCGACCGCTTCGTCGACTCGTCGCTCGCCTACCAGGGCGCCGGACGCGGGCTCGGAGTCGAACTGGTGCGAGCGATCAACGAGTTCGGCACCAGTGGGCTGACGCCGGACCGCACGCTGCTGCTGGAGATCGATCCCGCGCTCGGCCGCGCGCGCCAGGGCTCGCGACTAGAGGGGTTCGACCGACTCGAGCTCGAGCAGGAGGAGTTCTTCGCGACGATCGCAGCGGCCTACTCGGCACTCGCCGACGCCGAGCCGGAGCGGGTACGGCGGATCGACGCAAGCCAGTCCGCGGCGGTGGTCGTCGCTGCCGCCGAGGCGGCGGTCGAGGACCTGCTCGCCCACCGTGACTAGGATGCCGCCCCCTATGCGCGCAATCGTTACAGGTGGATCTGGATTCATCGGCTCGAACATCGTCGACGGCCTCTTGGCCCGCGGCGACGAGGTGACCGTGCTCGACGACCTGTCGACCGGCCGCCGCGAGAACCTCGACGGAGCGCTCGCCAACGGCGCCAAGCTGGTCGAGGGCGACATCCGCGACCAGGCGGCGCTGGTCGAGCTGGCCGAGCGCGTTAGGCCGGAGACGATCTTCCACCTCGCCGCCCAGATCGACGTGCGGCGCTCGGCCGCCGACCCGGCCGCCGACGCGCGGATCAACGTCGAGGGCACGATCAACGTGCTGACGGCCGCGCAAGCTGTTGGCGCGCGCGTCGTGAACTCTTCGACCGGCGGCGCTATCTACGGCGAGGGCAAGATCATTCCCGCGCCGGAGGACCATCCGGTCGCGCCCGAGGCGCCCTACGGCCAGTCGAAGTTCGCCGCCGAGGGTTACTGCGGACTGTTCAACCGCCTGCACGGCGTATCGGCCGTGTCGCTGCGCTACGGCAACGTCTACGGCCCGCGTCAGGACCCGCTCGGCGAGGCCGGCGTGATCGCGATCTTCTGCGGCAAGCTGCTCGAGGGCGAGCAGCCGACGATCTTCGGCGACGGCCTCCAGACACGCGACTACGTGTTTGTTGACGACGTCGTGCGGGCGAACCTCGCGGCGGCCGATTCCGACGCGACCGGGGCGATTAACATCGGTACCGGCGTTCAATCGAGCGTGATCGACCTGGTCGAGGCGCTGGCGCCGCAGGCCGACGGTCGCTTCGAGGCGATCATGGCCCCCGAGCGGCCGGGCGAGGTGCGCCACATCGCGCTCAACGCTTCGCGTGCTGGCGAGCTGCTCGGCTGGAGTGCCGAGACGGGACTCGCCGATGGGCTCGGCGTGACGCTCGACTCGCTGCGCTGAGCGCCTTTCGCTACTTGCGGGACTTCTGCAAAGGACCCTGCAAACAGCGTAAAAATTCGCTGCGATTTGGCACAGACAAAGGCGTTTTGAGCCTCTAAAGTGAGTGTTGGAAGCCTTTCGTGCGTCTTCCGTCCGGCGGGAGCGGCACCATCGCTTCCCGGCTTGCGGTAAGCGCCTTTCCAAGCTTCCCCGCGACCGGGATTCCGGACGCAAAGAAGACGAGGAGACCCATGCCGAGCAACCGCACCGCAACCACACCCAGCACCGCCGGAGTAACTGTCGAGCGGCGCTATACAGAGCCCGGCGTGCATCCCTTCGACGCCGTCGAGTGGGAGATTCGCGACGCCGTCATCGGCGACCCCGCGAAGCCCGCCTTCGAGCAGCGCGGTGTCGAGTTCCCGAAGTCCTGGTCGCAGAACGCGACGAACATCGTCGCCCAGAAGTACTTCCGCGGCCGGATGGGCAGCGACGAGCGCGAGTTTTCGGTGCGCCAGATGGTCGGCCGCGTCGCCGGCACGATCGCCGGCTGGGGCCGTGCGGGCAACTACTTCGCAACCGCCGAGGACGCCGACGCCTTCGAGGCCGAGCTGACCTACATCCTGCTCCACCAGCAGGCGGCGTTCAACTCGCCGGTCTGGTTCAACGTCGGCTTCGAGGAGCACCCGCAGTGCTCGGCCTGCTTCATCCTCAGCGTCGAGGACACGATGGAGTCGATCCTCGACTGGAACACCAAGGAGGGCAAGATCTTCCGCGGCGGCTCCGGCTCGGGGATCAACCTCTCGAACATCCGCGGCTCGATGGAGC
>Ga0190265_10000644_pt1 | contig 24033 bp, 18 predicted proteins | sample Popmic124T_FD_133135 | JGI IMG/M metagenome (GOLD analysis project Ga0190265, IMG submission 133135) | Populus adjacent soil microbial communities from riparian zone of Indian Creek, Utah, USA - 124 T | ecosystem: Environmental > Terrestrial > Soil > Riparian zone | place: USA: Utah | collected...
AGCCAATAGAACCGCTGCTGCAACCACCAATTGCAATCATTGCCGCGCTGAGAAATGGGATGCAGTTTTTGTCGATGCGCATGTCAACTGGATAGGAACTGAAATGGGCCCCGCGCGTCACCGGCTCTTGCGCTTGCGCTCTTTTCGTCGGTCCTTCTTGCTGGGCTGAAACTTCGGCTTCGCGCTGCCCTTGATCGTGGGCATCTTGCCGCCGGCCATAGACATCTGCGCGAATTGCGAGCCGAAGCGCATCCGGTCCATCATCGACATGCCCGCCATGTGTTTCATCATGTCGCGAGCCTGAAGAAACTGCTTGCACAGGCCGCTGACGTCTTCGGGTTCGGTGCCGCTGCCGCGGGCGATCCGGCGGCGGCGCGAGGCGTCGATCAGCTTCGGGTTTGTTTTTTCGACCGGCGTCATCGACTGCACGATGGCCTTCATCCGCTTGATCTCGCCCTCGTCGATGTCCATGTCCGTGTCGCGCATCATCTTGCCGACGCCGGGGATCATCTTCAGCATGTCTTTCATCGACCGGCCGCTCATCACCTTGTCCATTTGACCGATGAAGTCTTCGAGCGAGAGCGTGCCCTTCTGCATTTTCGCTTCGAGCTTGGCCGCGTCCTCGGCGGTGACCTGCTGCTGGGCCTGCTCGACGAGCGAGACGACGTCGCCCATGCCGAGGATGCGGCTGGCCATTCGGTCGGGGTGGAATTCTTCGAGGCGGTCCAGCTTCTCGCCGACGCCGATGAATTTAATGGGCTTCTGGACGATGCTCTTCACCGACAGAATCGCGCCGCCGCGCGTGTCGGAATCGAACTTGGTCAGGATGACGCCGTCGAGCTCCAGCCGCTCGTTGAAGTGCTTTGCCGTGGTGACGGCGTCCTGACCGGTCATGGCATCGAGCACGAGATAGATCTGGTGCGGCGAGACGGCCGTCGCGATGTTGGCGACCTCTTGCATCAGCTCTTCGTCGATGGCGAGGCGGCCGGCGGTGTCGAGTATGACGACGTCGAGGAGTTGTTTTCTCGCGGCGGCGACACCGTTGCGGCATACCTTTACAGGGTTCTGATGGTCGCGTTCGGTGTATACTTCGACGCCGAGCTGCTGGCCGAGCACCTCAAGCTGATCGATGGCGGCGGGGCGCTTGAGGTCGGCCGCGACGAGCATGGGCTTCTTGCCCTTGCTCTGGCAATATTTTGCGAGTTTGCCGCAGGTGGTGGTCTTGCCGGAGCCTTGCAGACCGGCCATGAGAATGACGGTGGGTCCGCCGGAAACCCAGGGGATGCGCGAGTCGACCGGTCCCATGAGCTGAATCAGCTCATCGTGGACGATCTTGACCATCACCTGCTCGGGCTGCAGAGTCTTGATGATCTCGGCGCCGATGGCCTTTTCGGTGACGTCGGCGACGAATCTTTTCACAACGTCGATGTGAACGTCGGCTTCGAGCAGGGCCGTACGAACATCGCGCATGACCTCGGCCACATTCTCTTCGGAGATCTTTCCGCGGCCGCGGATCTTACGAAATACGTCGTGGAATCGATCGGTGAGCGCGTCAAACATGGGGTGTTGAATCCGAAATGAAGTTCGTGCTATTTGAATCGAAGATACGGGTTGGCTTAGGCTTGGGCAAGACGCCCTTGATCGTCACGAGCTGCCGAGATTCAAGCAAGCTGAACATAAGTATTTATAAATACTTAGCTTACTTGCTGTGTAACCGATAGATAAATACAATCCATTCCCATCAAAACCCCCGATTCAAACCCAGAGGACTCGCGAAGCGTAGAAGAATCGAATGGAACCGTCCACTAGGCGCGCTGCCGTTTTTGTAACATCATGCGGAGTCTATGGTTACAGCAAGAAAACTTCGTCGAAATCATTCTGACTCTTTCGTTGACACTCGCGGAATGCCGTGATAAAGTCCGTTCCTCTGCCTGAATGGCATTCGTTCTTAACTTCGAGGCTAATCGCCACTGCTATCGGCTACTTTTTAGCCGTGGCGCTCCACCGGCTCAGGACAGAGGTTCTGAGCCGGTGGTTTTGTTTTAGTCGTTGCCCGAAGACCGACTGACGGTGCTTGCAGCGGATCGCATCTGCCTTGGCAATAAATTGCATCTCGCGCGCGGCGCAATAACATCAATCTTCAATGCCTCCTGCGCCACCCGCGAATTCACCGCCAGCGATCTTTCGGTCGGACGTGGTCCGGCATCGTAGACCGTGTGGTGAACATTTTGAAGTCACGCTTCGCCTCGCCAATTTTCCGCCTGCGCGACCGGGCCAGTTTCTCCAGATTCTGTGTCAGGCTTCGGCACGGCCCCCCGGATTGGTTCATGCAGACATTGTACATAACGAAAGTACGACATTGCCTGCATCGCCGATGTTGCGGCGCCCTTTCAGCATCGGCGGCTTGCGGCGCGAGGGGGCTGCGTGCCTGATCGACATCCTCGGGCGCGTGGTGGGCGCTGGAACGGCATGGCTCGATGCACTGAAGGTGGGAGATCACGTCGATTTGATCGGCCCGCTCGGCGGCGGGTTTACCGAACCGCCGGCCGGGCATCGCGCGCTGCTGGTCGCGGGCGGAATCGGACTGCCGCCGATTCGCTGGCTCGGCGAGGCGTTGCGAAACAAGAACGTGGAATGTCGTGCGATCTATGGCGCGCAATCGCGCGACCTGATGCCGGTGGAACTGGCCTCGAAGATTCCGGATCGACCGGAATTCTCCATGGCCATGGGGAAATTCTCGCGTAACGGCATTCTCTCGATCGTGACAACGGACGACGGCAGCGCGGGCATGCGGGGGCGGGTGACAGAGGCGTTGATTCCCGTTCTAGCGAACGACCCCGAGCCATCCAGGGTCCAGGTCTATGCATGCGGACCGGAACCGATGCTGAAGGCGGTTGGGTCGATCAGCGCGGCGCACGGCGCGCGATGTGAAGTGGCGATGGAAAGAGTGATGGGATGCGGCATGAGCACATGCCAGTCGTGTGTCGTCCCGGTCAAAGATTCGCGAGCCGAGGAGGGTTGGCGCTACGCACTCTGCTGCCGCGAGGGGCCGGTGTTCGATGCGGCAACGGTTCTTTGGTGAAGCATCCGGACCGCCCCATTCAGGCCGATGGTCCTAATAATTTTTTTATTTCCAGCGGATCGTCGAGAACGGCATCGGGGCCGGCGGCCAACAATTTTGATCTTTCCTGATATCCCCAGATAACCGCGATCGCGCGCATGTTTGCATTTCGCGCCGTGGCGATGTCGATGATCGAGTCTCCGACGATCGCGCAATCGCGTGGATCGCACTCCAGCGCTTCGGCGACTTCAAGCGCGCCGATGGGCGCGGGCTTTTTGTCGGCTTCGGTCTGATATCCGCGGATGACTTGAATGCGTCTCGTGAGCTCCAACGCCGCCACGACGCGCAGCGCGAGGTCGTGCGGCTTGTTGGTTATTACCGCAGTGGCAACTTGATGCTCATTCAATAAGTCCAGCATTTTCAAGACGTTGGGGAAGCATCGAGTGCGTGCACAGGGGGTGGTCGCGTACGCGCGGGTCATTCGGACGACGAGATCATCGAGCTTCTCGAGCGCATTTTGCTGCGCGAGCGCGCGCTGGCAGAGTGTTCGCACGCCGTCACCGATCCAGGTGCGCACTTCGCGCGCGGCGGCGCGCTTTAAACCGAGATGCGCGAGCGCGCGATTGAGCGCGTCGACGATGTCCGGAAGCGAGTCGATGAGCGTTCCATCGAGGTCGAAGAGAATCGCGCGCGGCGTGTTCATGATGGAAATGATCACCGATGGAGGATGAATATGTCATGATCGACGATCAACATGCCGAAAAGATTTTATATGAAGAAGGCGAATTTTTTGTTGACAAAGATTCGGCCGACCCTATTCTTTTTTGTTGAAAGGAGGTGACGCATGGCTAAACGCAAAAAGAGCGCCACCAAGAAGGCCGGCAAGAAGGCCGGCAAGAAGAAGGCTACCCGCAAGAAGTAAGTAGCCGCAAAGTGTCAGCTTCGTGTCGCTCGGATCGACAAACTGAATCCGGAAGCGACGCGAGGCCGGGCCTTCGGGAAATCGAAGGCCCCCACAAACGATGGAAGGCGCTCCTGCCACGGCGGCGCCTTCCATTTTTTGTTGCGCAATTTTGGCCGCTTTTCCCGGAGAAATCGGCCTATTTCTCGCCGGGCTTCAATTCCAGGATCTTGTCCATGATGTGCCGGGCGACTTCCATGTACGCGGCACGGTCCTTTTCCCGGCCGGCCCATGCCGAAAGATCGATCGGGGGACCATACCGCACCACGGCGCGATGGCGCCGGAAGATCGGTGCGATGATACTGTCACTGAAGCGCAGCCCGGAGATATGGGCGGGGATGACGGGCACCCCGCTGCGCAGCGCCAGCATCCCAACGCCCTCGCGAACTTCGATCGGACCGGCCGGGTTTTGAATGCGGCCCTGGGGAAAAATTCCCAAAACTTTTCCGTGTTGCAGATGCCGAAGCGCCCCCTTCACGGACGCGGTGTCCTGGCCGCTTCGGGTGACCGGCACGCATTCGATAGCTTCGACGAGCTTGCTGAAAATTGGAATCTTTGCGTACTCCACGGCGATCATGTACCCGATCACGCGATTGGGCGACGCCGACACCAGGAGGAATGGATCAAGCGTAGAGGAGTGATTCGCGACGACGATCGCCGGCCCCTCGGCCGGAATCGTGCAGATGCCCTCGCGCCGGGCCCTGGGCCAGAGCCGGCAGTAGAAGTCGTTCAGGTTCTTCCAGAACGTCACGGCCGGGCCGAATCGACCGCGGCGGAGCCTGATTGCGGTGGTCCAGATGCCGGTCAAAACAAGTGCAAGCGATGTGCATCCCATGATCCAGGTAACGTGCCTGTCGATATTCGGCCAGTCGGGAAGCCCGAGGACGCCGGTGGAAAGCAAAAGGCCGCCGACGGCGCAAAGATCGTGAACGCCGAAAACGCGGCCGCGCATGTAGTTCGGCACAATGCGCTGGATCAGCGAATTCACGCTGACCTGGATGCCGGCGCCGAACACTCCGATTGTGAAAAGTGCGGCGCCGCAGAGGAACTGGTTTTGAATCCAGACGCCAAAGGTCATCAGCGCGCCCGAAAGGCCGGCCAGCTTGAGGGACCAACTGATGGCCAGGTCGCTCTTGAGCGCCTTGTCCATCAGAGTGAGTAGTATCGAGCCGACCACCAGGCCGAGACCGATGAGCAGCCCCTGGTAAATTCCAATGTCGCGGTAAGAACCGCCGAACACATTTTTCACAATGGCCGGGACGATGCTGCGAACCACGCCAATCGCGGTCCATAAGACCGCGGAGACGAGAATCAATTCAACAAGGCGACGATGCGATCGAACGTAACGAAAACCACGGGCGATGGCGGCGAAGCTTGAGTGCGATTCTTCCGTTTCCGCTCGCGCGGGAACGCGAATGAGAAAAATACAGACAGCACTCAGCACAAACGTGGCGCCGTCTACCCGGAAATTCCAAAGTGCAGTCGGGTCCCATTCCACCAGATAGCCGCCCAGCACCGCGGAGAGAATCGAAGCAATGATCCCGAGGCCGGCGGTCATGGCGTTGGCACGCACGAGCTGAGTCGGCTGGATCAGCGTCGGCAGGAGCGACAGGCGGGCCGGTGAGAAGAGCGCGGCAAATGTGCCCATCAGGATCAGAGGCATGACCGCGAGACCGAGGGACAGCGATTTGCCTTGTGCAAAATCCGAGTCGAACAGCCTGAGAAGCCAGAGCATCTCCACCATGATGAGTGCGCGGATGAGGTCCGCGGCGAACATCAGCCACTTGCGCGAGAGCCGGTCAGCCAGCCAGCCGCAGACCGGGCCAAGGGCGAAGAAGGGGAACATGAACCAGAAGGTCATGGCGGCCTGGCGGCGAACAATGTCGGTCACGTCCTTTTCGAGCGCATTCTGAAGTTTTAGCAGGCCCATCTCGGAAAGATGGTCTCCGAGCGCCGAGATGCCGTAGGCGAGCCACAGGAGGATGAAGTTTGGATTGGCGAGCAGCGCGGGAAAGCGCCGTTCGTCGGAGGAAGCAGGCAGGAGGATTGACGCAGAAGGCATGGGTGAGGTCCGGGTTCGACGGTCGATTCGGCTGGATACGCTACTTCAATGCGCGTGCTCGTGCGACCGGCAGTGGGGACAGATAAATCGTCGCTTTGGTTCAATCCTGCCGGTTCTCCTGGACAGCGCCCGCGGCGGATAGGTGTAGTTGCAGCAGGCGCAGTCGACCGCCTTTTCCGCTTTCAGCATTTTCGAGGCCCATCGGGCCAGCTCGACGGGCAGCACGCCACGGCCGCGGCACATGGGGCAGGTCTCGTAGAAGCTGCGTAGAATGACGTCGCGAATGAACGAGGACTTGTCCGGCACCTTTTTGAGCACGTCGGCCAGGTGCCGGTCCACGCGAAACGAGACGATGACGCCTTTGTCGCTTCTCATGAGGTATCGCCTGTCCCGGGCCGCGTCCCGCCCGCCCTCGGATTTTGCCGATAAGACCGGGAGGTCGTCCGATCGCCGGGTTATTTCGTATATAGTCGTGCCGTCCATGCCGTGCAAACGCACCGATGCGCGGCCCGAAGGCGAATCCGAGAGACGGAATGCAGCGAGAACTCGACAGCATGACGGATGCGACCCCGGTCGCTAACCAGGAGGCGATGGCCCTACGGAGGAAGGTCCAGTTCTGGCGGCGCGCTGCCTGGCTCATGGGCGGACTGGTTGTCCTGGTGGTCATCGTCGCCGCGCAGCGATCGGAGTCATCGCGCATTGAGTGCATCGAGTCGCTGCAGCTTTATACAGTGAAAGCCGCCGATCATAAGCTGGAGGAAACCGCGCCTGAATTGGTTGCTGTTGTGTGGGAAGGACTGGTCGTTTTGGGTGCGAGCCAAAACGCTGATCATTATGCGGTGATCGGAGGGAACTGGAGCCGGGTTGCAAGCGACGCCTCATTTCCAGTCGCGATTTGCCGGCACCCGCACGTGAGCCTATTTGGGCGGGGGCGAAACGTGCTCTACAAAGAAGGCGAAGAATTCACAACGGGATGGCTGACCGAATCGGCCGCGGCGCCGATCCTTCGCGAGGCCGGTCTAAGTCCCGGGGATTGATTTTTGGATTTCAGATCTGAGATTTCAGATTTCAGATTTCAGATCTCAGGTCAGGTCCCGGTCACGAGCCGGAGGATGTCCTGATAGGTCACGAGCAGAAAGACGGTCGCGATCAGGGCGATGCCGAGGAGCTGGGTTGCGACCTGCATCTTGATGCTGACCGGCTCGCCGCGAATCTTCTCCAGAACCAGAAACAGGAACAGCCCGCCATCGACAATCGGAAGGGGAAGGAAGTTAATCACTGCCAAGTTGGCCGAGATGAGGCCCATGAACCAGATGAGCGCCAGGACGCCGCCCTCGGCGATTTGCGAGCCTTTGTGGGCGATTCCCAGTGGACCGCTGACGTTGCTGAGGCCCACGTTGCGGGTGAAGAGCATGTGGCGAATGGTCTGGACGGTCGCCACGGTCGCGGCATAGGCTTGCTTCACGCCGACGACGAAGGCCTTTGCCGGATTGGGAATGGGATGGCTTTCGAAGAGCGGATAGCAGACGAACGTCATCGCATAGTATTGCACGCGTGCGAGCCAGGGGTCCGTGCTCTGAGCCGTGACCGGGTACGTTGCCGTCTTCCGGACGCCGTCGGGTGTCACATACTCGACCTCGACCGTTTTTCCGATCGACTCCTTCAAGAGCTGTTCCATCGCCCGCCAGTCGGGCAGCGCCACGGGCAGCTCGCGGCCGTCGAGAGTCTTTATCTTCGAGCCGGCCTTATCGTCGATTTTCACGATCCGATCTTCAAAGCCGACGTTCAGCTCGGCCTGAATGGCCGGCGGCACTTGAAGCTCAGTCTTCTTGATACGGTCAACGAGACGGTATTCGATCTCCACTTTTTTTCCGGCATTGTCCTCGAGCGCATGGCTGAGCTGATACCACTCGCGGACCCGCTCGCCGTTGACGCTGAGGATGACGGCGCCGCGCTCGATGCCCGCGGCGCGCGCGGACGTGACGCGATCGCCGAATTTCTCCACCACGCTCGCGACGACGAGGTGATTTTCGTCGATATGGCGGACCTCGGCGTCGACCGCGGGCGGTGGGCTGCTGAAGAGGGCGAAGGGCGCCTTGGGGTTGATCGGATCGAGCTTCACGGTGTCGACGGTCTCGAACCACTTGCGCCACGCTTCGGCGTTCGCGAGCTTGTCGACGGCGCCTGTGAGCGCCGCGAGGTCCTGCTCGCCGATGTTCGCGTCTTTGGCAAGCGTACTGAGCGTCAGGCGGGCATTCTCGAACTTCTCGATGCCGGCGCGGATCAATTCCTCGCGATGGATGACGCAGAAGTCCATCGCGGCGTCCGACAACCCGTCGCGCTTCGCGCCCTTGCGGCGCACTTCGATTTCAACGCCCTGCGAACCGGCTTCTTTGACGGCCGACTCAAATTCCGCGAAGGTCGGGTACTCCACTTTTCCGATGCGAACGATCACGTCGCCGGCCCTGGCGCCGGCCTTGGCGAAGGATTTTCCCTCAAAGGATTGGAGAATCGTCAATCGCGGAACCAGCCCCAGAAGCGATGGACCCGATCGATCGTTGGGATCGTACGGAAGCGGCAGCCAGACCGCGCGCGTCATGACATGCACGAGTTCGGTTTCGATCGGCGGATCGACGGCGATCAACTGATCCTGGGTCAGCGCCTTGGGATTCGTCGGCCGCTTGACGATCAGCTCGATCGGCCTGCCTTCGGCGCGCATCATCTCGCGGCGGATGACGCCGGCGTCTCGGCAGTCGACCGGCTTGCCGTCGATCACAATCTGGTGAATCTCGTCGTTCTCCTGCAGCTCGTCCGGTCGGGAGGCGGTGATGTCCCCCAGCGTCAGGCCCCAGACGCGGCGGGTCTGACCCGGGGCAACGCCGATCTGGCGAAGCTCACGCTCCTCGACGAATTCAGGGCGAATCTGGGGCGGCGGCGAGACGATCTTGCCGTCGCGCTCGACGCGCATGGTGAGGACTTCCTCCGAATCGGACAGCGTGATGCGCATCATCAGGTCGTTGAAGTTGCGAATCTCATCGCCGTTGATCTCCAGGATGCGGTCGCCGGGCAGCAGGCCCGCCCGTCCGGCGGGCGTGTTTTCCGCGACGTATCCGAGAATCGGGGAAGGCTGCGGCATGCCGGCCATGTTGATGACAGTGAAGACAATGGCCGCGAGGATCAGGTTCATGATGACGCCGGCGCTGACGATGACCATGCGCTTGCCGATGGGCTTGCTGGTGAAGGAATCGGGGTTGGCCTTGACCTTCAGCTCGCCGGTCTTGTCGACGACGAAGTCTTCCTGGCCGAGCATCTTTACGTAGCCGCCCAGCGGAAGGACGTTAAAGCAATACTCCGTTTCGCTGAGGCCCAGGGCTTGCATTGCAGCTTTGCGGTCGGCGTCGCTCCAGGCAAGCACGGGTTCTTCGGACCCTTCGATGTGGCGTCGGTCGCGCAGCTTACCTTGGGCGTTCAGATATTGATCGAGGCGGACATCGACCTCGTCTTGCGTGGGCTTGAAGCGCACGCCGAGGCCCTTGCGATAGGCGATGAGTGGTCGGCCGAAGCCGATGGCGAAGCGCTCCACTTTTACCTTCGCCCACTTCGCGGCGAGGAAGTGCCCCAGCTCGTGGACGAAGACGACGAATGAAAAGCCGAGGATGACCAGGATGTAGGCCCAGGCCGTGTTCATCCATGCGGGCAACTCTGCGAGCATGAGGGCGGGCGCGTCTGCTAGACAGTGCAACATTGCAAAACCTCATTCCGTGCCCAGGCATCGACGCGAAAGAGCGTCGCCAGGCTCGGGGTTGCTTCAAATTCATGACGTCGCAGGACGTCTTCCACAATTTCGACGATTTTCGGGAAGCCGATGCGCTCTTTTCTGAAGGCATCGACCGCGGCTTCATTGGCCGCGTTCATGGCCGCTCCGGCGGTGCCGCCCAGCCGCGCGACTTCGTGTCCAAGCCGCAGGGATGGAAACCGCTTCTCATCTGGCGGCTCGAAGGTCATGCGGTCCAGCTTTGAGAAATCGAGACGCGGGCTACACCCCGTCAAGCGCCGGGGATAGGTCATCGCATATTGGATCGGCGTGCGCATGTCCGGGCTGCCCATCTGGGCGACGATGGACCCGTCCCGAAAGGCCACCATCGAATGGATAATCGACTCGGGATGGATCACCACTTCAATACGATCGGGGCTGACGTCGAAGAGCCACCGGGCTTCGACGACCTCCAGCGCCTTGTTCATCATGGTAGCGCTGTCGATGGTGATTTTAGGACCCATTTCCCACGTCGGGTGCTTCAGGGCTTCGGCCGGGCGGGCGGTCCGCATTTTTTCCAGAGTCCACGTCCGGAACGGGCCGCCCGAGGCGGTGAGCAGCAGCCGCTCGATTTCTTCGTGGCGGCCGGAGTGCAGCGATTGATAGATCGCGGAGTGCTCGCTGTCGACCGGGAATAGCTTCGCGCCGGATCGGGCGGCGGCATCGACCATGAGCTGGCCGGCGACGACGAGGGCTTCCTTGTTCGCCAGTCCAACCGTGAGACCGCGCTCGATGGCCGCGAGGGTCGCCGAAAGACCGGCGATGCCGACGATGGCGGCTAGAACGAAATCGGCGTCGGTCTCTTTCACGAGTTGAACCAGCGCTTCGGGTCCTCCGTGGACGATCGTGTCCGCGCCGCAGCGTTTCAGCCGATCCGCGGCGCGCTCGGCGGCGCTTTCATCAGACAAAACGGCGACGCGCGGGCGATAGCGCTCGGCTTGTTCGCAGAGGCGCTCCCAGTTGGACCCGGCGGCAAGTCCGACGATTTCAAATTCGCCTGGGAGGTTGTCGGCGACGGACAGGGCGCTGCGGCCGATGGAGCCAGTGGAGCCGAGGATGATGACCCGTTTGGGCATGAAGAGAACGTCACCTGCGAATGGACCCGCTGAGGGATGGATGATAAAGGCATGGACGTATGCGGGCAACGCTCGCCGACAGCCGCGGCTGGCATCAATTGACCGCATTGTGGGTGGTACACACAATGGGAAGCGAGAGAAACGTTCGTCTGGGGTCTGGCGGAGGCGGAGAACATGGCGTTTGACACCATTATCACCAACGGCACCGTCGTTCACGTGACCGGCAGCGAGAAGGCCGACGTTGCGATTGCGGGCGAGAAGATCGCGAAGGTGGGGAGGGGGCTGGCGAAGAAGGCGGCCGGGAACGGCACGCGCGTGATCAATGCGAGCGGGTGCTATGTCATTCCCGGGGCGCTCGACGTTCACGTTCATCTCGATCTGCCGTTCTGCGGGACGACCTCGGCGGATGACTACGACAGCGGCACGCGGGCCGCGGCGCGGGGGGGCGTCACCACGGTGATCGATTTTGCGATCCCCTATGGCGACGAATCGCTGCAGCAGGCGGTGGACAACTGGAAGGGCAAGGCCGCGGGCAAGGCGTGCGTCGATTACAGCTTTCACGTCGCCATCACCAAGTGGGACCGGCACAAGCATGAAATGGAGAGCATCGTCGGCCAGGGGCTGACGACGTTCAAGCAGTTCATGATCTATGAGAAGGAGGGCTGGCAGGCCGACGACGCGGCGATTTTCGGCGCCCTCGAAAAGTGCCGCGAGCTTGACGCAATGCTGCTGATTCATGCCGAGAGCAGCCGGGTGCTCGATGAGCTGATCACACGGCATCACAACGAAGAGGAGATGAAAAAGCTGGGCGCCCAGTTGCACGCCATCACCCGGCCGAACTTCATCGAGGCCGAGGCGATTCAGCGGGCGGTGAAATGGGCCGAGGTGACGGGCGGGCGGCTCTACATCGTACACATGTCGACGGCCGAAGGGACGGAAATTATTGCCGATGCGCACCGGCGCGGGTTGAGCAACGTGCTGGCGGAGACGTGCATTCAATATCTGGTGCTGGACGACTCGCTCTTCAAGGGCGAGAACGGCCACTTGTATGCGTGCTGCCCGCAGATCAAGAAGAAGGCGGACCAGAAGCGGCTGTGGTCGGGCCTGCAAAAAGACACGGTGTGCGTGATCTCGACGGACACGTGCACCTTTTCGCGCGAGCAGAAGGCGACGTGGGGAGGCGACTGGACGAAAATTCCGATGGGCCTGCCGGGGCTGGAGACGATGGTGCCGCTGGCCTACACCTATGGCGTCGGCAAGGGCCGGCTATCGATCAACGAACTGGTGGACAAATGCTGCACGTCGCCGGCGCGGATCATGGGGCTGGGCGATCGGAAGGGCCAGATCAGGAAGGGTTTCGACGCGGACATCGCCGTGATTCACCCTAAGCACAAGATCAAGGTCAACCCCGCGGAAATGGAAACGAACGCCGACTGGTCGCCGTACGAGGGCTGGAACCTCGCCGGCTTCAGCCGCACGACCCTGTGCCGCGGCAAGGTCATCGTCGACGACTACAAGTTCTGCGGCGAGAACGGCCACGGCCAATTTCTCACGCGCGGCAAACCCGGAAGAAAGTAAAAATAGTCGTTGCCGAGAGGCCGAGCACTGTTTAGCCGCCTGCCCAAAGGGCGGCGGGGACGACGAACATCAGCATCGCTCCGCAGGAAATCGTCTATCACGCGAAATGGATCGCGCCGGTCACACGGCCACCGATCGAGGACGGCGCTCTGGTTGTGCGCGAGGGCGCGATTTTGGCGGTGGGCCGAAGTTGCGACCTGGCGCGGGACGTTTCGGCCGCGGCGAAGCACGTTGATTTCGGCGACGCGCTCATCACTCCGGGCTTCGTCAACGCACATGCTCATCTCGAGCTGACGTGCTATCGCGGGATGCTGCCCCAAGGCCCCTTGTGGCCGTGGATTCAGGAGCTGGTGCGGCTGCGCGCGGCGCCAGAGGCGGGGGGCCGCGAAATGACCGCCGCCGCGGACGGCGCCACTGAGTCGCTGGCGCACGGCATCACCTGCGTTGGCGATATCTCGCGAACGGGCGCCGCGATTTCCCCGCTCGCGAACTCGCCGATCCGAAAGACCTGCTTTATCGAGTTGATAAGCCAGGCACGCGACGAGCCCAATGACATCGCCTCGCTCACAACGGCGCTGGACGACTGCGACGGCACCCATCAAACCGACAGGCTGCGCGTCGGCATTTCGCCACACGCGCCGTATACCGTCACGGCCGACGACTTGGCCGGCGCGATTCGGCTGGGGCGCGAGCGCAACGCGCCCATGACAATGCACTATCTCGAAACGCCCGAAGAGGCGGCATGGCTGCGCGGCGAACCAAGTTCGATCACGGAGTTCTTGAGTCGATTCGCCGCGCCGAACTCGGCGGGTGATGCCGCGCGCCGGGTTGCGGATTTCCTGCGCAGCGGCGCGGCATTCACGCCGTCGATGCTGCTGGCCCACGTGAACCATGCCGGGGATCGGGACATCGCAGCCATTGCGGCGGGCGGGGCATCGGTGGTGTGGTGCCCGCGGGCGCATGCGTACTACGGCCATGCTCGCCACCGGTGGCGCGACATGCTCGCCGCGGGCATCAACGTCTGCATCGGCACCGATAGTGCCCCGTGCGTGGCCACGCTGTCCGTGCTCGACGAGCTGCGCGCCATTCGCCGCCAGGACCCGGACGTGGCTGCCGAGGTGCTCCTGCGGATGGGAACCACGAACGGCGCCCGGGCGCTGGGGCGGCAGGGACAAATCGGCGCGCTGGAACCCGGGATGCGGGCGGACTTTGTCGTCTCGACGCTCGACAACGCCGGCCGCGATCCCATGCATGAACTCTTCAGCGAAGACTCGCGAGTCGCGCAAACGTTCATCGACGGCGAATTGGTGTGGCCGCCAAGCGGACAAAAATCCGAATAATCTCCCACGCCGACGGTCCAAATAACTTGTTTCAACAATATCAGACGTTACACTAGCACGCGGGCCAGGTGCTCCGGCCTCCACGCGATTTCCCCCCAATTGCGTCCCGGACCCTGGCCTCTTTGTCTGTCAGGGAACGGGCCGCGGCCCGACGAGTGAGAAATTCATATGTCCAATGAAGAAAACAAGTTGCAGATCGACGACGACTGGAAAAGCGCGGCCGCGGCCGAGAAGGAGAAGCTCGCCGCCGAGGTGGAAGGCGCCCGGCCGGCCCGCGAAATGGGGCCGCTCCCCGATCCGAATTTCATCGAGATCATCCAGATTCTGGCGATGCAGGCGATGGTGGGCCTGGGCGGAATGCGCGGCCCGGGCGGGCAGGAGATTCCGCCGAACCTGGAGGTGGCGAAGCACCATATCGACCTGCTCTCGGTGCTGGAGCAGAAGACCGAAGGCAAGCTGGAGCCGCAAGAGAAGCAAATCCTGAACACGACGCTGTACCAGCTCCGGATCGCGTACGTGGAGGCGATGCAGGCGGTGACGGGGGGCGGGCGGCGGTAGCACTGGCCTATGTGGCCCCTATGCCGTTCAACCTTGAGGTCGAGCTTTAGAAGCGCGGCGCCGACCACAGCAAATCGTTGGTGCCGTTCAAGAGTCACTTGGTCGAGGACGGACTTCTCACACCTGCCAGAACCCTGCCAGCGCCAAGGGCGTGGGCGAGGCGGTTGTGAAGAAGTTGCAGCAGACGAAGTAGTGCCTGCGCCGACGGTGGGTAATAAATCGTCGCCGTTTCCGCCCTGCGAAGTTTCAATCCTCAAGCTGGTGAATACCATTCAATTTCGTCCGGGGCCCCGATCAGCTTCTCGGTCTGGATCGCTTGTAGGTGAGATACTGGTCGAAATCGAGCATCCACGAATGGGTAGAAGTTTGGAGGCCAGCATGAGCGAAGCTCGCATAGCATCCGTTGATCAAGTGGGGCCGGCGGAGGATTGATCTTCGCAACAGAAAACTCAACCGCAAATTCACAATTCGCAGCGAGCTGGTAGACTTCGAGCAGGAGATAGTTTGGGACGTGGCCGACAAGAACTCGGTCTTCGGTCCGTAGCGCAATCGCATGGGGGTCGAATTCGTTCTGAGAGTCGGGCATGAAGAGCAACTTCTCGCCGACCCCCAGTTCTTGGATCCGGTCATGGGCAGTCGGAGGAAAGTGCCGAAGCGCATGAACGAGGAACAAAGTGCGGAAGCCGGGGACTTCCGCATCGAAGCGCGGGAGTGGAAACACCTCAAAGGAATCTGTCGCTCGAATGCCACCTGTGCGTGCTAGGACTTCAAGCGGATCGGCGCTTCGCAAGAGAAGCCTGTCGAGGAAAGCCGCGCGATCAGGACGAGATTCCGCCATTATTCGATTCGCGAAGAACGGATAGAGCGTCCGACTCCAATAGACCCGCTCGATTTCGTCGAACGAAGCAATCGTCCGAAAGCCCGCCTCCCGCGCCGGGTCTACTCCTCGCACATAGGCGAACTCGTACTCATCGTTCCCGTCCACTAGGACGCGGCTCAGCCGCCCAACCGGATAACATCGGTGATGTACGGGGTCGCGCCAGGCTACGAAAACGGCGTTTGGCGTCAGGGGATCAGGGTTCATGTCGTCTCACTGGTGCCCAACAGGGCCCTCCGATTCAATTGTAATAAGTCTAAGGCGAATCGCCGTGCTGCGTTAGACATTCTCTCTGAAGGAATTCGACCGATGATCTTCTCAAAATCTGTGGGGTTAACGTGTCGAAGTCGTTCGAGCCAATTCAGACGTGCAACGGGTCGCATCGATCCTGCCGCCTGAAAAGCCGAAATCGGCGACAAGGGCCTCGGATCGGACTCCGATCCGAAGAATCGCCCTTCTGCGCGACCTAAATATCGAGCGATCGTCCGATTCTTATCGCGGCCGTCCAATCGAATCAGACGTTCCCCATCGCGTAACTCGCGCCCAAGGCTCGAAGCGTGATCAAATGATGGCGCGAGCACGATCGATACATCGCCGATGGCTTCGATGTTCCAGAAGATGATGCCCCAGTTTTCGTGGTGGCGATCCGTGTTCCCGATCAAGGCATCGAGCATGAGATATCCAACAAACGCGTCCGATGGCCGGATGAATTTGTGCGATTCTTTCAAGCCGTCCGGTGCATCGGCAGCGGCGAAATCAAGCGCGAACATCGCGTTATCCACGGTGTGCTGTTTGACGCGCATCTTGGAGCCGCTGGCCGGGTACTGCGGGTCGATGAAATCAACCATCAATTCGTTTCCATGGGTCAGTTGGCCGCCGCCGTGGCAGAAGTCCGGTGTCACGATGCCCGGCTTGCCGTCCCAAGTCGCGAGATCAATCGTCGCGTGAGGGATACCAAGCAACTCTGCGATCTCCGCTGCGATCTTCTCCGCCCAATCCTCTCCGTGCGCGAGACGCCCCTGCTTGAATAGTTTGCGTGGCTCATTTGGCTCGCCGAACCAGAATTTCTCCTTGCTGCCCATCGGCTCCTGACGGTTGGGGGCGTCGAGAGGGACTTCGATGAGGGGAAACTCGTCCATGAACACACACTATGGGCCGGCTCGCAGTGATTGCCATTGTTTCGCGAACTCGATCGATGCAGCGCCTGTTGCGTGGCAGTTGCCATGCACCAGCACGATTATGTTGAATGTGCCATAATCATGGCGATTCTTCTAGTCGAGTCAATCTGGCGGTGAGGTCGGCGACGGTTTTTTCCAGGTCGGCGATGCGCGATTCCAGCGGGTCGGCGTAGACGCGAGCTGTCGTCGGCGGGCTTGTGCTGCGATCCGGGGGCGCAGACGGCGCGGGACCCGACGCCGCTGGACCGTATTGGATGGAGGCGTGGGTGGGTTGGCCGCCGAGGAGTTGGGCGAAGCGGCGTTCGCGCTTGCCGGTTTCGCGCTCCAGTTCGACGACGAGCGGGGGATCGGCGCGTTCGAGTTCGCCGAGCAGGTCGCGGGCGTAGTCGGTGGATTCGAGGTGTGTCATGCGCGAGGCATGCGCGCGAATCTCGCCCAGGGTCTGGGGGCCGCGGATCATCAGCTCGCCCATGATGGCCCGCTGGGCGGCGTTCCAGCCGAACTTGGTTTCTGCCATGTGCTGGAAGCGGATGGACCGCGAGTTCTTCTCGGGCGGGGCCTGGTCGGCCAGGCCGCGGCGGCGCAGCGACGAGAGGGCGGCGCTGACCTGGCTCTCGGACAACTCGGTGACCGGGTCGCGATTGTTCTTCTGGTTTGCGGCCGCGACGATCGCGTTGATGGTCATGGGGTAGTACTCGGGCAGGGCGAGGGACTTTTCGATGAGCACGCCGAGGACGCGGATTTCGTCGGGCTTAAGGTCGTAGGGCATGGGGCAATCTCCCAGTCGCTATTCTCCGGATGAGTTTATGGGGCTTGGCCGCGGGCGGACAGGTTATGCCTCCGAACAGTCGCGGTTGGTGGGCCTATTAACCCTTCTTGGATGCAATCGAGGTTTTCCGCGAATGGTGGGTCGATAAGGCCGACCCACCCTACGGGTCTGCTGGTTACAACAGAATTTCTCTCGCACCCGGACCCTTCGGGTCTGGGCTAAACGACCACATCCGCCATCCTTGACATCGACTGGAACCTTTTTCGTTCGGGCGCGTCTCATCCTGATAGCTCATGGAATTCAGATCACGGGATGCATCTTTCAGAAAGGGGTTGTCTATGTCTGCCGAGCAGCGCGTCGTTCGACGATTTGTTCTCATCGTTCCGGTCATGCTCTTTTCAGCGGGCGCGGGGGCGTCGCGGGCGCTGGCCAACGGGTTGATCATCAGCCCGGTCGCGGGCGAGCGGCCGAACAACGATTCGTCACTCAGCCACTCGCGGCCGATTCACCGGTGGATGCCGTTTCAGATCACGTCGCAGTCGGTCAACGTCGAGGTGAATGAAGCGGTCGCGGAAACGACCGTCGAGCAGACCTTCGCCAATCGCAGCGGCGGCCAGCAGGAGGGGCAATACCTGTTTCCCATCGCCGAGGACGCGGGTGTGGGCAAGTTCACGATGTGGATGAATGGGAGGGAAGTTGCGGGGGAACTGCTCGATGCGGACCGGGCGCGACAGATTTATGAGTCGATCGTCGCGCAGGCGCGCGATCCGGGTCTGCTTCAATTCGCAGGGCGGGGGTTGATTCAGGCAAAGGTCTTTCCAATTCCGTCGGGCGGTGAATGCCGGATTCGACTGCGCTATACCGAGCCGGTGAAGGTCGATGGGGGCCTGCTCAAGTTTTCATTTCCATTGGGATCGTCCGGCTGCCAGTTCCAGCCCATCGAGCAGTTCTCGCTCCGCGCCGCGGTTCGGACGCAGCGGCCGCTCGTCAGTGTTTTCAGCCCGAGTCACACGTGCAGCATCGATCGCCGCGGCGATCGAGAGACGGTCGTCGGCTTCGAGAAGGCTCACCTGACGCCGGATGCCGATTTTCAACTCTTCGCCCAGCTTGGCACGGAGCCTTTTGGCGTGTCGCTTCTGCCGTACCGGCTGGGCGAGGAAGACGGCTTTTTCATGGCCCGGATTGCCCCGCGGCTCGGCAGCCAGCAGGATGCGGTCCTGCCGAAGAATATCTGCTTCGTGCTGGACACATCGGGAAGCATGGCGGATTCGAACAAGATCGGCCAGGCCAAAAAGGCGCTGCAATTCTGCGTGACCAATCTGAACAAGCTGGACCGGTTCAATATCATCAGTTTCTCGACGGAAGTCCGGCCGTTTCGCGATGGCTGGAGTGCCGCGGATGAGTCAGCAAAGCAGGCGGCCCGCGAGCACATCGATTCGTTGAACGCCGTCGGCGGCACCGACATCAACGGTGCGCTGGCGAAGGCGCTGGAGATGCGGCCGGTCGCTCGGGAGGGCGGCGAGCCGGACTGGACCACCAATCCCTATCTGGTGGTGTTCATCACGGATGGGGAGCCGACGGTCGGCGTGACCGATCCCGACCAGATCGTGCGTAACTTCTCATCCTCGAATTCCAGCAAGACGGCGCGGCTGTTTTCACTGGGCGTGGGTTTCCAGGTGGACACCAAGCTGCTCGATCGCCTGTCGGACGACAACGGCGGGGCGCGCGATTACGTGACGCCGACAGAGGATCTGGAACTCAAGATTTCATCGTTCTACACCAAGCTGGCCAATCCGATTCTGGCGAACGTGAAGCTGGTGATTGACGGCGTGACCGTTCACGACATGTATCCCCGGCGGCTCGCGGATATGTTCGAGGGCAGCGAGCTCGTGGTGGTGGGGCGATACTCAGGAGCGAAGGAAACCGCGCGATTGACGCTCTCTGGCGACAGCCGGGGGGATCGCCGCACTTTTGAATTCGCGGGAACATTTCCGCGCCAGGATACGCAGCATGAATTCCTTCCCCGATTGTGGGCGATGCGGAAGATCGGGTTCCTGCTCGATGAGCTGCGCCTGCGCGGCGAGACGGGGGAGGTGAAGAACGAGGTGATCCGGCTGAGCAAGCTGTATGGCGTGCTCACCCCCTACACGAGTTATCTCGTTCAGGAAGACGAAGAGTTGGCGCAGCGCGAGCGCCGTCAGCCTACAGGCGGCCACTTCCTGCCCGCGCCCATGAGCACGGCGATGGGTGAAAAGAAGGACAAGTACGCAGTGGCGGCGGCAGGACAGAAAGCGGCCGTTGGGAGCGAGGCGACGAAGCAGTCGCAGGACAATCGGTCGATGTGTGCGGCCGACAGCGATGATGCCGAAGGGCTCCTCGCCGGCGTGGTGCTGGGAAATTGCGACTCGGAGGGCCGGCAGTTGCTGAACTTCGTGGGCGCCCAAACTTTTTACCTTGAAAACGACCGCTGGGTCGATGCCGCGTACGACGGCAAGTCTGAAACCCGCAAGCTGATTCTGTATAGCAAAGACTATTACGATGTTCTCAAGAAGGACCCGCAACTTGGGGCGAGCTTCGCACAGGGCGAACGGGTGGTGGTCAAGCAGGATGGCCGCTTTATTGAGACGGTCCGTGCCGAGTCGGGTTCCGAGTCACTGAAGCGGTCGAGCATCGATTACGAGCAAGTGGGCCCCCCATTTCCGCCGCCGCCTCAACCAAAGGGTTCGGATGACGACTGTTGAGGGGATGGAGGGTAACAGCAGCGCAACTATGGGACGACGGGGAATTGAGCGCGTGCGCTGCTGCGGATATAGTAAAAGGGCTGGGGCGGGTCTGAATGGCGCGCTTCCCGCCTTTTTCTTTCCGTTGGGGAGCGACGGCCATGCTTACACGTTTTGGAACGATCTTTTTCTTCGCCATCGGGTGCATTCCGACGACGGGCGTGGTGGGGCAGGACAAAGGGGACGCGTCCCGAATGCGAGACGTTCGCTCCGGAAATCGCGCCAACCCCAATGACCGTGCGAACGCGCAACGGGCCCGAAAAGAGCCGCTCGATATTTCCATGATTACGCTGCGGCCCAAGGAGGCGCAACAAGCCGAGTGGAACGATGCGATGCTGATCGCGGTTCACATGTACGCACTTTCACCTGAAGAATCGGAGACCGCCGGGAAGTTGATTGGGGAGGCACTGAACGCGCGTTGGGGCGCGAACGAGGATCAGGGCAGATTCACGTCGCTGGTCGATCGTCGCGCCGAACTGGCGGGCAAACTGATGCACAAAATGCCGCCGGACGCGCCTCTGGAGGCGCGATCCAACCTGCTTGCGCGTGACGACGAATTCCTGCGGGTTCATTCCACTGTCGAGGCCATGGAGGATGAAGCCCCGTTCCACTTTGGCGACCTCGCGTCGCGAATTGAGTCTACGCTTCCGCCCGACCGGGTGGGGTCGGCCCGATCGATGTGGCAGGCGAATGCGCTGAATCTCCCCGCGGATCGGATTCGCAGTCAGCGACTATTCCGCGATGTGACCGCGGGAAGTTACGAACAGATGCGGCAGCGCAACCACAGTTCGTCGGGCGCCGCGAGGGGGCCGGCACAGATGCGCCCTCGTCCCGCGCGTCGTCCTGCAACACCGGCCAAGTTTGACGTTCCTCCCGGGAAGTTTCGCACGCCTCGTCAGAAACAGGACGCTCAATCCTCATCGAAGCGTTTTCCATTAGGCAATAAACCCGCAACCACCGCCAAGCCCGCGCCATCGGGGCCGGGTACATCGCCACAGCCTGCGAAGCCGATCGCCGTTGCCAGGCCGCCTGTCACAACTCCTCCGGTGCCGGCGGCGGTCAAGCGAGCCGAACCAGCGCGTCCGCTGAACGAGTGGGAAAAATATGTTCTGGAGTTCATTCAGCGCCACAGCCTGTCCGAAACCCAGAAAAATGCGGCGATGGCGATCTTGCAGGACATGTCCAGCCGCGCGATGCAAATTCAACAAGCCAATGCGGGCCGACTGAAGGATGCCGAGAAAGTCGCTGATCCGTCTCAAAGGACGGCGCGATTGAAGGAATTGAACGCTCCGGTGGACGGACTTTTCGACCGATTGAAGGCCAGACTGGAAAATCTCCTGACCGCTGCTCAGCGGGACCAGGCAGTCCCGAAGCAGGCGGGTCACCGTTAGCGATCGATTTAACCCATTCCTACATTAGAATAGCCCGGGGGAATGAGGGCGCAAGCGCTTGCGGGCACTGTCATTAACGCCCAATCGTTTGCGCGAAACGATGGCGGTCGTTATCATTGCGCGTAATAATCCCGTTGGGCGAGCGTTTTTCCGGTAGGCAGACGTCCTCAAAAAAGGCAGGTTCACATGTTGTCGCGATTGCTGTTCGTATTCCTTGTCAGTTTCGCCTCGTCGGCCTCGGGGCAAAATCAGCCCGAACCGGATGAAAAGCAGGATGAATCCGGGGGCCGCTCGCGTGAAGAACGACAGGATGATCGTCGTGAGCGTCGCGGTGGAGAAGGCCGCGAGGGACGCGGCAGAGATCGAGTTCGAGGTGATCGCGATCGCTGGGAGCGATTCAGGAACGCAACGCCCGAAGAGCGCGAGCGGATGCGCGCGGATCGGCTCGTCGAGATGGCCGGCCGCACATATGAGTTGACCGACGAGCAGCGGACGTTGGTCAAGGGCGAAATCGAAAAGATGGGCGAGGAGCGCAAGGCGCTGATGGGCGCTGACTACGACCGCTATCAGCAGCTTCGCGAGCAGATGTTCTCGTATTGGCGCGATCGGTCGGCGAATGAAGGGGAAGGGCGGCCGGACTGGCGGGCGATGCGGAACAATCCTGAGTTTCAGAAGTTGCGGGAGGAGCTGCGGTCGCTCGAGCAAAAGTATCCGTTGGACTGGGACGCCTCGATGCGGCGGGTGGAGAGTCTTCTTCCGCCCGAACAGGCGGCGAAGGGGCGTGAGGCGTTTGAGAGTCGCCGGACCCGTTGGCAGGGGCGCCGGGAGCGGCGGGAAGCGGAGGCTCGAGAAGTGGTGCAGGAGGCCATCTCCGAGAGCGAAAAGGCGCTGGCGGAAGGGAAGCGCGAGAAGGCTCGTGAAGCCCTGGATCGGGCGGCCCGGCGCGCCGAGCGCGGGGGAATGTCGGACGAGGTTCGCGGAGAGCTCCAGAACCGGGTGACAGAGACGCGGCAGCGGCTGGGGATCGACGCCCCCGAAGTGCGGGTCGCTGAGGAACACGCCTGGGAAAAGGAAGCGCGGGAGTTTGCCGCGAAACATGACTTTTCTCCGGTGCAGCAGTCCGCGGTCCAGGCGATTCTGAAGGACGTCCGTTCGCGCGCCGCACAGATCGAGGTGGCGAACGCGCCGCAGATCGCGGCGGCCGAGCAAATCACCGATGTGAAAGAGCGTGAGGCCAAACAGAAGGAGCTGAAGGCGCCGATCGAAGAACTTCATGCGGAATTGAAAGTTCGGTTGGATCGATTGTTGACGGCGGAGCAGCGAAAAAAGGCGGGCAGCTGATACATCGGTCCAGATCGGGGTCGCGCGCTAATTGTCGTGAACCAGCGGCGGCCAGCCGGGTTTTCGACAATTCTCCCGTCTGGAAAGCCCTCGGGCGGCAATTGATTCCAAAACGTCGCAGATGCAATGCGTTCGGGTCGCGACGCACGTTTCGGTCAGAAAGCACTGTCGGTCCGCCGATCGCGGCAGGAGCGATGCCGCGATGATGTCAACCACGTCGGAAAGCGTGTAGTTCTCGCAGGCCAGCAGTCCGGGCCAGTTCTCTTCACGCGCCATCGACTTGATCGGCTCGCTGCAAAGCAGGGCGCGCAGCCGCCGTCGCAGCGCGCATTCGGCATCGGGTTGGGCGGGCGACGGGCGGATCAACTGTAGCTTCACCCGCCGATATTCGAGCGCGGTGTCCTCCCCCAGGATGCGCGCCCGGCTGCGGCCCTGGAGTAGAAAATTGAATCGGCCGTCGGGCAGGCGCTCCTCGCGCATGATTTTGCCGACGCAGGCCATGGGGTGGACCTCCGCGGCCAGGGTGTGATATTTCTCCTCGAAACCGGGCTTGAGCAGGGCGATGGCGATCATGCGATGCGTGGCCAGGGCTTCCGCCGTCATGATGCGATAGCGCGGCTCGAAGACGTGCAGGGGAAGCACGACGCCGGGAAGAAGCACCGCGTTGGGCAATGGGAACAGGGGCACCCATTCTGGACATTTGCATGGCGTCATGAAGGCGACTCGCTGAGAAGCTCGTCCGAACGAACCCGAATCGGGCGTTCCCTATAGTCTAGCGTTCCCAAACCCCATCGGCAGTAGGGCCGCTTGTCTCAGGATGCTGTTCAGCCGACTGGATCATTGGAACCATCTCGGGCATCATGCCTCGCATGACCGAAGCGAGCGACAGGGTGGTCGTCGTGGGCATCGACGAAGCGGGCTATGGGCCGGTCATCGGTCCGCTGGTGGTCAGCGCCGTGGCCTTCGAGGTTCCGCAAGAGCTGGCGGGCCGCTGCCTTTGGAAGGCGCTGTCGAAAAGTGTCGTTGCCCGGGCAGGGGATCGCGCCCGCCGCATCGTCATCCAGGACAGCAAGAAAATCTACAATCGCAAGGAAGGTTTAGGCGCGCTGGAGCGCTCGGTGCTGGCGGTTGCAACGGCATGGCGCGGGCTTCCCGCGACGGTCGGCGAATATGTTTCGTTTGTCGGTCCGGAGTCGGGGTCGGCGGTGGCCGAATATGCCTGGTACCGGACGGATGACCTGGCGCTG
>Ga0190265_10000645_pt1 | contig 24026 bp, 19 predicted proteins | sample Popmic124T_FD_133135 | JGI IMG/M metagenome (GOLD analysis project Ga0190265, IMG submission 133135) | Populus adjacent soil microbial communities from riparian zone of Indian Creek, Utah, USA - 124 T | ecosystem: Environmental > Terrestrial > Soil > Riparian zone | place: USA: Utah | collected...
CGCCTCGCCCACTACCTGCTGAAGGTGCAGGCCGCCGAGGCCCACGCGCTGGCGCAGGCCATCGTCGAGGTGAAGGAGAAACTCTTCCACTGCTCGACCTGCAACTCGATCACCGCGGTCGATCCCTGCCGCTTCTGCACCGACCCGGAGCGCGACCGCGGCAAGATCTGCGTCGTCGAAGAGCCGTTCAACCTCGAGCCGATCGAGCGCACGGGCGAGTATCACGGCCTCTACCACGTCCTCCTGGGAGCCCTTTCACCACACCGCGGCATCGGGCCGGACCGCCTGGCCATCGCCGGGCTGTTCGAGCGGCTGGAGGGGATCGAGGAGATCGTCGTCGCCACCAACCCCAACGTCGAGGGGGAGGCGACGGCGCTCTACCTGGCGCGCCTCCTCAAGGCGCGGGGAGTGCGGGTGACCCGGCTCGCCTTCGGCATGCCGGTCGGCGGCGACATCGAGTACACCGACGAGGTGACCCTGGGCCGGTCGCTCGCCGGACGGCGTGAGATGTGAGCTTCGGCGACGCCCTGCCGCGCATGGTCACCGCGCCCCCCGGGCCGCGCTCGCGCGCCCTGTCGCGGGACCTCCACGAGCTCGAAGCCCCCGGCGTCAACACGCTCGCCGCGGGCGCCGGCGGCGATCCGCCGCCCTCGATCCTCTGGGAGGAGGCGCTCGGCGCCAACGTCCGCGACGTCGACGGCAACGTCTACGTCGACCTCACCTCGGGCTTCGGGGTCGCGGCGGTCGGCCACCGCCATCCGCGGGTCGTCGCGGCGGTCCGCGAGCAGGCCGGCCGGCTCCTTCACGCTCTCGGCGACGTCCACGCCCACCCGCTGCGCGTCGAGCTGGCCCGGCGGCTCGCCGGCCTCGCCCCGGTCGACGAGCCGCGGGTCTTCTTCGCCACTTCCGGCGCCGAGGCGGTCGAGATCGCCCTCAAAACCGCGCTGGGCGCCACCGGCCGGCCCGGCATCCTGGCCTTCGAGCCCTCCTACCACGGCACCACCCTCGGCGCCCTCGCCGTCACCTCCCGCGAGGAGTTCCGCGCCCCCTTCGCCGCCCACCTCCACCCCCACGTCCGCCGGCTGCCCTTCGCCTGCGACCCCGGCCTGGTGGACGCCGCCCTCGCGGACGGCGAGGGCGGGGAGGAAGCCGGCGGCGGGATCGGCTGCCTCCTGCTGGAGCCGGTCGTCGGCAGGGAAGGGGTCCTGGTGCCTCCCGAAGGCTGGCTCGCCGCGGTGGCGGAGATCTGCCGCCGCCGCTCCGTCCTGCTCCTCGCGGACGAGATCTTCACCGGCTTCGGCCGCACGGGCCGGCTCTTCGCGGTGGACCACGAGGGCGTGCGGCCCGACGTCCTCTGCTGCGGCAAGGCGCTCGGCGGCGGGCTGCCGATCGCCGCGGTGATCGCTCGCCGCCCCCTGTTCCAATGCTGGGAGACGGCGGGCGAGGCGCGCCACACCGCGACCTTCCTCGCCAACCCCCTCGCCTGCGCCGCCGCGCTCGCCACCTTGGACATCCTCCTGGAGGGCGACCTCCCCGCCCGTGCCGCCCGCCTGGGGCGCGACCTCGCCCGGCGCCTGGCCGGCTGGCCCAGCCGCTTCGCGGCGGTGGAGGCGGTGCGCGGCCGCGGCCTCCTCCAGGGCGTCGAGCTCTCCAGCGGCGAGGCGGCGAAGCGGTTCGTCGGCGAGGCCTGGAGCCGGGGAGTGCTCCTCCTCGCGGGGGGGCCGGAGGGCCGGGTGGCGCAGATCGTGCCTCCGCTCTCCATCCGGGAGGACCAGCTCGCCGTGGCGGCCGAGATCCTGGAGAGAGCCCTACAATCCACCTGATGCCCTCCTCCTCCCCCTCGCTCAAGATCGCCTTCATCGGCAGCCACGGGGTCGGCAAGACCACGCTCTGCTACGGCCTCGCCGCGCGGCTCAAGGAGAGGGACCTGGCGGTCGAGGTGGTGCACGAGGTGGCCCGGCGCTGCCCGCTGCCGATCAACGAGGAGACGTCGGTCGCGGCACAGTCGTGGATCCTCCATACGCAGATCGCCGAGGAGCTGGTCGCCCAGACGCGCTACCCGGTGGTGGTCTGCGACCGCAGCGTGCTCGACAACTACGTCTACCTGCTGCTCTCGGCGGGTCCGCAGAGGGGGCCCGAGGCGATGGTGACCTCGTGGATCGAGGGCTACGACCTGCTCGTGCACGTGCCGGTCGTCGACCGGCCGAGCCCGGACGGCATCCGCTCGGCCGATCCGGCGTTCCAGCACGCCGTGGAGGACCGCCTCGACCGCGAGCTCGCCGAGCGCGGCCTCTCCGCGCTCCGGCTCGACCCGGCCGGTCGGCCGGGCTGGCTGGACGCGGTGGAGCGCGAGGTCTGGGAGCGGCTGCGCCCGCTCCAGCTCCCGCTGCTGTCATAAGCTGACCGCCGCCATGCCATCCTTCGAAGGCCTGATGCTCGCCCTGCTCCTCGTGCTCCTGGTCGGGGGTTCCCTCGGCCTCTGGGCGACGCTGCGCCGTTCGCCGGCCGGCACCGTGCAGCAGGCGCTGGAGCAGGGGCGCTTCAAGGCGGCCCTCGAAGCGGCGCGCACGGATGCCCGCGCCGGCCGCGACGACCTGTTCGCCGCCGCCGTCGCCGCGCGGCACCTGCTGCGGCTCGACCGCGCCCGGGAGATCCTGGCGCGGATCCTCGCCGGCGACCCGGCGGACGGCGAGGCCTGGCTCGAAGCCGGCCTGGTCGAGGCCTACGGCGGCGACCCCGGGGCCGCCCGCCGCGCCTTCGCCAAGGTGGAATCCCGCCGCTCCGACCTCCTGGAGTCGCTCAACCTGCACCGTGCCTGGCTGGCGCTGCGCACCGGCGACCGCCGCGGCGCCCGCCGCCTCTTCGACGAGGTGGAGGCGCCCCTCGAAACCAAGCTGCGCTCGGACATCGGGGGCGGCGACCCGGCCTTCGCCGAGTGGTTCCTGCAGGCAGCCGCCCTGTGGGAGGCCTTTGGCGAAGAGGAGAAAGCCGCCTGGGCGTGGCGCGAGGGGAGGGCCGCGGCGCCTGAAAGCAGGCTCGGCGAAATCGTCGGATCGCACGCTGAGGCTCCTCCTCCGCTACAATAGCGCCACCTTGAGCCTCGAGAACCTACTCCGCAGGTGGGACCTGTTCTCCCACTTCAACGACCAGCAGCTCAGCCAGCTGGCGCAGTGCGTCGTCCGCAACCGCTACACGCCGGGCGCCACCGTGGTCAAGGAGGGGGAGCGCTCGGCCGACGCCTACCTGATCGAGAGCGGCGGCATCCGCATCCAGAGGAAGACCCCCTACGGCATGTTCAGCCTGGCGCTGCTGCAGCCGGGCACCCTCTTCGGCGAGACCAGCTTCGTCGACGGCCTGCCGCGCTCGGGCGAGGCGGTGGCGGCGGGCGACACCGAGCTCATCGCGCTCAACCCGGAGGCGCTCGCCGCGGCCATGGAGAGCGACCACCGCTTCAAGCTCGCCCTCTACTGGGCCTTCTGGAAGAGCCTCTCGGGGAAGCTGCGGCAGACCAACGAGAACCTCACCCACTTCTTCGCCGAGACCGGCAAGCCCGCCAGCACCCTGCCCGAATCGCCGCGGCCCGCGACGGGCGAATTCCGCGTCGACATGGCCTCGAAGCGCAAGCTCTTCCAGGAGCAGAAGCTCTCCAACATGGAGATCAACTTCCTCACCTCGCTCTCCAAGGAGAAGAAGTTCGCCCCCAACGAGCTGATCTTCAGCGAGGGCGAGATGGGCAACGAGATGTACGTGCTGCTGGAGGGCCGGGTGATGATCAGCAAGTACATCCCGGGGGCCGGCGAGGAGGCGCTCGCTTTTCTGGAGCGCGGCGGCTATTTCGGCGAGATGGCGCTGATCGACAACGAGCCGCGCTCGGCCGACGCCAAGGCGCACGAGGACGGGGCGGTGGTGCTCGCCATCCCGCGCGAGGTGCTCGAGGGGATCCTCGACATCAACAAGATCTCGTCGTTGCGCCTGCTCACCATCCTCTGCACCCTGGTGGCCTCGCGCCTCCGCGAGCTGGACGAGAAGATCATCGGCTGGTTCATCATCGCCGGCGGCTCGGGGATCTCCTGGCCGGTGCCGCAGCGCTAGCGCCGGCAGTCCCCAAAGTCCCCAGAGCGCCCAGCACCTTCCCCACCAGGGACGACAGCGGCAGGTCCGCCCGCTGCCGCTCGCCGAACCATCCCGCCTCCCCCTCGCGCACCTCGCCGCCCCAGCACAGCTCGGCGCGGTGGACGTCGACCTCGATGTCGCGGAAGGTGATGCCGTGCCGCACCCGGGCCAGCCGCGGGCCGACGCTCCAGCGCCCGCCGTAGCGCCCGGCGAGCCCGGCCTCGGGCGCCTCGCCGCTGGCGACTCCGTCGCGCTCGACGTTCACCCAGGGCAGCTCCCAGGTGCCGGCGAGCAGGGGGCTGTCGTCCGGCCGCCGGAAGAGGAGCACCCCGGAGCCATCCTCGACGACGGCGACCAGCAGCCGGTGCCGCTCCGTCTCGCGCTTCGCCCTGGCCGAGGGGTAGCGCTCGGGGTCTCCCTCGGCAGAGGCGCGGCAGCCGGGGCGCAGCGGGCAGAGGAGGCACTTGGGGCGCCGCGGCGAGCACAGGGTGGCCCCCAGCTCCATGAGCGCCTGGTTGCTGTCGCCCGGGCGCACCGGGTCGAGCAGCTCGGCCGCGGCGGCGAGCAGCTTCCGCCGCGGGCCGGAAGTCTTGGGGTCCTCCTCCGAGGCGAGGCAGCGCGAGAGGACCCGCTCGACGTTGCCGTCCATCACCGGCGCGGGCACCTGGAACGCGATGCTCGCCACCGCCGCCGCCGTGTAGGCACCGACGCCGGGCAGGGCCAGGAGCCCTTCCAGGGTGCGCGGGAATCCTTCGCCGGCCGCGGCGACCTGGCGCGCCGCCGCGTGGAGCTGCCGGGCCCGCCGGTAGTAGCCCAGGCCGGACCACTGGGCCAGCACCTCCTCGATGCCGGCGGCGGCCAGATCCTCCACGGTGGGAAAACGTTCCAGGAAGCGGGTGTAAAAAGGAAGCACGGTTTCCACCCGGGTCTGCTGGAGCATCACCTCGGAGAGCCAGATTTTGTATGGATCGCTCGTCCGCCGCCACGGAAGGTCCCGGCGGTGCTGGTCGAACCAGGCCAGAAGGTCTTCAGGGCGCCGCATCGCGTCATTCTATACACACCGCGACAGCCAAATTGGCAGGTAGCTATACTTCTGGCGGAAAGAAAAACGGCTCCCCGGCTTGAGCCAGGGAGCCGCACCTCCCCGAAGGGAGGAGAGGATCAGGGGGGAGGCCCCATCTCTCCGGTTGGATTTTGTGGTTTTACCCCTGTTTATAGGGGATTTAGGTTGGGCTTTATGAGGTGAGATCTTCCGATCTCGATTTTGGTAGGAAGAACGTTGGTTGGTTGAAGCCTCCCCCTCGTTGTTTCCTGCCTTGTCCTTCTGCAACAGCCGTGCCTGGTTTTTGATTCCCTGTTCGATTCTCTGGATGTGGCTCTTGGTGGGTGGCGGGCGGTACAGAAAGAGCTCACCTCCCGGCGCCCAACGGCGCCGGAGAGGCAAGGGGGGGAGGTCCCGATTGGGGTTGGATGCTTGGCTGGTTCTACCCCTGGTACAGGGGAATCGGGAAGGGATCCTTCAAAGGAGAGAGATCGGTTAGGATCTCTGTTCAAGGTTGGATGAAATCGGCTGGTGGAACCTCCCCCTCGTTAAGCTCACTGACTATGCCCCTTCTTCATGCAATGCATGTGCCCAAATGCCCTCAAGAGCAGCAAACCCTTCTGCCAGGCGCTCTTGGCCTTCCGGGTGCGGTGCCGCGCACGGAGTCATCGACGCGTGGCTCTTTTCGTTTGTACAAATTCACCAACACAGGGGTAGCTTTTCTGCACACTCCGGGCGAGTCCTGACCATGCCCCCCGAGGAGCTCCTGGCAGCGGGCTGGAAGGAGTACCTGGACCTTCCGGACCTCGGGATCTTCCGTCTCAAGGCAAAGTTGGACACCGGGGCGCGCACCTCGACGCTCCACGTCGACTCGCTCGCCGTCCTGGAGGTGTCAGCGGATGGCACGGAGCTGGTCGAAATGACACTCAGCCCGGACCGGCGCGACCCGGGGCGGACGGTCACCGCCCGGGCGCGGGTGCTGCGGCGTATCCGGGTCGTCGACTCCGGCGGTCATCCCGAGGTCCGTCCCCTGGTGGAGACCGAGATGGTCCTCGGAGCGGTGCGCAAGCGCATCCTGCTCACCCTGACCGATCGCTCCGGCATGCTGTTTCGTATGATCGTCGGCCGCAAGGCCCTGGAGGGCGATTTCCTGGTCGACGTCTCGGCCAAGTACCTGCTGCGAAAGTGGCACTCCTCGCGCCGCAAGGGAGCAGTCCGCGGATGAAGATCGCCATCCTGTCGCGCAAAGCGACCCTGTACTCGACGGCCCGGCTGGTCGAGGCCTGCCGGCAGCGCGGCACCGAGGTCCTGGTGCTCGACCCGCTGCAATGCGTGGTCAAGGTCTCGAAGCGGCGGCCGGAGGTCTTTCACGACGCCGAACGGGTCACCGGCCTCGACGGCGTCGTGCCGCGCATCGGCGCCTCGATCACCCTCTACGGGCTCGCCGTCCTGCGCCAGTTCGAGATGATGGGGGTGTTCACGGCCAACGAGAGCCAGGCCATCTCGCGCAGCCGCGACAAGCTGCGCAGCCTCCAGCTCCTCTCGCGGCACGACATCGGTATCCCTCCCACCGCCTTCGCCCGCCGCCGTGAGGACGTCCGCTCGGCCATCCGCAAGGTCGGCGGCGCGCCGGTGATCCTGAAGCTCCTCGAAGGCACCCAGGGCAAGGGCGTCATTCTGGCGGAATCGGCCAAATCGGCGGAATCGGTGCTCGACGCCATGCAGTCGCTCGGGCAGGACATCCTCATCCAGGCCTTCATCGCCGAGGCCGACGGGGTGGACTACCGCGCCATCGTGGTCAACGGCCACGTCGTTGCCGCCATGTCCCGCCAGGCCGGCGAGGGGGAGTTCCGCAGCAACCTCCACCGTGGAGGCAGGGCCGAAGCCGTCACCCTGGAGCCGGCCTACGCCGAGACCGCCGTTCATGCCGCCCAGGTGCTGGGCCTGAACATCGCCGGCGTCGACATGATCTCCTCCAGGGAGGGACCGATGGTCCTCGAGGTCAACAGCTCTCCCGGCCTCGAGGGGATCGAAGGGGCGACCGGCGTCGACGTCGCCGGGCTGATCATCGACTTCGTCCTCGGCCACGCCCATCACGGCCACCCCCCGGTCAAGGGCCGCGGTTGAGGCGGCGATGGCCCTGGCGCGGCGCGAACCCCTGAGCTTCGGCGGCACCCCCATCGCGTTGGGGGAGACCGCGGACCTGCGCCTCAAGGTGGCGGAGTCCTACACCGCCGAGCCGGTCACCGTGCCGATCACCGTGGTGCGCGGCGCGCCGGGGCCCACCCTCTTCGTAACCGCGACCGTGCACGGCGACGAGCTCAACGGCGTCGGCATCCTGCGCGGCCTGCTCAACGAGACGGACTTCTCCGGCCTCAGGGGGACGCTGATCGCCGTGCCGGTCGCGAACGTCCCGGGCTTCCTCGTCCAGGACCGCCACCTCCCGGACCGCCGCGACCTCAACCGCAGCTTCCCGGGCAGCCGCAAGGGGTCGCTCACCGCGCGGCTGGCCGAGATGCTGTTCCGCGAGGTGATCCGCAAGAGCGACTTCGGGATCGACCTGCACACCGCCGGCGGCGAGCGCAGCAACTACCCCCAGCTCCGCGCCGACGTCGCCAACCCCGGCGTGGTCGAGCTGGCGCACGCCTTCGGCTGCCCGCTGATCGTCGCCGGCGCCGGGCCGGACGGCTCGCTACGCAAGACCGCCGTGGCGGCCGGGGTGCCCACCGTGGTCTACGAGGCGGGGAGCCCGCGCCGGCTCGAGAAGCCGTTCATCGAGGAGGGGATCGCCGGCATCCTCAACGTCCTGCGCCATCTGCACATGCTGCCGGGCGAGCCCGCCGAGCCGCCCCTGCGGCTGACGATCGACCGCACGCACTGGATCCGCGCCCACGCCGGCGGCATCCTGGACCTCCTGGTGGAGCTCGGCCAGCCGCTCTCCCGCGGCCAGTCGATCTCGGTCAACACCAACCCCTTCGGCCGCGAGAGGAGCCACCTCAAGGCACCCCACGGCGGCGTGGTGCTCGGGCTCACCCAGCACCCTCTGGTGCACCCGGGAGACGCCGTCTGCCACGTGGCGCGCCTGGGCGGCCGGGAGCTCGACGCCTGGGCCGAGCACTGGCAGCGCGGCCGGGAAGCGCGGCAGAGGTAGGATGCGGTCATGAAGAAGCTCGGCCTGATCCTCGCCTTCCTCGTGCTCGTCGCGGTGCTCGCCGCCGTCGCCGGCATCCTCCTCGGCCGCGACGCCTCACAGTCCAGTCCCGCTTCGACGGTCCTCGTCTGGCACGTGAGAGGCCCGGTGCTGGAGCAGTCCGCGCCCGCGCTGCCTTTTTCCTCCACGCCGGAGCCGGACAGCCTGGCCGAGCTCTACCCGGCCTTCCGCGCGGCGCGCACCGACCCCGGCGTGCAGGGCCTCGCCGTCTACATCCAGGAGGCGGACTTCGGGCTCGCCAAGGCCCAGGAGCTGCGCCGCCAGTTCACCGCGCTCCGCCGCGCCGGCAAGTTCGTCGAGTGCTACCTCGAGACCGCCGGCGAAGGATCGAACGGCACCCTCGCCTACTACCTCGCGACCGGCTGCGAGCGCATCCACCTGGCACCGGGCGGGGACGTCAACCTGCTCGGGCTCCATGTCGAGAGCCGCTTCTACCGCGGCACCCTGGAGAAGCTCAAGGTGCAGCCCCAGTTCAACCAGGTCGGCCGCTACAAGAGCGCCACCGAGGCCTATACCCAGAAAGGGTTCAGCCCCGCCGCCGAGGAGGCGCTCGGCGCCGTGCTCGACGGCTTCTACAACCAGCTCGTCACCGCCATCTCCGAGGCGCGCAAGAAGACGCCGGAGGAGGTCCGCTGGACGATCGACGGCGCCCCTTATGGTGCCGACGACGCCGTCCGGCGCGGCCTGGTCGACGCGCTCGCCTACCCCGACCAGTTCCGCGACCACATCGAGAAGCGGGCCGGCGGCGAGCCCAACCTGGTGCTGATCGAGGACTACCACCCCCTGCAGCCGCTCGCCGGCAAGCGGATCGCCGTCGCCTTCGCGCTCGGCACCATCGTGCGCGGCACGGGCGGGACGGCGCCGTGGACGGACGAGATCTACATGGGTTCGGACGACATGGCCGCCCTGCTGCGCGACCTTGCCGAGGACGATTCGATCGCCGCGGTCGTGCTGCGCGTCGACAGCCCCGGCGGCTCGGCCCTGGCCTCGGACCTCATCCTGCGCGAGGTCGACCGGCTGCGCGAGGCCAAACCGGTCGTCGTCTCGATGTCCGACGCCGCGGCCTCGGGCGGCTACTACATCGCCGCCAAGGCGGACAAGATCGTCGCCGAGCCCGCCACCCTCACCGGCTCGATCGGCATCTTCTCCGGCAAGTTCATCACCCGGCAGTTCGAGGAGGAGGTCCTCGGCTTCAGCCACCAGACTCTGCAGCGCGGCGCCAACGCCGGCATCTACTCCTCGCTGGAGCCGTTCTCGCCGGAGCAGCAGGCGATCGTGCAGAGGCTGATGAACCGGGTTTACGAGACCTTCGTAGGCCACGTCGCCAAGGGCCGCCGGATGACCGTGGCCCAAGTCGAGGGGGTGGCCTCCGGCCGGGTCTGGACCGGTGCCGCCGCCAAGAAAGTCGGCCTGGTCGACGAGCTCGGAGGCATCGACCGCGCCATCGACCTGGCGCGGGAGGCCGCCGGGATCGCCTCCGGGGACACCATCGGCGTCGCCTTCTATCCCGAGCCGCCGTCGTGGCTCGACATCCTCTTCGAGTCGCGCGAGCCGCGCCTGCCGGCAGCCCTAGCGGAGCTCGCCAGGAGCCTCGAAACCAGCGCTCCCCGCCTCCTCCAACTCCCCCCGGAAACGGCCCGCCTGACGCGTCCTTTCTGACCGGAAATGTTTGACCTGAAAAGGCTTGATCGCGGCTGTCCGAGTCTTCCTGCGAGGGGGCTTGCGGGGGCTTTCGGCTGTGCTATGATGCTCTGCACGACGTAGCGGCCGCAACACGTTCGAGTAGGTCAGCAGTCCCCTTAAGACAACGGGATGAGTCGATTTCCACAGGTTGTGGAATTCCTGTGGATTTTTACGTCTGTTCTGCGAGCGTCGCAAGGTTTGTGAGTCCCATGGCTGAATCTCTCTGGTCACTCCTCCAACAGCAGCTCCGCCAGCAACTGGACCCGGAAGAGTTCGCGACCTGGTTCCGGCCGCTGAAGGCGCGCAACGACGGTGACGGAAGGCTCGTCCTGGTGGCTCCCAACAGCCGCTTCCTGCACACGCTCGAAGAGAGCTACCGGCCGATGGTCAACCGCGCCCTCGCCGGCCTCGACGGCCAGGCTTTCGAAGTCCTCTTCTCCCTCGAGGAGGAGGTGACGGTGCCGGTCGAAGAAGCGACCCTCCTCACCCCGTCGCACTTCAATCCCAAGTACGGTTTCCAGAGCTTCGTGGTGGGCAAGTCGAACGAGTTCGCCCACGCCGCCGCCAAGGCGGTGGCCGAGAACCCGTCCCACAGCTACAACCCGCTCTTCCTCTACGGCGGCGTCGGCCTCGGCAAGACCCACCTCCTCCACGCCATCGGCCACGAGATCCTGCGCACCAACCCTCAACTGCGGGTGCTCTACCTGGTCGCCGAGCAGTTCGTCAACGAGCTCATCAACTCCATCCGCTTCGACCGCATGCCGGCGTTCCGGGAGCGCTACCGCACGATCGACGTCCTCATGCTCGACGACGTGCAATTCCTGGCCAACAAGGAGCGGACGCAGGAGGAGTTCTTTCACACCTTCAACACCCTATACACCAGCCAGAAGCAGATCATCCTCTCGTCGGACTCCTCGCCGCGCAACATCCCGACCCTGGAGGAGCGCCTGCGCAGCCGGTTCGAGTGGGGTCTGATCGCCGACATCCAACCCCCGGACCTGGAGACCAAGGTGGCCATCCTGCAGCGCAAGGCCGCCGCGGAGAACATCCCCCTCCCCTCCGAGGTGGCGAACTTCATCGCCCAGCAGGTGAGGTCGAACATCCGCGAGCTCGAGGGCCTCCTCAACCGCGTCTCCGCCTTCTCCTCGCTGACCGGCAAGCCGCTCTCCCTGGCCCTGGCGAGAGAGACGCTCAAGGACATCCTGCCCGAGGAGGGCAAGAAGCCGAACCCGGCCGAGATCATCAAGTTCGTGGCCCGCCATTACGACCTCAAGATCTCCGAGATCAAGAGCAAGAACAACGCGCGCCAGATCGTCATCCCCCGGCAGGTGGCGATGTACCTGTGCAAGAAGCTCACGGACCTCTCCTACCCGGAGATCGGCAAGCAGTTCGGCGACAAGCACCACTCGACGGTGATGTACTCCGTCGAGCAGGTCCAGAAGAAGCGGGAGTCCGACCAGGACTTCGACCGCACCCTCCAGAGCTTCGAGCACCACTTCGTTTGACCTCGGCGTGAGGTCGGCACGAAATCTGCAAATCAAAAATTGGCGTCGGCGAGCACCCTCTCGCCTTGGGGGAAAGCCTGTGGGAAGCTGGTGGAACGGGCTGTGGAGGGACTGCGGATTTTTTTCGTCTCGCCGCGCTTTTCCCCCGGTTTTCCTCTCCCTCCTCACCGCCTCCGCAGCTTCTGCACAGCCAGAAGCGAGACGCCAACCGCTGTCAGGTCAGCGGGTTACGGGCTTTTCCGCGGTTCCACAGGCACCTACTACGGTGACGTCTATGCTATATTCTGGTGTCTTCTAGACGGAGAAGAGTGAATGGAGATCCGCGTCAATCGCAGCGAATTCCTGAGTGAGCTCGGTCCCATGCAGGGGATCGTCGAACGCAAGACCACCATCCCGGTCCTCTCGCATCTGCTGCTGACGGCACGCGAGGACAGGCTGCACCTGGCGGCGACCGACCTCGACGTGTCCCTCACCTCGTGGTGCGACGCCGAGGTCAAGCGCGAGGGTGCGCTGGCCGTCCAGGCCAAGAAGCTGATGGAGATCATCCGCTCCCTGACCAGCGACGACGTGGCGCTCGTCCAGGAGGAGCCGCGGGTGCTGACCATCCGCTCCGGCAAGTCGCGCTTCAAGATCCACGGCCTGTCGCCGGACGACTTCCCGACCCTCCCTGCGGTCGAGGACAACCGGATGGTCGAGATCCCCTTCGCCGACTTCCGCCGCATGGTCACCAAGATCCTCTTCGCCGTCTCGGCCGAGGAGTCGCGCTTCCAGTTGAACGGCGCCCTGCTGAAGCTCAAGAACGGGTCGATGGAGATGGTCGCGACCGACGGCCATCGCCTCGCCCTGGTCGAGGGCGGCCTCGAGGGCGGCGGCGAGGAAGACTCCGTGCTGGTGCCGCGCAAGGCCCTGCAGGAGCTCCAGCGGCTGGAGGGCGAGGGAGCGGCCCTGGGCTACCGCCGCGGCGAGCACCACCTCTCCTTCCGCCTCGGCCGGCGCGAGCTGATCTGCCGCATCCTGGAGGGGACCTTCCCCGACTACGAGCGGGTGATCGCCAAGGACAACGACAAGAAGGTCCTGTTCAACCGCAAGCAGCTGGGCGACGCCGTGCAGCGTGTCGCCCTGCTGACCGGCGACCGTGCCCGCGCCGTGCGCCTCCAGTTCGCCTCCGACCAGATGGTGATCTCCGCCGCCAACCCGGACCTCGGCGAGGCTGTCGAGGAGGTCGCCTGCGACTACGAAGGGCCGGAGTTCCGGGTGGGGATCAACCCGGACTACCTGACCCAGTTCCTCGGCGCGGTGGATACCGAGAAGATCCGCCTGGAGCTCAAGGACGAGAACACGCAGTGCGTCGGCTACCCCGTGGAGGGGCCCGACACCCGCTACCTCTGCGTCATCATGCCGATGCGGATCTGAGGGGGAGCCCTACCCCCTTCGGCCGGTCCTCCCGGGCCGGCCCCTTCGATGCTCACCCAGCTCACCGCGCGCGAATTCCGCAACCTCGAGCCCCTCGACTGGCGGCCGGGCACCGGCTCGCACCTCCTCCTGGGAGGCAACGGCGCCGGCAAGACCAGCCTGCTCGAAGCGGTCTACGTCCTCGCCACCACCCGTAGCTTCCGGGCCGCCCAGATCGCCGACTGTGCCCGTCACGGGGCCGGCGGCTTCCATCTCCGGGGCGAGGTGGAGACCGACCGCCGCTCCAGCCTGGAGGTCGGCTGGGCGCAGGGCGAGCGCGTGCGTGGAGTCAACGGCAGGGTCAGCCCGCTCGCCGAGCACCTCGCCGTGCTCTCCGTGGTCGCCTGGACGGCGGCGGCCGAGGCGGAGGTCCTGGTGGGCGCTCCCAAGGCCAGGCGGCGCTTCATGGACCGCGGCGTCGTCGGCATCCGCCCGCCGGCGTTGGAGATGCTCGGCCGCTACCGCGAGGCCCTGCGGCAGAAGCGCGAGCTGCTGGCCGCGGAGGGGTCCGGCATCGAGATCTGGAACGAGATGCTGGGCGCCTACGCCGCCGAGGTCATCGCCCAGCGCCACCGCTATGTCGAGCTGCTGCGCGAACGGCTCGCCGTGGTCCTGGAGCAGGCCGGCCTGCCGTTTCCTCCCATCGAGCTGCGCTACCGCCCTTCGCCTGCCAACGGCCTGGACGGTCAGCAGGCCATCGCCGACGCCCTGGACCGCATCGTCGACCGCGAGCGGCGCCGCCAGCTCCCCCTACTGGGGCCTCACCGCGACGAGCTGGAGATCCTCTGGGGAGGCCACGAGATCCGCCGCGTGGCTTCGGCGGGCGAGCGCAAGGCCCTCTCCCTGCTGCTCCTCGCGGCCCATGGCCGGGTGGTCGACGACGCCGGGCGCAGCCCCCTCTACCTGCTGGACGACGCCGACGCCGAGCTCGCCCCCGGCACCCTTGCCGCGGTGTGGAGCGTCTTCCAGGGGGCGCGCCAGCTCCTTGCCACCTCGAACCGGCCGCAGGTGTGGCTCACCTTGGACGTGGGGACGGTCTGGGAGATGGAGAGAGGGGAGCTCGGGCTGCTCTCGCCGCCGGCCGGAACGGGGAATCCCTGAGCCTGCCGAGCTGTTGAAAATAAGTGGCAGGACCGCGCCGATAGCGCCGTTTTTCGGGACCTCCGCCCATCACCCCTAAGCCATTGAATTTTCTGGGCTCTAGGGCTCGCCTGACAGGGCTTTTCATGGTATAATTTCTACATTCCAGACCGCCCTTGTCCTGGCGGGGGTCCAGCCAGTCCAAAGCCACAGAATGGAGAATCGTTTTGGTGAATCCAGAATCGACGTATACGGCTGAAAACATCAAGGTCCTGAAGGGCCTGGAGGCGGTCCGCACCCGCCCGGGCATGTACATCGGGGATACCGATGACGCTTCGGGCCTGCACCATATGGTCTTCGAGGTGGTCGACAACTCGATCGACGAGGCCCAGGCCGGGTACTGCTCGCGCATCGACGTCGCCATCCACAGCGACAACTCGGTGACCGTCGAGGACAACGGCCGCGGCATTCCGGTCGACATGCACAAGGAAGAGGGGCGTTCGGCGGCCGAGGTCATCATGACCGAGCTGCACTCGGGCGGAAAGTTCGACAAGAACTCCTACAAGGTGTCCGGCGGCCTGCACGGCGTCGGCGTGTCGGTGGTCAACGCCCTGTCCGGCACCCTGGAATTGGAGATACGGCGCGACGGCCACGTCTGGTGCCAGACCTTCCACCAGGGTGTGCCCGCGGCCCCCATCAAGGCCACCGGCACGACCGACCGCACCGGCACCACGGTGCGCTTCTGGCCGGACCCGGTGATCTTCGCCATCACCGAGTTCAACTACGAGACCCTGGCGACGCGCCTGCGCGAGCAGTCGTTCTTGAACCGCGGCATCCACATCCACCTGAAGGACGAGCGGACCGACAAGGAAGTGGACTTCGCCTACTCGGGCGGCATCGCCTCCTTCGTCGAGCACCTGAACCGCAACAAGACGCCGATCCACCCGCAGCCGGTCTATCTCTCGGACACCCGGGACGACGGCACCGGTCCCGAGGTCGTCGAGGTGGCCCTGCAGTGGAACGACGCTTACCAGGAGCTGATCTACGCTTTCACCAACACGATCAACAACCGGGACGGCGGCACCCACCTGATCGGCTTCAAGGCGGCGCTCACCCGCACGATGAACGCCTACGCGGCCTCCTCCGGCCTGTCGAAGAACCTCAAGGAAAACCTGACCGGTGACGATGTGCGCGAAGGCCTGACCGCCATCATCTCGGTCAAGATCAAGGATCCCAAGTTCTCGTCGCAGACCAAGGACAAGCTCGTCTCTTCGGACATCAAGGGTTGGGTCGAGCAGGTGATCAACGAGCGGCTTTCGACCTTCCTCGAGGAGAACCCGCGCGAGGCCCGGCGGATCGTCGAGAAGTGCGTCGAGGCGGCCCACGCCCGCGAGGCGGCCCGCAAGGCACGCGACCTGACGCGGAGGAAAGGCGCGCTCGACGCCTCGAACCTGCCCGGCAAGCTCGCCGATTGCTCGGAGCGCAACCCGGAGAACGCGGAGCTGTTCCTGGTCGAGGGAGACTCCGCCGGCGGCTCGGCCAAGCAGGGCCGCGACCGGAAGTTCCAGGCCATCCTGCCGCTCAAGGGCAAGATCCTGAACGTCGAGAAGGCGCGCTTCGACAAGATGCTCTCGTCGGACGAGATCAAGACCCTGATCACCGCCCTTGGCACCAGCATCGGCAAGGACGACTTCGACGTCACCAAGCTGCGCTACCACAAGCTGATCATCATGTGCGACGCGGACGTCGACGGCAGCCACATCCGCACGCTGATCCTCACCTTCTTCTACCGCCAGATGGTGGAGATCATCCGCCGTGGCCATCTTTACATTGCGCAGCCGCCGCTCTACAAGGTGGCGCACGGCAAGAGCGAGACCTATCTCAAGGACGACCGCGAGTACGAGTCCTTCCTCGTCGACCGCATCAAGGACGCCTGGGAGATCGAGATCGTCCATCACGCCAACGGCAACGGTGGAACGAACGGCGACGGCAGCCGGCTGACCGGCGCCAAGCTCGCCTTCTTCCTGGAGAAGATCGGACTCTTCCGCCAGAACCTGAACAAGCTCCTCTCCCGCGGCTATCCGTCGGACGCGATCAAGGTGGCCCTAGCCAAGGGCATCAAGGACAAAACGTCGCTGACCGACGCCGCCAAGATCGAGGAGGTCGCCCAGGTGATCGAGGCGTCCGGCTTCCACGACGTGAGCGTCGGCGAAGAGGAGGAGCACGGCACCCGGTACGTGCGCTTCATGAGCAAGCGCGACGGCGTCGAGCGCGAGGTCCGCATCGACTGGAACCTGGTCACCGGAGCCGAGTACCGGGCGCTCGCCAACAACGCGCTCGGCCTCGAAGCGATCAGCGCCGCCAGCTTCCACCTCATCAAAGGCGAGACGATCACCGTCCACGACACCCTCGAAGAGGCGATCGAAAAGCTTTACGACGGAGCCAAGAAGGGCCTCTCCATCCAGCGCTACAAGGGCCTCGGCGAGATGAACCCGACCCAACTCTGGGAGACCACCATGGACCCTGCCAAGCGGCGGATCCTCAAGGTCCATATCGAGGACGACGTGGAGGCCGATTCGATCTTCACCATTCTGATGGGCGACGAGGTCGATCCGCGGCGCCAGTTCATCCAGGACAACGCGCTCGAAGTGCGCAACCTGGACGTTTGAACGGCTCCTTGAGCTCCTACTTTCCATTGAGGCAACATGAGCGATAACGAAGACCAGAACCTCCCCTTCGATGTGCCGCTTCCGGTCGGCATCGAAGACGAGATGAAGCGAAGCTATCTCGATTACGCGATGAGCGTGATCATCGGCCGTGCGCTGCCCGACGTGCGCGACGGCCTGAAGCCGGTGCACCGGCGGGTGCTCTACGGCATGTGGGAGAGCGGCAACCGCTCGGACCGCCCCTACAAGAAGTCGGCGCGCATCGTCGGCGACGTCATGGGCAAATATCACCCGCATGGCGACAAGGCGATCTACGACACCGTGGTGCGCATGGCCCAGGACTTCGCGATGCGCTACCTGCTGGTCGACGGCCAGGGCAACTTCGGATCGCTCGACGGCGACAACCCGGCCGCGATGCGTTACACCGAGGTGCGGCTCACCAAGCTCGCCGAGGAGATGCTGCGCGAGGACATCGACAAGGAGACGGTCGACTGGGGGCCGAACTACGACGGCTCGGAAGAGGAGCCGCTGGTCTTGCCGGCGCGCGTGCCCAACCTCCTGGTCAACGGTTCGTCGGGCATCGCGGTCGGCATGGCGACCAACATACCGCCCCACAACCTGAGCGAGGTGGTGGACGCCCTCCTGATGCTGATCGAAAACCCTGAGATTTCGATTCGGGAGCTGATGACCGCCATCCCCGGTCCCGACTTCCCGACCGCCGGCTACATCCACGGCCTGGAGGGCATACGCTCGGCCTACACCACTGGGCGCGGCATCATCCAGGTGCGGGCGCGCACGGAGATCGAAACCCACGGCCGCGACCGCCAGTCGATCATCGTCACCGAGATCCCCTACCAGATCAACAAGGCGAGGTTGATCGAACGCATCGCCGAGCTGATCCGCGAAAAGAAGATCGAGGGCGTCTCCGACCTGCGCGACGAGTCCGACCGCCACGGCATCCGCATCGTGGTCGACGTGAAGAAGGACGCGATCCCCGAGATCATCCTGAATTCGCTCTACAAGATGACCCAGATGCAGACCACCTTCGGCATGAACATGCTGGCGATCGTCGACAACCAGCCCAAGGTGATGACGCTCAAGGAGCTGCTCTTTCACTTCCTCAACCACAGGAAGACGGTGATCATCCGCCGCACGCGCTACGACCTGAGGAAGGCCGAGGAGCGGGCGCACATCCTGGAGGGCCTGCTCAAGGCGCTCGATCACCTGGACGAGGTGATCGCGACCATCCGCGCCAGCCAGACGCCGTCGGAAGCCAAGGAGAACCTGATGACCCGGTTCTCCTTCACCGACGTGCAGGCGCAGGCCATCCTCGACATGCGCCTGCAGCGCCTCACCGGCCTCGAGCGCGAGAAGATCGTCGAGGAGTACCGGGAGCTGATGCTGACGGTCGAGCGGCTGCGCGCCATCCTCGCCTCCGACCTGCTGGTGCTCGAGGAGATCAAACGCGAGCTCGGCGAGCTGAGGGCGGCTTTCGGCGACAAGCGGCGCACCGAGATCATCCCCGAGACGAACGACATTTCGATCGAGGACATGATCGCCGACGAGCCGATGGTGATCACCGTCACCCAGTCCGGCTACGTGAAGCGTTCGCCGTTGACGCTCTACCGCGCGCAGGCGCGCGGCGGCAAGGGGCGGACGGGGATGGTGACCAAGGACGACGACTTCGTCGAGCACCTCTATGTCGCGACCGCGCACAGCTACATCCTGGTGTTCACGCAGAGCGGCCGGGTGCACTGGCTCAAGGTGCACGCGATCCCGGAGACCGGACCGGCGGCCAAGGGCAAGGCGATCGTCAACCTGCTGAACCTCGAGCCCACCGAGCGGCTGGCGACGACCGTCGCAGTGCGCGAGTTCAAGGACGACCGCTACCTGGTCTTCGCCACAGCGAACGGCACGGTCAAGAAGACGGAGCTGTCCGCCTACGCCAACCCGCGGGTGGGCGGCATCATCGGCATCAACATCGACGAGGGGGACACCCTGCTCGCGGTGCGCGAGACGGACGGCAAGAAGGACATCCTCTTCGCGACCGCCAAAGGCTTCTCCATCCGCTTCCCGGAGAGCGACGTGCGCTCGATCGGCCGCGCCACCTACGGAGTGAAGGGCCTCGAGCTGCGGCCGGGCGACCGGGTGGTCGCCATGGAGGAGCTGGACCCGCACGGCCAGGTGCTCACCGTCACCGAGCGGGGCTACGGCAAGCGCACCCCGGTCGAGGACTACCGCCTGCAGGGCCGCGGCGGCCTCGGCATCATCAACCTCAAGGTGACCCCGAAGACGGGCGAGGTGGTGGGCGTCCGGTACGTCACGCCGGACGAGGGGCTGATGCTGATCACCCAGGAGGGGATGATCATCCGCCTGAACGTCTCCGGCGTCCGGGAGGTCGGCCGCTCGGCCCAGGGAGTCAAGCTGATGAACCTCGACCCGGGCGACCAGATCGTGGCGGTCGCCAAGCTCGCCGAAAAGGACGAGGAGACGGAGATCGAGCTCGCCAAGGAAGATGGCAGCCTGGTGCCGGCCGAGCTGGAGATGGAGGCGCTGGACGAGTCGGACGACATGACGGGGCTCGACGCCCTGGACGTCCTCGATACCGATGAAGACGACGAGCTCGGCCTCGGCGAGGACGACGAGGACGGAGGACCGGACGAGACGGTGCATTGAGTCGTATAGACTGGTGATCCGTGGGGGTCTCAATCCCCCGTAGCGAAACCGTTATCTCCGGGAGATCCGACCCATGGAGTTTTTTCTTGACACCGCGGAACTGAAAGAGATCGCGACCGGGCTCGAATGGGGCATGGTCGACGGCATCACCACCAACCCGTCCCTGATCGCGAAGTCCGGCCGGCCCTACCTCGCGACCGTGAAAGCGATCGCCGAGATGGTGCCGGGGCCGGTCTCCGGCGAGGTGCTGGCGACCGAATACGACGAGATCCTGGAGCAGGGGCGCCGCCTTTCAGGTTTGGCGGAGAACGTGGTCGTGAAGGTGCCGCTGACCCCGGCCGGCCTCCGGGCCGTGGGCACGTTCGCCCGCGAGGGCATCCGCACCAACGTGACGCTCTGCTTTTCGGCGGCGCAGGCGCTCCTTGCCGCCAAGGCGGGGGCGGCGTACATCTCGCCGTTCGTCGGCCGGCTGGACGACGTCGGCGAGGACGGGATGGAGCTGATCGACAAGGTGGTGGGCATCTACCGCACCTACGGCTTCGACACCAAGGTGCTGGTCGCGTCGATCCGCCACCCCGTTCACATCGTCCAGGCCGCTCAGCTCGGCGCCGATGTCGCGACGCTGCCGTTCAAGGTGCTGGAGCAGCTCTACAAGCATCCGCTGACCGATCTCGGCCTGGAGCGTTTCCTGGCCGACTGGAAAGTGACGGGCAAGAGCTTCGACGAGTAGCTGCAAGTCCGCAGGCTGTTCATTGGAACCGCAGTCTCCCATTCCTCCGGCGCCGGGGCGGCTCTACCGCTTCGCCTGGGCTCTCTACCTCGGCATGGCCCTGGCCGGAAGCCTCTGGATCGGCCTGCGGATGGGGGTCATACCCCTCAGCCTGTTCGTCGACGTCGAGCGCTGGTGGCTCGACCTTGCGCTGGGCGCCGCGGCGGGGCTGGTCCTGCTCGGCCTCTGGATGGGGGCGGAGCGGATGCTGCCCAGGGCGCGAGAGCTGGAGCAGCAGCTCGGCGCGCTCCTGGGATCGATCAGTCCGTCCGAGGCGGTCGCGCTGGCCCTGCTCTCGGGGTTTGCCGAGGAGCTGTTCTTCCGCGGCGCACTCCAGGGGGAGTGGGGATGGCTCGTGGCGAGCGTCCTCTTCGCGCTTCTGCACAGCGGACCCGGTCCGGCCTTCCGGTTGTGGACGCTGTTCGCCGCGGTCGCCGGCATGCTGCTGGGTGGTTTGATGTCATGGCGGGGCAACCTCCTGGGGCCGATCGTCGGCCACGTTCTGGTCAACGCGGTCAACCTCCGGCGCCTCGCCAGCCGGGCCGGGGAGTCTGGTAGACTGCCGGTTGAAAGAGAACAGAGCGAAAGGGAGATCTAAAGAATGGCTAGCGATTCGCGGGATGTGCTCTTGCGCCTTGACGCCGAGAAGGATACCTACCTCGAGGAGCTCAAGGAGTACATCCGCATCCCGTCCATCTCGACCGATCCCGACTACAAGGGCGACGTGCTGCGGGCGAGCGAGTTCCTCGTCGGCAAGCTGCGCGACGCCGGCCTGACGGCCGAGCGGATCGACACGGACGGTCACCCTATCGTCTACGCCGAGTGGCTGGGCGCGCCGGGCAAGCCGACGGTCCTGTTCTACGGCCACTACGACGTGCAGCCGGCGGACCCGCTCGAGCTCTGGCGCAACCCTCCCTTCGAGCCGACGGTCGAGGGGGACAAGCTGGTGGCCCGCGGCTCGACCGACGACAAGGGGCAGTCGTATGCCCACGTCAAGGCGGTGGCGGCGATGCTCGCCGAGCGCGGCGCGCTGCCGGTCAACGTCAAGTTCATCGTCGAGGGCGAAGAGGAGGCCGGCGGGCAGGCGATCGAGAAGTTCGTGCGCGACGACGCCGGCCGGCGCCTCGCCTGCGACGCCATCGTCATCTCCGACAGCTCGCTCTACGGCCCGGGTCAGCCATCGCTGGTCTACGGCCTGCGGGGCATGGCCTACATGGAGATCAAGGTCACGGGTCCGAACCGCGACCTGCACTCCGGCACCTACGGCGGAGCGGTGTGGAACCCGCTGAACGCGCTGGCGCACATCGTCGACCGCCTGCGCGACGCCGAGACCGGCGAGATCCTCATTCCCCACTTCTACGACGACGTGCGCCCGCTCGAAACCTGGGAGCGCGCGGAGTTCGCCGCCCTGCCCTTCGACGAGGAGGAGTACCGCACCGACCTCGGCGTGTCCGCTCTGTTCGGCGAGCGGGGCTACACCACCCGCGAGCGCACCTCGGCGCGGCCGACGTGCGACGTCAACGGCATCTTCGGCGGCTACATGGGCAAGGGCGCCAAGACGGTGCTCCCCTCGTGGGGCGGCGCCAAGATCTCGATGCGCCTGGTCCCTGATCAGGATCCCAAGAAGATCGCCGCGCTGTTCACCGAATACGTGACCGCGGTGGCTCCGCCGGGGGTCACCGTGGAGGTGACCTCGCTCCACGGTGGCGAGGCGGTGCTGCTCGAGACCAAGGGGCCGATCGTCGACGCCGCGATGGATGCCATGGAGGAGGTCTGGGGAGCACGGCCGGTGCGCATCCGCGAGGGCGGCTCGATCCCCATCATCTCCACGTTCTCTTCGGTCCTCGGTGTGCCCGTGCTGCTGCTCGGCTTCGGTCTGAACGACGACGGCCTGCACTCGCCCAACGAGAAGTTCAACATCAGTCATTTCTACGCGGGCATCCGTTCCGTGGTGCGGTTGCTGGACCGTCTGGGCGACTTATGAGTAGAAGCAAAGATAGTTTCGAGCGAGAGATCAAATTCCCCCGGGTGGAGCTCGAGAAGCTGCGCGACCGGCTGCTGGAGCTGGAGGCCGAGAGGGTCGGCCCCGGAGCGTTCGAGGACAACTGGATCCTCGACCGCGAGGACGAGCTGCTCTCGACCGGCCGCATCCTGCGCCTGCGCACCGACGGCGGCCGGGCCCGGCTTACCTTCAAGGGGCCGATGCGCCTGGAGGGTAACGTCCGTATCCGCGAGGAACGCGAGGTGGAGATCCAGAGTGCCGAGGAGGGTCGCGCCCTGTTCGAGAACCTCGGCTACATGGTCGTCCGGCGCTACCAGAAAATGCGCGAGGAGTGGCAGTTGGGCGGGGTGACGATCGCGCTCGACCACACCCCGATCGGCGACTTCGCCGAGTTCGAGGGGGATGGCGCGGAGACTGTCGCCAAGCGCTGCGGCTTCGACCCCGGAAAGGCAGAGCGGCGCTCCTACCTGCGCCTCTATGAGGACTACCTGAAGGAGCACCCGGACGCCCCCCCGGAGATGGTGTTCAACGGCAAGTAGCCCGAGAGTGGATCATGCAGGGTAGACGTGTGCGGGCGCTGGTGCTCGCCGCCGGACTGGGCACGCGGCTGCGCCCCCTGACCAACCGAGTGCCGAAGCCGTTGCTGCCGGTGGGCGGCGTGCCGATCCTCGGCCACACCCTGGGGCAGCTCGCCGCGGCCGGCTGCGAGGCTGTGGCGGTGAACCTCCATCACCTCGGAGACCAGATCCGTCAGCGCTTCGGCGACTCCTTCGCCGACATCCCGCTCACCTACTCCGAGGAGCCCGAGCTGCTGGGCACGCTCGGCGCCCTCCACCCGCTGAAGGATTTCTTCGCCCCGGCCGACCTCGTGCTCCTGGTCAACGGCGACAGCCTCTGCAAGTGGCCGCTCAAGCGGCTGATCCGCCACCACCTGGCGACGGGCGCGAAGGCGACCCTGCTGCTCGCCTCTCGGCCCTCCCCGGCGGAGTTCGGCGGCGGCGTGGGGATCGATCGGAGCGGGCGCATCCTCTCCCTCCGCCCAGGCGGCCCGGAGCGGGGCGAGGTGGCCAGCCGGCTCGTCTTCGCCGGTGCCCACGTCTTCTCCCCGGATCTCCTGGCGCCGCTGGGCCCCGGGCCGTCGGACATCGTCCGCGATCTCTACAAGCCGTTGCTCGCCGAGGGGGCTCACCTCGATTCTGTGGTCACCTCCCGGCGCTGGCACGACCTCGGCACTCCGCAACGTTTCCTGGAAGCCTCCCTGGACTGGGCCCGCGCCAGTTGGCCGGAGCGTCTCTGGCGCCGCTCCTGGGTCGCGCAGGACGCAGGCCTCGGAGCGGGGGCCAGGGTGCGCGCCTCGGCTATCGAGTCGGGCGCTCGCCTGGGCGAGGGAGCGGTGGTCGAGAGGTCGATCCTCCTTCCCGGCGCCCGGGTGGGCAAGGGGAGCCACGTGCGCGAGGCCATCCTCGGCTTCGGCGCCTCGGTGCCTGCCGGCACCTGGGTCGAGCGGCGGATCATCATGCCCCAGCTCGACGTCGCCGCCCCGGGCCTCGACGACTCGGTGGTGGGCGGAGCGGTGTATACGCCGTTCCCGCGCTGACCCACGCTGAAGGACCGGCCGGGTTGAACCGGCGTCCTCCCTCTGTCATCATGATCCTCAACCGGGCGTCCGCACGGCCCTCCGTCATGCCGAGCCACTCCAACCCCTTCCAACTGCTCGTCTTCGACTGGGACGGGACCCTGATGGACTCGATCGGGACGATCGTGGCCTGCACCGAGGCGACCCTATCCGAGCTGGAGCTCGGGGAGCTGCCGGAGGCGACGATCCGC
>Ga0190265_10000646_pt1 | contig 23992 bp, 19 predicted proteins | sample Popmic124T_FD_133135 | JGI IMG/M metagenome (GOLD analysis project Ga0190265, IMG submission 133135) | Populus adjacent soil microbial communities from riparian zone of Indian Creek, Utah, USA - 124 T | ecosystem: Environmental > Terrestrial > Soil > Riparian zone | place: USA: Utah | collected...
CCCATCGCGACCTCGCGGAGCGCATCGCCGCCGTCTGGTTCGAGGCCGCGGGAGAGCTGCCGGCCCTCCAACTCGCGGGGGTCGACGCGGCCGGCAAGCGGGCGGTCGCCGCGGCGGCAGCCGCCGCGCTGGGCCTCCGCCTCCACATCCTGCCCGCCGCGGCGCTGCCCACGGCGCCGGTCGAGCTCGAGGGGCTGATCCGGCTCTGGGAACGTGAGGCGGTCCTCTCCGGCAGCGCTCTGCTCTTGGACATCGACGACCTGGACGCGTCCGACGCGGCGCGGGAGGGGGCCGTCGCCCGCTTCGTGGACGATCTGAACGGTCCACTCTTCGTCGCCGTCCGCGAGCGCCGGGTGCCGCGCCGCCGCCCGCTGCCGGCCTTCGACGTCCCCGGCCCCAGCTCCGACGAGCAGCGCGCCCTCTGGGACGCCGTGCTCGGTCCGGCCACCGGCCGGCTCAACGGCCAGGTGGACGCTGTCGTCTCGCAGTTCAACCTGGGCGCCGCCGCCATCCGCGCCGCCGGCGCCCAACTCGCCGGCGGCTCGCTCTGGGACGCCTGCCGGGCGCAGAGCCGCCCGCGCCTGGAGCACCTGGCGCAGAGGATCGAGCCGGCCGCGGGATGGGACGACCTCGTGCTGCCCGAGCCTCAGCGCCGCACCCTCCACGAGATCGCCCTCCACGTGCGCCACCGGCGCACGGTCTACGATCAGTGGGGCTTCGCCGCCCGGAGTACGCGGGGGCTCGGCATCAGCGCCCTTTTCGCCGGCCCTTCCGGCACCGGCAAGACCATGGCCGCAGAGGTGCTCGCCGCGGAGCTGCGGCTCGACCTCTACCGCATCGACCTTTCGGCGGTCGTGAGCAAGTACATCGGCGAAACCGAGAAGAACCTGCGCCGGGTGTTCGACGCCGCCGACGAGGGTGGGGCCATCCTCCTCTTCGACGAGGCGGACGCCCTGTTCGGCAAGCGCAGCGAGGTCAAGGACAGCCACGACCGCTATGCCAACATCGAGGTCAGCTATCTGCTGCAGCGGATGGAGGCCTACCGCGGCCTCGCCATCCTGACCACCAACTTGAAGGACTCGCTGGACACCGCCTTCCTGCGCCGCCTGCGCTTCGTCGTCCACTTCCCCTTCCCGGACGCCGTGCAGCGCGCCGAGATCTGGCGCCGCGTCTTCCCGCGCGCCACACCCACCGAAGGGCTGGACCCGGAGCGTCTCGCCCGCCTCTCGGTGCCCGGCGGCAACATCCGCAACATCGCCCTGGCCGCGGCCTTCCTGGCGGCAGACGAGGGGAGCCCCGTGCGCATGGCCCACCTGCTGCGCGCCGCGCGCGGCGAGTCCCAGAAGATCGAGCGGCCCCTCTCGGAATCCGAGGTCCGCGGGTGGCTCGAATGAACGTCGACCTCCACATCGAGGAGCTGGTCCTCGAAGGCTTCGCTCCCGGAGACCGCCACCGCATCGGCGCCGCCGTCGAGCGCGAGCTGGCCCGCCTGATCGTGGAGCGGGGAGTGCCGGCCGGCCTTGCCGCGGGAGGCGAGGCCCAGCGCGTGGACGGCGGCAGCTTCGAGGTGAAGCCGGGCGGCCGGGCGGAGTCGGTGGGCCGCCAGGTGGCAGGCGCGGTCTACGGGGGGATGAACCGGTGAAGGCCGAGCCGCAGAAGGCGAAGGCGGTTCCGATCGCTCCGGTACCGGCCCGGCTGCTCCGGCGCAAGTGCGCCTGCGGCGGCACGCCCGGCCCGGACGGCGAGTGCGCCGAGTGCAGGAAGAAGCGCCTTGGGTTGCAGCGGAAGGCCACCGGTCCGGGCGGCCCCATGGCCGTGCCGCCCATCGTCCACGAGGTGCTCGGCTCTTCGGGCCGGCCGCTCGACGGCGGCACCCGTTCGGTCATGGAATCCCGCTTCGGCCACGACTTCAGCCGCGTGCGCATCCATGCGGACTCGCACGCGGCCCGCTCCGCGCAGGCCGTGGACGCCCTGGCCTATACGGTGGGGCCGGACATCGTGTTCGACGAGGGGCGGTACTCCCCGGGATCGCCGGAGGGCCTGAAGCTCCTGGCGCACGAACTGGTCCACGTCGTCCAGCAGGAGGACGGGGCGGGGGCTCCCGAGGTGATTGGCCCTGCCGACGATCCGGCCGAGAGGGTCGCGGACGCCGTCGCAGGGAGGGTTGTCGCCCAGCAGGCGGCGCCCGCGATCGGCTCCGGGTCCGGCGGCCGCCTCCAGCGCGTCGTCAACGAGCGGAAGGTGGGTTGCCGCACGACCGGCGTCCCGTCCCTGGGCCTGAGCGGCGCCGATGCCGTCACGGCGATCACCGACGCCAATAGCGAGGCGATCGACCTGGCCCGGCTGGCCGAGATCAGCCTCTTCGTCGAGCGGGAAACCTACTCCCCCGCGAGCGTCGACGCCAACTTCGCGACCATCCTCCTGGAGGAGCTCGGGCTCGACATGGCCAACGCGCGCCACCGGGCAGTCACGAGCACCCTCGAGCAGCGGTTCAACTTGATCCGCACGAGGTTCCTCGAGAGCGACTACGTGGGCTACACCTGCATCGGCGCCGCCAACGTCTCCCTGGGCGGCGGCGCCGTCGCGGGACCCTGCTGCACGGGCGCCGCCCGGGCGTGCGCCGGCTCCGGGGTGAGCCACATCGTCTTGTGCCGGCCCTGGTGGACCGGCGACGTCAGCCATCGCGCGGGGACCCTGGTGCACGAGCCTCTCCATGCCTATTTCAACCTGGACGACCATACGGCCAAGTTGAACGACGCCCACTGCTACACCGCTTTCGCCCAGCGGCTGGGAGGGGTGACCCCACTGGTCACCTGCGCCGGGCGCTGAGCCCAAGGAAACCTGATCGATGACCAGCTTCCCCCGATCCCCCAAGGTTATGAAGGGCGCCCTCGTGGGCCTCGACCTGTTCAATCCGCTGGCGAGCGCGATCGTCTTCCAGTACAACCCGGAGACGATGACGCGCCGGCTCCAGGCCCAGAGCCTGGGCGGCGGGGAAGGGGACCGCACGGAGGCGCTGCGGTTGAAAGGCGCGCCGGTCGAAAACATTTCCCTGGAGATCGAGATCGACGCCACGGATCAGCTCGAAAAGGGCGAGGGCACGGCGGCCTCCCTGGGGATCTATCCCCAGCTCTCGGCGCTCGAAATGCTGATCTATCCCAAGAGCTCGGTCGTGATCGCGAACACCGTGCTCCTGGGGTTGGGGACGATCGAGGTGATCCCGCCGGCCGCGCCGTTCACGCTCTTCGTGTGGGGGCCGAAGCGGGTGCTGCCGGTGCGGGTCGCCGACTTCAGCATCAACGAGGAGGCGTTCGACGTGAACCTGAATCCGATCCGCGCCAAGGTGTCGCTCGGGCTGCGCGTGCTGAGCTACAGCGACCTCTCCGTGACGCACCCGGGCTATCACGTTTTCCTCGCCCACCAGGTGGTCAAGGAGGTCATGGCGACGGTCGGCAGCACGGGCAACCTCGGCGGCGTGGGCTTCGATCTGAACGTGGGAGGTTAAAGCTGATGTTCGATCCCGGCAGCCGTTATTACAACCTGGAGACCGCGGTGCTGAAGCTCGCGGACGGCCGCGAGGTGGCCTACAAGCGGCGGCGCTTCCTGCCGCGCTCTGAAGACCTGCAGACGCTCGCCGAGGTGACCGTCGTCGAGGGCGAGCGGATCGATCAGATCGCGGCCCGCACGATCTCGGACCCCGAGCAGTTCTGGCGTATAGCCGACGCCAATGACGGGATGGACCCTACGGATCTGACCGCCGAGCCGGGCCGGAAGCTGCGCGTCGCCGTGCCGCGGCCGGAGGGACTCCCCCGGTGAAGGGGCTGGGGCGATGCTGACCGACATCCTCGGTATCCACCTGACGCTGCTGGTCGGCCCCACCGTGCCGGTGCCGGCGCCGCCGTCGCTTCTCGAATCGCTCCAGTCGGTGAAGGTGGACCACAGCGACGACCGGCCGTCGGGCTTCCAGATCACCTTCCAGGTGGGGAGGTCGAGCCCGCTCGACCTCCTCGACTACGGGCCGCTCGCCAATCCCCTGTTGCTCAAGCCGTTCAACCGGCTGATCCTGATGGCGACCTTCGGGATCGTGCCGCAGGTGCTGATGGACGGCGTCATCACCCACCAGGAGCTGACTCCCGGCGCCTCCCCCGGCACCTCGACGCTGACGGTGACCGGCGAGGACATGAGCCTGATGATGGACCTGGAGGAGAGGTCCGCCGAGCATCCGGCGCAGGACGAGACGATCATCGCTAACAAAATCATCCTCGGCTACGCCCAACATGGTGTGCTGCCGATGGTGATCCCCCCGCTCGTCGTCGATCCGCCCATCCCGGTGGAGCGCACCCCCGTGCAGCAGGGGAGCGATCTGCAGTATTTGAAACAGATGGCGGCGCGCCACGGCTACGTGTTCTACGTGGTGCCCGGGCCGCTGCCAGGGACCAGCACGGCCTACTGGGGGCCGCCGCGGCGGCTCGGCGTGCCGCAGCGGGCGCTGTCGGTGAACCTCGGGGCGGAGACCAACGTGGAGGACGTGAGCTTCGCCAACGACGCCCGCAGCCCGGTGTTCCTGGAGGGCCAGGTGCAGGACCGCCTCAGCAACCAGGCGGTGCCGGTGCGGACGTTCGCCAGCACCCGCCCGCCTCTCGCCAGCCAGCCGGCCTGGCTGATGCAGCAGCCCCACGTGCGCCGCCGCCAGTTCCGCGAGAGCGGCTTGAACGCCATGCAGGCGTTCGCCCGGGCGCAGGGGGAGACGGACGCCTCGGTCGACACGGTGACGGCGACCGGCTCGCTCGACGCCCTGCGCTACGGCGGGCTGCTCGAGCCGCGCGGCCTCGTGGGCCTCCGCGGTGTGGGCGCGAGCTACGGCGGCTTCTACTACGTGAAGAGCGTCTCCCACGACATCAGCCGCGGGCAGTACAGGCAGCGCTTCACCCTGAAGCGCGAGGGGCTGGGGACGCTCTCCCCGGTGGTCCGGCCATGAGCTTCTTCGGCAAGTACAGGGGCAAGGTCGAAAACAACGTCGACCCGCTCCAGATGGGGCGCATCCAGGTGAGCTGCCCGGCGGTGCTGGGGGAGGGCTCGCTCTCCTGGGCCCTGCCGTGCGCCCCCTTCGCCGGGGCGGGGGTGGGTTTCTTCGCCGTGCCGCCCACGGGGGCCAACGTGTGGGTGGAGTTCGAGGCGGGCGAGCCCGACCAGCCCATCTGGAGCGGCGGCTTCTGGGGGGTGGGCGAGGTGCCGGCGCTCCCGGCGCTCGCCGAGGTGAAGGTGTGGAAGACGGACTGCGTCACCCTCACTCTCTCGGACCTCCCCGGGGCCGGCGGCTTTACGGTCGAGGTGAATCCGCCGGCGGTCGCGATGCCCCTGAAGCTGGTCTTCGACGCTTCCGGCATCGAGCTCTCCGGCGGGTCGGCGAGCGTCAAGCTGACGCCGGTCAGCGTCTCGGTCAACAACGGCGCCCTGGAGGTGATCTGATGCCCGGCTTCCTCTACCACGTCGGCGCCACGGCGATGTGCCCGCACGGTGGGCAGGTCACGACGATCTCCAGCAACACCCGCGTCCTGGTCTCCGGCCAGTCGGTCGCGACCTTCGCGGACACCAGCCTGATCGCGGGGTGTGCCTTCTCGACTCCCGCCGGCCCGCAGCCCTGCGTCAAGGTGCAGTGGCTGGTGCCGGCCGCGCGGGTCCTGGTCAACGGTCAGCCGGCGCTCCTCCAGACGAGCCCCGGGCTCTGCCTCTCCGCCGTACAGGCCCCGCAGGGGGCGCCCATCGTCGTCGCCGGCCAACTCCGGGTGCGGGGGATCTGATGCAGATCGACTACCCCTTCCGCGTCGACTCCCTGGGCCGCACGGCGGCGACCAGCGAGGACGAGCACATCCGCGACCTCATCGAGCAGGTGCTGTTCACCGCGCCGGGCGAGCGGGTCAACCGCCCCGGGTTCGGCAGCGGCCTGCTGCGCATGGTCTTCGCGCCGCTGGGCGACGTGGTCGCGACGGCCGTCCAGTTCTCGGTTCAGGGCTCCCTCCAGCAGTGGCTCGGGGAGCTGATCCAGGTGGAGGGCGTCGAGGCGGAGAGCCGCGACTCGACTCTCCTCGTTACGGTGCGCTACCGGGTGCGCAGCGACGGCCGGGCCCGCACCGCCGAATTCTCGCGGGAGATCTGAGAGCCATGGAGCGCTACTTCTGCCGCGACGAGGAGCGACGGGCGCTGGTCCGCGCGTCGGCTTTGAACGGCATCGACTTCCTGGAGGTGCTGGACAGCGAGGCCCCGCCCGCCCTGCGCCAGCTCCTGCTGGTCGTCCGCTGTTTCAAGCCGCTGCCCGCCGGCCTCACCGAGGCGAAGGTGCGTGTCGAGGGCGGGGTGCGGGTGCGGCCGGTGCGGGTGGTGTGGGCACGGCCCTTCCCGGAGGTCGCCGCCGCTCCCGGCATTCCGGCGCTCGAGAAGGCCTTCCTCGCCGCCCGCTTCGGCGGCGATCCGGAGGGCGACGCCCTGCTTGTCGTGCACACCGATTCGACCGGCGACTTCTCGCCCTACCGGCTGGTGCTCGACCTCGGGGCGGGCGACGGTTTCGATCCGCGCCTCTCGGCCGTCGAGCTCTCCTTCAAGGTGGAGTGCCCGAGCGACTTCGACTGCCGCGAGGAGGAGGGCTGCCCGCCAGCCGCGCTCGCCGAGCCGGAGATCAGCTACCTCGCCAAGGACTACGCGAGCTTCCGGCGGCTGATGTTCGACCGGCTGAGCGCCATCGCCCCTGGCTGGAAGGAGCGGAACCCGGCGGACGTGGGCGTCGCCCTGGTCGAGCTGATGGCGTTCGTGGGCGACCAGTTGAGCTACTACCAGGACGCGGTCGCGACCGAGGCCTACCTCGGCACGGCCCGCCTGCGCACCTCGGTGCGCCGCCACGCCCGGCTGGTCGACTACGAGATGCACGAGGGGACGAACGCCCGCGCCTGGGTGGTCGTCCAGGCCGGCCCGGCCGCGGACGGCGGCGTTCTCCCCAAGGGCACCCGGCTCCTCACCCGCTTCGTGGCCGAGGTGACCGTGCTCTCTCTCGAAGACTTCGAGAAGGCGGTCGCCCTGGGGGTGCCCGTCTTCGAGACGATGCGGGACCTGACGCTGCGCTCGGCGCACCACGAGATCCATCTCTACGCCTGGGGGGACCGCGAGTGCTGCCTGCCGGCGGGCGCCACGGCCGCGACCTTGAAGGGGCCGCTGCCGAACCTCGCGGAGGGGGACCTGCTGCTTTTCGAGGAGGTGCTGGGGCCGCAGACGGGCTTCTTCGGCGACGCCGACCCCCTCCACCGGCACGTGGTGCGGCTCACGAAAGCCGAGGCGGGCGAGGACCCGCTGAACGGCCAGGAGGTGGTGGAGATCGCCTGGGACGCCGCCGACGCCCTGCCCTTCCCGCTCTGCCTCTCGGCGACGACGGACGGCGTGCACGGCGCGGCCTACGCCGAGAACGTCAGCGTCGCCCGCGGCAACCTGGTGCCGGCCGACCACGGCCTCACGGTACCTGGTACAGGCGCCGGCGAGTTGCTCGGGCCGGTGCCGGAGGAGGGCCTGTTCCGGCCGCTCCTGGCGGAGGGGCCCTTGACCCACGCCGCGCCGCTCCCCGAGGACTTCGACACGCGGCCGGCGGCACTGCTGATGGACCATCGGCCGGCCGCGGCCGAGCCCGCCGTGCGCTTGGAGGACCCGGCGGCAGGGGAGCCCTGGGAGCCGCGGCGCGACCTGCTGTCGAGCGACCGCTTCGCCGCCGAATTCGTGGTGGAGATGGAGGAGAGCGGGCGCGCCCGCCTGCGCTTCGGGGACGACGAGAACGGCCGCCGCCCGGCCGACGGCACGACCTTCGCGGCACGCTACCGGGTGGGCCACGGCGCCGCGGGCAACCTGGGGGCCGGCAAGCTCGTCCACGCCGTCACCCCGCTGCCTCTCCTCGCGGTACGCAATCCGCTGGCGGCGCGGGGCGGCAGCGATCCGGAAGACCTGGAGGAGGTGCGGCGGTTCGCCCCCCAGGCCTTCCGCGTGCAGCAGCGGGCGGTCACCGAGGCGGATTACGCCGAGGTGGCCGAGCTCCATCCCGAGGTGCAGAAGGCCGCCGCCACCTTCCGCTGGACGGGGAGCTGGTACACCGTGTTCGTGACCGTGGACCGCCGCGGCGGCCTGGCGGTGGACGCGGCCTTCGAGCGCGACCTCCGGAACCACCTCAACTTCTTCCGCATGGCCGGCTGCGACCTGGAGGTCGACGGCCCGCGCTTCGTGGCGCTCGACCTCGCGCTCTCCGTCTGCGTCGCCCCCGGCTACTTCCGCGGCCACGTCAAGGCGGCGCTCCTCGAACGGTTGAGCAACCGGGTGCTCTCCGACGGAAGCCTCGGCTTCTTCCACCCCGACAACTGGACCTTCGGCCAGCCGCTCTACCTGAGCCGCCTCTACGCCGCGGCGAGCGCCGTCGAGGGTGTCGAGTCGGTCGAGGTGGTGCGCTTCCGGCGCCGCGGGCGGCCCGAGGGGACGGCCAAAGACGACGGGTTCCTGCCGATGGACCGGCTGGAGATCGCCCGCCTGGACAACGACCGCAACTTCCAGGAGAACGGCCGCCTGGAGCTTCTGATGGGAGGTGGCCGATGAGCTGCGGCGGCGATTGCGGATGCGGCTGCTGCGAAGGGGTGACGGCGTCTGTGCCGGTCGCGGTCGGCAACCGGCCGGGGCTCTCCGTGCTCGCCTATCGGGCGGGCACCCACGCCCGGTTCAAGGAGGCGATGCTCGCCCGGCTGTCGAGCGCGCCGCGGCTCAAGGAGCTCACCACCCGCGAGGACGGCGACCCCGCCATCGCCCTCTTGGACTCCTGGGCCGCGGTGCTCGACGTGCTCACCTTCTACCAGGAGAGGATCGCCAACGAGGGCTACCTGCGGACGGCGACCGAACGGCGCTCGCTGCTGGAGCTGGCGCGGGCCATCGGCTACGAGCTGCGCCCCGGCGTCGCCGCCTCCACCTGGCTGGCCTTCACGCTGGACGGCTCCCCGGGCTCGCCGCGCGAGGTGACCATCCCGGCGGGCACCCGCGCCCAGAGCCTGCCGGCCAAGGACGAGCTGCCGCAGTCGTTCGAGACCGGCGAGGCCATCCTCGCGCGGCCGGAGTGGAGCGAATTGAAGCCGCGGATGACCCGGCCGCAGCTCTTCGACGCCGCGACCCGCGTCTTCTGGGTGAAGGGCACGGCGACCGGCCTCGATCCGGGCGACTGGATGGTGCTGCGGGCCGGAGAGCGGCCGGACCCCGCGGACCCGGGCACGATCTCGGCCGTGCCGCTCAGGGTCAGCTCCGTTCTCCCTGAGCCGGCGCGCCAGCGCACCCGGGTGACGCTGGGGGAGGGGGCCGGGGCGTCCAGGTTCCGGCTCGACCTCCCGACGTTCGGCTTCTCTTCGTCGATCGCTTCGGGGCAGAGCTTCTCCTTCGCCGGTGCCTTCGCCTGGCGGGCGTCCGACCTCGAAACCTTCTCGGCGATCCAAGGGTGGAGAAGGTCCGACTTCTTCGATCACTGGGCGGCCAACGTCCCCAGGGTCGAGCCGCCGCCGGGCACCGGCGTCTTCGCCCTGCGGGCGCGGGCCGGCTTTTTCGGTCACAACGCCACCCGGTACGACACCACCCCCGCCGAATGGCGCGGTGCCGGCCGTCCGTACCCCAACTCCTGGGAGGGCCGCTCGGTCGTCGAGGGCTCCCAGGGGACGGATTACGTGCCGGCGAATTCCGTCCACCTGGAGCAGGCGTTCCCCAAGATCCAGAAAGAGGGTTGGGTGGTGCTGAGCAGCCGCGATGAGGGAGAGAAGGTCTACCTCGTCCAGGAGACCGGGGAGGCGTCGCTCGCCGACTACGGCCTCGCCGGCAAGTCCACCCGGCTCACCCTGGCCGGGCCGGACGGCGGCACCCCTACCGGCCTCTCGGGCTTCAAGACGCGCGAGACCACCCTCTACGGACAGAGCGAGAAGCTGGAGCTGGCCGACCTGCCGATCGAAGACGACGTCCAGGGAGTGAGCCTGGAGCTCGACCGGCTCGACGCCCACCTGGCCGCGGGCCGCTGGGTCGTCGTCACGGGCGAGACTGTCGACGGCCTGCGGGAGAGCGAGGTGGCCGTCCTCGCGGACGCCGTCCACCACCCGGCGGCGGGGGTCACCGAGATCCTCTTCAAAGACCCGCTACGCCACGCCTACAAGCGCGGCACTGTCGCCGTCAACGCCAACGTCGCCCCGGCGACGCACGGCGAGACGCGCGAGGAGGTGCTGGGGAGCGGCGACGCCTCCCGCCCCTTCCAGAGCTTCCGGCTGCGCCAGAAGCCACTCACCTACGTCTCGGCCCCGGTGCCTTCGGGCGGCGAGAGCACCCTGGAGCTGCGGGTGGACGGCGTGCTCTGGCACGAGGCTGCCGACTCCTACCGCCTGCGGCCGCGCGACCGCCGCTACGTGCTGCGGCGAGACGACGAGGGGGCGACCACCGTGCAATTCGGCGACGGCGGTGTCGGCGGCCATGGCGCGCGTCTCCCCACCGGCACCGAGAACGTGCGCGCCACTTACCGGGTCGGGATCGGCGCCGCGGGGGTGGTGGGCCGCGACCGCATCACCCTCCTCGCCAAGCGCCCGCTCGGCGTCAAGGGAGTCACCAACCCGGTGCCTGCCACGGGCGGCGCCGACCCCGAGGCGCGGGATCAGGCGCGGCAGAACGCGCCGCTCACCGTGCTCACCCTGGACCGCATCGTGTCTCTGCGCGACGTCGAAGACTTCGCCCGCGCCTTCTCAGGGATCGCCAAGGCGACCGCCGCCTGGGTGTGGGACGGCCGCTCGCGCGTCGTCCACCTGAGCGTCGCGGGGGTCGACGGCGCCGAGGTGGACCCGGGCTCGGACCTCTTCCGGAACCTGGTGGCCGCGATGAACCGAGGGCGCGACCCCTTCCCCAAGCTGGTCGTCGGCTCCTACGAGAAGCGGTTCTTCCACCTGGCCGCGCGGGTGAAGGTCCACCCGGACTACCAGCAGGAGGCGGTGCTGGGCCAGGTCGCGGCACGCCTCCGCGAGGGCTTCTCCTTCGCCGCGCGCGGCTTCGGCCAGGCCGTGGCGCTCTCCGAGGTGATGGCCAATATGCAGGGGGTGCAAGGCGTGGAAGGGGTCGAGGCTGTCGATGTCGAGGCGTTCTACCCGGCCGAGCAGGGCACCGCCTCGCTCGAGCCCCGCCTCTTCGCCCTGCCGGCCCGCCTCGCCGACGGCGGCCTTCGCCCGGCCCAGATCCTCACCCTGTCGCCGGCGCCGCCCAGCCTGGAGGTCCTGCCGTGAGCAATTACAGCGCCGAGCGCCTCTACCAGCTCCTGCCGGCCGTCTACCGCGAGAGGGACGCCGCCCAGGGCTTCCCCCTGCGCGACCTGGTCGAGATCGTCGCCCGCGAGGCCGGGGCCGTCGAGCGCGACGTCGCCCAGCTCTACGAGGACTGGTTCATCGAGACCTGCCAGCCCTGGGTGGTGCCCTACGTCGGCGACCTGATCGGCGTGCGGGGCACCCACCCCACCCGCGTCAGCGGCCGGGCCGAGGTCGCCCACACCCTGGGCTACCGCCGGCGCAAGGGCACCGCCGCCATGCTGGAGCAACTGGCGCGCGACTCGACCGGCTGGCCCGCCCGGGTGGTCGAATTCTTCGAGCTGCTGGAGGCCACCCAGTACGCCAACCACGTGCGCCTGCACAGCCACCGCACGCCCGACCTGCGGCAGGTCACCGCGCTGGAGCACCTGAGTGGCCCCTTCGAGACCGCCGCCCGTACCGCCGAGGTGCGCCGCATCGCCGCTTCCCCCGGACGCAGCGGGCGCTACAACATCCCCAACGTCGGCCTCTTCCTCTGGTGCCTCCTCGCCCTGCCGCTCGATCGGGTCATGCCCTTCGCGGTGGACGGCACGGGGACGCGGTTCACCTTCAACAGCCTTGGGATGGACGCGCCGCTCTTCCATCACCCGGAGACCGAGACGGGGCCGGCGCACGTCGCCGAAGAGGCCAACGTCCCGGCCGCCATCCGCCGCCGGGGGTTCCATGAGGATCCTGGCGGCGAGTACGGGCCGGGGCTGAGCCTCAGGGTGTGGACCGACGCCGGGGAGGTGCCGCTCGCCGATGTCGTCGCCGCCGACCTCGCGGACTGGAACCGGCCGCTGCCGCCGGGCAAGGTGGCGATCGACCCCGTCCTCGGGCGCCTGGTCTACCCCGCGCCGCAGGACCCTGCCGAGGTGCGGGTCAGCTATCACCATGGTTTCTCGGACGAGCTGGGCGGCGGGGCCTACAAGCGGGAGGCCTCGTTCACCCGCATCGCCGGCGAGAGGGTCTTCTCGGTGGGCGGGGGAGGGGAGGCGACGATCAACGACGCCTTGGACCTCTGGGGCGGCGCCGGCTCGGTCGTGATCGAGATCCGCGACAGCCGCACCTACGCCGAGGCGATCGACCGTGCCGTGCCGGCCGGAGCCCGCCTGGAGATCCGCGCGGCGGACCGGCAGCGGCCCACGCTCCGGCTCACCTCCGAGCTGAAAGTAACGGGCGGGGAGGGGAGCGGCTTCGAAGTCAACGGCCTGCTGATCTCGGGGTCGATCTCCGGGCAAGCGGTGCGCGTGCTCGGCGAGATGCAGCGGGTCCACCTGCGCCACTGCACTCTGGAACCGGGGAGCGTCGAGCTGATCGTCGAAGCCGCGGAGCCCGAGGTGACGATCGAGCGCTCGATCCTGGGTCCTCTGCGCATCACCGAGAACGCCGAGGTCGAGATCGCGGACTCGATCCTGGACGCCGGCGAGCCGGAGGCCGCCGCCTACGCCGCCCCCGGCGGAGTGGAGGAGGGGGGAGCCCTGCGCATCGCCCGCTCGACCGTGATCGGCACCGTCCATACCCGGCAGTTGACCCTCGCCGAAAACAGCATCTTCCTGGGGATCGCGACCGCCGAGCGGCGGCAGGAGGGTTGCGTGCGCTTCTGCCACGTCCCCCTCGGCTCCCGCGTGCCGCGCCGCTTCCACTGCCAGCCGGCGATCCCGGACGGCGCGAGCGCCGCCCAAGCGCGGCGTATCGCCGCGCGGTCCGCCCCCCGCTTCACCTCCCTGCGCTACGGCGACCCCGGCTACTGCCAGCTCGCCGTCACCGCCCCCGAGGGCATCCGCCGGGGCGCCGACGACGGCTCCGAGATGGGCGTCTTCGCGAGCCTCCAGCAACCGCAGCGGGAGCAGAACCTGCGCATCCGGCTCGAGGAGTACCTGCGCATGGGCCTCGAAGCGGGCCTCTTTTTCGTCACCTGAGGAGCCATCATGAAAGGCGATTTCACGCGCGACACCTGGAAGCCCGCCAAGCACTACAGCGGGGTCCGTAATCAGCAGGGGCGGGTGCAGACCGACGCCGACTGGAACGAGCAGGTCGACATCGAGGAACACCTGCGAGAGACCGCCCTGACCGACCTGATCGGCCGCTGCGGCGCCCCGTTGACCGGCGGCGGCTTCAAGATCACCCCCACGGACGACCGGGATCTGAGGATCTCCGCCGGCCGTCTCTACGTCGACGGCATCCTCTGCGAGCTGGAGCCGGCGGACGTCACCTTCACCACCCAGTTCGCCGCGCAGGACGCCGCGCTCGCCGAGCACCTGAAGCCGGTGCTCCCCCAGGAGCCCGGCACCTACTTCGCCTACCTGGACGTCTGGCAGCGCCACGTCACCGCGCTCGAAGACCCCTACATCCGCGAGGTGGCCCTGGGCGGGCCGGATACCGCCACCCGCACCCAGACCTTCTGGCAGGTGAAGCTCTTCCCCGTGCAGCGGGACGGGCGGCCGGAGATCCACTGCCTCACGAGCCCCAAGGACTGGCAGACGGCGACCGCCCCGGCCTCCGGGCGCCTCGCCGCGCGCAGCCGCCCGGGCGAGCCGCCGCAGGACGCCTGCATCGTGCCGGCCGGCGCGGGCTACACCCGCCTCGAGAACCAGCTCTACCGGGTCGAGGTGCACGACGGCGGCGCCCTGGACACGCCCACCTTCAAGTGGTCGCGGGAGAACGGCTCGGTCGTCACCGAGTGGACGGCGCAGGACGGCGACAAGCTGACCGTCCACTCGACCGGCCGCGACCGCGTGCTCGGCTTCGCCCCCGGCAACTGGGTCGAGCTGACCGACGACCGGCGCGAGGTCCAGGGGCTGCCCGGGCAGCTGGTCCAACTCGTCGCGGTCGAGGGCGACGTCCTGACCATCGATCCCGCCGGGCAGACGGTCACCTTCGCCGACTTCCCCGTGAACCCCAAGGTGCGCCGCTGGGAGAGCGCCGGCGCCGTTGAGGTCGAGATCCCCGCGGCCAACGACGGCTTCATCCCCTTGGAGGACGGCGTCGAGGTCCGCTTCGCGGCGGGCACCTTCAAGACCGGCGACTACTGGCTGATCCCCGCCCGCGCCTTCATCGGCGAGTTTGCGGGCGACGTCGAGTGGCCGCAAGACGGCGCCGGCGATCCGGAATCGCAGCTCCCGCACGGCGTCGCCCACCACATCTGCAAGCTGGCCGTGGTGGACTGGAACGGCGAGAGCTTCCAGGCCGTGAAGGACTGCCGCCCCCTCTTCCCCGCGGCCACCGAGCTGCTCCGCTTCGCCCTGGCCGGCGGCGACGGCCAGGAGGCCTCGCCGGGCCAGCAACTCCCCTGCCGGCTCGCGGTCAGCGTGACCAACGGCCAGTGGCCGGTCGACGGCGCCCGGGTGCGCTTCACCACCTCCGCCGGCTCCCTGACGGTCCCGGAGGGGACGGGCTCCCCGGTGTTCACCACTACCAAGGAGGGGCTCGCCTTCTGCGAGTGGACGCTGCCCCGGACCACGGGGAACCTGAGCTGCATGGAGGTCGTCGCCACCCTGCTCGACGCGGCCGGCGATCCCGTCTCGACGCCGGTCTTCTTCCACGCCGGCTTCGGCAACGCCGCGGGGCCGCAGCAGGAGGAGGGAGCGGTCATCAAGGAGGTCCTCAGCCTGGAGGAGAACAAGCCGCTCGAGAACGACTCGAACGTCCCCGTCCGGCGGTTGGCGTCGGGCTTCCGCGTCGTCTGCGACCACGACATCGCCGACTTCTTCCAGGTCCAGGAGAGCCAGGCCCCGGTGCCGCCGAAGCCGAACGTCACCACCGTCATCCACCTGCCGTACCCGCTGAGCCAAGAGGACCGGAATTTCTGGGACTTCAACGAGGTCGTCGGTTACCAGCCGCTCCTCCTGGCCGGCAAGGTGACGGTCGAGGGGAGCTCGATCGTCTGGCAGCCGTCGGACCCGACCCGCAGGTGGATGCTCGAGATCCTGTTCAAGCGCCTCATCGCCCCCAGCGGAGCCCTGCTGGCGGACCGCCTGCTGGTGCAGATCACCGTCAAGGGGAGCTTCATCTGGAGCGCTGGAGACCCCGACACCTACCTCGACGGCGACGTTTTCGGCCGGCCGGTCGACGGCGGCCGCATCGACCTCCACCTGCCCTCGGGCGACGGCCGGCGCGGCGGCGACTTCGAGATGTGGTTCTGGCTGACCCGCCCCGACTTCGAGGGCGTGAGCCCGGTGCGGCCGGTCATCACCCGCCTGCGCGACGTCCCCGGCGTCGGCCGCGCCTCCCTCGCCCGCCTGATGGAGGAGGGCATCACCGAGACAGACCATCTCGCCAGGATGGAGCCCGCCCGTCTGGCCGCGATCCTCACGATCGGGGAGGACAAGGCGAGCGAGCTGATCGGCAATGCGCGGCGCCTGCTGGAGGGATAAAGGATCCGGGCAGGGGCCAAACTCTCCGGAAAACGCCTTCAATCCCTGGAGTGAGGCCGTACTCCGGAGACAATGCGCTGAAGCACGGGACAACGGCCTTCGTCTGGGGACCAAGCGTTGAAGCCCTGGAAGTTGAGCCTTCATCCGTGGAAAACGGGGCAACTCTCCAGACAAAACGGCGACTCCCCGGGCTTTACGGGATTTTCCCGGGATGTGCGCTGAATCCCGGGACGGCGGGCCTTCGTCTGCGGAGGCGCGGTAAAGCCCTGGAAAACGAGCCTTCGTCGGCAGAAGTCGGGCTCAATCCCGGGAATGCGGGCCGTTGTCTGCGGAGGAGAGGCAGATTCTCCGGAGATCCGACGACTTCCCGGGGTTCAAGCTGACTTCCCCAGCCCCGCCTGGGAAGGATAAAAGGACCCGGGAGACGATGGAATCCATGTTCGTATCTTGCAACTTCGGGTGTTTTCCCGCGTAGAATCCTCTGGGCCGCGGCCAAGGGCGGGTGTCCGCCGAACCTTGGCGCGTGGGCTCAACTCCACAACTTTGTGAGGTTCTACAACCAAGGAGGTCGAACATGCGGTATGGACACTCGAAGAGGGCGTTCGCGCTGGGCCTGATCGCCGGCCTGTCACTCACCGTCGCCGCCGTCGCTCAGGATACGGCGCCGGCGGCCGGCGACGGGGTCACCTTCGTCAACAGCAGCAAGCGCCACATCAACGTCTACGCCCGTTTCGGGGCGGGAGACTCCTGCTCGGACAAGACGGACGCCCAGACCGTCAGCCTCGGGCCGGGGCAGACCGTGAGCGTCGCCTCCGGCGACGCCAGCGTCTGTTTCTGTATGCAGGTCCCGGTTCGCCGCACCTGCGCCTCGGGCTGGGGCGAGGTCGCGGCCGGCGGCACGCGTACGTTGCGGTAGACCAACCCAGGGAACTCCACATGCCGCTTCGCGGCACCCAAAGTAGATAAAAGTAGGGGCGGGGCTTGTCCCCGCCCTCCTCCTGGACCTGGCGCCCCCCCGGTCGGGGAATATCCGGTTGCGCTCGGCTCGTCCTTGGTGTGTCAGCCGTGTTCCAGGTGGACGATGGCGTATGCTTCCACATGTTCCTTCGTCGCTTCTCGTCTCATGGAAGGAGTTCGCGCGACATGGGTGAAATGCAGTCCCGCTCGTCAGGCGATCACTACACCAAAACATGGGTGACGCTGCTTGCCGCAGTAATTGGTGCAGCAGCACTCATTGTTGCGGCGATAATCGGCGTTGACGCCAAGCACGACCGAGAGGCTGCGGCGACCGCTGCAGCTGCCAAAGATTTCCAAATTCGCCAGTTCCAGGAGCAGTTGCAGCAGTCACTTGCTCTACAGGATGATTCTGCCCTCGCTCGGCAGATCATATCTCTTCGAGCTGAGCTCTCTACCAAAGAGCTAGAGATTCAGCGTCTCCGTGCAGGAGCTCATGAACAGGGAGATCCCACCAACGGCACCGTGCTTCCGATGGTCGTGCGGGAGAACGGCTTTGTGCTTGAGCTTCACTCCTGCTCTCTTAAGGGCGACGAGCTCGAATGTAAGTTGCTGATAAGCTCTGAAAGGGAAGATACAAGTTTCAGCCTTAATAGCTGGTCGCGGCTCATTGAGGGCGACGGCAATGAGATGGTGGCTAGCCGTATTCAACTTGGAAAGGATGAGGCCCGAGGTCAATATCACTCAGTGAAAGCCGACCTCGTGCGAGGTGTGCCGGTGAAAATGAGTGTGAGCTTTGCAGGGTTGAACACCGCAGTGAGCGGCAAGCAAGTGCGTTTGATCGATCTGTCTGTCTCTGGCTTAACTGCCCATTTCCAGAATGTCCCAGTGAGCTGAACATGGGACTAAAGAGCGCTGCCATCCCATTTGCGCGGCGGCACTCGCATCCTTCCGCTGCCGGCTAGCCTCCCCTAAAGAACTCGGAGGGACCAGGTGACAACGAAGCGCGTTCTTTTCAAGTTGCCCGCGCAAGGATGGCAGGCTGGTCGTGTTGTACTGAACTGGAGTGGGTATCCGATTCGCGATCTACGGCGTAGGTAGAGGGAAAGGATGAAGCAGAGCAAGTTTCCGGCAGCTTGGGATGAGGATCGGGTGCAGCGGGTTTTGCGGCACTATGAGGGTCAGACGGAGGAGGACGCCGTTGCGGAGGACGAGGCGGCCTTCGCGAGCCAGACGGAGACCACCATGGAGATCCCCAACGAGCTGGTTCCGGCGGTTCGCGAGCTTCTCGCGAAGTACCGGCTGGCCAGTTGACCTCGCGCCCCGCCCTCAGCTCCCCGGCCGTGCGATCAGCGAGAACACCTCTCCGAACACCGGGTGAAGGTCGGCGGCGATGCCGAGCTCCAGCCTCTCGGCCGCCCTCTGGAGTGCCTCCTCACCCCGGGGGGCGGAGGCGGCCGGTGTCCGGTTCATCGCCAGGTTCGACCGGTCACAGCGACCGATTAGTCTTTCTCCCTCTGGAACTCGGAGAGCGCGCGGATGCTCCCTTTGCTTGCTGAGAATTCCGTGGGTCGCTCGTCCCTGTCTGGCATGGCGAAGCAGATCCGCAGCGTGTCGCCATCGAGTTCATAGATGCCCTGGTAGACCACCCCCTTGTACTGGCCGGCCGTTACCTCAATGTCAATCGTTTTGGGGTTCTTCGTCGCGTCGATCTTTTTGACGGCCCATTCGACAACGGTTTTGTCACCCCGTCGCATGGTCCACTTGCCGTCTGCATCCCGAATCCAAAGGGTGTCCTTCAGGTCTTCTTTGGATGCCTTATATCCGTTGTTCTCGGTGGAAATAGGCCTCCACGTGCCGGCCAGGGCTTTCAGTTCGTTCGTGAAGGCATCCCCCAGCGGGTCGCCGGAGGCATTGGGCGAGTTGAGGCCAGCCAACAGCAAGAAGGTTACCAAGAGAATCGGTGTGTTTCGCGCCATGATGAAACTACGTGTGGAACCGGGGAAAGTTCAGGGTCTCCCTGTTGGGGCGAGGGCCTCCCCTGCAACGATCGCCCCGCGCTTCGGGCCTCAGCTCCCCGGCCGCGCGATCAGCGAGAACACCTCTCCGAACACAGGGTGGAGGTCGGCGGCGATGCCGAGCTCCAGCCGCTCGGCCGCCTTCTGGAGCGCCTCCTCCCCTCGGGGCGGCGGAGGCGGCCAGAGCAAGGTCAGCCGGTTGAGGCCCGGCCGCAGACGGCCGCGGTCCACCCGCAGGACGGTCCGGGTCCAGCGTTCGCCGGTGCCGGCCGTCCCCACCTCCTCGCCGTTCACCGCGACGCCCACCAGGCGCGGGCCGTCCGTGGCCGGCACCCGGGCGGTCAGCTCCAGCTCGACGTCCCGCGCCCCGTCGCAGATCAGGCAGAAGCCGGTCTCCGGCCAGGGGGAGCGCAGGGTGGCCCGGCGGGGGAGGTCTTCGAAGCTCATCACCTCGGGGTAGAAGCGCTCCAGCGGCTCCCAGAGATAGGGTGGCTGGGTGAGGTCGGTGCCCTTGTCCCGGATGCCCAGGTTCTCGACGAGCGCTCGCGAGACCTCCTCCCGTACGGGCCGGCCGCGGCGCTCGAGGACCGCGCAGAGGGCCTCGATCAGGTCGGCGTCCAGGAAGTCCCAGCGCCAGCCGTGCTGCAGGGTGAGCCGGTAGGGGGAGGCGAGGTTGCGCTGCTGCGCCGCGGTCAGCACCGCCGGGCCGGGAGAGCATCGGGCGGCGAGCAGGTCGCGCATCGCCTCCTCGACGCCCGGGGAGGCTTCGAGGGCCGCCTCGCACCAGTGCTCGAGGATGGGGGCCTTCGGCCCCACCGGCAGCAGGCGGTGGGCGGAGTGGATGGCGGCGCCCAGGCGGGCCGTCGCCTCCACCTCGGCGGGGACGGCGGGAGCGGGCAGGCTGCGGCGGTCGACCTTCTCCTCGATCATCCCCGAGAGGTTGAGCACCTCGGCGGCCACGGCGGCCATGGCGACCTGGATGCCCTCGGCGGTCAGGTGGCAGTAGTCGAGGAAGAGCCGGCGGTCCGGCAGGGTGGAGCCGGTATGCTCGGCGAAGAGCTCCTGGAGGTCGACCGCGATGAAACCGTGCCGGCGGGCGGCGGCGCGGAGCGTCTCGCGGGCGGCCGTGGTCGCCTGCGGCGCGCCGAGGAAGGCGAGGGTCGAGTAGCGGGCGGCGTCCACCTCGGCCACGGAGGCCCGCCGCTCCTCTTCCACGTCCCCCAGCCCGCGCCAGGCCCGGGCGAGCAGGCGCCAGGTGGACGGGCAGGCGCCGCTGTCCAGCTCCAGCATCTCGCGAGCGGTGGAAACCGCTTCGAGCCAGTCCGCGGCCTCCAGGCGCTTCCCGGTCTCCCGGTATAGGCAATGCCAGCGGGCCGTGCCGTCCCCCGGGAGCCAGACCGGCGGCTGGCGGGTCTCCCAGTCGGCGAGGTTGACCTCAGGGAGGACCATGACGACGGGGATGTGGACGGCCTGGGCGATCAGGGCGACGAAGTCCAGCGCCTCCTCGGCCGTCCGCCGCAGCCGCTCCTCGGCGAGGTCGACGACGCCCTTCACCCCGCCTTCGCGGAGCGCTATGGCGTAGCGCTGCAGGGCCTCGACGGAGGGGGCGTAGGGGGAGACCTCTGGGGTCTCCAGGAGGTTCCAGTTGTTGCCGGTGAAGAGGACGAGCACGTCCGGGTTGATCTGGAGGGCGGTCCGCACGGTGCTGGCGAGCGAGGCCAGGGTCTCGTTCGTGCGGGCGAGATCGATCACCTCGAACCTCTCCGCCCCTCCCGCCGTCTGGAGCTGACTTTCGAGCACCTGGGCAGGCGTCAGGCGCGGAGCGTAGAGGTAGCCGGCCGCCACCGATTCGCCGAACAGGCAGACCCGCAGAGGAAGCTGGGACTTCTTAGGACGGAGCATCTTGACCGCCGCGTGGTGATCCCCCCAGGGCGAGGGGTCGGGACGGACGAAGACGAGCTCGCCGTCCACCTCCCGGGGCTCCCAGATGGCGATGGGCTCGGGCGACCTCACCCCCTGTCCCTCTCTCCTATCGCCTGAGGTCTCATACGAACGTATACAGGTCCGGGCTCACCGCTCCCTCGCCCCGGGCGAAACCGCTGCGCCGCCGCTCCATCCACCCCGGCAGCAGCTCGCCCCAGTTGGCGGGGAGCATGGCGCGGTCGATCAGGAGGTCTTCAAGGACGAGGCCGTCGACCTCGGAGCTGCCCATAGAGATCAGGGCGTCGACCGGCGAGCAGACGATCGGCTCGCCGCGCACGTTGAACGAGGTGTTGACGAGGATCGGGCAGCCGGTCCGGCGGTGGAAGGCCTGGAGCAGGGCGGCGAAGCGGGGGGACTGCTCGGGATCGACCGTCTGGGGGCGGGCCGAGCCGTCGACGTGGGTGACGGCCGGGAGGTCGAGCGGCGAGGTCACCCGGCAGGTCTCCAGCATGAAGGGCGAGGGGTGATCGAGGTCGAAATGCTCCGCGGCGTGCGCGGCGAGCACGCTCGGAGCGAAAGGGCGGAACGCCTCCCGCTTCTTGACCAGCCGGTTCAGCCGGTCGCGCACCCCCGGGTCGCGCGGGTCGGCGAGGAGGCTGCGCGCTCCCAGGGCCCGGGGCCCAAACTCCATCGGCCCGTGGAACCAGCCGACCACCTCGCCGCGGGCGAGCCGGTCCACCACCGCCTCCAGCAGCTCAGCCTCCCGTCCCCGGAAGTCTTGCGCCGGCAGCTCCAGGCCGTTGAGGATGCGGGCGACCTCGTCCGCCGTCCAGGCCGGGCCCAGGTAGGCGTGGCGCATCGGCTCGGAAGACGGCGGCCTGCCGCCGGTCAGCTCCACGTGGGCCAGGGCCGCGGCGCCCAGGGCTCCGCCGGAGTCCCCAGCCGCCGGCTGGACGAACAGCCGCGCGAACGGCCCTTCGCGCAGGATGCGCCCGTTGGCGACCACGTTGAGCGCCACGCCGCCCGCCATGCAAAGGTCGGGGAGGCCGGTCCGCTCGTGGAGATAAGCGGCCTTGGCGAGGAGGATCTCCTCCAGGACCACCTGGAGGCTGCGGGCGGCGTCCTGGTGGAAGCCCGAGATCTCGGACCCGCGCCTCCGGGGCGGCTGGCCAAAGAGGCGGGGCAGGGCGTCCGAGTACATGCGCCGGCCGCGGAGGAAGTCGAAGTACCGGAGGTCGAGCCGGTACTGGCCGTCCGCCTCCTGAGCGACGAGCTGCCGCATCTCGTCCAGGTAGCGCGGCTCGCCGTAGGGCGCGAGGCCCATCACCTTGTACTCGCCGTCGTTCACTGAGAAGCCGAGGTAGGAGGTGAGGGTGGAGTAGAGGAGCCCCAGGGAGTGGGGGAACAAGACCTCCTCGAAGGCCTCGATCTGCGACCCGCGCCCCGTGCCGTAGGTGGTCGTCGCCCACTCGCCCACGCCGTCCACGGTGAGGAGGGCCGCCTCGGGAAACCCCGAGAAGAAGAAGGCGCTGGCCGCGTGGGACCGGTGATGCTCGAAGGTGAGGATCGGCCCCTCCCACCCCAACCCCTCGCGGATGGCCCGCTCCGGCATCCCGGGGTCGATCCAGGGCAGGCCGGAAGGCGCCCCTTCGGGCACCCCGGCCCAGAGCTGGCGGGAGAGCTTCTTGACCGGCGATTCGTAGTAGGCGACCGCGTCTAGGTCGAGGATGCCGAGCCCTCCCGCCTCCAGGCACCAGCGGAACGCCGAGACCGGCAGGCGGGGGTCGTGCTTGACGCGCGAGAAGCGCTCCTCCTCAGCCGCCGCCGTCAGCCTGCCGTCCTGAAGGAGGCAGCAGGCCGACTCGTGGAAGAAGGCGGAGAGGCCGAGGATGTTCACGCACCGAGACTATCCGATGTGCACATCGGCTCGCCCCTTTGCCCTCTCACCCCCGGCCGCTCGCATCGTGTCGATCAACCTACTCCGGCTGTGTGAAGGCCACCCAGGGGGACTGGGTCGTGAATACGGTGCCGGGGAAGGAGGTAATCACCCCGTTCATGTTGAAATTGGCCACGACGTACCACTTCCAGTTCCCCGCGAGCTGCGGGCCGGAGACGTAGGTCGAGCACTCGTTGTTGGCGTCGGGGCCGGAGCCGTTGTCGTGGCAGCCCAGACTTGCCGTGGAGAGCGACCAGTTGCCGGGCTCGGTGCCGCCGAAGGGCCAGTACTTGAACCAGACCTCATAGGTCGTCGGGTAGGGCGTACGGTCGATGTCCTTGCCGCTCTTCCAGCGGACGAGGTAGGAGCTCGGCACGCTGGTACCGCTCGGATAGACCGTGGTGGGCGGCAGGGGACGCGGCGCCATGGCCACGCTGATGCCTTCCAGGCCGGGTCCGATCAAGAAGCGGCCTACGGGCTGGCTGCTGCTGCCCCAGTAGTCCGTGCTGCTGGCGCTCCAGAGGTACATGTCGTAGTTCTGGTAGTTGGTCGCGCCCTGCCGGAAGTTGCGGAAGACGAAGGCCTGGACCGGCTGGTTCCACCCGTCCCGGTAGCTGCCCGTCGTGGTGGTCGAGCAGCCCGAGGTCGAGCCCGCGGGGCAGAGCTTCACATAGGTCGTGCCTGCCGGCTTCCAGACGTGGTAGCTGCCGTTGTGGCCGAACTTGGCGACCGTGCCGCAGACGTGGCCCGGAGGGCTGGGCGGCGCGATCGGGTCGAGAACCCCGAAGCAGTAGGCGTTGGCGGCGCTCGCAGGCAGGAAGAACCCCGCGGCGGCCACAAGCAGGAGCAGGCTGAGGCGGGTCCAGGTACGAACGTTCTTCATCTCTTCGATCTCCTTGGGTCAAATCGGAGCCTGGGGAGGCGTGGCCAACGACGAGCCGTCGACGCAGCGGGATGCACCTCTTTGGGTCCTTACTTGGGAGATGCGCGTTTGGCTGGGAAATCTCGTCAGGCTGCCGCACTCTTGACCTCCGGCCCAGCCCCGAGTATTCTTTGCCGTCTCGCGGTGATGACCCCTGTCTGGGGGATACCGAGACCAATCGTCGGGGCGTAGCTCAGCTTGGTAGAGCGCACGGTTCGGGACCGTGAGGCCGGAGGTTCAAATCCTCTCGCCCCGACCAATTCCTTCTTCCTCCTTCCTTCTCCTCTTTACTTCTCGCCCCGGGCGGCCGTCGCGCCTTCGCACCTCACCCTCGGTCCCTCTCCCGGGGGGCGAGGCATGACCCCTGCGGGCTGTACTGCCTAACGCCTGGACCGACTCGCTCCTTTGGGAGCAAGACCTCCCTCTCCCCCCGGGAGAGGGACCGAGGGTGAGGTGCCGTCCGGTCCCTGGCGTACAATTCGACCCTGAGTCCACAGAGGGAG
>Ga0190265_10000647_pt1 | contig 23933 bp, 9 predicted proteins | sample Popmic124T_FD_133135 | JGI IMG/M metagenome (GOLD analysis project Ga0190265, IMG submission 133135) | Populus adjacent soil microbial communities from riparian zone of Indian Creek, Utah, USA - 124 T | ecosystem: Environmental > Terrestrial > Soil > Riparian zone | place: USA: Utah | collected...
GCCGACCGGCAGGTAGGAGACGACGACGTCGGTCTTGGTGTCCTTGAGGATCTGGACGATGTCGGCGGTCTCGCCGGGCGCCTTGGTGATCTTCTCCTTGAGGTACTTGCCGAGCCCGTCGTGCGTCATCCCGCGGTGGACGGGGACGTCGAGCTTCGGCACCTCGGAGAACTTGATCGTGTTGTTCTGGCCCGACCAGATCGCCTCGGAGAGGTCCTTGCCGACCTTGTCGGCGTCGATGTCGAAGGCAGCCGTGAACTCGATGTCACGGACGTGGTAGCCGCCGAGGTCGACGTGCATGAGGCCTGGGACGGCCTCGTTGGGATCGGCGTCCTTGTAGTACTCGACGCCCTGCACGAAGGCAGACGCGCAGTTGCCAACGCCGACGATGGCGACGCGCACCTTCTCCGTTTGGTAGCGCGACGCGCCGTTGGATGAACCGCTGTTGCTCACTGAGCCTCCGTCGTGATCTGAAGAGAAGAGGGAAGGGCCCCGCGTGGAGGCCGGCACGGTGGAAACGAACCCCAAACGCAGGTTCGCGTTACACGCGCAGCCACACCGTGGAGGGGCGGACGGTCCGTGGAACGGTAGCGCCTAGGCGCCGTTGGGACCAGTCGCGGCCGCGGCGTTGAGCGCCGCACGCACGTGGAAGATGCGCTGGAAGGTCGTGATGACGGTCAGCACCGCCAGTACGTAGACGGCCGGCTCGAGCAGCTCGAAGTCGCCCAGGCCGGCGCCCTTTGCGAACAGGAGCCCTGCGGAGATGATCACGACGCGGACGGCGCGCGTGGCCAGGCCGACCTTGCACTCGACGCCGAGCGCCTCGGCGCGGGCGCGGGTGTAGCTGACCATCAGCGAGAACAGCACGGCCGTCACGACGGCCGCGACGGCGAGCTCGTCGCCACGCGAGGCGAAGTACGCGCCGACCGCCGTCAGCACGATGCCCTCCTCGACGCGGTCGAGCGTCGAGTCGAGGAAGGCCCCGAATGGCGTTCCCTTGCCCGACATCCGCGAGTAGCGGCCGTCGAGCGTGTCCATCACCGAGCCGAGGATGAACGCGATCCCTGCGAGGAAGAAGTAGCGCTGGGTGATCAGCACGGCGGCGACGAGGTTGCCGACCAGTCCTGCCATCGAGATCGCGTTCGGTGTCAGGCGCGACTCGATCAGGCGGTTGCGCGCAAGCTCGCGCATCTCGGCGCCGCGGCCGTTGGTCGCGCGCTCTGGGGTCCGCTGTGTCGCCACTACGCCACCGCTTGCGCGGGTCGTCGTCGGCGAGCCCGCCACGCCCAAGCGTCGGGCCGCGCGCGACCGAGGGCGTATGAGGCGGCCGATGCCGAGATCGCCGCCACCAGCGCGCCGAGCGCAGCGTCAAGCCAGAAGTGGTTGGCGGTGACGACGACGACGAACGTCACTACGGCCGGGTAGAGCGCCCAGAGGACCTTGAAGACCCGGTGCTTGACGATGTAGATCGCCGGGATCCCGACCATCAGCGCGAACGCGACGTGCATCGACGGCACGGCCGCGAACGGGTTGTAGAGGACGTTCGCGCTCGCCTCGGCCTGCGGCCCGACGAACGCGGCGACGGTGTCGGTGAAGCCCCACTCGGGCATGTAGCGCGGCGGCGCGGTCGGGAAGGCGGCATAGCCGACCAGCGCGAGCCCCATCGCGATCATGAACATGTTGCGCACGTAGTAGTAGGACTCGTTGCGGAAGATGTAGAGCCAGATCAGGAACGTCGTCGTGATCACGAAGTGCGAGTTGACGTACATCCAGTTCGCGCCGGTGACGATCCACTCCTGACCCGCCGCCCACGCCTGCAGGCCCGGCTCGAAGAAGAGGCCGAGCGTGCGCTCGATGTCGACGAGGGTGCGGGCGTTCTCGAAGGCGAGCGTCGCCTTGCCGTCGACCAGCCCACGGACGATCCGGTAGACGTAGTAGGCGCCGGCGAACAGCGCGAGCTGGCGCAGCGCGTCGAGCCAGCCCTGCGGAAGCCAGCGGCTCGTCACGATCCACGCGCGCCGGAACTGGGCGAGGAAGTCCTGTGAAACCTGGCGCAAGATGTCCAGGGTACCGTCGCTCAGCCGCTGTTGCAGCGGCGGCCGCGCTGGAAGATCCGCTCGGGGCTGAAGCGGGTGACGAGGAGCAGGAAGCCGGGCCTCTCGGCGGTCACGCGCGTCCAGTCGCCGTCGCGCTCGACGCAGCCGCCCTTCGCGAGCCAGTACGGCGTCCAGCGGACGCGTACGAGCGCCTCGCCAGGCTGCTCCACACGCAGCAGCACGCGATCGGACCCGAGCTGCTCGAGACGGATGTTCGCGTCGCCCTCCGGCAAAACGACCGGGGCAGGCAGCGTCACCTCGTAGATGCGCCAGTGCTCGAAGCGCTTGCGCAACCGCAGGTAGGGGAGACCGCTCTCGATCAGCGCCCGCTCACGGTAGGAGCTCGAGTCGGGCTTGGCGTCGGGCAGCGCTACGTAGCGCACGCCGTTCGTCGACAGCCAGTTCGCATACGAGAGCCGGTTGAGCCCGTCGCCGTAGAAGATCGGGTGGCGGCCGGTGTCGAGCTGACGCAGCCAGCCGCGGGCGAGCGGTGCCTCCGAGGCGACCTCGGCGCCCTCCCAGTGGCCGAAGGTGAACGGGATCTCGATCCGGCGCTGGTCGGGCTGCAGGCTCAGCCACTCGCGCAGCGGGTCGAAGTACGACGCCTTGGCGACCGGGTCGTCGATCGCCTTGTAGATGTCACGCACCGCGGGCGACCACTGCCAAAACACGAGCGCCCCGAACAGCAGCACCCATGGGACGACCGGTCGGCTACGCAGCCGTGGCCAGAGCGCGCAGGCGAGCACCGGTCCGCCAATCAGCGCGCCGAGCCGAACGGCGTTGCCGCCCATTGCGGTGTCGAGCACGAGCGCGGCCGTCGCGCCCAGCCCGTAGAGCGCGGCCGCCCAGCGCAGGGTGCCCTGCTCGCGCGGGAGCAGTACGACGCACGCGAGTGCGAAGACGGGGATCGGCAGGTATGCGGAGACCGGGAACGGCGCGTAGCCGCCCTCGGGGAAGGCGATCGTGAGCAGAACCGGGGGGACGAACGCCGCGGCGGCGAGCGCGATCCCGTCGTGGCGGGCGCGCGGGTCGTCGTCGGATCCGGTGCGGCGCCAGTGAGCGAGCGCGTGCGCGACACCGCCCATCGCGAGGAAGAGGCCGGCGACCGGGCTGGAGATGGCGCTGAGGATCGCCAGTGCGGGCGCGAGCACACGCCGCCGGCGCTGGAGCGCGAGCACCGCCGCGACGCCGAAGGCGACGCCGAGCAGGAACGGCAGCCGGTTGGTGAAGAGCCAGATGCCCATGCCGGCTCCGAACCAGACGGTGCCGAGCCGCGCGGCGACGCTGCCGTAGGCGCGGCGCATCAGCGCGGTGAAGCAGGCGGTCGCTGCGACCGCCGACAGCGCTCCCATCAGCTGAGGTCCGAGCAGCCAGCCGAGCGGCGGCGAGAGGATCGAGTAGGCGGGGGTGTGGTGGCCGCCGTACCACTGGCCGTTCCAGATCGTGAAGCCCTCGCGGCCGAACAGCTCCGAGCGGAAGACGTGCGCGGCCAGGTCGGGGGAGCGGGGCTCGGCGATGAGGTAGACGGCGGCGATCGCCGCGGCGATCAGCGTTGGCGCGAGCTCCCAGCCGTCGATCCGGCGCCGGCGTGTCGAGTGGGTGGCGCTCCCGGCCGGCTCGGCGGAAGCGGGTGGCGGCGCTACCGGGGGCTGCGTGGCCCGAGGCGGCGTCGCGACGGAGGGGACCGAGCGCGGCACGGGGACAGGGTAGGAGATCAGGCGTAGGGCGCCACCGTGCGCCCATCCCTCCCCCGTCGCGGGGTGCCCCGGTCGGACGCGCGTAGCCATTGGTGTGCCGGTCTCCGACGGTTGCTGCTTGACAGCCGGAAACACTGTGTTCTACGGTAGCCCACGAGCCGTATACCACGGTGTCTCTGGTTGCTTCTGCGACAGAGACAGCCGGGGTCTTAGCGTCAAAGGAAGAGGAGAAGGTCTTGATCGCGATGCGTTCCCTGCGGCTGTCCGGCCAGGTCATGTCGGCCGCCACCGCTGCGTGCCTGATGGCGTGCCTTGCGCTGCTGGCGGCCACCTCCGCCGCTGTCGCCGCGCCGAAGGGTGCGGGCTTCGTCGGGACCACCGCGACCGGCACGACCGGCGGCCTGTTCAACGGCGCCCGCGACGTCGCCGTCAACAACGCGACCGGGGACTTCTACGTCGTCGATCAGCTCAACCACCGCGTCCAGCGTTTCAGCGCGGCCGGCGCCTTCGAGCGCGCATGGGGCTGGGACGTGATCAAGGCGCCGCCGACCGGCGGCTCGACCGACCTCGGCATCGTCTTCGAGATCTGCACGATCGCCGAGGACTGCAAGGCGGGCGTGCCAGGAACCACGTCGAACGGCGAGCCCGGCCGTCTCGACGATCCGACCGGCATCGCGATCGACCAGTCAGACGGCTCGGTCTATGTCTGGAACCGCGACAAGCGCCGGATCGAGAAGTTCGACTCGGACGGCAACTTCATCCTGATGTTCGGCGACAACGTCAACCAGACCACCACGGGCGACGTCTGCGCGGCTGGGTCCGGTGACGTCTGCAAGATCGGCGTGGCGGGAGCCGGCGCGGGCCAGCTCGGAACGACCTCTCAGCAGCCTCGCCTCGACGTGCGCCAAGGGACCGGCGACGTCTTCGTCGCGGACCCTGGCAATCGACGCATCGCGGAGTACCAGTCAGATGGCGATTTCACACGTGCCTTCGGTTGGGACGTCGCTCCTGACGGATCGCCCGGCGACCTGCCGGCCGCGGCATTCGAGATCTGCACGACCACCTGCGTGATTGCCCCCGCTGGTGGAAGTCTCACTCCGGCACACGGGTTTCCGGACGGGCAGTTCGCCGGCACTACGGCCACGAGCAACATGCCGGTGCACGTCGCCGTATCGCCGGCCGGCACCCTCTACGCGGCCAGCAGCAGCCCCACCGGCGGCGTGACCTTCCGCTTCGACGTCACGCAGTCGGCTTCGGCCGATCTGCTGCTGCCGCGCATGGAGGCGGCGATCATCGTCACGGAGTCGGGAGCTCGGAGCTCGCCCACCGGCATGGAGGTCGATCAGCAGGACAACCACTTGTTCGCCCTCTTCGGTACGGGCAGCCCGATGCGCGGGATCTTCGAGATCGATCCCGTGACCGAGGAGGCTGTCGCATCGCACGCCCAAGGGGACACCCTGGCGTCGCTGGCGGGCTTGGGGCGCAACAGCACCTCGGCCGACGAGTACGTCGCGGCTGGAAACCGGGTCCTAATCCTTAACGAGGCCGGTGCGGCACCCGCCGACGCAGCCATCGACGCGCCGGTGGACGTCGAGGCGCACAGCGCGACGCTGGCGGGGACGGTCACGCCGAACGGGCCGCTGGGAATCTCAGCGCGCTACCGCTTCGAGGTGAGCAAAGACGGCATCAACTGGACCACTGCCGGCACGGTCGGCGACGCCGGCGACGGAGGCAGCCCGGTGGCGGTGTCCCGATCGACGAGCGACCTCGAGGCGAACACCTTCTATCGGGCCCGGATCGTTGTGGCCAAGGCCTTCTCCAATCCCGATGTGGCATCGGCCGAGATCACCTTCCTGACCGACTCGCCCGCGCCCGAGGTCACCACGGGCGCCGCGCAGAACGTCTCCGCGGCCCGGGCCGAGCTCAAGGGCTCCATCAATCCCAACAATTTGCCGGCCACCTACCGCTTCGAGTACGGGCGTACTACTGCCTACGGATCGACGGCTCCTGCCCCAGAGGGGAACCTATCCGGCGGCGCCGACCAGGCGGTGCTGCAGGAGATAATCGGGCTCGAGGGCGGCAAGCTCTACCACTATCGCCTGGTCGCGACCAATGCCCGTGGTACCACCAACGGGATCGACCGCACATTCACGACACGGCCGGCCGTTACGCCGCCGGCCGGCAGGGCGTACGAGATGGTGACGCCCGCCGACAAGCCCGGTCGCCGAGGAGGCGCGAACAATCAGGTCGCTGACCCGAGTCCAGGGCTTCCCTCGCCCGACGGCAACGCCGTGATGTTCCACATTCAGCTCGGACTCGCCGGCACCAGCGCCGCGTACCCGTTCACGAACAACTACTTCGTACTCGAGCGCGGCCCCCACGGTTGGGCATCGGACCCGGTGCTCAACGTGGTTCCGCCGTCCCATGGCATCGGCGGCCTGTCGGCGCTGGTCGCGACGTCGTCCGATTTCCAGACGCAGGCCTGGTACCACCGCAACACCCTCTTCCCGAGCGGCACGCAGCTCAGCACCCGGTTGATGGGTGATACGGGCGGCCAACTCGGTGCCGGTTGGCATGCGTGGCTCGTCGATCCGCCGCTGGCGCCGGTAGTCAACGCGCCGGATACCGCGATAATGGACGACCAGGGCGATCGCGTGCTGCGCTGGAGCGGCAGCGCGAACTATCGCGGGCTGCTCGAGGATCCCGACACCGTGCCATTCGAGGACCCGAGCAGCGCGCAGACAGACGGTGACGCGGTCTATCTCCAGGAGGCACCTGGAGCCGGAGGCTTGGAGCTCGTCAACGGGTGTACCGGGACCGGGGCGGAGGCGACGCTCGTCCCGGAGCGCAACGACAACGGCACCTCCGGCCTTCCGCCCGGTGCCGGGACGACTGCGGGTCTGGGCAACGACACCGTCGACAGCATCGCGTGCGAGCTGGGATCGCCGACCAGCAAGCGAGGCGCGATCGCCGGCGGCGCGACGGTGTCTGCGACGACCATGTCCGACGACGGCAAGCGCATCTTCTTCACGAGCCCTGATCCCGCCACGACGGTTCCGGACGCGCAGGGCTTCGGCGGAGGCGGCAACGGCCAGACCGCCTGCGCCGGTTTCTCCGGGCCGCTTCCGTCGGGCCCCTTCGTGGAGCACGTCGGCGCCAATACTGAGTGCCCGCCACAGGTCTATGTGCGTCAGTACGATGCGGCTGGAGTCCCCACGCTGCGCTGGGCCTCGCAGCCCGAGGTTCCCAATCAGGCGATCGGTCTGCTTGGCAGCGCTGTCTTCGAGGGTGCTTCCGACGACGGCCGCTACGTCTACTTCCGTACCAACTCGCCGCTCACCTCCGATGACCGGAACGCGACGGCGGGCAGCCCCGTCACCACGGGGTCGGCCAGCGCCGACTCCTGGGATCTCTACCGCTACGAGCTGCCAGCGAGCATCGACAGCGATCCCGACGAGGGCGCGCTCATGCGCATCACCGGCGGTCCCACCGGCACGGCGGATCCGAACACCAACACCGACACGTCAGGCCTCCGCTTCCTGTCCGACGACGGTCAACGAGGCTACTTCGTCACGCGCGGCGTGATTGGGTCTCCGGGCGACGATTGGAACGCCGTCAAGAGCAACGAGCTCACGGCGCCCAGCGGTACCGCCACGAGCGCGGATACACGCAACCTCTACCTGTTCGATGGCGCAAAGACGGGCGCCGACCGATGGGAGTTCGTCGCTCAGCTCCCGACGAACTTGTCGACCGACGGCATGCAGAGTTGTGCGGCCAAGCACGACAAGCCGGGTCTCACCCAGATCGTTAATCCGAGCGATCTCGTCGACAAGACCGGCGCCAACTGCGTTCACGGCACGCCGGATGGGTCGGCGATCGTCCTCGAGACGACATCGAAGCTGACCTCGGACGACGACGACAACGCCGGCGACATCTACGTCTACGAGGCCGAGACCGACGAGCTGACACGCGTGACCGCGCCGCCCAACGGTGCGACGCCGTACGTGTGCGAGCACGACACCAATGAGGCTGTCGTGGCTACCTGCAACGGCGATCTCGGCTTTGCGTCGCCCAGCCTCAGTCCGGGCTTGCGTGGCCTCAACGGAGCGGCCAACTACAACGTCGCGATCGACGACGGCGAGCTGGCCGTCTACTTCGAGAGTCGCGTCCCGCTCGTCACGGCGGACACCAACGGCTCGCACATGGACGTCTACCAGTGGCGTGCCGGTGAGTTGTCGCTGATGTCACCGGGAAATGCCGCCGCCGACGCCTACTACTCGGGCAACAGCTTCGATGGTGAGGACGTCTTCCTCTATACGTCTCAGCGCATCGATCCGCGTGAGATCGACGACGCCGACTTCGACGTCTACGACGCGCGCGTCGGCGGCGGATTCCCGTTGCCTCCTCCGGGCCGCGACCAGTGCGACGTGATTGGCGATGGCTGTCATGGCGGTGGCGGTCAGCCGGTTGGCTCGACGACCGAGACCGGCAACGCGGGTCGCGCGGACAATGTGCCACCTGGGGTGCGAGCGACGCTGACGGTCGGTGGCCTTTCGGCGCGAGCCCGGCGGCGGGCCGCCAGGACGGGCGTGTTGGCGCTGCGGGTGGTCACGTCGAAGGCCGGACGGGTGCGAGTCTCGGCCAGGGCCAGGGTTGCCAGGAAGGTCATGCGGGCCGGGTCGGGTGTGGCATTGGCTCGCAGGGCCGGGCCGCTGACAGTCCGGCTTCGCTTGACGTCCGCGGCCCGCAGGCACCTACGCGGGGGCAAGGCGCTTCGCCTCGCGGTGGCCGTGCGAATGGCCCAGACGCGTCCGCAGTCCTTGAGCGTGCGCTTGAAGCAAGGTGCCCGATGACCACGCGCCACTGGACGACTGCCCCGACCACCGGAATGGAATCGATGCGAAAGCTCTTCAGCCTCACTGCCGTCGCGTTCGTGCTCGCAGCCGCGCTGGCCCCGGCGGCGAGCGCCGATCATGGCCAGCCCTACGGCGCTAACTACGGCGTCGCCGACGCGGTGGGCGCCGCATGGACCGGTCCGCTTGCCTTCTGGGCCGGGACCTGCGATGTGGCGGGTGCCAATGCCGGCGGAACCGGTACTGGCTCTCCACCGGCGGTCGTTCCGCACTGCTTCGATCACGGCACCGGCTACTTCCCGACCACGGATCCGGCGGTGCCGCCGCTCGAGACGGTCTGGGAGCCGACGCGTGAGCCCGCGTGGCGGCTCGACGGCGCACGTCAGGCGGGCGCGCACCCGGACATGACGGTGTCCTTCTGGGTCAAGCGCTCCCCCGACGGACCGGGCAATAGCGTCCATTCCGTCATGACCGAGGGCGAGACGCGCACGATCACGGCCAAGCTTCCACCCGGGTTCGTGGGCAATCCCAACGCCGTGCCTATGTGCCCCTCGTCGGCGATGCAGACGACGCCCGCGCAGTGCCCGCCCGAGAGTCAAGTCGGCGTCGTGACGGTGACGCTCGGCAAGGGCGGAGAGCTCGAGCAGATCCTCGCACCGGTGTGGAATGTCGAGCCGCGCGACGGAAAGGTCGCCGAGTTCCTGACCAGCGTCCAGTTCGGCGAGGCGGGCCAGGCCAACGTGCCGATCGTCGCCGACGCGCGGACCGATGGCGACTTCGGGATCGATGCGCTCGCGGCGGAGATCCCGACGGGTGCGCCACTCTTCGGCCAGACGATCACGATCTGGGGCGTGCCGTGGGATCCCGCCCACGACAAGTACCGCGCGCCGACCGGCTACGCGGGCCACGATCCGGACGGCCCGGGGGGCGTGCAGCCGATCCTTGGTCTGCCTCCAGGCGGCCTACCCGACGCCGACGGCGTCCAGCCGGAGTCCTACGAGCGAGGCTGGGCCGCGCCCGTGCGTCCCTTCTTGACCAGCCAGACCGAGTGCGACGGCGTGGCGCCGACCACCGGGCTCGAGTTGGTCTCCTGGCAGGATCCGGGCCTCATCCGTAGCTACGGCCATCAGCTGCCGTTGCCGTTGACCGGCTGCGACGACGTCGACTTCACGCCGGCGTTCGAGATGGCGCCCACCTCGTCAGCCGCCGACTCGGCGTCGGGCCTGGCGGCGACGCTGACGACGCCCCAGAACAACGAGCCGCCGCTCGAGCTGCCCGACGAGGGCGCTACCGACGGCGAGGTCTCCGACTACGTCGAGGACGCCGCGGAGCACTGGAAGACCGAGGACGGTCTCGCGACGGCGCATCTCGACAGGGCGGTCGTGACATTGCCCGACGGGTTCACGGTAAATCCGTCCGGCGCGGCAGGTCTCGCGGGTTGCTCCGATGCCCAGGTCGGACTTATCGCCGAGGGCAACCCCTCGACGTTCGATCGCGACGACCCGTTCGACGGAGTCGGCGGCGAGTGCCCGAACGGGTCGAAGATCGGCACCGCGGAGCTCTACACGCCGCTGCTTCCGGCATCCGACGGTGAGCAGCCGGGCGACCCGAACCTGACCGGCGACCTCGTGCTGCGCACGCCGAAGTCGACCGACCCCGAGTCGGGCGACATGTTCCGGCTGCTGATGGTGCTGCGCAACGCGGAGCGCGGACTGGTCGTGAAGATCGCCGGCGAGGCGACCGCCGACAAGCAGACCGGCCAGCTGACGACGACCTTCGACAAGTCGCCGCGATTGCCGTTCACCGAGCTGTCGGTCGAGTTGCGTGGTGGCTCGCGCGGCACCCTCGCGACGCCCCAACGTTGCGGCGTGCGCGGGTGGGACGCGACGTTCACTCCGTGGACCGCGGCGCACGGCGGCGGTGGAGTCCCCGCATCCGACACCGGGGCGTTCACCGCCAGCGCGAACTGCGGCTTCGGCTTCGCCCCGACGATGAAGGCGGGCATGAGCTCGGGCGCGGGGGGTGGCAGCGGCGCCTTCTCGTTCCAGTTCGCCCGCACGGACGGGCAACAGTGGCTGCGAGGCCTTACGGCCGAGTTGCCTGCCGGCCTCGTGGCGAGCGTAGGCAGCGTGCCGGAGTGCACCAACGCTCAGGCCGCCGCGGCCGCCTGTCCGGCGGAGTCTCGGCTCGGTACGGTCGACGCGGGCGCCGGCTCGGGAACTCCGTACTTCCTGGAGAAGAAGGGCTCGGTCTACTTGACCGAGGGTTACAAGGGCGGCGCGTTCGGGCTGGCGACGATCGTCCCGGTCGAGGTGCCGCCGTTCACCGGCGCCTTCGCGCTCGACACCATGGTCGTTCGCCAGGCGCTGCACGTGGATCCGACCGACGCGTCGGTGACGGCCATCTCAGATCCGTTCCCGCAGATCTGGCACGGCATTCCGCTTCGCGTCCGACAGGTGACGGTGAAGATCGATCGGCCTGGCTTCATGCGAAACCCCACCGATTGCTCTGCAAAGCAGATCGTGGGCAACTTCACCTCTGCCACGGGCACGGCCTCACGTCGGGCCGCCCACTTCCAGGCGAGGGGTTGTCGAGGCCTTCCGTTCGAGCCGAGGATGGCCCTGCGGCTGACCGGCAAGAAGCAGATCAAGGCGGGCAGGCATCCCGGCTTGAGGGCCGCCATCACCCAGGCGCCCGGCGAGGCCGCGTTCAAGCGTGCCACGGTGCGTTTGCCGTTGTCGCTCGCGCTCGACCCCGACAACGCCCGGGCGCTGTGCGAGTACGTCGACGGCATCAAGTCCGACATCGAGAATCACTGTCCCAAGGGGTCGATCGTGGGTCGGGCGAGGGCGGTATCCCCGTTGCTCGATCGACCGTTGACCGGTGACGTCTACTTCGTCAAGAACATCCGCATCCACCCGCGCACGGGCAATCAGATCCGGACGCTTCCGATGCTGGTAGTCGCGCTTCGTGGAGAGATAGCCGTCAACCTGCGTGGGGAGACCGACGTAGCGAGCCGTGGCCGCCTCGTCAACACGTTCGCGAACGTGCCCGACGCCCCGATCAGCCGCTTCGCGCTCAACATCACGGGGGGCAAGCGCGGGATTCTCGTAATTCCCCGCGGCACCGTTTGCGGACGTCAGGTCACGGAGGCGGACATGGATGGTCAGAACGGCCGGCGCCATGACGTCGACGTGAAGATGAAGACGCCCTGTTCGAAGCGGCGAGGCGCACGAGCCAACAGTCGCAAGGCGAGGCCTGGGCGGTCGTCCAGCGGCCGTCGTTGATACCCAGAACTCGCGCGGGAGCAGGGTTCCCCATCCGGCAGCACGCACGCATGGGACTCCCGACCACCACCGGCACTTCGGGCTCGTAAGGGCCCGAGGCCGACAAGGGCCGGCACGCCCGTCCGGGCGATGCCGGCGAACCACAGCAGAACACGGGAGAAACCATGCGAAAGCTACTAGTAGCCTGCACCGCCGCCCTGGCGCTGCTCGGCGCGACAGCCACCACCGCGGCAGCACAAGGATGGGTCGACGTAATCGACTCTGCCACAAACCAGCCGTGCCCAGAGTTGGCGGAAGGGGGATGCGAGATCGTGCTGGAGAGCGAGAACGCCACCACTGGGTATCAGAATCCCTGGTACAACCCCGGCAACTGGGACTATGGGATCGAGTGCCGGTCTGAGTTGGCGCTGAGGGTCAACCAATATGGCGATGCGATATTGATGAGCCATAGCCTCAGCCGAGGTGACGATGCCTGTGACTACGCCACCGCCAGCGCGGAGCGCGGCTACGGCTACATGAGCTATCACTCCGACGGTCGCATCACGCTGACCGTCGGCAACTGGTTCAGGGTGTCTGCACCGCCTTTCGGCTACACGGCTGGCGAGGTTACGTTTGAGCTGGAGCGCGATGGCAGCGGCCAGTGGACCGGCGCGTCGCTCAATAGGCAGGTCGTCGCCGGCGGCAACACAGGCCAGACCTTCGAGGGCGACTACACCGCCGAAGGACCCAGCACGCTGGAGCTCGTCGGAAACGAGTAGTAACGCTACTCCGGAAGGGCTGGGCGCCGGCTGCAAGGCCGGCGCCCTCCCTCCGCGGGATGCTCTGGACCGACCGCGGAGGCCGCCATCAGCGGAGTGCCGCTGAGGCCACCAGCCGCTGCACCACCATCTGGCTCAGCGTCGCGACCAGCCGCCGCTGGCGCGATCCCGGAGGTCGGCACCTCGAGCGAGCAGGCATACGCGCGCCGCCTCGGGCTCGGCGGCGACCCATTCTGGTTCGGCTGGCTAGTGGCCGCGCCTGCGCGGAGCCCGGCGGCCTGGCGCCTCGCCGCCGGTGCGCCCCGTCTTCGCGCCGGCCTTCCCGCCGCTCTCGCCGCCTCCCCCCTGGCGCCTCAGCACTCCACGGTTGGCGACCGCCACGGCCTCGTCCGCCCCGACGAACGGAGCCGAGCAGCCAGCTGAAGCTCGACGTCGCCTCCTCCACGTGCGCCAGCCCCGGGCATCTGGCTCTTGCCAGATGCCGACCCTCCGTCTGGAGCCGTTCATAGCCCAATCCGGTCCTCGAATTGGATTAGCCGTTTATATCTAAAGCCGTGAGAAAGCGGCCGATATCAGGCTTGGTGGGCCACTAGAGCCACCTACACGCACCCCTACAGCACAGTTGTCTCTTGACAATGATCGTAGGCAACTGTTTATAGTCTGAACTGCAAAATCAAGTGTTTCTCATTCGGACGGATGGGGCGTCTACGCAACTAGCGATCTCGCCCCGCAGTCCTGAGAGCCGCAAGAGGCAGTGGAGAGAGGAATGAAGTTGCGGGCAACGCCACACGTTCCGTCGACCCCGGTCGACGGCGATCAGCCGGTCCCCGAACGCCTACCCGGCCGGGACGCCCAGGCACGGGCGCGGTTGAGGGCTTGTGGACGTGTCCGCCTAGCCGGTCTCCAGCTGCTTGCCGCCGATGGTCGTCAACGAACTGGGAGAAGGACTGGATGAAGGCCATGTGGACGGTGATGGGGAGTGCCGCGACTCTCTGCGCGGCGGCTCTGATGATCTGCGCGCCCGCCGCGCAGGCCGGCAAGATCGTCGACAGCTTCTCCCCGCTCGACGGCGTCTCTGGCGGCCTCGGCGGCCAGTTCAACACCCCGCGGGACATCGCCTTCAACGACGCCTCGGTCGCCGACGGCAACGGCGTCGACGGCTGGTACTACGTCGTCGACGACAGCAACCACCGCATCCAGGCCTTCAACGCGGCTGGCGCCTTCCAGTTCGCGATCGGCCGTAACGTCAGCATCTCCAACGTGGCTGGCGACGCGGGAGCGGTCGCCGAGAAGTGCGTGAGCGCCAGCGACTGCCAGGCAGGCGTGACCGGCAGCCTCGGCGGGATGTTCGACAACCCGCACGGGGTCGACGTCAACCAGAGCACCGGTCATTTCTACGTCCGCAACCGCGACAACCTGCGCGTCGACGAGTACGAGGCCGACGGCGACTTCGTGCGCGCCTGGGGCTGGGACGTCGTGGCACCCGCGGGCTCGCCGCAGTCGCGCGAGATCCAGAACGTCCGGGTCACCGGGACGGCCGGGACCTTCACCCTCACCTTCAGCGGACAGACGACCGCAGCGCTCGCCTTCGACGCGACCGCGGCCGACGTCAAGGCGGCGCTCGACGCCCTGAGCACGATCGGCGGCGTCGGCGCCAGCGTGTCGGTCACCGGCGGTCCCGGTGACGCGACCGGCTCGACCCCCTACCGGGTGACCTTCGACGGCGGTCCGCTGGCTGGGACCGACGTAGCGGCGATGACCGCCCTCGGCAGCGGTGGCGCGACCGTCGCGATCGGGACGCCGAACCCGGGCGCGACCGGCTTCGAGGTCTGCGGCACCGCGAGCGGCTGCAAGGCCGGCACGGCCGGAGGCGGCGCGGGGCAGTTCGCCGCGTCTAACGCCAACGGTCCGACCGGCATCGCCGTCAACCAGGCCAACGGGAACCTCTTCGTGGCCGACCCGGGCCAGCTCGGCGCGAACGGCAAGCGCGTGGTGGAGTTCGAGGGCGACGGCGACTTCGTCCGTGCCTGGGGCTTCAACGTCATTCCGGTAGGCGGCGCCGGCGATCTCGGCACGGTGTTCGAGATCTGCACGATCTCCAGCGGCTGCCAGGGCGTTGCGATCAGCTCCGGCGGTGGCGCCAACGGCGCCTTTGCCAACAGCTCCCCCGGCCACCTCGCGCTGGGCTCCAACGGGATCCTCTACGCGAGCGACGGGTCCACCAGCTCGGCTATCGGCGGCTCCAACCGCGTTCTCCGCTTCGACACGACGCAGTCCAGCGTCGGGGCTCTCCTGCAGAGCCCGATCGCCGGCAGCCTGCTCGGCGCGGGCGCGACCAACACGCTCGAGGTCGATCCCGCGAACCACCTGTACGCCGGCCGCGGTACCACGGGGATCGACGAGCTCGACCTCTCGGCCAATCCCGCGACGGTCGACGCCAGCCACGTCGTCGACCGGCACCTCGAGAACGCGGGACTGACCCCCACCGGGATGGACCTCGACGTCGCCAGCGGCGACATCTACGTGAGCTCGACGACCGGTGGGCACCGCGTCTACCTGCTCGACGACGACGGCGCCGACGGCGCCCTCGACGCGACGCTGATGCCGCCGACCGACGTGACCGACGAGGCCGCGCGCCTCTCCGCGACGATCAACCCCGGCGGCTTCCCGACGACCTACCACTTCGAGGTCTCCAAGAACGGGACCGTCTGGACGGCCGTCGCCCCTGACCAGAGCATCGGCTCGGGCGTCGCCGACGTCGAGATCGAGGACGACGTGACCGGCCTGGACGCCAACACGCTCTACCGGGTCCGGATCGTGGCGACGCGCGGCTTCGGCAACGGGGCCGTGACAACTGCGGAGCTGACCTTCGCGACGGACGCGATCGCGCCGGACGCGGTCACCAACCCGCCGAACCAGCGCGGCACGACCACGGCGACCCTGGCCGGCCGGGTCAAGCCCAACGGCCTTCCCACGACCTACCGGTTCGAGTACGGCGCGAGCATCGCCTACGGCAAGACGATTCCGGTCCCCGCCGCCAGCGCCGGCTCCGGCGGCGCGTTCAAGGACGTGTCGCAGTCGGTGGCAGGACTGACGCCGGACACCGTCTACCACTACCGCCTCGTGGCCGAGAACGCCGAGGGCACGATCGCCGGTGACGACGTCGCGTTCCGAACCCGCGCGCCCTTCCCGACCGGACCGGACGGTCGCGCCTTCGAGCTCGTGTCGGCCGCCGACGAGACCTCCGGCGGCGGCGTGGGCGCCCACCTCACCGAGGACGTCGCATCGTCGGTGTCCGGATTCCCGTCGCTGGACGGTGAGCGCTACGTCCTCGAGACCCTCGCCGGACCGACGCTCACCGACGGCCCGTTCGCCTACGCGAACGACTGGGCGTTCGTCACGCGCGGTCCCGCCGGTTGGACCAGCCGCTCGCCGTTCACCCACCCCAACCACGGCTACGCCGGGAACAAGGGCGCGATCCTGGAGCGGACCAGCGAGGACTTCTCGACGTCCGTCTGGGTGGACAACACCGGGCACCTCGGGATCTTCGAGGAGCAGGCCGAGTGGCCGGGAACCCTCGCCGCTCCGGCGCTCAGCGACTGGGAGGGGCGCTGGGAGGTCTTCGGGCCGACAGACACCTCACAGGCGGACGGGCAGGGGTGGGTGGACGACCGCGCCGTGTCGGCGGACGGCTCGCACGCTCTGCTGTCGACCGCGGGCCCGACGCTCTGGTTCGGCGGCCTGAGTGGTCCCGGCGATCCGTACATCGACCGGGTCGCGGGCGGCGCGACCTACGTCGACGACCTGTCCGCGGGCCTGTCCGACAGCTTCCCGGGCGCCGGTGTGCGCTCGCCCGTCGGCATCTGCACGACCGGCACCGAGATTCCCGAGCGGTCGATCTCGGGCAAGCAGGGCGCCCAGGCCTGTGGCGCGCCGCTGCCCGGCCGGGACGCCGCGCTGATCAGCCCGAATGGCGACTCGATCACCCCGAAGCGGATCGGCGCGGTGTCGAACGTGATCTCGCGTGACGGGTCGCGCGTGTTCTTCATGAGCCCCGACCAGGACGCGCCGACGACTCCCAGCGCGTGCACCGTGGACACCGGCCCGGCGACGAGCTGCCCGGCCCAGGTCTACGTGCGCCAGACCGACGACGACGGCAATGTGGCGACCCGCTGGATCTCGCGCTCGCTCGTAGCCGATCAGGACGCGTCGCTGATGGGCCCTGTGTATCTCGAGGGGGCCTCCAAGGACGGCGACAAGGTGTTCTTCCGCACCGCGGCGCCGCTGACCGACGACGATCCCAACGCCGGCTGCGGCGCGCCGTGCACGGCGGGCTCGCCGGACGACGAGTCCTGGGACCTGTACGTCTACGACCTGCCGAACGGGCTCGACGGCGACCCGGCCACCGCCGACGCGGATCCGGCCGGCGGAACGCTGACGAGGATCACGGGCGGACCGACGGAGACGTCCGATCCCAACGTGGTCCCGACGCCCGGTGAGGCCGACGAGACGACTTCGCTGCGCTTCGCCTCCGACGACGGCTCGCGGGCGTACTTCACGTCGGCCGACGACATCGCCGGTGCGGCCACCCCCGACAGCGGCACGTCCACCGCTCCCGGCGGATCGCCGACCGACACCGACGCCACCAACCTCTACCTCTACGACTCCAACCGCGAGCCGGAGGAGCGGTGGACGTTCGTCGCTCGGATCCCGAGGACGAGCCCGACCGCGCTGGCGATCGCCACCTGCGCGTCCTCCACTCCCGGGGTCGGCGATGCACTCGTGCGTGAGAGCAACCTCGAGGGCGTCCACGCCTACATCCTCAACTGCGTTCGCGGGACCAGCGACGGCACGTTCATGACCTTCATGACCGATGGCAAGCTGACAGCCGGCGACCCCGACGACGAGTCGGGCGACATCTACGCGTTCGACGCCTCCGCGGACGAGCTGTCCAGGATCTCGGCGCCCGCCGGCGGCTCGAGCGAGCCGTACCGGTGCATCACGATCCAGGAGGCGGGTTCGGTGCCCGAGCAGGACTGCTTCGGCGACGGTGGCATCGGCGCCCCGCGCATATCTCCACGCCCGCGCCTCGGCGTGGCGACGGCACCGTCGCAGCCGGGAGATCGCATCGCGTTCTTCCAGAGCAAGAGCCAGCTGGTGGACGAGGACACCGACGACCGCTACGACGTCTACCAGTGGCGCAACGGCGAGCTGTCGCTGCTGACGCCCGGCACCGAGACCGGCGCCTTCTACAACGGCAACAGCGCCGACGGTCAGGACGTCTTCGTCATGACCAAGGACAGGCTGTCCTGGCAGGACGTCGACTCGGCCATGGACGTCTACGACGCGCGGGTCGGCGGAGGCATCCCCGAGCCGCCGGCCGAGGAGCCGCCCTGCGACGTCCTCAACGACGGCTGCCAGGGCGAGACCGCCGATCCTTCGTCACTGCCCAACGCCACCGACCGGCCAGGCGGTGGGAACTCGGGTCCGGTAACGCGGCTCCGGGTAACGATCGTCACCGTCTCGGCCACTCAGCGCCGCCGCGCGGTGAAGAGCGGTGTCCTGCGCATGCGGGTCCGCGTCAGCGCCCCGGGGAGCCTGCGCTTCAGCGCGAAGGCGCGCATCCGCGGCAAGACGCGAATGGTGGCCAGAGGCACCAAGCGGGCGTCCACTCCAGGCGTCAAGGCGCTCCGGCTGCCGTTGAGCCGGGCGGCGCGCCAAGCCCTGAAGGCCGGGCGGTCGGTGCGGCTGCGGATCACCGTCGCGGCCGACGGAGCTCCCAACCGCACCGCCGTCGTGCTCCTGAAGGGACAGGCCCGATGAGGGCCATTTCGCCAAACGAGAAGGGAAGAGCGTTGACGATGATGCGCAGGCTGCCGCTGCTGGCTCTGGTGTGCGTGCTGGCCGGAGGAGCGCTCGCGCCCGCCGCCGGCGCCCAGTTCGGCCTGATCAGCTCCGCGGGTGCGCCCGCGTTCGCGCCCAACGAGCACTCCTTCTGGGCCGGGACCTGCGATCTCGACGGCGCGCCCGCCGTCGGCGATCCGATCCCGGGCGGGATCGGCTCCCGCCCGGCGACGATCCACCAGGCGCGGTCGAACGGGCAGTACGTCAACCCGAGCGGTCCGTTTACCGCCCCCACGCCGTTGCCGGCGCCGTCGGGTCCCACTCACTGCATCGACGACGGCACGCCCGTGCAGGGCGTACCGGCATGGTTCGCGGCTCCGAGCTGGCGCCTCCCCGCCGAGGCACAGGCGGGCGCGCATGCCGACGGCAGCGCCACGTTCACCTTCGACCGTCCGACCGCGCCGCTGCCACCCGGCATGCCGAACTGGTCGGTCTGGGGATCGGTGGACAACGTCTCCGTCGACCTGCCGCCGGGCTTGGTCGGCAACCCGACCGCCGTCCCGAAGTGCACGGCGGAGCAGTTCGCCGTCAAGCCCGTCCAGTGCCCGCCCGAGAGCCAGGTCGGCGTCGCGAACATCGCCACGCGCGAGGAGCTCTCACTCGGGGTCAATGACCTGATCTACCCGGTCTACAACCTCGAGCCGCGCGAGGGTCGCGTGGCGGAGTTCGGCATCCCCGACGTCGCCGGCTTCACGACGGTCCGGGTCGTGGCGAAGGCGCGAACCAACGGCGACTACGGCGTTACGACGTTCGTGCCTCAGATTCCAGCCGCGATCGAGCTCTACTCGCAGACGATCACGCTCTGGGGAGTTCCATGGGCCGAGGAGCACGACCCGTGGCGCCCCCACACGTTCGCGTTCGGTCGCGGAGTGCCCGAGTCCGAGCAGAGCGTCATCCCGCACTCCGGCCTCGAGCCGGGCGATCAGGCGAGCTACGAGGTCACGTGGGGGGCGATCCGGCCCTTCATAGCGAACCCGACCGAGTGCGACTCGGCGCAGCCCCCGGTGACGCGGCTTGCCATCGACGAGTACCTCAACCCGGGCGCTTTCACCTCTGAGGGCGATCCCGATCTCACCGACCTCGACTGGAAGGTCTACGACGCGCCCGCGGACCCCGTCACGGGTTGCGGCGCCGTCGAGTTCGACCCGGACATCGAGATCGAGCCCACCACGACCGCGGCCGACGCGGCGACGGGAATGAACGTCGATCTCGAGATCCCTCAGAACGACGACCCGCCCCAGGGCGTCAGGTTCAACCCCGACGATGAGACCGGCGCTCCCGCGCACTGGGCCTCGGCCGCCGGCCGCGCCACCGCGCAGCTCGACAAGGCCGTCGTCACCCTCCCCGAGGGCGTGTCGGTCAACCCGTCCGGCGCCGCCGGCCTCGCGGGCTGCTCCGATCAGCAGATCGGCCTCGTCGAGGACGGCACCCCCGCGCGCTTCAACAACGAGGACCCGTTCGACAACAAGGGGGCCGAGTGCCCCGACGGATCGAAGATCGGGACCGTCGAGGTCGATACCCCGCTGCTCGAGGAGCCGCTGACGGGCTCGGTCGTGCTCGGGACCCCCAGGTCGACCGATCCGCAGTCCGGCGAGATGTTCCGGCTGTTCATCGTCGCCGGCATCGAGGACCGCGGCCTGCTCGGCAAGATCGCCGGGTCGGCCGTCGCGGATCCCCAGACCGGCAGGCTGACGGCGACGTTCGAGAAGAACCCGCGCGTCCCGTTCGGTCACATGTCGCTGCGGTTCAAGGGCGGCCCGCGGGGCCAGCTCGCCACCGCGCAGCGCTGTGGCGCTAGCGGCTGGTCCTCGGCGTTCACGCCCTGGACCGCGGCTCACGGCGGCGGCGGCGCCGACGTCGCCGACGCCGGCCAGTTCGTCAACGACCAGAACTGCGCCTACGGCTTCGCGCCCAAGCTGAGCGCTGGCATGAGCGTGCAGCAGGGCGGCGCCTCCGGGACGTTCGCCCTCGGCTTCTCGCGCCAGGACGGCGAGCAGTGGCTGCGTGGCGTGAGCGTCGAGCTGCCGTCCGGGCTCCTCGCCGCGGTCAAGGACGTCCCGCTGTGCACCGGTGCCCAGGCTGCGGCCGGTGCCTGTCCCGCGGCTTCGCGGATCGGGACCGTAGACGCCGGCGCGGGATCGGGCGCCCCGTTCTTCCTCGAGAAGAAGGGTTCTGCCTACCTCACGGAGGGCTACAAGGGCGCGCCCTACGGCATGGTCGTCAAGGTGCCGGTCGAGGCCGGCCCGTTCCGCGGCCAGTTCGCCCTGAAGCCGATCGTGGTCCGCCAGGCGCTGCACGTCGATCGCACCGACGCCTCGGTCACCGCCATCTCCGATCCGTTCCCGACGATCTGGCACGGAATTCCGCTGAGGGCCCGCCAGGTCTCGGTGAGGATCGACCGGCCCGGCTTCATGCGCAACCCGACCGACTGCGCGCCGAAGCGGATCTTGGCGACGATCGCCTCGACCGAGGGCGTCGGCGTCTCGCGCGGGCAGGCGTTCCAGGCGGCCGGTTGCTCCAAGCTCGGCTTCAAGCCCAAGCTGGCGCTGCGCCTAACCGGCAAGCGGCAGACCAAGTCGGGCGGGCACCCGGGGATTCGCGCCGAGGTGACCCAGCAGGCGGGCGAAGCGGGCATCCGCCGTGCCGAGGTGCGGCTGCCGCGGGCGCTCGTGCTCGATGTCGACAACGCCCAGGCGCTTTGCGAGTTCGTCGACGGCACCAAGCCCGACCTCGAGAAGCGCTGTCCGGCTGGCTCGATCGTCGGCCGTGCTCGGGCGGTCTCGCCGCTGCTCAAGGCGCCGCTCGCCGGGAACGCCTACTTCGTCAAGAACGTCCGGATCGATCCACGGACCGGGAACCCGATCCGTACGCTGCCGATGATCGTGCTCGCCTTGCGCGGTGAGATCGCGATCAACCTGCGCGGCGAGTCGGACGTGAAGGGCGGGCGGCTGGTCAACACGTTCACGCAGGTGCCGGACGCGCCGGTCAGCCGGTTCAACCTGAACGTCAACGGCGGTCGCAACGGGATCCTCGTGGTGACCGAGACGCGCCGATCGCGCATCGACGTCTGCCGCCGGCGGCAGGTGGCGCAGGCCGACATCGACGGCCACAACGGCCGTGTCAAGGACAGTGACGTGACGGTCAAGACGCCGTGCAAGGCGAAGCGGGCCAAGCGCAAGGCCGCCGCGAACCGGCGGGCTGGCTGAGGACCGGTCGCCGGGAAGGTTGCTGTGAGAGGGAGGTTGGCCCCCCTCAGGGCCGCGGGTCTCTCCATCGAGACGGTTGCCGGCGTGGCCGGCGCCACCAGCCTCGGCCGCCCGGCCGGGGCATGACACGACAGGGAGAACGAACACCAAATGCGACGACTAGCCCTACTGACCGCGACCGTCATCGCGGTAATGGCGGCAAGCACCGCCACCGCGCTTGCCGACCCGTACTACGAGCTCGACGGCTTCGACAACATGCCCGAGGCCCTGCCCGTCGAGGTCCGTGACGCCGACACCGAGGAGCTGTGTCCGCCACTCACCCCCTGGGAGACCGATCTCGGTGGCTGTGAGGTGAGGCTGCATGCCGATCCCAGCGACCCGTTCAACATCGGCCCGTCGGTCCACTACGACTGTGAGGTCTCCTTCACGTTGCATGTCGACGAGAACGGCGCCGGCCTGGTCGACGAGCGCTCCAAGGCCAACGACGAGATGTGCGACGTCCACGGCTTCGGCGGCGCGACCTGGGACGCACAGTTCCAGGCGACCGCGACCGGTGGCGTCGAGTACCTGATGGTCCCCTCGTTCCTGATTGGGTGGCCCACGATCGAGGCGATCTATGGGCTGCGCGCGGAGGTCACCGACGGCACGAACGGCGGTTACCTCACGTTCAGGAACCTCGACCGCGACCCGACCCCGACCATGGGCGAGGGCACCTGGGAGAGCTGGTACCAGGATGAGCTGCTGATCACTCCGGTCTCCTGACGTAAAGCTCCACTCCCCGCCGGCGACCCAGTCGCCGGCGGGTTGGAGCGGTTCCAGCGATCTGCCATACTGGCGCTTAGATTTCTTCTAGCAAGCCAGTACAAGGAGCAGACGCGATGGGCAAGACCATCGGTATCGATCTCGGCACGACGAACTCGTGCATGGCTGTGCTCGACGGCGGTGAGCCCACGGTCGTCGAGAACGCCGAGGGCGCTCGCACCACCCCGTCGGTAGTCGCCTTCACCGACAGCGGCGAGCGCCTCGTCGGCGCACCCGCGAAGCGCCAGGCGGTGACCAACCCCGAGCGCACGATCTTCTCGATCAAGCGCTTCATGGGCCGCAAGGAGGCGGAGGTCAAGGAGGAGGAGACGATCGTCCCGTACGAGGTCGTTCGCGGCCCCAACGGCGACGCGCGCGTCAAGGTCGGCGACAAGGACTACTCGCCGCCGGAGATCAGCGCGATGACCCTCCAGAAGCTGAAGGCCGACGCCGAGGCCTACCTCGGCGACACCGTCGACAGCGCGGTCATCACCGTTCCCGCCTACTTCAACGACGACCAGCGCCAGGCGACCAAGGACGCCGGCAAGATCGCCGGCCTCGACGTCAAGCGGATCATCAACGAGCCGACGGCGGCCTCGCTCGCCTACGGGCTCGACAAGGAGGGCGAGGACCAGACGATTCTCGTCTTCGACCTCGGCGGCGGCACGTTCGACGTGTCGGTGCTCGAGATCGGCGACGGGGTCTTCGAGGTCAAGGCGACCGCCGGCGACAACCACCTCGGCGGCGACAACTTCGACAAGGCGATCGTCGACTGGCTCGTCGCCGAGTTCAAGAAGGCCGAGGGCGTCGACCTCTCGCAGGACAAGATGGCGCTCCAGCGTCTCTACCAGGAGGCCGAGAAGGCCAAGTCCGAGCTGAGCTCCGCGCAGGAGACCCAGATCAACCTGCCGTTCATCACGGCGGTCGACTCGGTCCCCAAGCACCTCAACGAGCGGCTCACCCGCGCGAAGCTCAACGAGCTCGTCGCGGCGCTGCTCGACCGGCTCGTCGGGCCGACCAAGCAAGCCCTCGAGGATGCCGGCACGGCCGGTGGCGCGGGCATCGACCACGTGGTGATGGTCGGCGGCATGACGCGCATGCCCGCCGTCCAGGAGAAGGTCAAGGAGCTGACCGGCAAGGACCCGCACAAGGGCGTCAACCCGGACGAGGTCGTCGCCGTCGGCGCCGCGATCCAGGCCGGCGTGCTCGCCGGCGACGTCAAGGACGTGCTGCTGCTCGACGTCACCCCGCTGACCCTCGGCATCGAGACCAAGGGCGGCGTGATGACCAAGCTGATCGAGCGCAACACGACGATCCCGACGCGCAAGTCC
>Ga0190265_10000648_pt1 | contig 23932 bp, 22 predicted proteins | sample Popmic124T_FD_133135 | JGI IMG/M metagenome (GOLD analysis project Ga0190265, IMG submission 133135) | Populus adjacent soil microbial communities from riparian zone of Indian Creek, Utah, USA - 124 T | ecosystem: Environmental > Terrestrial > Soil > Riparian zone | place: USA: Utah | collected...
CCCATGGTCTGCACGCTGCGCGTGAAGGGTGACGAGCTCGAGGTGGACTTCACCGGCACGGCCCCGCAGCTCCCGGACATGGCGATCAACATGCCGTTCCAGGGGACGGTGACGGTGATGACGCTCGCCGTCATCCGCTCGGTGCTGCTCGACACCGAGACGCACGTGGACGTGCCGCAGAACGCCGGGATCATGCGCCCGCTCACGATCACCGCGCCGGAGGGGACGATGCCGAACCCGACCTTCCCGGCGCCCACGGTGTCCCGCTCGATGCCCGCCTGCGTGCTCGCCGACACGATCCTGAAGGCGTTCGCCGAGATCGTCCCGGAGCGCTGCTGCGCCGGGATCGCGGTGCTGGGCGCGTTCAGCTACGCCGGCGTGGCCGACGGCAAGTACTGGGCCCACTGGGACATCTTCGAGGGCAGCTACGGCGCGCGCTGGACGAAGGACGGCATGGACGCGATGGACACGCTGTTCACGAACACGCGCTGCGCGCCGGTGGAGGAGATCGAGACGGAGTACCCGCTGCGCTGCCGGGGCTGGCAGCTGAACGACAACCCGGTCGGCCACGGCCGCTTCCGCGGCGGGGTCGGCGGCAAGCGCGACTTCGAGTTCCTCGTGGACGGCTTCATAGCGAGCGAGCACGACGGGCACACGTTCTCCCCGTGGGGCCTGGAGGGCGGGCACCACGGCTCGCCGAGCAGCATGTGGAAGTTCGCCGCCGACGGGTCGGAGCCGGTCGCTGTCCCGCCCAAGACGCCGGTGAACGCGGCGCGGAAGGGTGAGGTCTACCGCGCGGTGGCCGGCAACGGCGGCGGGACGGGCCCGCCCACCGAGCGCGACCCGCAGCTCGTCCTGCGCGACTTCCGCGACGACTTCGTGAGCCGCGAGGAGGCACGCGAGATCTACGGCGTGGCGATCGACCCGGAGACGCGATCGGTCAACGAGGAGGAGACCGCTCGGCTTCGCGGTCCCACGTAGGCCCCGGCGCGCTCGCGTCCGCCTCCCGCAGCGCCTGCTTGGCCACCCGCATGGAGGCCGTGCGCGGGAAGTCCTCGGCCCGGTACTCGACGTAGCGCGGGACCTTGTGCTTCGCGAGGCGCTCGGCGCAAAACCCCACGAGCTCCTCCGGGGGCAGCGATCCGGCCGGCTCCCCGCCGGCCAGGAGGACGTGCGCCTTCAGCTCCTCGCCGCGCAGCTCGTCGGGCACCGGCACCACCGCGGCGTCGGCGACCTTCGGGTGCCCCCGCAGCACCGCCTCGACCTCGCTGGCCGCCACGTTCTCGCCGCTCCGGCGGATCACGTCCTTCGCGCGGCCGGAGAAGTAGAGGAAGCCGCGGCCGTCGCGCCGCAGCAGGTCCCCCGTCCTGAACCAGCCGTCGCCCATCGCATCCGCTGTCGCTTCGGGGCGGTCGAGGTAGCCGCGCATCATCCCCGGCGCCCGCACGTGGAGCTCGCCGACCTCGCCGGCCGCCACGTCGTCGCCGTGCTCGTCCACGAGCCGCAGCTCCGCGTCGCGCACGGCGACTCCCACTGAGCCGGAGCCGACCATGGCCCCGCCGGCCGCCGGCGGCATCGCGGTGACGATGCCGGTCTCGGTCAGGCCGTAGAGCTCGAGCCAGGGGAAGCCCCAGCGCTCCTCGAGGCGGGCGTGCAGCTCGGGCGTCGGGATCCCCACCTGAACCGCGAAGCGGACGCCGTGGTCGCGGTCGGCCCGGCTCGTCTCGGCCGTGAGCAGCAGGCTCGGGATCGACGCGATGCCGAACAGCTGCGTGATCCCGTTCGCCCGCACGACGTCCCAGAAGCGCGAGACGCTGAAGCGGCGCATCGCCACGAAGCTCGTTCCCGCCTGGAGCGCGGTCAGGAGCTGCCAGGGCGGATCGTTGTAGAAGAAGTTGAGGCAGGTGAGCAGGCGGTCCTCCGGCCGGAGGCCGTAGATCGACAGGTAGAGCTCGGCGAAGCGAAGCCAGTAGCCGTGATCGACCATGCAGCCCTTCGGCGGCCCCGTCGAACCGGACGTGTAGTAGACGTTCGTGACCGCCGCGGGGTCCACGCTCACGTCGGCGAGCGAGAGGTCGGCCGGGCCGCGGTAGCGGGCCAGGCCGTCCGGCTCGGGGCCGTGGATGTCCACGAGCTCGCGCATGGCGGGCAGCTCGTCGCGCAGCCGGACGAGCAGCGGGCGGCGCTCCGCGTCCACGATCGCCATCACGGCGCCCGAGTCCGCCAGCACGTGCCGGGCGTCGTGATCGCGGGCGCCCGGGTTGACCGCGACGAGCGTGGCTCCGCGCGCCGCGGCGGCGATCCACGCGATCATGAACTCGGCGCGATTGGCGGTCATGACCGCCACGCGCTCGCCGGGCTCGAGCCGCTCCACCAGGTAGCCGGCGAAGCGCTCGACGCGCTCGGCGAAGCCGGCGCGGGACACGGTCAGACCGTCCTCGAACACGAGCGCGGGGACGTCCGCCGCGGTGGCGCACGCCTCGGCGACGAGGCTCACGATGTCGGGCGGGAGCGGCCCGCTCACCCCGGTCACCCCGGGCGCGACCCCGCCATCGCCTCCTGGTGCCACTCGATCAGCCTGTACTTCTCGGGCTTGCCGGTCGGCGTCTTGGGGATCTCGTCGACGAACTCCACGTACTCCGGAACCATGAACTTAGCCATCCGGCCGCGGCAGAACTCGCGCAGCTCCTCGGCGTCGAGGCTCACGCCGGGCTTGAGCACCACGTAGACCTTTACGTCCTCCTCGGTGAGCTCGCTCGGCACGCCCACGGCCACGCCTTCGGCGATCGCGGGATGCGAGAGGAGCACCTCCTCGATCTCGTACGCGGAGATGTTCTCGCCCCGGCGGCGGATGGCGTCCTTCCTGCGGCCCTCGAAGAACAGGTGGCCCTCCGGGTCCATCCGCCCGAGGTCGCCCGTGTGGAACCAGAGGTTGCGGAAGGCCTTGAGCGACTCCTCGGGCATCCCCCAGTAGCCCTTCATCATCACCTCGGGCTCGAGCGGGCGGATCACGATCTCGCCCACCTCGCCGGGCGCCACCTCGTCGTCCGCCTCGTCGAAGATGCGCACGTCGTACGGGAAGGCGGCCTTCCCGCACGAGTACTCAGGCTCGCCCGCGTCCGGGTCCTCCCAGGTGGGCATCCCGCCGTCCGTGAGCCCGTAGGCGTGCGCCAGGGTGAGGTCGAAGCGCTCCTCGAAGCCGCGCCGCCAGCTCGGCATCGGGACGCCCCACGCGAGCCGGACCGGGTTGTCGGCGTCGTCGGGGCGCTGATCGGCCTTCCACAGGATCGAGAGCGTCGCGCCCATGAAGTCGAAGACGGTCGCGTCGAACTCGCGCACCTCGTCCCAGAAGCGGCTGGCGCTGAAGCGCCGGCCGATCGCGGCGCGCGCGCCGAGCACGAGCGCGGGCACCACGGTCATGTATGCGGCGTCCACGTGGTAGAGCGGGAACGGGCAGTACAGGCAGTCGTCGGCCCGCAGCCGCAGCCGGTGGGCCACGGCCTCGCCCTGGCGCACGGCGTAGCGATGCGACAGCATGCACCCCTTCGAGGGGCCGGTCGTGCCCGAGGTGAACAGCACGGCCGCGAGGTCCGTGTCCGCCACCTCGCGCTCCGGGTTGCCCGCCTCGTCGCCGACGAGCTCGTCGAAGTCCGTGACCACCCGCCCGACCCCGGACAACTCGCTCCTGACCGCGCCGATCGGCTCGAGGAACTCCTCGTCGGTGAGGAGCAGCTTCGGCTCCGTGAGATTCAGCGTGTGGACGAGGCCGCGCCCGCGGAACTCGGTGTTGACCGCCACTTCGACGGCGCCGAGCTTCTTCAGCGCGTAGGAGGCGAACAGGAACTCCGGCGAGTTCCGCAGCATGATCGCCATCCGGTCGCCGGGGCCGATGCCGGCCTCGCGCAGTCCGTGCGCGACCCGGTTCGCCTGGGCGTTGAAATCGGCGTAGGTGAGCCGGACGCCGTCGGCCATCACCAGGAACGGCCGGTCGCCGTCGGTCTCGGCGCGCTCCTCGAGCAGGCCGCCGAGGTCGATGCGCCGCCAGCTCACGACCTGAGGCTCAGACCGCCGCGATCTCGCCGTACAGCTCGGGGCGCCGGTCCCTGAAGAAGCCCCATTCCTCGCGCAGCTGGGCCGACAGGGCCGTGTCGATCTCGGCGTGCAGGATCTCGTCGCCCTCGGAGCCGGCCTGGGCCACGACCTCCCCGTTCGGCGCGCTGAACAGCGACGAGCCGTAGAAGTCCATCTCCGAGCCGCCCTGGTCACGGCCCACCCGGTTCACGCCGCCCACCCAGAGCAGGTTCGCGATCGCCATCGCGCGCAGCTCGAGGTCCCAGATCTGGCGCCCGGCCGGTGTGGCCGTGGGCACGAAGATCACGTCGGCGCCCGCCAGCGCGAGCGTCCGCGGGCCTTCGGGGAAATGGCGCTCGTAACAGATCGTGATTCCGACGTTGATGCCGAGGTCGGTACGGAACACCGGGTAACTGCCGTCGGCGGGCCGGAAGTAGAACTTCTCGAGTCCCTCGACGCCCTCGAACTTCATGATCGGGATGATGTTCTTGCGGTACACGCCCACGACCTCGCCGCTGCGGTCGATGAACGTCGCCGCGTTGTAGAGCTGGCCGTCCCGGCCGCGCTCGTACAGGGGGAACACCACGTACGCGTCGGCGTCCCGCGCCGCCTTCCCCATGAGCTCGGTCGACGGGCCCGGGATCGGCTCGGCGAGCTCGAGGTACTTCCGGTCGATCTCGTAGCAGAAGTAGATCGACGTCGCGAGCTCAGGGAGCGAGATGATCTTCGCGCCGTCGCGTCCCGCCTGGCGGACGAGCTCGGCGCCTCGCTCGAGGTTGCGGCTCACGTCCTCCGTGAACCCCATCTGGATGAGTGCGCACTGGGTCTTCATCGGAATTTCGGTGCGATCTCCCGGCCGTAGGTCTCGAGTATCTCGTGGATGTTCTCGACGTGCGGATAGATGTTGAACTCGCCGATGCCGATCCGCTCGAGCTCGCGGATCTTCTCCTCGCATTGCTCCTTCGTGCCGAGCACGCAGAAGCGGTCGACGATGTCGTCGGGGACGTACTGAGAGTGCTCGGTCCCCTGCTCGGCGTGCTCGCGGTAGTCGTACTCGCTGCGTCCCTCGATGTAATTGATCAGCGCGTCCGGGAGCCCCTCCGGCTCGTGGTGGCGCAGGATGTCCGCGATGTGGTTGCCTACCACCGCGGGGAACCAGCGGCACTGCTCGCGCGCCTCGTCGAGGTCCGAGGAGATGTACGTGGCGGTTGCGCAGTGGAGCGTGATGTCGTCCACGTCGCGCCCCGCCTCCTCCGCGCCGGCGCGCACATGACCCATCGACCACTCGATCACGAACGGGTCGGCGATCTGGAAGATCACGCCGTCGGCCACGCGGCCTGCGAGGCGGAGCGCCTTGGGGCCGTAGCCGGCGATGTACACCGGCACCGGGCCACTCGCCCACGGCATGTGCGCGTCCACGCCGTCCATGCTCAGCTTCTGGCCGCTTCCGAGCGTGCGGATGACCTCTACGGCATACTCGACGTCGGCGAGTTTGGCCGGCTTGCGGTTGATCACGCGCACGGCGCTGTCGCCGCGGCCGATGCCGCAGATCACCTTCCCGCCGGTGATCTGGTTGAGCGTCGCGCACGCGCTCGCGGTCACGATGGGATCGCGCGTGCGCGGGTTCGTGACGCAGGTGCCGTACTCGAAATCGGGCTTGACCGTGCCGATCAGCCAGCCGAGGAGGCTCCAGCACTCCTGCCAGATGATGTGCGAGTCCCAGGCCCACGCCTGGTCGAAGCCCGCGTCGCGGGCCGTCTCCCAGAGCGCGAGCGACTTGGTGTGCGGGGCGTCTCCGTAGCTGAACCCGAACTTCATGCGCCGAGTCTAGGAACGCGGGATTCGCGGGCCATTGGCCAGTTCAGAGCAGATCGGCGGGCCGCGTTACGGCACTCTGGCGGGGTCACGTGCGCCAGCGCTCCACCGCCGCGCGCTGCTCATCGGAGAGGTGACACGCGAGCATCGCGGCGACGTTGTGGCGGAGGTCGGTCTCGCGGTCGGCCGTCGTGGCGAGGTCGATCCCCTGCTTCGCGAACCCGAGCGAGAGCGGGCCCGCCTCCTCGCACAGCCGCCGCGCCAGCGCGGCCACCGCGCCCGGCAGCGCTTCCGGCGCCACGACCTCGTGTACCAAGCCGAGCTCGGCCATCTCCGTCGCGCCGAGCCGCTCGCGCAGCATCACCATCCGCGTGGCGCGACTCTTCCCGACCGCGCGCACGAGCTGCCACGTGCTCGCGGGCGTCGAGCCGATGCCCACGTCGGGGAACCAGAGCTGGGCGTCGCGGGCGGCGATCCTGAGATCGGCCTCGAGGGCGATCTCGGCGCCGCCGCCGGCCGCGTGCCCCTGCACGCCCGCGATCACAGGCTTCGGCAGCACGTGGATGGCGCGCAGCACCGAGGCGAGCGCGCTCAGGAACGCCTCGGCGGCGCCAAGCTCCGGGAGTCCGAGCGACTCGTCGACGTCCGCGCCGCTGCAGAAGCTCGAGCCCTCCCCGAGTATCGCGACCACACGGACCGCGGGCCGGCGGGCGCGCTCCAGCGCCGTGCCGAGCTCGCCCACGAGCGCCGGGTTGAGCGCGTTCAGCCGCCGCGGGCGGGCGAGCGTGAGCGTCAGGACGCCGTCGTCGAGGCTCTCGCGCAGGTCGGTCATGCGAGCGCCCGCTTGGATTTCGTCTCGGCGCCGCGGATCGCCTCCGTCTCCGGGTCGATCACCACGCCATAGACGTCCTCGGCCTCCGCGAGCGAGATGAGACCGTCGAGGTAGTCGCCGAGCACGAGCTCGGGGTCGCGCTCGACCGGCGGACCGACGCCCCCGCCGTTCGGCGCGACGGCGCGGAAGATCTGCCCGCGCTTCGCCGGCCGGCCCGGCTGCTTCGAGGAGAGCGCCTCGCGGCTCGACTCGTCGTCCGGGTTCATCCACATCTCCGCGGGCGTGCCGTCCATGCCCCCGGCGAGCGCCCAGGGTGCGTACAGCTGGCTGTCGGCCTCGCTCGAGAAGTAGCCGTCGCTCAGGTACTCCCAGTCGCGGATGCCGCCCTTACCCCCGCGCAGGCGCCCGTGCCCGACGGGGTTGTCATTGAGCTCCCAGCGCCGGCAGCGGAGCGGGTACTCCGTCTCGATCTCCTCGATCGGCGCGCAGCGCGTGTTGGTGAACAGCGTGTCCATGGCGTCCATGCCGTCCTTTTCCCAGCGTGCGCCGTAGCTGCCCTCGTGGATGTCCATGTGCACCCAGTAGTCGCCGTCCTGGACGCCGCTCAGGCTGAACACGGCGAGTGCCCCCGTGCCCGCGCAGCACCGCTCCGGGATCACCTCGGCGAACGCCTTCACGAGAGTGTCGCTCAGGACGCAGGCCGGCATCAGCCGCGCAAGCGTCGGCGCCGGGAACTCCGGGTTGGCGAGCGTGCCCTTCGGCGCCGTGACCGTGAGCGGCTTCGCGATCCCGCGGTTCTGGGGCACCCGTTCGTGCTCCCAGGAGTCGAGCAGCACCGAGCGGACGACCGTGAAGATCGAGCACATCACCGTGCCCTGGAGAGGCATGTTCAGCGGGAGGTCCTGGATCTGCGGCGCCGTGCCGGTCAGGTCGATCTCGAGGTCGGACCCGTCGACGCGCAGCGTCACGGCGATGCGCAGCCGCTTCTTGGACGGATCGGGGTGCTGGTCGAACCCGTCCGCGAAGCCCTCCGCGAAGTACTCGCCGTCGGGCAGCGACTCGATCTGCCTGCGCAGCATCCGCTCGGAGTAGCGCTCGAACCACTCCTGGGCCGCGAACACCTGGTCCCTGCCGACCTCGTCCATGAGCGCGAGCAGCCGCTCGGCGCCCTGCTCGCAGGCGGCGATCTGGGCCTCCATGTCGCCGATCACGAGCTTCGGCACGCGGACGTTGTCCGCGATCATCTTCCAGAGCGCGTCGTTGTCGCGGCCCTCGTCGCGGATCTTCAACCCCCGGAAGCGCAGGCCGCCGGCCCACTCGTCCACGGCGTCGATCACGGAGGTGCCGGGCTTCGAGCAGCCGATCTCGAGGTGGTGGGCGGTCGTCCCGGACCAGGCCACGTGCTCGCCTTCGTGGAACACCGGCACGAAGAAGCCGATGTCCGGCGAGTGCGAGGCGCCGAGGTACGGGTCGTTGTGGATGATCACGTCGCCGGGCCGCACCTCCTCGCGCCGCTCGGCGAGCACCTTCATCGCGCCCTGCACATACCACGGGATCGGCCCCATCTGGAGCGGCGTCGTGTCCGCCTCGGCGAGCTGCCAGCCGTCCCGGTCAAGCAGCGCGACGCCGATGTCCTCGGACTCCTTGATGATGATCGAGAAGCCCATGCGGATGAGCTTGCGGCTCATCTCGAGGGCGATCTGCTCCAGGCGGCCCTGGATGACCTGCGCGGTGACCGGGTCCATCACTGACTCCTCGCGGTCGTGACGATGAGGTTGTTGATCGGATCGCGCTCGGCGGTCGACCCCGGCGGCACGAGCGTCGTCGAGTCGAGCTGCACGATCACCGCCGGCCCCTCGACCTGCTCGTTCACGGGCAGGGCCTCGCGGTCGTAGATCGGCGTGGCGACGCGGTCCACCGAGCCGTTCAGGCGGAAAGCGACCTGCGCGTCGCTGATGTGCGCCTCTGCGAGCGAGCCGCCCGTCACCTCCTCGTGGTGCGGGTGCGGGAGCATGCCGATGCCCGTGAGCCGGAGGTTCACGAGCTCGATCCCGAACTCCGGGAAGTGGTGCCCGAACTCCTGCTGGTGCGCCTGGTGGAAGGCCCGCTTGAGCGCGTCGACTCCCTCGGCGCTCACGCGCCTGTCGCCGATCGGGATCTTCAACTCGTAGCTCTGTCCCTGGTAGCGCAGGTCGGCGCCCCACTCGATGGCGATCTCGTCGTCCCCGCGACCGTCTGAGCGGAGCTGCTCGCGGAGCGCCTCCTCCTCGCGCTCGAAGGCGGCATGCAGCGCGGCCGGGTCGACCTCGCCGAGCGGGCGCAGGTACGACTTGCTCACGTCGTAGCGCAGGTCGGATGTGAGGAGCCCGGCCGCCGAGGTCACACCGGGGTGCGGCGGCACGAGGATGCGCGGGATCTCGAGGATGCGGGCGAGCTCGGCTGCCTGGAGCGGGCCGGCGCCGCCGAAGGCACAGAGCAGGAACTCGCGCGGATCGAGGCCGCGCTGGACGGTCTTCGTGCGGAGCGCGGCCGCCATGTTCTCGTTCACGAGCCGCACGATCCCGGCCGCCGTCTCGAGCACCGCCAGGCCGAGCTCGCCGGCGAGGCCGGCGACCGCGCGCTCGGCGGCCTCCTGGTCGAGCACGAGCCCGCCGGCGAGCTCGTGCGGCAGCCGGCCGAGCACGACGTTCGCGTCGGTCACGGTGGGCTCTGTGCCGCCGCGCCCGTACGCCGCCGGCCCGGGCTGGGCGCCCGCACTGCGCGGGCCCACGTGGAGCCCGCCGGCCGCGTCCACGTACGCCACGCTTCCGCCGCCTGCGCCGATCGTCTCGATGTCGATCATCGGGACCATCACCGGGTAGCCCGCGATCCAGGTGTCGCGTGAGCGCGCCTCCACGAGGCCGTCCTCGGTCACGATCCCGATGTCGGCGCTCGTCCCGCCGACGTCGAGCGTGGCGAGGTAGGCCTGCTCGCGCTCGGCGCTCCAGATGCCGCCCATCACGCCCCCGACCGGACCGGAAAGCAGCAGCGTGACCGGGCGCTGGGCGGCGACCTCCGGGGTCGCGGTGCCGCCGTTCGACTGCATGATGTGCAGCCCGGTCTCCACGCCGGCGGCGCCGACCTCGGCGGCCAGCCGGTCCACGTACGTCGTGACCTTCGGGCCGACGAACGCGTTGATCGCCGTGGTGGTGAAGCGCTCGAACTCGCGGAACTGCGGCACGACCCCGCTCGACGTGCACACGAACGCGTCCGGCAGCACCTCCCGGACGATCGCGGCGGCCTCCTCCTCGTGCTGCGGGTTCAGGTACGAGAACAGGAAGCAGACCGCCACCGATTCGACGCCGGACGCCCCCAGCTTCTCGGCGGCCGCGCGCACGCCGTCGCGGTCGAGCGGCCTGAGCACCTCGCCGCTGGGCGGCACGATCCGCTCGCCCACCGGGATGCGGTGCCGGCGCTTCACCAGCGGGCGCGCCTGCCACGGGATGTCGATCTTGATCGAGTAGTTCAGCGGCCGCTGGTGGCGCCCAATGTGGGTCACGTCGCGGAAGCCCTCGGTCGTGACCATCCCGACCTCCGCGCCGTCGTACTCGAGCAGCGCGTTCGTCGCGACCGTCGTGCCGTGGATCAGGAGGTCGACCTCCGCCGGGCCGATCCCCGCGGCAGCGGCGATCTGGTCGATCCCGTCGCTGACCGTGGCGGCGGTGTCCATGCCGCTCGACAGCTTCAGGACCCACGAACGCTCCGACTCCGTGTCGAACAGGATGAAGTCCGTGAAGGTGCCGCCCACGTCGATTCCAAGCGCTCTCATGTGTCGCCAACTCCCTCCGGGGACCAGGGGGCCTCCTCGCCCACGGCCAGATGCGTCTCGAGCTCCACCAGGACGCCGCCGTCCTGATTCCTCACGCGGCCGTCGAAGCCCACGATCCCGCCGCCCCCGAACGCGGGCTTGTCCGTGCGCTCGGTGACGGTCCACTCGATCACGAGCGTGTCGCCCAGGAACGCCGGTCGCCGGAAGCGGGCGGTCTGGTCGAGCAGAGCGACGATCGTCGCCCCAATCGCGTTGCCGAGCACGCCGTCGGCAATTCCGAGGATGAGCGGACCATGCGCGATCCGAGCGCCGAAGCGGCCGCGCTCGGCTTGGAGCGCGTTCACGTGGTTGGGACCCGGGTCGTTGAAGATCCCGGCGGCGAGCACGACGTGCGTCTCCGTGACCGTGAGCGCGCCGGTGAACCGCTCGCCCTTCGCGATCGTGGAGTACGGCCTCGCCGTCACCGAAGGCCCAGCCTCTCCCAGGGCAGCGCGGGCAGCGTGCGCCGGGCCTGCTCGGTCAACCTCACCCGCGCGACCTTCCCGCTCCCCAGCCGCGGCAGCTCGGCGACCACGCGCACGTACCGCGGGCGCTTGTACGAGGCGAGGTTCGCACGCGCCCACCCGAGCAGGGCCTCGGCGTCCAGCGCCGTACCATCCTCGAGCGCCACCCACGCCATCGGCACCTCGCCGAGGCGCTCGTCCGGCACGCCGATCACCGCGACCTCGCGCACGCCGTCGAGGTCCGCGAGCTGGAACTCCACGTCGCGCGGATGGACGTTGAAGCCGCCCACGACGAGCGTCTCGTCCGCGCGCCCGACGAAGTGCAGGTAGCCGAGCTCGTCCATGCAGCCGAGATCGCCCGTCACGAGCCAGCCGTCGCGGTGCTTGCGCTCGGTCGCCTCCGAGTCCCCGACGTAGCCGAGCATCCGGTTGTACCCGCGCGTGAGGATCTCCCCGGTGTCGCCCGACGGGAGCTCCTCGCTCGACCCCGCGCGGCAGATCCGCACCTCCACGCCCGGCGTCGGGCGGCCGACCGATCGCATGAGCTGCTCCTCGGGCGCGTCGGGCATCAGCTGCGAGATCGTGGGCGCCTCGGTGCAGCCGTAGACGACCGCGAGCTCCGGTGCGAGCCCGCCCTCGCCGATCGCCGCGCGCCGCAGGCTGGCGGAGACCGGTGCGCCCGCGATCAGCACGCGGCGGAGCGCGAGCCGCCGCGGGCGCCGCGACTGCTCTGCGAGCGCCTCATGGGCGACCGTCGGCACGCAGTAGGCGACCGTCGCGGCGTGCGCCTCGGCGAGGTCGAGCAGCCGGTCCGGCGCGTAGGGCTCGGCGTTCACCAGCGCCGCGCCGGCGATCGCGCACTGGAGCACGCCCATGTGGAAGCCGAATACGTGCGCGAACGGCGCCGGGCAGGCCACGCGCTCGCCGGCCGCCAGGCCCGTGAGCGTGGCCGCGACGGTCCCGTTCCGTACGAGCGTGCGGTGCGAGTGCACGCAGCCCTTCGGGCGGCCGGTGGTGCCGGACGTGTAGCACACGACCACCGGAGCGTCGGGATCGGGCGCGCCGCCCGGATCCGCCCCCTCCGGCACGGACTCGAGCGCAACGACGCCCGGCAGGCGGCCGGCGCCCACCGACACGACGTGGCGGAGGGCGCGCAGCTCACCGTCGGCGCGCGCGCGCCGGAGCTCGGCGACCATCCGGTCGAAGTCCACTCCGAGCGCGTGCGGCGCGTAGACCAGCACGCTCGCGCGCGAGTCGCTCAGGATGTGGCGGAGGTCGCGCGTGCGCAGGCGCGTGCCCACGGGGACCACGGTGGCGCCGGCGCGGGCGACGGCGAAGAAGCAGGTCACCCAAGGCTCGCCGTTCGGTAGCCAGAGCGCGACCCGCGTGCCGGCGCCGACGCCGAGCCCGGCCAGGCGGCGTGACGTGGCGGCGGCGCGCTCGGCGATCTGGCCGAACGACCACGTCGTGCCGGAGTCGATGAGATAGGGCCCGCCTGGGTCGCGCTCGGCGGCGGCGGCGAGGCAGGCATCGATCGTCGCCGCGCTCAGCGGCGGTCGCGCGGTCGGAGCGGTGCAGCCTGCCACGGTCGCGAGCGTAGGCGCGGCCCCGTGCCGCCACTATGGCGAACCTGGCGCAGGAAGCCCGCCGCCCGTTGGCCAGTTGCGCGTAATCGCGCCGGGCCGGCGTCTCAGACGACCGCGCGCAGCTTCAGCGCCAGGTGCGCCATCAGCCGCTCTGTCGGGTTCGACAGGTCGATGCCCTGGATCTCGTCGATCCGCCGCAGCCGGTAGCGGAGCGAATGCGGGTGGAGGTACAGCGTCTTCGCCGCGTGCCGGGCGACGCCGGAGTGGTCGAGGTAGACCTCGAGCGTCTCGGTGAGGGAGCTGCCGCGCTGCTCGTCGTAGTCGGCGAGCTTGCCGATGCAGCGGCGCACGAACCGGCGCATCGGCTCGCGGTTCGCCGCGCTCACGAGCGTCGCAAGGAGCTCCACCTCGTCGAAGAAGACCGTGTCCTGCGAACCGTCGAGCTCGCATACCGCGAGTGCCTGGCGCGCCGACTCGTGCGCCCAGCGGATGTCCGGTGGGTCGGCGGTGAACCCCGACACCCCCACGCGTACACCGCCCTTGTGCCCGAGCGCGGCGAGGCGCTTGCCGAAGGCGGCCACCCACGCCTCGACGGACTCGCGGCCGAGCACACGATCGGCGCTCTCCACGAGCGCCACGGCCACGCCGTCCACGTTCGCGACGATCGTACGCAGCCCCGCCCGAGCGGAGGCCCAGCTGCCGGCGCTCGCGACGAGCGAGTCGTCGAGGGCGCCCGCGGCGGGCGCGGCGACCACCACGCACTGCGGCTCCGCGAGGTCGTGGCCCAGCAGCGCAGCGCGCTCGTGCACCTGCGCCACGTCGCCACCGCCGATCAAAAGGCTGCGGAGCAGGTCGCCGTGCATGCGCGCCTCGGCCTCGGCGATGCCGCGGTCGCGCATGAGCTCGGAGGCCACGATCGTCGCGGCCTGCTCGAGCAGGGTCACCTCCACCTCGCCGAGCGAATCCGGCTCGAGCGCGACGATGAATCCGAGCGCCTCACCCGCGGCAACGGCGGGGACGATCCTCCAGAAGCCGCCGTCGCCGACGAAGGAGGGCTCCCCGAGGCCGGCGTTCTCGCGCACCTCGGCGAGCTGGGCGCCGAAGCGCGGGTCGGCGGAGCATTCGCGCCAGAGCTCGCCGGCGCGGTCGTCTGAACCCCGCGATGCCGCGTGGATCAGGCAGCCGAACTGGTTGGCGAGCGCGACCGGCGCGCCTACGAGCTCGGCCGTGGTCTGCGCGAGCGTGCCGAGCCCGAGCCCCTCCAGCGCCACCCGTGTGAGCCGGTCGTGCGCGTCCTGTGTGCGGCTGAGCAGGTGGTACTGGTTGTTGACCCTGTCGACGAGTCCCCTGAGCTCGTCGACGTGGGCGCGCTCCGCGTGGTAGAGGCGGGCCTTCGCGATCGCCGTGGCCGCCTGGTTCGCCATCAGCTGCAGGAGGCTCTGCTCGCGCGCGGTGAACCGGCGCCTCGCGACGCTCTCAACCGCGAGCACCCCGATCACCTCGCCGTGATGCCCGAGCGGCGACAGCATCGCCGAGGTTATCCCGGCCTCGTGCACGGCCGGAAGCTGTGAGCGGGGGTCGCCGGGCACGTCGCAGCAGCGGAGCGGCTTGCCCGACTGCGCCACGTGGCCGGCGAGGTTCTCGCCGATCGGCGTGGAGAGGCCCACCGCGACGTCGTGGTCCACGCCGGCGGCGGCCGCCACGTCGAGGCGCTCGCCCGCGTCGTCCACGATGAGCACGGTGCTCATGTCGGTCTCGAGCAGGCTGCGGGCGGCGGAGACCACCTGGGCGAGGATCGAGTCCAGGTCGAGCTGCGCGTTGATGCCGTCCGAGAGCTCTAGGAGCCGGCCGAGCTCCTCGGGCGACAGTGCCTGGAGATCTTTTTTAACGAACGTTTGAACGGGGCGATGCTACCGCACCGTCATGGCGATAGCCAAGTCGCTCAGGAGAGCGGCCGCCTCGTCGGCCGAGAGGCGGCCCTTGGGGCGCCACCACTCCGCCGTTCCGGTCGCCATCGTGATGATCGCCATCGCCGTGATCGGCACGTCGAGCACGTCGGAGAACACCCCCTGGTCGACGCCCTCGGCGAGCGTCGTGCGGAAGTAGGCCTCGTAGCCGTCGCGCCAGGCGATCACGTCCTCCCGGCTCGCGCCCCCGAGCGCGCGCAGCTCGCCGTCCGCGACGCGCGCGAGCTCCGGCTCCTGCAGGTGCACCCGCACGTGCGCCCGGACGAGCTCGGCCAGCCGCTCGAGCGGCTCGAGGTCGCGCGTCATCACGTCGCGGGCCCCCGCTTCGAGGCGCGACATCGCCTCCTCCATGATCGCGATGAGCACGTCCTGCTTGCCGGGGAAGTAGTAGTACGACGCGCTGAGCGAGACGCCGGCGAGCTCCGCCAGCTGGCGCATGGAAGCGGCCGCGTAGCCGCGCTCGGCGAACAGCTCCGTGCCGGCGGCGATGATCCGCGCCCGCGTTTCGGCGCCCCGCTCCGAGCGCGCTGCTACGGCCGGGTCGCCTATGACCACACCCCGTCGATTATGCGCTCGGCGTTGCCGCGGACGTATGCCTCGCGCGCCGGCTCGGACAGCTCGAGCAGCGGCAGCTCCTCCACCAGCCGGTCGTAGCGGAGCATCGGCCAGTCCGTGCCCAGGAGCACCTGGGAGCGCAGCTGCGTGCGCATCCAGTGGGGCATCGGCTGCCAGCCGCCGCGCGGGTCGGCCATGTACTTCGGCGCGATCGCGCCGAACTCGAGATACACGTTCGGATGTTTCCACGCGACGGCAAGCGATTCGCCGATCCAGGGCCACCCGCCGTGGTTGCAGACGAGCACGAGCTCGGGAAAGTCGCACGCGACCCGGTCGACCCAGAGCGGCCGCCCGAAGTCGATCGTCCCGTCCTGCGTGAAGTTGACCCCTGTGTGAAGCGTGACCGGTACCCCGCGTCGCTGGCAGTACGAGTACACGGGGTACAGTCGGTCATCGGTCGGATAGATGCGCAGGAAGCCCGGCTGGATCACCACTCCGCGCAGGCCGAGCTCGTCGTGCGCGCGATCCAGCTCCTCCTCCGCGCCCGGCCCGGGGTCCACCGTGGCGATCCCCCCGATGAACAGGTCGGGGCGGCGGCCGATCAGGTCCGCCACGCGGTCGTTCCACCAGGCCGCCTGGCCTGACTCCTCGTACTCGGCCTGCATGATCCCCCGGACGCCGAAGCGCTCCATCTCCTCCACCAGCTCGGAGAACGGGGTGTTGAAGCGCTCCCGCATGCCGTACAGCGAGTCGTAGCGCCCCATGCCCGGCGCCAGCTCGATGGGTGGATCGGACGCGTCGTCCCGCTGCGGGGGCTTGATCCTGAAGTCGATCAGCTCGGTCACGGCGCGGTGACGGCGGAGAAGATCTCCGGGCGCCGGTCGCGGAAGAAGCCCCAGTCCTCGCGCAGCCGGCGGCTCAGGTCCGTGTCCACCTCCGCGTGGAGGATCTCGTCGCCGTCGCTGCCGGCCTGTGCCACGACCTCGCCGTTCGGCGCCGCCCAGAGCGACTGGCCGTAGAACTCGGCGTCGTTCGGGCTGCCGCGGTCGCGCCCGACGCGGTTCACGCCGCCGACCCAGAGCAGGTTCGCCACGGCGTGGCCGCGCAGCTCGACGTCCCAGAGCCCGCGCCCGGCCGCGGTGGCGGTGGGGACGAAGATCACGTCGGCGCCGTGCAGCGCCTGGATCCGCGGGCCCTCCGGGAGGTGCCGCTCGTAGCAGATCGTGACCGCCACGGTGATCCCGAGGTCGGTCAAGAAGACGGGATAGCCGAGGTTGCCCGGGCGGAAGTAGTACTTCTCCATGCCGAACATGCCGGGGATCCGGACGTCGGGGATGCTGTTCTTGCGGTAGCGGCCGACGACCTCGCCAGAGCGGTCGATGAACGTCGCCGTGTTGTAGAGGAGCCCGTCGTCCTCGCGCTCGTAGAGCGGGTACACGACGTAGACGCCGGCCTCAGCCGCCGCCTTGCCGATGGCCTCGGTGGCCGGCCCGGGCACCGGCTGGGCGAGCTCGAAGTGCTCCGGGTCCTCGACGAACGCCGGGTAGATCGTCGTCGCCAGCTCGGGCAGGCAGATGATCTGCGCGCCCTCCTGAGCGGCCTGCCGCACGTAGGCGGCGCCGCGTTCCACGTTCTCGTCCATGTCGGTCGAGAACCCCATCTGCACGAGCGCGCAGCGTGCCTTCATGTTCGATCCTTCCTGGTCTCGGTTCCGATGTAGGCCTTGATGACCTCCGGGTTGTGACGAACCTCCTGGGGCGAGCCCTCGGCGAGCAGCTTGCCCTCGTTCAAGACGTAGATGCGGTCGGTCGCTCGCATCATGAGGCGCAGGTCGTGGTCCACGAGCAGCACGCCGAAGCCGAGCGCGTCCCTCAACTCCAGGAGCGTCCGCAGCAGCTCGTCGGACTCGGCCTCGTTCAGGCCCGCCGCCGGCTCGTCGAGCAGCACGAACTTCGGCCGGCACGCGATCGCCCTCGCGATCTCGACCCGGCGCTGGAGCCCGTACGCCAGGTGGCCGGCGACCGTCGAGGCGTGCTCGCCGAGGCCGAGCCGCGCAAGCGCCTCCCGGCTCACGCGGCGCGGCCGCACGAGCCCCTTCGTCGCCGGGTTGCCGGACGCGGCGACCTCCACGTTCTCGAGGACGGTCATCTCCGAGAACAGGCGGATCGTCTGGAACGTGCGCGCCACGCCGTCGCGCGCCACCTGGTGGGACGGCTTGGCCGTGCAGTCCTCGTCGTCCAGCAGCACGCGGCCGCCGGTGGCCGGGATGACGCCGGAGATCACGTTGATCAGCGTCGTCTTGCCGGACCCGTTCGGCCCGATCACGCCGACGATCTCGCCCTGCTCCACGCCCACGGACACGTCGGACAGGGCGACCACGCCCGCGAAGGTCTTGGTGATTGATTTTGCGGTCAGCTTCATCTGGTGGGTGCGACCCGGCGGGCCGGCGGCTTCCATGCCGCCGGCCCGCGCGGATCTCCTTGGGGCTTCGGCTACTCGGCCCCCTCCTGAACCGCCTCGGGCACGAAGCGGTCGAGGAAGTCGAACTGGTCCGACTCGACGTTCGTCTTCACGAAGACAACGTCCTTGCTCGGGATGCCCCCGAGCCCGGCGTACGAGTACTCGCCGGTCGCACCCTGGACGCCCTCGAGCTCGTCGATGGCGTCGCGGATCGCCGGCGGGTCCGTGCTGCCGGCCGCCGTGACCGCGTCGTTGATCGTGATCGCGATGTCCGCGCCGAGCGCCGCGAACGCGAGGCTCGGCGGCTCCTTGCCGGTCTGCTCGGTGAACGTGTCGATGAACGCCTGCGTGAGATCGCCATCTTCCGTTCCCGCGATGGCGAAGCCGGCGACGGTCACGTCGCGTGCCGCGTTCCCGGCCGCGAAGATCTCATCGCCCTGCATGCCGTCCGGGCCGATGACGGGGCCGTCGTAGCCCGCGGCGCGCAGGTTCTGGAGGAACGTATTCGCCGCCGGCAGGAACATCGACGTCATGATCACGTCGGGATCCGCGTTGGCGAGCGCGGTGGCCTGCGAGCTGTACCTCGGCTGGTCGAGCTTGAACTGCTGGGTCTCGACCACCTGGCCGCCGAGCTCCTCGAAGCGCTCGCCCGCCGCATCGATGATCGACTCCGTGTACTCGATGTCGCTCGAGGTCATCATCCCGGCGGTCTTGTGGCCGTCGTCCGACGCGAGCTCCGCCATGGCCTGCCCCTCGGCCACGGTGCCGTAGACGTTCAGGAACGCGAACTCGCCGACCTGCTCCCTGAAGCTCGAGCCCGAGCCGCAGCTGTTGATGATCGGCACCTGATCGCGCTGGGCGATCTGCGCCGCGGGCAGCGAGGCATCGACGTCGCAGGGTGAGATCAGCACCTGGGCGCCCCCGTCGATCAGCTCCTGCGCGACAACGCCGCAGCGCTGCGGGTCGCTCGCGCAGTCGCGGACCTCCAGCTCGATCTGCGTCGAGCCGTCGATCCCGCCATCCGCGTTGATCGCGTCGATCTGCGCCTGGAGGCCCTCGAGCAACGGCTGCTCGAAGAGCGCCAGGCGTCCGGTCTGGCTGGCCGCGTAGCCGACCTGAAGGGTCTCGCCGCCGTCGCCACCGCCACCGCCACCGCCACCGTCGTCGTCATCGTCGCCGCCGCATCCGGCGCCGACGAGGGCGAGCGTGACGATCAGCGCCGGCAACATGGTCAGTCGCTTCGTCATGTGTCTCCTCCCCCATGGGGCTTGTTTGCCGGCCCGGCCACCGGCCGGGCGGTACTGCGCCTCCAGCGCCTGCCGCGAAGCCCGCGCAGCGTGCGCGCGGGCCACTCCTCGAGCTCCCACCGCCCGAGGAGGCCCTCGGGCCGCAGGATCATCGTGAGCAGCACGATCAGCCCGAGCACGATCGGCGTCAGGCCGAACACCTGATCCGCGTCGATCGGCCCGATGTGGATGCCCTGCGTCTCGGCGCGCCGGATCGCCTCGGTGAGCAGGGTCACGAGGCCCGCCCCGATCACGGCGCCCGACACGCTCGTGCCGCCGATGATGACCATCACGATGTAGACGAAGGTCAGGTCGAAGAAGAAGTCCTGCGGCGCGAGTGACAGGAAATACCCCGCCCACAGCACGCCGGCGGCGCCCGCGATCATCGCGCTCAGGACCCAGGCGCCGAACCGCGAGCGCGAGATGTCCACGCCGACCGCGCTGCTCGCGAGCTCGTCCGTCCGGGTGGCCCTGAGCCTCAGCCCGCCGCCCGACTCGCGGAACAGGCGGGCCACGAAGATCGCCGCCACCGCAACCCCGAGCGCGAGCCAGACCGTCGTGTAGCCGGGGATCCCCGACCACGTCTTGGGCCCGCGCGTGAGCTGCTCCCAGTTGCCGAGGACCGTCCGGACGATGATCAGCAGCGCCAGCGTGGCGATCGCGGCCGAGCCGCCGCGCAGGCGCACGATCGCGCTGCCCGACAAGGCGGCGATCAGCGCCACGACCGCAAGTGCGATCACGAGCGCCGGCCCGAAGCCCACCTCCGTGTTGAGGATGAATCCGGGCGCGTCGGGGATCAGCGTCTCGGACGACTTGCGGTCGGTCGGCGTGGTGACAAGGGCGGCGGTGTAGGCGCCGATCGCGACGAAGGCGACGTGCCCGAACGTCGGGACGCCCGAGTTCGACATGAAGACCTGGAAGCCGATGACCGCGACGAGGTTGATCAGGAAGGTCAGCGCGACCCGCTGGTCGGTGCGCGTCCCGTACGTCTCGAACCAGACGATCACGAGCGCGAGGATCAGCGACAGGAGCGCCGCGCCCAGGAGGGCGCGCAGGTACCAGCGGTCCTGCGTGTAGCTCCAGATGCCGCGCACACCTCCGGCCATCGCCGACATCACGCGCGCTCCACGAGGGCGGCCCGCTCGGCGCGGAGGCCGTGGGGGCGAACGAACAGGACCAAGATGACGATGCCGAACGTGAACGCGTCGATGAACGGCGCGGTCCCGTCCGGCAGCGTCGCCTGGAAGAGCGTCTCGAGACCGGCCAGGAAGAAGCCGCCCGCCACGGCGCCCGAGAGGCTGCCGAGACCGCCGATCACGGCCGCTATGAACCCCTTCAGGAGCGGGATGAAGCCGGTCCCCGGGGCGACGAGCGAGGCCGTCGCGAGGAAGAAGAACCCGGCCACGCCGGCGAGGAGGCCCGACAGCGCGAAGGCGCCGGGGATTAGAGCGTTCGCCCGGATGCCCATCAGGCGCGTCACCGCGAAGTTCTCGGACGCCGCACGCAGCGCGATCCCGCGCACCGAGCGGCGAAGGAACATCAGGAGCAGGGCGAGCAGCAGCGCGGTGGTGGCGAAGGTCAGGACGTCGAGCGTTCGGATGACCACGCCGCCCACCTCGAAGGTGTCCTGCGTCCACGTCGGGAACGGGATCGACTCCGGCCGTGCGCCCACGAACATGAGGAACGCGCTCTGGATCACGATGCTGAGCGCGAGCGAGCCGAGCAGCGTCGTGGATACCGGCGCACCGCGGAGCGGCCTGTAGGCCACGCGCTCCATCAGCACCGCCGCGATCATCGAGGCGACCACGGAGAGCGGGATGATCAGCGCCCAGGGCACGCCCCAGATGGCGAAGGCGACCATCGAGTAGCCCGACACCGTGACGAGCTCGCCGTGGGCGAAGTTGATCAGGCCGAGCACGCTGAAGACGACGGCGATGCCGAGCGCGAGCAGCGCGTAGATGCTCCCCAGGGCGAGCCAGTTGACTATGTGCTGGGCGACCTCGGTCACGCCGAGTCGCGCACCCCGAGGCCGAGGTAGGCCTCCTCCACGCCCGCGTGCTCGCGCAACTCGTCGGCGGGTCCTTCGAGCTCGACGCGGCCGGTGCTGAAGACGTACGCGCGGTCCGCCACCTGGAGCGCCTTCTCGACGTTCTGCTCCGCGAGCATCAGCGTCGTCCCGCGGCTTCGCAGCTCCTCGATCAGCTCGAAGACCCGCTCGACGATGATCGGCGCGAGGCCGAGCGACGGCTCGTCGAGCAGCAGGAGCGTCGGGTCGCTCATCAGGGCGCGCGCGATCGCGAGCTGCTGCTGCTCGCCGCCGGACAGGAGGCCGGCGAATACGTCGAGCTTCGTGGACAGCACCGGGAACAGCTCGAGCATCTGGGCCCGGCGGTCGAGAAAGGTGGCCGTCGGCGCCATCCCAGCGCCCATGCGCAGGTTCTCCTCCACCGTCAGGCCGCCGAAGACCTGGCGCCCCTCGGGCACGAGCGTCACGCCGCGCCGCACGATCCGTTCCGGCGGGAGCTTGGTGATGTCCTTGCCGTTGAAGACGATGCGGCCGTCGCTGGCCCGGAGGAGCCCGACGATCGTCTTCAGCGTCGTGCTCTTGCCGGCGCCGTTCGCGCCCAGGATCGCCACCACCTCGCCGGCGTCCACCCGCAGGGTCACGTCCCGGACCGCGATCGTCGAGCCGTACCGGGCGGTCACTCCGTCGACGAGCAGGAGGGACCCGTTCTGCGTCACGCGGCGATCGTAGGTTCGGCGCTTCGTGCCGCTCTATGGCGAGTCTGGCGCAGGCGGATCCGGGCCTTTGCGCCACTGTGGAGCCTGATCGGCCCACGCGCCTGGAATAGCTTGCCCGCATGGCCGACGAGGTCACGCTGCGGACGTTCATGTCGCAGGAAGACGTGCACTACGCGGGGGGCCTCGTCGCCGGTGCGCGCATCCTCGGGCTCTTCGGCGACGCCGGCACGGCGCTGCTCCTCGAGCGCGACGGAGTGGAGGGACTCCTCGCCTGCTACACCGACGTCCAGTTCGTGCGGCCGGTCTTCGCCGGCGACCTCGTGGACGTGCGGGCCGTGCTCGAGGGCTCCGGGCGCACGTCGCGGCGGCTGCGGTTCGAGGCCAGCGTGCGCGGCGACCCGGTCTGCACGGCGAGCGCGGTGGCGGTGGCGAAGCCGCTCGACGGGGGGCGCTAGCGATGCCCCGCTACGACCTCGACGGCCGCGTGGCGATCGTCACCGGCGCGTCCGCGGGGCTCGGCGAGCAGTTCTGCCACGGGTTCGCGAGCTCGGGCGCCCACGTGGTCCTTGCCGCGCGGCGCGAGGAGCTCCTGGAGCGCGTGGCCCAGGCGCTGCGCGACGAGTACCGAGTGAAGGCGCTCGTGGTGCGGACGGACGTCTCGCGCGAGGACGACGTGATCCGGCTCGTGAAGAGCGCGGCCGCGGAGCTCGGCCGCGTCGACGTCCTCGTGAACAACGCCGGCAACCTGATCGCGAAGCCCCTCCTGGACCAGACGCTCGACGACTGGAGGTCCGTGATCGACACGAATCTCACCGCCACGTTCCTCGCGAGCCGCGAGGCCGCCAAGGTGATGGTGCCGCAGGGGTCGGGCTCGATCATCAACATCAGCTCGATCTTCGCCTTCGGCGCCGCCGCGCAGTTCCAGGAGGTCGGCTACTACGCGGCCAAGGGCGGGATCGTGTCGCTCACGAAAGCGCTCGCCGTCGAGCTCGGCAAGGCTGGCATCCGCGTGAACGCGATCGCACCCGGCTTCTTCCCCACCCCGATCGCGACCGGGGTCACCGACGAAGTGCGTGAGCACCTCATCTGGCCGCGGACCGCGCTCGCGTACACGGCCGAGAACGGGATGATCCGGGGCGCGGCCTGCTTCCTGGCCTCCGACGACGCGCGGTTCGTGACCGGCGAGACGCTCGTAGTGGACGGCGGGCACCTCGCCCACTGAGCTGATCGGGATGCGCGCCGGCGTCCGACCCGCTCCGTGGCTCGTGCCGGCGCTCGGCTACGTCGTGGCCGTGGGCGCGCTCGGCGTGACCACGAAGCTCGCGCTCGAGGACATGACCTGGCCGGAAGTCGTGCTCTGGACCGCGGTCGCCTACGTCGCGATCGCGGCGCTGCTGGTCGTCGGGGGCGGGCAGCGACTGCGGCTCGGCCGCGGCGCCGGCTACGGGGCGCTCTCGGGCGCCCTGGCCGCCGGGGCCCTCATCGCGCTCTTCCTCGCCCTCGACGCCGGCGACGTGAGCCGCGTGGTCCCGATCACGTCCGCCTATCCGGTCGTGACCGTGCTGCTCGCGGCCGCGCTCCTGTCGGAGCGCGTCACCACGGGACGGGTCGGTGCGACGCTTCTCGTGGTCGCGGGCGTGGTCCTCCTCTCGATCTGATGCTCGAGTGGCTGGCTCCCGCGCTTGGGTTCGTGCTCCTCGAGGGGGCGCTCGGGATCACGACCAAGCTCGCGTTCCGCGGGATCGACTGGCGCCAGCTGCTGCTCTGGGTCACGGTCGCCTACGTGCTCCTGGCCGCGGGGTTCGTGGCGATCGGCGGCGAGTCGCTTCCGCTGGGAGCGGGCGCCGGGTGGGCGGCGCTGTCGGGACTGTTCGCCGCCGGCGGGCTGTGGGTCTTCTTCGTCGCGCTCGGGCGCGGCGAGGCGAGCCGTGTGGTGCCTGTGACCGCCGCCTATCCCGTCGTGACCGTTGTCCTCGCCGCCATCTTCCTCTCGGAGGAGATCAACGCCCCGACGGTGGCCGGGACCGTGCTGGTGGTCGCGGGGGTGGCGATCCTCAGCCGCGACTAGCGCTCGATCCCGGCGCCCATCCGGGGGATGATCTCGCGGCCGTAGGTCTCGAGCGTCTCCTCCTGGCCCTCCGTCATGAGGTAGATGTTGAACTGGTCCACGCCGATCGACTCGAGCTCCTTCAGCTTCTCGACGGCCTGGTCGGGCGTGCCGAGCACGCAGAAGCGGTCGCAGATCTCGTCGCTGACGAACGCTCCGTGCTTCGCGCCGACGCGCGAGTGCTCGTCGTAGTCGTAGCC
>Ga0190265_10000649_pt1 | contig 23905 bp, 22 predicted proteins | sample Popmic124T_FD_133135 | JGI IMG/M metagenome (GOLD analysis project Ga0190265, IMG submission 133135) | Populus adjacent soil microbial communities from riparian zone of Indian Creek, Utah, USA - 124 T | ecosystem: Environmental > Terrestrial > Soil > Riparian zone | place: USA: Utah | collected...
CGCCTCGATCGCCGCCCGGTCGAGCGCCGCCAGCGCCTCGGCCAGCAAGGCATGCTCGGCCGCGATCCGGTCGAGCCGCCGCGCCGCCTGGCGAAGCTGGGAAAGGCCGCCGTCCGAGCCCTGAAGCAAGGCCGCGATCGTCGCGAGATCGTCGCCGAGCCGCGCGCCTGCCTGCATTCCGGCGCGGAGCGAGGCGAGGCTCTCCTCCTCGCCCGCTTCGGGCGCCAGCCGGTCGAGCTCGTCGGCCGCGTGGGCCAGCCACTCGCGGTCGCGCTCGGCCTCATCGTGCGCGGCGCGGGCGGCGGCGAGCCGCGCCTCGATATCCTGGACTCGCGACCAGCAGGCTGCGGCCGGCGCGGCGTCGATTCGGCCGAAGCCGTCGAGCAAGGCGCGGTGGCCGCGCGGATTCAGGAGACCGCGATCGTCGTGCTGGCCGTGGATCTCGACGAGGAGGGCGCCGAGCTCGCGCAGCAGCCCGGCCGAGACCGCCTGGTCGTCGACAAAGGCGCGGCTGCCGCCGTCGGCCTTGACGATTCGGCGGATGACGAGCGGCTCGCCGGCCTCGCGGGCGAGGCCGTTCTCGTCGATCAGCGCAAGCGCCGGATGGCCGCCCGGCAGCTCGAAGGCGACGCTGACCGAGGCCTGCGCCTGCCCGACCCTGACCAGCCCGCTGTCGGCGCGCACCCCGAGCGCGAGGCCGAGCGCGTCGAGCAGGATCGATTTCCCCGCCCCGGTCTCGCCCGTGAGCACGCCGAGCCCGGCCCCGAATTCGAGGTCGAGCGTGTCGATCAGAACGACGTCGCGGATCGAAAGGCGGGTCAGCATGGGGAAAGAGAAGAGCGCATCCAGCCCCTTCTACGTCATTCCAGCGAAAGCTGGAATCTCACTTCTCTGAAGGCAAAGAGATTCCAGCTTTCCCTGGAATCACGAGGGGCAGCTAGCGCGTTCCGCTCGCCGGCGCCGCCGCGGCCGTCTGGGGCGCGTGGCGATTGACCAGATTGTAGGCGCGCTCATACCATTGGGTCCGCGGGTAATTGGCGCCGAGCACCGCGGCCGAGCGCCGCGCTTCCTCCGGAATGCCCAAAGCAAGGTAGGATTCGGTGAGGCGCATCAAGGCTTCGGGCGTGTGGCTGGTGGTCTGATACTGGTCGATGACGGTGCGGAAGCGGACCACTGCGGCGAGCCATAGCCGGCGCCTCTGGTAGAAGCGGCCGATCTCCATTTCCTTGCCGGCGAGGTGGTCGCGCACCAAATCGAGCTTCAGCCGCGCATCGTCGGCATAGGCGCTGTCGGGATAGCGGCGGACGATCTCGCCCAGCGAATCCAGCGCCTGGCGAGTCGTCGCCTGGTCGCGGGTCACGTCCTTGATCTGCTCGTAATAATTGAGCGCCACCAGATAGAGCGCATAAGGCGCGTCGCGGTTGCCCGGATGGATCGACAGGAAGCGGCGCGCCGATTCGATCGATTTGGTGTGATCGCGCGCGGCATAATAGTTGAAGGCGCTCATCAGCTGGGCCCGGCGCGCCCAGACAGAATATGGATGCTGGCGCTCGACCTCGTCGAAGATGAGCGCGGCCTGGGCATAATTGCCCCGCCGCATCCGGTCCCAGCCGGCATTGTAGAGCGTGTTGACGTCGCGCGCGACATAGCGGGTGTCGGCCTTGCTCTGGGTACCACCCAGAAGGGAGGCGCAGGCGGAGAGCGGGACGATCCCGGCGGCAAGCGCGAGGAGGACGAACGGGCGGGAAAGCGTGTGCATGGCGGGCTTCTTAGCTGAGCGTTCGGCGAAGGCCAAGCGGCGTTCGGCAGGAAAGCCGCAAGGGGCATGAACCGCGCTTTAATGGCCCATGGACCTCTTTCTGCTATTGAGCCGCGCATGCTTCGCGTCCTCACCCTCGCTACCCTGTTTCCCACCGGCCTCAGGCCGACGCTCGGCATCTTCGTCGAGCGGCAGACCCGCGCGCTCGCCGCCCGGGACGAGGTCGAGGTCGAGGTGGTCGCGCCGGTCGGACTGCCGGCCTGGCCGCTGTCGCTCCATCCCCATTATGCGCCGCTGCGCACCCTGCCTTTGACCGAGACCCGCAACGGACTCGTCGTCCACCGCCCGCGCTACCGGGTCTGGCCCGTCATCGGCCGGGCGGCGGCCGCGCGCGACATGGCCGGCGCGCTGCTGCCCTTGCTCCGGGAAATTCGAGCCCGCTTCCCGTTCGACGTGATCGACGCCGAATTTTTCTGGCCCGACGGCCCGGCCGCGATGCATCTCGCCGCCGCGCTCGGCCTGCCCTTCTCGGTCAAGGCGCGCGGCAGCGACGTGCATCTGTGGGGCGCGCGGCCCGGCATTGGCGGGCAGATCCTCGAAGCGGGCCGCGTCGCGACGGGGATGCTGGCCGTGAGCGACGCCCTGAAGCGCGACATGGCCGCGCTTGGCCTCCCCGCAGACAGGATTCGAGTCCACCGCACGGGCATCGACCTCGATCTTTTCCGCCCCGTCGACCGGGCGGCGGCCAAGGCGGCGCTCGGCATCGCCGGCCCGCTGCTGGTGACGGCGGGGGCGCTGATGCGGCGCAAGGGTCAGGATCTGGCGATCGAGGCGCTTAAGGCGCTGCCGGGCGCGACCCTGATCCTGGCCGGCGGCGGCCCGGATCGGGCGCGGCTGGAGGCGCTGGCACGGTCCCGCGGCGTGGACGAGCGAGTCCGCTTCCTCGGCAATTGCCCGCACGGCGACCTCCCCGGCCTGCTCGCCGCCGCCGACGTCATGGTGCTGCCGACCGCGTCCGAAGGCCTCGCCAACGTCTGGGTCGAAGCGCTCGCCTGCGGCACCCCGGTCGTGACCAGCGACATCGGCGGCGCCCGCGAGGCGATCGACCGGCACGAAGCCGGGCGCCTGGTTCCGCGCGATCCCGGTGCGATTGCCGGCGCCATTCGCGACCTGCTGGCCAACCCGCCGGCCCAAGCTGAGGTTCGCAAGTCGGCGCAGCGGTTCAGCTGGGAGAAGAACGGCGCCGAGCTCGCCGATCATTTGGCCGGGCTGGTCCGCTAGAGCGGCATCAACGCCGCGGCGATCCAGCGGCCCTCGGCGCGCAACAGGCCCCAAATTCGGGCGGCGGCGCGGCTGTCCATCGCCTCGACGCCGATCCCGCGCGCCTCCAAAGCGGCGGTGAAGGCGAGCGGCGGGAAGGCCATGGCCGGCCCGGTGCCGAGGATCAGGAATTCGGGCGCCGGATCGAGCGCCAGCGCCAAATCGACATGAGCGGGCTCGAGCGCGGTCAAAGCGGGCGCCTCCCAGGCCGCGGCGCGCTCCGGCGTCAGCAGCAGTCCTTGATAGATCCGGCCGTCGACCGAAAAGCCGCGCCCGGCAAAGCCCTGGACGAGCGGCCCCGGGGCGGGCGCCGCACGGTCAAACCTGGGCGCCGTCACGGCTTTCGTTGCGCGGGCCGCCCCGCTCGTTGCGGCTGACCGGGTCCTTGGGCATGAAGCTGTCGGTGGTCACCTTGAGCCAGACCAGGATCGGCGAAGAGATGTAGATCGACGAATAGGTGCCGACGAAGATGCCGACGAAGATCGCGATGGTGAGCCCGAAGATGACGTCCGGCCCGACCAGCAGCAGAGCGCCGAGCGCGAGCAGGATCGAGATCGAGGTCACCATGGTTCGCGACAGAGTCTCGTTGAGCGAGAGATTGAGCAGGGGCACGATCTCCATCTTGCGGTATTTTCGCAGATTCTCGCGGATTCGGTCGTAGATGACGACGGTGTCGTTCAGCGAATAGCCGACGATGGTGAGGATCGCGGCGATGACGTTGAGGTTGAACTCGACCTGGGTCAGCGAGAAGAAGCCGAGCGTCATCCAAACGTCGTGGAAGAGCGTCACCAGCGCGCCGACCCCGAATTGCCATTCGAAGCGGATCCAGATGTAGGCGGCGATGCCGAGCATGGCGAACAGGACGGCGAGCGAGCCGGAGCGGAACAACTCCTCCGAGACCTTGCCCGACACCGTCTCGACCGCGTCGAAGCGGGCGTCGGGATAGCGCGCGTTGATCACCGCGCGGACCTGGCTGGCGGCGCGGCTGGCGGCCGCCTCGCCGCCGCCCGGCAGCGGCATCCGGATCGCGATGACGTTGGGCGAGCCGAATTCCTGCAGATTGGCCTCGCCATTGCCGATCCCGTTCACCCTCTCGCGCAAATCGTCGAGACTGGGCGCCTGGACGAAGGTGACCCGCACGCTCTGCCCGCCGACGAAATCGACGCCCAAATTGAGGCCGCGGGTGAAGACGAGCGCGATCGCGGCGGCGGTGACGAGGATCGACAGCACCAGCGCGATGTTGCGCCAGCGCATGAAATCGATGTTCGTATTGTCCGGGACGAGCTTCAACAGGCGCATGTAGAATCTCCACAAGCCCGAACCTTCAGCCTTTGGCTGAAGTTTATCCTGAGCGCCTGCCTTGCAGGCAGTCGAAGGGCTGGCATCACGAAATTGGGGCTCATATGTGCAGTTCCTTGGGCCGAGCGCGGCGGACCCAGAGGGCGACGAACATGCGCGTGACGTTGACCGCGGTGAACACCGAGGTGACGATTCCGATCATCAGCACCAGCGCGAAGCCCCGGATCGGGCCCGAACCGAAATAATACATCAGGACGGCGGCGATGACGTTGGTGACGTTGGCGTCGAAGATCGCGGTCGAGGCCTCGCGATAGCCCGCTTCGAGCGCGTCGTGGAGCCTGCGCCCGCGCCTCTGCTCCTCGCGGATCCGCTCGTTGATCAGGACGTTGGCGTCGACCGCGGCGCCGATGGTGAGCACGAAGCCGGCAATGCCCGGCAGAGTCAGCGTCGTGTTGAAGAAGGACATGACGCCAAGGATCATCAGCGCGTTCAGGACGAGGCCGATCGTCGTATAGACTCCGAACCGCCCGTAGGTGATCAGCATGAAGCCGATCACGACCAGGGTGGCGACGATGCTGGCGATGACGCCGCTTTGGATCGATTCGCGGCCGAGCTCGGGGCCGACGGTCCGCTCCTCGATGACGTGCAGCTCGACCGGCAGCCGGCCCGAGCGAAGCGAGATGGCGAGCTGGTTCGCGCTTTCGACCGTGAAGCTGCCCGAGATCGAGGCGGAGCCGCCCAGGATCGGCTCGTTGATGTTGGGCGCGGAGATGACGACGTTGTCGAGGATGATCGCGAACGGCTTGTTGACGTTCTCCTGAGTCACCCGCGCGAAGCGGCGGCTGCCGGCGCTGTCGAAGCTGACCGTGACCGAAGGCTGGCCCTGCTCGTTGAAATCCTGGCGCGCGTCGGCGATCTGGTCGCCGGTGATCATCGCCCGGCGCTGGACGGCGATGCGCGCCGCTGCGCCGCCTTCGGCATAAGCGAGAATCTGGCTTCCGGCCGGCGCCCGGCCGGATGCAAGCTGCTCGGGCGTCACCGACTCGTTGACCAGCTTGAACTCGAGCCGCGCGGTTCGGCCGATCAGCCGCTTCAGCGCTTCGGGATCCTGCATGCCGGGGACCTGGACCATGATCCGGCTGGTGCCTTGGCGGATGATGGTCGGCTCCAGCGTTCCGAGCGCGTTGATCCGCCGGTCGATCACTTCGCGGGCGACCGCCATGGCCTGATCGATCGCATTGTCAATGCCGGCCTGGGTCTGGCGCATCGCGATCCGGTTGCCGGTCCGGCTCACATCCCATTCGGGCCGGCCGGTGAAGCCGATCGTCTGGACCTGCGCCCGCGCGGTCTGCTCGGCCTCGGCGGCCTGGCCCGGCTCGCGAACGAGGAAGCGAAGCTCGCCGCCGCTGGTCGAGACCTCGGCGATGCCGATCCCGCTCCTGCGCATCTCGCGGCGCAGGCCCTCTTCCATCGCCTCCAGCCGCTGGCGGGCGACGTCGCCCGTCTCGGCCTCGAGCAGCAAATGGCTGCCGCCGGCGAGATCGAGGCCGAGATTGATCCGCACCGCCTGGGCCCAGCCCGGCAGCTGCGAATAAGCGGCGGCCGGAAGCATGCTCGGCACCGCCATCAGCACGCCGATCGCGCACAGGAGGCTGATGCCCCAGACCTTCCAGCGGGGGAAGCTCAGCATTTGGGTCCGCCCATCAATCGTTCGCTGCTTTGGCGCCGTGCGCTCGGACGTCGCTCAGCATCCCCTTCATCACGCGGACCCGGACGCCCTGCGCGATTTCGAGCTCGACCTCATGCTCGTCGACCTTGGTGACCTTGCCGATCAGGCCGCCATTGGTGACCGCGATGTCGCGCGGCTTGACCGCGCCGATCAGCGCCTGATGCTGCTTGACCCGCTTCTGCTGCGGCCGGATCAGGAGGAAATAGAAGATGACGAAGATGAGGACGAGCGGGAAGATCATGTTGAAGAAGCCCGCGGCTCCTCCACCTGCGGCTCCGGTCGCGGCATGGGCTGGGGATTCGAACATCTTGATCCTACCTGGGAATGGCGCGCGCAGCTGCGCGCTCGCCTGAAAAGCGGGGTGCGCCTATCATGGGGACGGCGCCTTGCCAAGGCAAGGCGGACCGGTGCGATTCGGCCAGGGGAAGTTTGCCGGCGGGAATGGACGCGCCGGTCAGGCGCGCCTTGCCTTCACGCGGGGGCCCGCCTAAACGCGCCATCGGTCGGGGCGTAGCGCAGCCTGGTAGCGCATCACACTGGGGGTGTGGGGGTCGCTGGTTCGAATCCAGTCGCCCCGACCATCGACGCCCGAACAAAAGCGGGCTGCTAGCGTATCCGCCGGGCGCGCAGCGCCAAGCGCCGGTTCACCGAGATCCAGTAGAAGCCGAGCGCGCTGCGTTCGATTTTGACCGGCGCGCCGGGCCTGGGCAAATCCTGCCGCGACGAATTCTCGATCGTCTGCCAGGTGCCGCCCTCCTGAAGCGTGAGCAGCCACATATTGTAGCCGGTATGGCTCGCCGATTGGACGGTGGTCTGCAACTCGCGCGGGGCATCCGCCTCATTCTCTTCGTCGGCGCCGCGCAGGAAGCGGGGAATGGAAAGGCCGAAGAAGCTGCGGCGAACTTCGCGGCGCTCAACCATCAGCACCCTGCGCTCGGTTATGCCCTGCTGGATCGGCGTGATCGCCGCGTCGAAGCAGCGCAGGCGCGCCTGATCGTCGGCGATTGACCGGCACCGCAAGGCGGCATCGAGCAGCGGATGGGGCGGATCCTGCGCCCAAGCGGGCATTGCGGTCGTCGCCAGGAAAGCGAGCATGCCGACCTTGAGACCCTTCATCCTGTCCTCCTGTTTCCGGATAAGCCATCCTGCCCCAGTCGGCGCTCCGACAACAAGCGGCAAATTGCGCCTTTCATTCCGCGCCGCGCTCCGCCCGCAAGACCGGCCCGTAGAGCCGGCCGATGCCGATCAGCGCGATGCCGAGCCCGAGGAAGGAGAGGATTCGAAGCAGGCCCTCGAGCTCGGAGGCGTCGATCAGGAAGACCTTGACGATGGTCGCGGTGAGGAGAAGCAGGCCGGCGAGCCTCAGCGCCTTGTCGGGCAGCCGGACTCCGGCGACGATCAGGCCGATGGCGACGGCGAGCCCAGCGAGCGAATAACCGTAAAATTCGGCGATCGGCATGTCCGCGCTGGTCAGAATCGGACCCTGGAAGGCCTGGCGCACCATCAAGGCGGTTCCGGCGATCAAGGCGGCGAGGAAGGCGGCGAGCCAGAAGCCCGAGCGGGTCGCCGCCTCCGCCCGCCGCCGCGCCGCATAGAGCCAGAAGGCGCTCAGCAGATAAGCGGGCAGGATCAGGTTGAGGACCGGGACCGTGCCCACCCACTGAGCGACCAGGGCCGGGTTGAAGAGCAGAATATCGAACCAGATCAGCCGCGCCGCCGCGATCGCGGTGAGGATGGTGCCGGCGAGCCGGACGGCGTCCTGCGCGACCCGCGGCGGGCGGACGATGGCGGCGCCGAGCAGCCAGCCGGAGAGGAACAGGGCCTGGGTGACGATCGTCCTCTCGAGGAGGCCGCGGGCGACGAAGTCGTCGCCTTGCGCGAGCCCGAACGCCTGCTTGAACCAGACATAGGCCGCGGCGGCCGCGAACAGCCCGACGAGCGCGGGAAGCGCCCAGCGCGCCCGCTCCGGCAGCGGCGGCAACGCGACGTACAGCGCACCGAGCAGCAAGGCGGGGAGCGCGAGCGCATAGAGGCACGCCATGGCATCGGGCAGGCCGGCGGCGGTGACCGGAACGCCGAACGGAGCGCCCGCCAAAGTGCTCCACAAGTCCGGCACCATGGCCAGCGCGCGGATGATTGCGGCGGCCGCGGCGGCCAGCGCGACGATGTCGGGCGCGAGGTCGTCGATCCGCCGCGCGACCAGCGCAAGCGCAAGCGCGACGGCCAGCCAGCCGGCGGCAATGAGATCGGCCGAGGCAAGATCCCAGACCGCCGCCCCAGCGAGCAGGGCCGCGGACGCGCTCGCGATCAGCAGAGAGGGGTCCGGCATCGGCCCGGCCGCGGGCCCCTTGCGATTTGCCCAGACCAGCACCGCCGGGCCGATGGCGAGGGCCGCCATCAGCGCGCCCCAGGCGGTGAATTCAAGCAGCTCCGGCCGCGCGCCGCGCAGGATCAGAAGCGGCCCAGCAAGGCCCGCGCAGGCGATTGCGGTCCAGAGCAGCCGCGGCTTCCACAAGGCCAGAGCGAGGCCGGCGCCGCCGAACAGCAAGGCGATCCCCGCCGCCGCGGCCGGCACCAGCGGGTCCTGCCCGGTCGTCGCCTTGGCGGCGAGCAGAAGCAAAGCGAGGCCGAGCGCCAGCGGCGGCGCGAACCGGTAAGCGGGGCGAAGCAGCGCAAGCGCCATGCTCGCCGCGGCCAGCGCTCCGAACTGGACCCAGGCGAGTACGCCCAGATCGGTCCGCGCGACCAGCACCGAAAGCTGGACGATGCCGATCGCCAGCGGCTGGATCAGGCTCAATTGCCTGCCCTCCCCCGGCCGGATCAGCGAGGCGGCGAGCGAGAGCAGGATCACGAACGCGCCGGCCGCAAGCGCGTCCTCCGGCGGGCGGCTCAGCAAATAGCCGGTCCACACGAAGCTCAGGCCGACCGCGGCGGCGGCCAGCCAGGTCCAGCCGCGCCGCCAGGCGATCACGAACAGGGCCATGTCGAGCAAGGCGAGATAAGCGAGCAGAGGCACCGCCCCGGCATTGGCATTGCCGACCAGCACCGGGGTCAGGAAGCCGCCGACCAGCCCCATCACCGCGGTCGGCGCGCCGTGGCGGAGCGACAGGAGCAGAGCCGCAGCGGTGACCGCGAGCATCGCCGCCGAGGCCATGCCGGTGTCGAGCAGCTGGTAGAGGATGTGGCTGCCATAGGCGGTGGCATAAAGGACGGCGATGCCGGCGCCGGCCAGCGCCTGCGCGATTCGCGGCTCGTCGGCGAGCCGCCCGGCGCGGGCATATTCGCCGGCGCCGAGCAGGGCGAAGCCGAAGACGGCCGCCGCGATCATCCGCGCCGCCGGAGTCACCAGGCCGATCTCGATCGAGTAGCGGATCAGGAACACCGCCGCGAGCACCAGGGCGATGCCGCCAAGCCAGATCAGCAGCTTTCCCGCCACCAGCCGCTCGAACAGGCCGCCCAGCGTTTCCGAGCGCGCCGCTTCCTCCTCGAGGATGCCGTCGGGCTTCCATTCGAAGGTGACGACGCGCTCGGCGGCGGGTTCGGGCGGAACGAGCGGCGCGGCGGCCGCGGCCGCCTCCACGTCCGCCGGCGGCCACGGCTCCGCCACCGGCGCGCCGCTTTGCAGGTCGTCGAGCCGCCGTTCGAGCCGGACGATTCGCGTCTTGAGGCCGCTGTTCGAAACGAACAGGGCCAGCAGGCCGAGCAGCACGAGGAGAAGCAGGACCTCCATCGGCCTATCGCTATCCGAGCCGGTCGGCGCTGTCCCTCATTAATTAGATGCGCGACAGCGGCACGTCGGCGAGGTCGCCCGCCCAGATCGCCCGCGCCCGGGCGAGGTTGCGCTCGGCCGAAGCGGAGTCGCCGAGCGCCCGATCGGCCTGCGCCAGCGCGTAGAGCGCGAGCGGGTCGTTCGGCCAGCGGCGAAGCGAGGCGTAGAGCTGCGCCCGCGCCCGCTCATGCTCGCCGCCCGCGATCATCGCGGCGGCGAGGCTTCGCCGCGCCGAATACCAGAAGAGCGGCGGATCCATTCCGAAATCGGCGCGCGCCTGCGCCTCCATGGCTTTGCGATAGGCGCGCTCGGCCGCCTCATGATCGCCCGCCAGCATCGCGCCGCGCCCCTCCAGCACCCGCTGGAAAATCTCGGCGAGCGCGCTTCCGCCCCGGCCCAGGCCGGGAGCGTCTTGGCCGTCGCGCAGCCGGGCGATCGCCGCCGCCTCGGCCCGAACCGCGGCCGAATCGCCACGCCGCGCCAGCGCCTCCCCGCGCGCATAATGACGCATCGCCTTTTCGAGCGCCCGGTCGGGCTCCGCCATGGCGAGCACCGAGTCGATCTCGCCGTGTAGCCCTTGCGCATAATAAGTCGCCGAGCCGAGCAGCCGCGACGGCGGGTTCGCCTCGGCCCCCAAATATTCGCCGCGATACTGGCGCGACACCTCGAGCGCGGTCCCGCCGTCGCCCCGCGCGAGCGCGCTTTCGATCGCGAAATGCATGTTGTGGCGGTTGAGATAGTAACGATAGTCGGACCGCGGCGGCCCAACCCTTTGCGCATAAGCGCGGTCGGCGGCGATCGCGGCGACATTGACCTCGGCCGCGTCGCGATAGCGGCCGACGCCGTAGAAGCTGTGCGAGGGCATGTGGACGAGATGGCTCGCCGCGGGCGCGATTCGGCCGAGCCGCTCGGCATAAGGGACGGCCAGATGCTGGCGGTCGATCCAGTCGGTCAGGTGGATGTAATAATGGATGGCGCCGCCATGATCCGGATTGCGCGCAAGCACCCGTTCGAGCAGGCGCTGGCTGAGCGAGCCCGGCCGCATGTCTTCCGAGGCGACCATTCGCGAATCGGCGGCCATGATCGAAAGCGTGTCGTCCTGCGACATGCGCAAAGCGGCCGATTCCATGAAGGTCGCATAAGCGCGATTGGCGAATTCGTCGCCGTCGCGGGTGCGGATCTCCATGCCGCGGATCAGCAAGCGGTCGCGCTCGCTTAGGCCCTGCGAAAGTGAAACCGCGCGCCGGGCGGCGGCGCGGGCGGCCGCGAGCTCCTCGTTGCGCGGCTGAAGGTTGATGGTCGGCCCGCGCGCCCAGGCCTCGCCGAAGAAGCACATCGCACAGGTCGGATCGAGCCGCTGCGCCTCCTGGAAGGCGCGGATCGCCTCGACCTCGTCGAACGCCCAGACCAGGCGGACGCCTTGCGCGAACCAGGCCCGCGCCTCCGCATTGCCGCTGTCGGGCTCGAGCCCGGCATAGCCGAGCCCCTCGACCAGCACCGGCGGCGCCTGGCGGGGAGTCGCCTCCGCCGCGCCTGGCTGGTAGATCAGGCAGGATTCGTCGGGCAGCGTCGCCACGTTAAGGGTCGCGTCGGCCGTCCCCTCCGCCGGCAGCGCCGCCGCCCCGAGCGCAGCCGCCGCCAGCGCCATCGTCCTTGCCGCGACTCTTCGCATTCCTGGGTCCCCTTTTTCGCCAGCTTAGCCAGCCTCGCCGCGGAAAAAAAGCGCGCGTCCATTCGCATCGGTTCAAGACAAAAGCGCGCCGGCCGGGCATGAAGAGCGCGACGAGGGGGCCTTTATGAAAAAGCTGTTGGGCGCGGCGCTGGCGCTGGCGCTGATGGGCCAGGCGCCGCCGCGGCAGCGCGTTACCGACCTGGCGTGGATGAGTGGCCGCTGGGTGGCCGAACGAGACGGGCGCTGGACCGAGGAGCATTGGTCGGCGCCGCGCGCCGGCACGATGATGGGCTATAGCTGGACCGGCGAGGGCAGCAACATCAGCGCCTATGAATATCTGCGCCTCCAGTCCGGCGAGGACGACGAGGTCGTCTATCTCGCTTTTCCCAATGGCGGGACGGGCGTCGGCTTCTACCTCTCGCAGATGGCGGGCACGAGCGCGACCTTCGAAAATCCCACCCATGATTTCCCCCAGCGTATCCGCTACGTGCGCAATGGCGACGTGATGGTCGCGACGATCTCGAAGATGGACGGATCGAACGCGATCAGTTGGACCTATCGGAGGCAGTGAGGGGCTTATGGCGGAAGTGAAAACGAAGCCGACGGCCGTTGCCGTCGACGACTTCATCGAAGCGGTGCCGAACCCGCAGCGGCGCGAGGATGCGAAGACGGTGCGCGCGATGATGGAGCGGCTGACGGGCGAGCCGGCCCGGATGTGGGGACCGAGCATCATCGGCTTCGGCAGCTATCATTACAAATATGACAGCGGCCATGAAGGCGATATGTGCCGGCTGGGCTTCTCGCCGCGCAAGGCCGAGCTGGTGCTCTACGTCCTGACCGAGGCCGGCTGGCCGCACGAGAAGGCGCTGCTCGCGCGGCTGGGCAAGCACAAGATCGGCAAATGCTGCCTCTACATCAAGAAGCTGAGCGACGTCGACGAAGCGGTGCTCGAGGAGCTGACCGCCGGGGCGCTCGCTTACATGGACGAGAAATTTCCGCGCTGACGGGCCCAGCCTTTTTCGGCGAAACGAAGGCGGGGTGCGACGAAACCACTTGCTTCCTGTTACGGATGTGGCATGCTACAGATGTAGCAGGCGAGGTGGCATGATCGATTCTCTTCCCAGGCGCGAACGCGAAATCTTCGAATTGCTGTGCAGCGCCGGCGAGGCGACCGCCGCCGAATTGCGCTCGGCGATGAAGGATCCGCCCTCTTATTCGGCGGTGCGGACCCTGCTCGCCCGGCTCGAGGCGCGGGGGGCGGTCAAGCACCGCGTCCAGGACCAGGCCTATGTCTACAAAAGCGTGAAGCAGCCCGCCAAGGTCCGCGAATCGGCGATGAACCTGATGGTGCGGACCTTCTTCGACGGATCGGCGGCAAGCGCCGCGACCGCTTTGCTTGGGCTCACCAGGAGCCTTTCCCGCGACGAGATCGACGCCCTTCAGCGGGCGATCGACGAAGCCAAGGAGCGTGAGTGATGGACGTCGCCTTCTTTGCCGAAATGGCCTGGAAATCCGCGCTGATCGCGGGCGCCGCTCTGATGCTGGCCTATGCCTTACGTTCGCGCGCCGCCGCCGATCGGGCGCTGGTGCTGAGGATCGGCGTGACCATGCTCCTTCTCCTGCCGCTGATCGCGGTGGCGCTGCCGGTCCTCCCGATCGAGGCCTGGGCCGCGCCCGCGGCTCAGGCGCCCGTATATTATCTTCCCGGCCCCGAGGTTCAGCTTGTGCAAGCCGCGGGCGGGGGGCTGCAGCCGGTGCAGCCGACCATCTGGGACGATCCCACGCCGCTCGTCCTCCTCGCCTATCTGGGCGGGCTGCTGATGGTCGGCGGCCGGCTGCTAGCGGGCCTTTGGGTGCTTCGCCGCTGGACTCGCGACGCAGGCGCGGTGACCTGCCCTGAATGGCTGGCCGCGTTTGAACGGGCCCGCCGGGATGCCGTCGACGGCGGCAGGCTTCGGCTGATGGTGTCCGATGCGGTGCCCTCGCCGCTCAGCTGGGGGCTCTTCCGCCCGGTCATCCTGATCGATCCCGATACGCTCGCCGAACCGGGCGAGGCCGACGCCATCCTCGCGCACGAAGTGGCGCACGTCGCCCGGCGCGACTGGCTGGCCCTGATGCTGACCCGGATCGCGGCCGCCTTGTTCTGGTTCAACCCCCTGGTCTGGCTGCTCGAGCGCGAGATCGTCCAGCAGGCCGAGGAAGCGGCCGATTGCGAAGCGGCCCGCTGCGTGGAGCCCGCCCGCTACGCGCAGACCCTGCTGAGCTGGGCGCAGGTCGCCGGCCGGGCCCTCCCCGCAAATTCGATCGCGCCCAAGGGCAGCGCTTTGGGCCGCCGGGTCAAAGCGATCCTCGACCGGCAGCTTCGCGAGCGGCCGACCGGCTCGGCGCTGACCCGGATCGCGGTGATGCTCTGCATCGTCATCGCCGCGCCCGTGGCCGCGATGAAGCTGGTCCAGGCCGCCGCTCCGCAAGCGCCCGAAGCCCCGCAAGCGCCGCCTGGCCCGCCTGCCCCGCCGGCGGCGGTCGCGCCCTCCGCGCCCGGCCATCCGGCGCCGCCCGCAGCCCCGGCGCCACCCGCGCCCGTCGCCGAGCTGGAGGACCTCGAAGACATCGGTTCGATCGCCAACGAGGCGCTCGCCGCGGTGATTCCGCAAATCCCCGAGATCGTCGCTTCGGCGATGAGCGCGGTCGGCGCGATCGAGGCGCGAGAGATCGAGCGCGAGGTCGAGCAGGCGCTGCGCGAGGCGCGGCCTCACCTCAACCGGGCGGAGCGCGAGCGGGTGAACCGCGAGGTCCGCCGCGCGGTGGCGCAGGCCCGGGCCCAGGCGACTCACGCCCGAAGCGAGAGCATGCGCGCCCGCGCCGAGGCGATGCGCGCGGTCGCCGCCGCCCGCCCGCAAATCGCGCTCGCGATGCGCGAGGCTCAGCGCGCCGCCCGGATCGCGCCGACCGTGCGCGCCTCGATGGCCCATGGCGCCGACGGCATGGCGCGCGGCGCGACCGGAATGGAGGCCGGCGCGCAGCGCATGGAAGAGGCCGCCCGGCGGCTGCGCAGCGATCCCGCCTATCGCGAGCAGCAGATCGCGCGGGCCCGCGCGCGCGGCGAGAGCGTGACCCACGAGCAATTGATCGAGGCCGCCGGCGAAATGCAGGAAGGCGCCCAGGGCATGCGCGAAGGCGCCCGCGAGATGCGCCAGGCGGCCGAGCGGATGCGCCGCGGCCATAGCGACTGATCGGTCCCCCGGGGGATCCGGGGCGTGACGGGCGGCGTGCAGGCCGCCCGTCATTTCTCGCGCGCGCCATGAAAAGGTTTGTCACTCCAGCGAAAGCTGGAGTCTCGCTTTTCTTTTTCCCCGCACTGTCCCAAGAACAGTGGGATTCCATTGCTGGAATGATGGGGAAACTTCATGCTGCTCCGTAACCTGACGCTCTTTCTGGCGCTGATCTGCGCCGCGACCCCCGCCGCCGCCCAGGACGCGCCGCACCAGCGCGAGGCGCGGGCGATCCTCGAACGGTTGATCTCCTTCCGAACCGCGCAGGGCCATGGCCAGGTGCCGGCCATGGCGAATTACATCGCCGAGACCTTGCGCGCGGGCGGGGTTCCGGCCGAGGATATCCTCATCATCCCGCACGAAGAGACGGTGGCGATGCTGGTCCGCGTGGCCGGCACCGACGCAAGCGCACGGCCGCTGCTTTTTTCCGGCCATATGGACGTCGTCGACGCCCGGCCCGAGGATTGGGAGCGGAGCCCGTTCACGCTCGTCGAGGAGAATGGCTATCTGTTCGGGCGCGGCGTTCACGACAACAAGACCGGCATCACCTCGATGGTCTCGACCATCCTCAGGATGCGCGCCGCCCGGGTCCGGCCGCGGCGGACCCTCGTCTTCGCCTTCATCGGCGACGAAGAGACCACCTTCGGCACCACCCGGCTGGTCGCCGCCCACGATTGGGCGCGCAATGCCGAATATGCGATCAACACCGATGCGGGCGGCGGCGGGCTCGCGCCCGACGGCCGGCCGCTCGTCTATCTCGTCCAGGGCGCCGAAAAGACCTTCGCGAGCTTCCGCCTCACCGCCACCAATCCGGGCGGCCATTCGAGCCGGCCGCGCGACGACAATGCGATCTACGATCTTTCGCGCGCCTTGCTTCGGGTCGAGCAACATCGCTTCCCAGTCACCGCCAACGCGCTCACCCGCGCCTATCTGGGAACGCTCGGCCGGATCGTGCCGGGGCCGGCCGGGCAGATGCTGGCCCGCTTCGCCGCCAACCCGGACGACGCCGAGGCCGCCGAGGCGCTGCGCCGCGCGCCCGAATATGTCGGCACGACGCGCACGACCTGCGTCGCCACCCAGCTCGACGCCGGCCACGCCCAAAACGCGCTTCCCCAGCGCGCGTCGGCGGTGGTCAATTGCCGAATCTTCCCCGGAATCCAGCCCGATGCGGTGCGCGCCGAGCTCGCCCGGGCGGTCGGCAACGAGGCTGTCCGGATCGAGACGATGGGCGAACCGCAGCTGAGCCCGGTCTCCGAGCCGCGCGCCGACGTGATGGAGGCGATCGCCCGCTCGGTCCACGCCCGCTATCCTGGCGTTCCGCTAACTCCCTATCTCGAATCGGGCGGCACCGACGGCCTCATTTACCGGAGCGCGGGCATCCCCACCTGGGCGAGCTCGGGCATCTTCATCAAGCCCGACGAGATGTTCGCTCACGGCCTCAACGAGCGAATCCCGACGGCGAGCTTCTACGCCGCGATCGAGCATATCCACGAGCTCGCCGTGGCGCTGAGCCGGACCCAATAGGTCGCTTATTGCCACGGACCCTAAAGAAGGCGTAGCCGTTGAAGCGACGGGGGCGCTTGACGAAAAGGAAGTCCTGTGGAGTCCAGGCGCGCGTACATCAACGCCCTCGCGGGCGTCGTCCCCGACCATGACGTGCACAGGCTCTTCGTCGGCTGGGCCGAAGGCCAGATCGAGGACCCGCGGCTTCGAAAATTGTTCATGCGCATGGCCGACCGCTCGGGCATCGAGCATCGCTGGTCGGTGCTCGCGCCTCCCGGCGGGCTGCCGCACGACCAGCCGGGCGGCTTCTATCACGGGCCGTCCCCGGGCACCGCGGCGCGAATGGCCTGCTATAGCGAAGAGGCGCCGAAGCTGGCGCTGGGCGCGATCGCGAAATTGCGCGAGGAGGTCGCGCTCGACGATATCACCCATCTCGTCGTGGCGAGCTGCACCGGCTTCGTCGCGCCGGGCATCGACCAGATCATCGCCCGCGAGCTCGGCATTCCGGCGGTCGAGCGGACCCTGGTCGGCTTCATGGGCTGCTACGCCGCGGTCTCGGCGCTGCGCACCGCTTACCATATCGTCCGCTCCGAGCCCGAAGCGCGCGTGCTCGCCGTGACCGTCGAGCTTTGCTCGCTCCACCTCCAGGAAACGCAGGCGCTCGAGCAATTGCTGGCCATGCTCCAGTTCAGCGACGGCGCGGCCGCGGCTTTGGTGACGTCGGAGCCCGGCGGGTTCGAGATGAGCCACCTCTTCTCCGCGCCGCTCGAGGATTCGGCCGAATTGATCCAGTGGAAGATCGGGGACACCGGCTTCGAGATGACTCTGTCGGGCCAGGTGCCCGGCCGGATCCAGCACGCGCTCGAGGACGAGGGGGTCCGCGCCACGCTCTACAATGGCTGGGGCGCCGACGAGATCGACACCTGGGCGGTCCACGCCGGCGGCCGCTCGATCCTCGACTCGGTCGAAAAGGGGCTGGAGCTGCCGCAGGGCGCGCTCTTCGCCTCGCGCGATATCCTCGCCCGCTACGGCAACATGTCTTCGGCGACCTTGATGTTCGTCCTTTCCGAGCTGATCGGGCGGCCCGACGTGGGCAAGGGCGTCGCCATCGCCTTCGGGCCCGGCCTCGCCGCCGAGGGCTTCCATTTCGAGCGCGTTGCGCGCGAGAAGCCTGCCCCGGCGACGGCCGGGGAGCGGGCTCCGTGAGCTCGCTCGCCGCGCGCAGCCGCCGCGACGAGCAGATGGACGATCCGGGCCTCGACCCGGAAACCTACGAAAAAGTGCTTCACGATCTGGCGCGGGTCAACGCCTGGACTCTGGGCGCCCGGCCGACGCTCCGCTTCCTCGCGGAGGCGGCCAGGGGCATGCCGGCCTTTCGACTGCTCGACGTCGGCTTCGGCCATGGCGACATGCTTCGCAAGATCGCGCGCTGGGCCAGGAAGCGCGACGTCGCGGTCGACCTGATCGGCATCGACCTCAACCCGAAGAGCGCCGCGGTGGCGCGGGCGGCGACGCCGCTCCACTGGCCGATCGAATTTCGCACCGGCGATTATGAGGAGGTGGCCGGGCCGATCGATTTCGTCATCTCGAGCGCCGTCACCCACCATATGAGCGACGCGCAGATCCACGCTTTCCTTCGCTTCATGGAAAAGCGTTCGGCGCGCGGCTGGATCGTCAGCGACATTCACCGCTCGCCCCTCGCTTATCACGGCTTTCCCTTGCTCTGCCGGGTGATGGGCTGGCACCGGATGGTCCGCGAGGACGGGCAGCTTTCGATCGCGCGCGGCTTCCGCGAGGCGGATTGGCGCGAACTGATCGACCAATCGGGGATCGACCCGGCGGCGCCCCGGATCGTCCGCCGCTTCCCGTTCCGGCTGTGCGTCGAACGGCTGCTTTGATCGTCGGCGGCGGGCCGGCCGGAGCGTCGGCGGCGATCGCGCTGGCGCGGGGCGGGGCGATGCCGGTGCTGATCGATCGCAATCCCGGCGAGCGCGACCTCGTCTGCGGCGGTTTCCTCGGCTGGGATGCGCTGGCGGCCCTGAAACGGCTCGGCCTCGATCCGGCCTCGCTCGGCGCTCGGCCGATCCACCGGCTGAGGCTCGTGGCGGGCGCGCGGGTCGTCGAAACCGCGCTTCCCCGCGCCGCCGCCGGTCTGTCGCGCCGGCGGCTCGATGCCACCTTGCTGCTGATGGCCGAAGAGGCTGGCGCCGTCGTTCTGCGCGGCCGAACGGCGCGGGCGATCGAGGAGGACTGCGTCAGGCTCGACGACGGCGAGGAGATGGCCGCCGACGCCCTCTTCCTCGCCACCGGCAAGCACGAATTGCGGGGCGCCGCGCGCGAGATCGGGGCTCGTCCCGTCTCGGTCGGCCTGCGCGCCGCTTTGCCGCCGACCCCGAAGCTCGAGCGGGCGCTGGCCGGGACGATCGAGCTTCACCTTTATAATGGCGGCTATGCCGGCCTGCTGCTCCAGGAGGACGGCGCCGCCAATCTCTGCCTGTCGGTCGAGCTGGAGCGGATGACGGCCGGGCCAGCGGCGCTGCTCGCCGAGCTGGCCGAGGAGGCGCCGCTGCTGGGCGAACGAATCGGCGCTTCCCCGCCCGGCGAGTGGGAGGCCGTCGCGGGAGTGCCTTATGGCTGGCGCGCGCTTGCCGCCGAGCCCGACCGCTACCGGATCGGCGACCAGGCGGCGGTGATCGCGAGCCTCGCCGGGGACGGAATCGCGATCGCGCTGGCGAGCGGCGCCGCCGCCGCTCATGCCTGCCTCAGCGGCGAGGGCGCCACATCCTATCAGCGCGCTTTCGCCCGGCGCGCCAAGCGGCCGGTGGCGATTGCGGAGATGCTCCGGCACATGGCCGAGAGCCCGCTTCGGCGCAGGCTGATGCTGGGACTGGCCGGTGTGCCGGGCCTCGCTCATGCGGCGGCGAGGCTGACCCGGATCGGTTAGCGGATACCGGCGACCGACGACGGCGCGTCGTCTCGCCACTGGCCGGACTGGCGATATTCGTCGCGCACCGTCGATTGCGGAAGGTTGGTCGCCCGCCAGCGCGGATCCTGCGCGATATCCGATTGCACGGGGGCGGTGAAGGTTTCGGCCGAGGCCGCGGGCGCGGGGCCAGACCCGTCGAGCGGCGCGGAAGCCTGGCGGAAGGGCAGATAGGCGGCGGGCCGGGCCACCGGCTCGACTCCGGCATAATGCGCGGAGAAGGCGCCGGGCAGGCCGGGAACGCCGGGCAGCCGGTAGAAATTGTGAGCGCCGATCAGCGCGGTCCTGACCAGCCGCGGCGCCCAGGAAGGGGAGACGGCGCTGGTATGATAATGGGTGGAGAGGCCGACGCCGGCATGGCTCCGTCCCGCAAGCGCGTCGGCGGCGATCATCCGCGCCCGCGCCCAGCCGATGCCGGCGGGCAGGCGGGCGAGGGAGCCGTCGCAGGTGAAGGTGAACTGGCAGCCGCCGCCGGCGCGCATCGGCCCCTGGTAGACGACGCCGCAGACGCTGTTCGGCCAGGCCGGGTGGCGGACTCGGTTGATGACCACCTGGGCGACCGCGCGCTGGCCGTCCTCGCTCTCCGAGCGCGCTTCGTAATAAATGGCCTGGGCGAGGCAATCGAGCGAGCGCATTTGGTCGATCGGGCTCGCGGCGCGCAGCGCGAAAGGCGCGGCGGCCGGGCCGAGGCCGCCGGCAATCGCCAACCCGGCGTCGGCGGCCGGGGCCGGATCTGCGGCAAGCGCGGGCGCTTGCGGCGCGGAAGCGGACCTCTCGGTGGCGGCACCGGCGAATTCCGGCGCCTGGACGGCGGCGGCCGGGACGCAGGACGCCATCGACACGAGCAGGAGCAGCCACGCCCATTGCGGCGCCGCGCGCTCCTTCCTGTCTCTCGTCCTTACGCTCGATGCCATTGACGGCTCCACCCGGGATGAGGCTCCCCAGAGCGTCGCATAGCCGCGCCGCTCAGGCTCCGCGCCCCCCGATTTCGGCTCGTCCCAATAGTGGACAGACCTGCACGAAGTGTTGACGCCGGGAGCGCGGCACCTTGGTCGAGTCCGCGCCGCGCTTCGTCGAACAGGCCGGGCTTTCACCGTGGAAGAGCGCATCAAAGCGCTTGGCGGCCCGCAAGGAAATTGTCCCCGAGCCAGGCGGGCCGCAACCGGATCGAAATGTGGGCAAAGCCGCCATTGAGCCCACCAGGCGGCCATGCTCATTTGGGAGGCGGCGATGCCCTAATCGCCGCCTCCCTTCATTCTATCGCCCGGCGAACCTCTTCACCTCCTCGACATAGGAGCGGCCGATCCGCTGCTCGGCGCCGTCGGAGAGGCGCGCGGTCCAATGGCCGGCGTCGTCGCGGTAGAGGCCGGTGACCGTGTCGCGCCTCAGGATCACCGAGCGGTGCACTCGGATGAAGAGCGCCGGATCGAGATCCTGCCTTTATATGGGGACAGTCACAGTGACTGTCTCCTTTTCGATAAGCGACTGTCCCCTTTTCGATGAATCTTGTGGCGATCATTGCCATAACCGCGTAGTTGCGAGGCATGCCGAGAGCCGCCCGTCTGGTCCTGCCGGGAATGCCGCACCACGTCACCCAGCGGGGCAATCGGCGGCAGCCGACCTTCCTCTGCGACGCGGATTACGCGCTTTATCTCGGGCTGCTGCGCCATTGGTGCCGCAAGACCGGGACGACGGTCTGGGCTTGGTGCCTGATGCCCAACCATGTCCATCTGGTGCTTGTGCCGGCGCGCCAAGACGGCCTCAGGGCGGCGCTGGCGCCGGTCCACACGCGCTACACCTGGGAGATCAACCAGCGCGAGGGCTGGCGGGGCCATTTGTGGCAAAGCCGCTTCGCCTCATTCCCAATGGACGAAGCCCATGTTCACGCCTGCCTGCGCTACGTCGAGCTGAACCCGGTGCGGGCGCGACTAGTGGCGCGGCCGGAAGAATGGCGCTGGTCGAGCGCGCGGGCGCATCTCGGCGTGGCGCCGGACGGCCTTACCGATGAGGCGCCGGGACGCGAACGGATCGACGATTGGCGCGGATTCCTCGACGGCGGCCTCGAGGAGGAAGACTGCAAGGCGATCCGGGCGGCGGAACGCACGGGGCGATTGAGGATGGGGACAGTCACAGTGACTGTCCCCTTTTCATAAGGGACCTGCGTACGTGTGTGACCCATTATTCGACGATTTCATACGGCCAGTCCGGCCCCGTATATAGGAACAAAGGGCCGCCCTCTCTGCTCATCTCTCGCGCGTGAACTCTAAACTTCGTGCCGACCTTGTGCATCTGCCGCATAGCCTTTGAGCACGAAACCTTCGTCGTAGTCGGATAACCTTGGCCGGCAACGGGCCGCGCTCTGACGCTCCCGTGATGGCCGCGAGATGGGCCTCGGTAGGTCTCAATGACAATCTGCCGGTAAGGCGACCAAGGCCCAGATAGCGTCATGCCCTATGCTAACACGAAAAAGCCCGGCGGATTAGGCGGGGCTAGTTCATCGGATCCAGTGACGATCAATCGTCGAGGAAGTCGGGCTGGTCGCCCTTCTGGGGAAGCGCTTCTGCAGTTCAGTGGGGACAGTCACTGTGCCTGTCCCCACTCCTAGCGCCCCGCGAACCTCTTCACCTCGTCGACATAGGAGCGGCCGATGCGCTGCTCGGCCCCGTCGGAGAGGCGCGCGGTCCAGTGGCCGGCTTCGTCGCGGTAGAGGCCGGTGACCGTGTCACGCCTCAGGATCACCGAGCGGTGGACTCGGATGAAGAGCGCCGGATCGAGATCCTCCTCGAGCTTGGCGATGGTGCGGTGGATGAGCCAGGAGCGGGCGCCGACGTGGAGCCGCATGTAATCGCGCTCGGCGGTGATCCGCTGGATGTCGGAGGCGGCGATCCGGACCAGGCCCGTATGGTCGGGCACCCAGAATTCCTCGACATAAGCGGACGCGGGCCTCGCCCCGCTTGCGCCGCCCCCGCCGGCAAGGTGGGCGCGAACCCGCCCGAGCGCGCGCTCGAGCCGGTCGGGCTGGACCGGCTTCATCAGATAGTCGATCGCGGCGACATCGAACGCCGCCACCGCGAAATTGTCGAAGGCGGTGACGAAGACGACCGCCGGATCGACCGCCGACGCGGAGAGGGCGCGGGCGACGTCGATCCCGTCCATGCCGGGCATGGCGATGTCGAGCAGGACCAGATCGGGCGTCACCGCCTCGGCGATCCTCAAGGCCGCCTCGCCGTCATTGGCTGTGCCGACGACGATCACATCGGCCAGGCGCGCGAGCAGCAGCTGCAGCCGCTCGACCGCGAGCGGCTCGTCGTCGACGACCATGACGCGCAACGGCGCGCCCTCAGCCATCGCGCACCACCGGCATGTAGATATGGACGGTATAGCCGCCTTCCGGATCGGGGCCGTAGAGGCAGCCGGCGCGGGCGCCGTAGCGGGCGGTGAGGCGGTCGCAGACGTTCTTCAGGCCGACGCCGGTGCCGCCGCTTTCGCCATCTTCCTGCGCGACCTCGCCATCGTCCTTGATCTTGATGTGGAGCCGGCCGGCCTCTTCATGGGCGCTGATCCGCACCCGGACCGCGCGGCGCGACTTGGCGACGCCGTATTTGACGGCATTTTCGACGATCGGCTGCAGGATGAGGATCGGAACGCGCGCCGATTGCAGCGCGTCGGGAACGTCGACCTCGACGCTGAGGCGATCCGGGAAGCGGATCTGCTCGATGTCGAGGTAGAGGCGCTGGAGCTTGATCTCCTCCTCGAGCGGCACGTCGGCGGTCGGATCGGCCGACAAAGTGGCGCGGAAGAAGGTGGAGAGGTTCATCAGCATCCGCTCGGCGACGTCGGTCTTCTGGCTGAGGACCAGCGAGGAGAGCGAGTTCAGCGTGTTGAACAGGAAGTGCGGATTGATCTGGTACCTGAGCGCGCGCAGCTGCGCCTCCTGCGCCTCGCGGGCGAGCATGGCGGCGTGCCGGTCGGCCACGCGCAGCTGCTTGGCGTAGCTCATCGCGACGTAAAAGGCCGCCCAGGCCGCGAACAGGAAGAACCAGGAAAACGAGCTTTCGAGGATCGAGCGGTACGCCATTTCGAGCGGGCTCCAGCCCATCGAATTGCGCTCCTGCTCCTGCTTCACCGCGTTGAGCGGCGCATAGATGTAGAAGGCGTAATAATTGACCGAGGCATAGGCCATCGAGGCCGGCAGGCAGAGGACCGCCGCGACGGCCGCCTTCACGCCCAGGCTCTTCGTCGCGACGGGGCGCAAGGCGAGATAGAGCAGGAAGGTGATGACGATTCCGGCCAGCGACACGCAGCAGCGCCGTGCCATCATCGCCCAGAAATCGGGATATTGAACGATGATCGAGCGCGTCGTCGTCAGCGCCACGTAGAGCAGCCAGAAACCGACGATCGACTTCAGCGCGATGCCGAGATCCGGCAGCCGGCGCGTCTCGCCGTCGGGCAGGGTCCTGTCCATGCCCCCTCCTAGCGCCGCCCCGCCGGAAAAGCTTTGCGGGCCAGGGTCGTTCGCAGAAGCGCCGCGCGCATGAAAGCCGCAGCGAAGCAATGCCGCAAGCTTGACGCTGAAAGGCGCCGCCTTGAACATCAGCG
>Ga0190265_10000650_pt1 | contig 23889 bp, 25 predicted proteins | sample Popmic124T_FD_133135 | JGI IMG/M metagenome (GOLD analysis project Ga0190265, IMG submission 133135) | Populus adjacent soil microbial communities from riparian zone of Indian Creek, Utah, USA - 124 T | ecosystem: Environmental > Terrestrial > Soil > Riparian zone | place: USA: Utah | collected...
AGGAGCTACAGAAAAAACCAAATTGAGACACCGCCAGGGGTCGGTTGGCAGCTTAGACTACAAACTAAGAACTACCTGTTGTGGGTTATGGTTGCGGGTAGCCGCGCGGAGACGCGCAACCGGCGACCCGCCACTACCACTCAGAACAGGTAGTTCTGAGTTTGTAGTTCTCAGGCGGCAGTCTTCATTCGTCGTTTCAAAACTCTCCGATGAATCCAATCTCTACTTCGAGATGGTGCCCGAACCTCGTCTCGACCTTTTCCTGAGCGATCGCGATCAGCTCGCGCACGTCCTTGGCCGTTGCCCGGCCCAGGTTGACCATGATGTTGGCGTGGATGTGGGAGATCTGGGCGTCTCCCTGGCGGAATCCCTTCAGGCCAACCTCGTCGATCAGGCGCCCCGCCCCCACGCCTTCGATCTTCTTGAAGATCGATCCCGCGCTCGGGTGATACTCGAGCCACGGGTGCTTCCCTCCCCGCCAGCTCAGATTTTCCTGCATGATGCGGTGCATCACCGCCTTGTCGAGACTCTCGAGCTGGAACGTCACCGCCAACGCGATGTCGCGGCGCTTGTGCAGCGTGCTGGTATCGTACCCGAACTGCATGTACTCGCGGTCGACCGTCCGGCGGTCTCCTTCCTCCATCAGCAGCTCCGCCGACTCGAAGACCTCGGCGATGAACATCGTCCGCTCGCGCTCGGGGGCCGGGGAGAGGAAATGGAGATTCTGCCAGACGGCGCCGCCGACAGTGCTGGGGATTCCGACGTAGTGCTCGAGGCCCGACCATCCGCGCTCGACCGCCTGGGGGATCAGTCGCGCCATCACGGCGCCGCTCTCGACCCACAGCTTGCCGTCGTCGGTGAACTTGAGGTGGCTGGAGGTGTTGCGGATCACCAGGCCGCGAAATCCCCTGTCACCGACCAGGATGTTGGCGCCGAGCCCGAGCACGAAATAGTCGACGCCCGTTTCGCGGGCGGCCATGACTGCCCCTGCCAGATCGTCCGTCGATGTGGCATCGTAGAAGAGATCGGCGGGACCACCGATCCTGAATGTGGTGTATTGACCAAGTGGCTCATCCCGCCTGAGCCTTCCGCTGTTAAGCCTAGCAATCAATTGCCCGTATGACTTCGCGCGGGCGCTCCCAGAATCTGACATGCCCGAAAGAAAAGGTATCCTTCACTACCGCGCCACTCTGGCGCTTCTGATTTCTCTTGTCACGTCCACTGCCGCATTCGGGCAGCGAGCGGAGCTCGAGAAGATCATTCAGCGCAAAGTCCTGCCGAACGGACTCGAAGTGATCGTGGTGGAGAATCACGGTGTGCCGCTCGCGACGGTGGAAGTGAACGTCAGGAACGGCTCGTTCACCCAGACGCCGGAGTTCGAGGGACTGGCGCACATGTACGAGCACATGATCTTCCGCGCGAACTCCAGGTACCGCGAGCCGGGCGAGTTTCTCGACAGCATGTCGGAGCTCGGCGCCGTGTTCAACGGGACGACACAGGAAGAGCGCGTCAATTACTACCTCACCGTGCCCGCCGAGAGGGTCGGCGATGCCATCGGTCTCCTCGGTATCGCGTTGCGGGATCCGCTGTTCAGGCAGGACGAGCTGGAGCGCGAGCGGCAGGTCGTGATCGGCGAGTACGACCGCAACGAGTCGAGCCCGTTCTTCGCCCTCACGCAGCAGATGGACAGCAGGCTGTACCCGGGCAACGCGAGCAGAAAGAACACGATCGGCAACCGGGAGATCATCCTGAGCACCACTCCCGAAAAGATGCGGACGATTCAGAGGAAGTATTACGTTCCCAACAACTCCGTTCTGATCGTCGCGGGAGACGTGAATCCGGCCTCGGTGTTCGCGCTTGCCGAACGCGAGCTCGGCGCCTGGCCGCGCGGAGCGGATCCGTTCGTCGCCGACCCGATTCCGCCGATTCCAGCCCTCACCAAGAACGAGGGGCTGATTATCGAAGCCCCCGTCGGCGCGGTGACATTTCTGGTTCAGTGGCAGGGTCCGAGTGTCGGCAAGGATCCGAAATCCACCTACGCCGCCGACGTGTTCTCGGACGTTCTGAACGATCCGAGATCGCAGTTTCAGCAGCGTCTGGTGGACAGCGGCCTGTGGCAGGCTGTCGGCGTCAACTACTACACGCTCAATCACACCGGGCCGATCACGATCAGCGGCCAGACTTCGCCGGACCAGCTCAAGGCGGCACTGGCCGCGCTCTACGGCGAGATCGGCAAGTTCGATAATCCGGGCTATTTCACGTCCGAGGAACTCGAAGCGGTCAAGGCACATCGCGCGGTAACTTCGGCTTTCGACCGCGAGCGGGCATCGGGGTTCGCGCACACACTCGGTTTCTGGTGGAGCGTCGCCAGCCTCGAGTACTACATGGGGTACGTCGACTACATGGCACAGCAGACACTGGATGATCTTCGCGCCTATGCCCGGCGCTACATCGTCGGCAAGCCGTACATCGCGGGCGTGCTGATCTCACCCGAAGCGAGGCAGTCGCTGAGGCTCGCTCCCGAAAATCTTCTCGGGGGAACGCGCTAATGCTGCTCACGATCGCGCTCGCCGTCTCGACGGCGATGGCGCCACTCACAACGAGCTTCGAGGTCTCCGGCGTGCGCGTGGTTCTTCGCCAGAATGCGGCGAACAACGTCATCGCCGCGAATCTCTACCTGCTCGGTGGCGCCAGGCAGGTGACGCCCGCCAACGCCGGCATCGAGCCGATTCTCCTCGATGTGTCCGAGCGCGGGACGCGCCGGTATACGAAGGATGCGCTGCGGCGCGGGATGTCGCGGCTCGGCAGCGAGATCGTGACGCGGGCCAATGCCGACTGGACGATGTTCGGCATCAGATCCAGCACCGAAGTCTTCGATTCCACCTGGGCGATATTCACCGATCGCGTGATGACGCCGACACTGGCCAGCGCGGAGGTGAATCTGGTCAAGGCACAGTACCTGTCGGCCATACGGCAGCAGCGCGACGACCCCGACGCACTCGCCAACTATCTCGCCGACAGCATCACGTTCGCCGGACACCCGTATTCGGTACCGGTGGTGGGCAACGAGCGATCGATTCAGGCGATCGATTCGGCGGCGCTACGCGAGTACCACCGCAACCAGATCGTCACATCGCGGATGCTGCTCGTCGTGGTCGGCAACATCGACCGCGCACACATCGAGAGACTCGTCAGCCAGTCCCTCGGGCAGCTTCCCCGCGGCAGCTACCAGTGGACGGCGCCTCCGCGCGTTCCCGAGCGTGAAACGGCGGTGGTAGTCGAACGGCGCCAGCTGCCGACCAACTACATCATCGGCTACTACAGCGGCCCTCTCGCCACAGGCGACGATTATCGAGCGCTGCGCGTGGCGACCACGGTTTTGACGGGACGCATGTTCGCAGAGATACGCTCGCGCCAGAACCTCACCTACGATGTGCACGCTCCGTTCGTCGATCGCGCGGCGACGGTAGGCGGGCTCTACGTGTCCACCGCTTCGCCCGACACGACTCTCAAGTTGATGAAAGCGGCGATCACCGACCTCCAGGAGGGGTTGCTCGATCCGGTGGGGCTCAGACAGATGGAGCAGCAGTTCATCACGGAATTCTTCCTCGACAACGAGACCAACGCAGCGCAGGCCGATTTTCTGGCCCGCGCCCAGCTCTATGAGGGCGACTACCGTGCTGCCGACAGATTCGTGAGCGGCCTGCGCCGGGTAACTCCCGAAGCCGTCCAGCGTGTGGCGCGGAGATACATGAAGGGCTTCCGGTTCGCCTACGTGGGCGATCCCGCGAAGCTGAATCCACGGACGGTCTCGCTCTTCTAGACCGTACTCCGCGCTACTCCGCGAACTCTTCGGCCACCGTGCGTGGGTCGAGAGCGCCGGAGTAGAGCGCCATGCCGATGATCGCTCCGGCCACACCACGGTCGGCGATCGAGCGGAGGTCGTTGATGCCGGCGAACGGTCCGGACGCCATCACCGGAAAGTCGGCAGACTCGACCACGTCCTCCATCAGAGAAAGGTGGGCGCCGCCGGTCATCTCCTCGTAGCTCGACACCGTCACGATCATTCCGCCGAGCTGAAGCCGGTTCAGGTCATCGACGAGATCCAGGACAGGCAGCATGTGGGCCCGCGCCCAGCCCTTGGCGAGAACGTTCCGCTCGCGCACATCCGCGGCGACCACGATGGAGCCCGGGAAGAGCGAGCTCATGTCCGCCAGCCAATCGGGATCCTCCAACGCACGGGTCCCGATCACGACACGCTCAGCGCCCCCGTCGAGCAGCTCCTGAATCGCTTCACGAGTTCCAACACCGCCGCCCACTTGAACGTCCACTTCTGTACGAGTGAGAATGGTCCTGACCAGCTCGCCGTTGGTCCCGCGTCCGGTCATGGCGTCGAGGTCGATGACGTGGAGGTACTGGAACCCGTACAGGCGCCATGCCGCCTCGACACCGAGCACATCCGGGATGCGGATGAGCTCCTCATCATAGGAACCGGCGGCGAGCTGCACGCACGCGCCATCCCGGAGGTCGAGAGCGGGAATCGCTAACACAGGGGTTCGAGTGTCAGGTCGGCACGAATCATGAGAGGCGGAAAGTGTTGCTGTGATTGCGGTTTGAGGCCCTTGTGAATAAATTCACAATCTTGGGCAAGTGTCCTATCTGAATGTTGTCGACGTAACAACAGTACGGCTTTGGAGGCCTATTTAAAATGCGGTTCTATGGATTGGCGGTGGCGATTGGAGTTGCTGCACTGAGCGCATGCGCCGGAGGCGACGCGCGGCCCGGAGACACGGTTGCGGTGGGGGTTGATACTTCCGCGCCTGGGACCTCGGCTGGTACGACCACACCCGCAGGCGGCACCGCAGCGATGGCGCCGATCACGGGCACCACTCACGAAGTGAGAATGCTCGGCGGGGATGCGGCCGGCTATCGCTTCGAGCCGGCCAATATCACGATCAGGCAGGGCGATGGGATCAAGTGGGTGATGGTGTCAGGCGGCCCGCACAACGTCGCGTTCGATGCCGCAACGATTCCGGCCGATGTCAAGCCACAGCTCGACGCCAACATGGGCACCGACAAGATGGGCGAGCTGTCGAGCAACATGAAGATGAACCCGGGCGAGTCGATCACCATCTCGTTCGCGAACATCAAGCCCGGAGCCTATCCCTACAACTGCGTTCCGCACATCGCGATGAACATGAAGGGCGTCGTTACGGTTCAGTAGCGCGCGACAGACGCATGCCGCAAACGGCGGGAGCGATAGCTCCCGCCGTTTGTCGTATGTGACTCCCCGGGCGTATCTTTTCACGCATGACCGCACGCATGACACGCATGGGTGGAGGATCGGCCTATCTGTGGATGGCGGCCCGCGCCAGGAATTCGCTGCGCAGAGTCGCCGTTTTCGGCATCGTCGGCGGTCTTGTTTTCATTGCCGCTCTGATCGCGTTCGTGCTGGTCCCGCGCAACGCCACGCGAAAGGCTCAGGCGGTCGCGGCGAGAATAGAGCCGCGCACCGACACTGCCCCCGTTGCGGCGCTGGTTCAGCGCCATCTCGCCGAAGTCACTACCGCTGACTCGGTGCTGGCCGTTACGCGGAGAGCAGCGATTCCCGCGCCGCCCATCGTCATCGACACGTTTCCACCGGCGGTGAAGGCGCAGCGGGATTCCCTCAACGTCGAGCTCGCGACTCTCAACAGGCTTATCGCCCGCGCAGAGAACGCGCCGCTCCCCACATCGTATCGGGCGCTCGCCGCATCGCCGGCCGTAGCGGCGGACCCGCGCGTCCGCGTGCTGCTCGACTCACTCGCCTCCATCGAGCGCGAGAGGAACGCATTCGGAGCCGTTGGTGGAGTGGACCCGGTCTACCTCGCACTCACCTCCCGCGCTACCGCCATCGGCCGGGCGATTCAGGGAATCGCCGATGCGAAACGCGGCGAAGTGAGAGGCCAGCTGGCTCTGATCCGCCCCATTGCCCGGCCGGTGCCGAGGCCGGAGATCACTGTCGACACCGCGGCGTTCGTCGCCCGGCGCGCGACGGCGGAACAGGCAGCCACGGCAGCGTCACAGCAGCTCGCCCAGATCCGGGACAGAAACGCGATCATCGATCGGCAGACCAGACAGGCGCGCGAGCTGGCGAATGTCGGCGCTCCTCCATGGGCGATGCTGGCCGCCGCCGCCGTCCTGGCTCTGGCGCTGGGGTTCGCCGCGTCATTCGGCACCGAGCTCAAGCGCCCGCATATCGCGGATGCGCGCGAAGCCGAGCAGGTGAGTGGCGCGAGAGTGCTGACTGTCGTGCATCCGCCCGAAGTCGTGGTTGAGAGAAGCCGCAGGCAGGTGGACGTGGAAGCTCCCCCGCTTATCGATGTCGTCTCGGAGAGTTACCGCACCCTCTATCTCCACATCGCGGCGGTGGATGCCAGCGTTCCGATTGTCACAATCACGGGCGACGACCCGGCGATCGTCGCGACGGTCGCGGCCAATCTCGCCGCGTCGGCGGCGTATGAGGCGCGCAGCACTCTGCTGGTCGATGTCGATCCGACGACGTGCAGTGTCGCCAGCGTTCTCAGAATCCGTCCCGATCCCGGCCTGTCGGGAATAATCACGGGCACGGCGACGTGGCCCGACGCAATCGTGCCGACTACGATCGGCCGCGACCGCCCCCTCGACGTCCTGCCGAGCGGGACCAGGCGGGCAGGATTGCCCGAGCCGGAGGTCGTCGGCGAGGTGCGCAATGAGCTGGCACGGATGCAGCGACGCTACGACTTCATCATCATCGCCGCGCCCACGAGCTACGTGCAGCGCAGCGCATCGAGCATCATCCCGGCGCCCGACGTCATCCTGTGCGCGCGCATAGCGCACACGACGGTCAGCGCGCTCAAGAGCGCCGTCGACAGCCTGCGGGGCGCCGACATGCGCATTCACGGCCTGGTGCTGTGGGATGCGGAAATGCCGCAGCTCGAAACGCGCGAAGAGATGCTCAGCTCCGCCAAACAGCAGGCGGGCAGCTACCAGCCCGAGCTCGCCGCCGCACGGTAGCGCGATCAAATGGCAGAGACCATTCCCGATCTGAGGGGAGTTCCGAAAGCGAGGGCGTACACGGAGCTGCAGAGTCATTGCGAGGCAATTCTCTCGGGGATCCGCGACGAGGTTGCGGCAATGGCGACGGTCGCGTCTCTCGTCCACAACGCGTTTGGCCATCTGTGGACGGGCTTTTATCGTGTCGTCGAGCCGGGAGCGTTGCTGCGCGTGGGACCTTATCAGGGCAGCCTTGGCTGCCTGGAGATCGCGTTCGGACGCGGAGTCTGCGGGACTGCTGCCGTGGAGCGCCGGACCGTGATCGTTCCGGATGTGGAGAAATTTCCCGGACACATTACGTGTGACTCGAGGGCCCGGTCCGAGATCGTCGTCCCTGTCACCGGAGCGCGCGGAGACCTGATCGCCGTGCTCGATGTGGATTCCGACCGGCTCGATTCATTCGACCGTGAGGACCAGCGCGGGCTGGAGCGGATGGTCTCATGGTTCGCGACAGCGGCGACATGACGGTCATCGGCTATTCGGATGTGATCAACCATGCGCTCGCCTTCGCGGCGAAGCACCACGATCGACAGGTTAGAAAAGGGACGAAGCTTCCCTACCTCACCCAACCCGCCAACGTCGCGATAATTCTCACTCGCTATGGTCAGGGCGACGGCACGGTCGTCGCGGGGATTCTCCACGACGTCGTCGCCGACTGGGTGCGCGACGGCTACAGCCGCGAGATGCTCGAGCAGCGCATGGGTGACAAGTTCGGCCCAGGCGTGCTGGACACGATTCTGTCGGTCACGCAGCGCAAGCACGACGACGAAGGCATCGACCTGTCGAGCGAGGAGCGGAGGAGCGACTACCTCGAGCGGTTGGCGGCTGCCGGCGAAGAAGCTCGGTGGGTGTGTGCCGCCGACAAGGTCCACCATGCGTCGACGATCGTTGCGGACCTGCGTCGAACGGTGGATCCGGAAACGGTCTGGAACCGCTTCGGCGGCGGCAGAGCGCACGTCGTCAGCTGGTACAGATCGGTCTATGAACGGTTGCGGGAGGTCGGGTTCGCTGCGCCGATAATGTCGGAATTGGACCGGGTAACGCGGGATCTAGAGGGGATGAAATAACGAACTGAAGACTACACGCTGCGGGCTTTCGGTGGGGCAGCTGGTGGCTGTGTGCTAGCTCATAGCGATCAGCGGCCCCGCTGACAGCACGAAGCGGGTAGTCTTCAGTTCGTTATTCATCCCGTCGTCACCCCTGTTGGCGAGTACGTTCTCTCCACGTATTCCTCGAGAATCTTGAGGAACTCCGGAACAATGGTGTCCCCCTTGAGCGTCACCATGAGCTTTCCGTCGACGTAGACCGGAGCCTTCGGGTCCTCGAAAGTGCCCGGCAACGAGATCCCGATGTTGGCGTGCTTCGACTCGCCGGGGCCGTTCACGACGCATCCCATCACCGCGACCTTGAGGTCGATCACGCCCGGGTAGCGATCCCGCCACACCGGCATCTGCTCGCGAAGGTACGACTGGATATCCTCGGCCATGTGCTGGAAAAAAGTGGACGTCGTCCGGCCGCATCCCGGGCACGCCGTCACCTGCGGGTTGAAGCTCTGTAGCTCGAGAGACTGGAGGATCTGCTGCGCGACCTGCACCTCTTCGGTGCGGTCCCCTCCCGGTTTGGGCGTCAGGGACACCCTGATCGTGTCGCCAATGCCCTCGGTGAGGAGAATGGAGAGCGCGGCGGTGCTGGCGATGATTCCCTTCGAGCCGAGGCCCGCTTCGGTCAGCCCGAGGTGAAGCGCGTAGTCGCAGCGTGAGGCGAGCTGCCTGTAGACCTCCAGGAGGTCCTGAACGCCGGATACCTTGGAGGAGATGATGATTCTGTCGTGGCCGAGTCCCATTTCCTCCGCAACCGCGGCCGAGCGAAGCGCGCTCTGGATCATCGCTTCGATGTAGACCTGCTTCGCGGTGCGCTGCTCGGACGCTGCGGCGTTCTGATCCATGAGCGAGGTGAGCAGGTCCTGGTCGAGAGAGCCCCAGTTGACCCCGATCCTCACCGGCTTGCCGTTGTCGAGCGCGATCTGGATGATCGTCCTGAAGTTCTCGTCGCGGCGTTTGCCGCCGACATTGCCCGGATTGATGCGATACTTGGCGAGCGAACGCGCCGCGGCGGGATATCTGGCGAGCAGAAGGTGGCCGTTGTAGTGAAAATCTCCGATGAGCGGGACGGCGACACCCATGTCGACCAGGCGGCTCTGGATCTCGGGGATCGCGCGCGCGGCTTCGTCGTTGTTGACGGTGACACGAACCAGCCGGCTGCCGGCGCGCGCCAAGTCCGCTACCTGGAGCGCGGTCCCGGCGGCGTCGGCGGTGTCGGTGTTGGTCATCGACTGGACGACGACCGGATGCGCCGACCCCACAGGGACTTCGCCGACGAAGGTGGTGGGGGTCTGTCTGCGAGTTACGCTGGGCAACTGTGCTTGCGGGTGATGGTTTTGAAAGCTAATTCCCTGGCCTGGGCAGTGCATGTAAACGGCGCACCCGGCTCAAATGGAGATGCGATCTGATGGCGGATACACCCGACGAGTCCGAAGCGCCCGCTCCTGAGGCTCCTGCCGCAGAAGCGCCCCCTGCGCCCCCGCCGCCAAGGAAATCGCGGCGAAAATGGCTGCTCCTGCCGCTGGGGATCGTGCTGCTGCCGATCCTGATCTTCGCCCTGTGGGCCTGGGTGACGCTCGGCTATGTATACGCGACCGGCGAGAGAGCCGGGTACGTGCAGAAGCTTTCCAAGAAAGGCTGGCTGTGCAAGACGTGGGAAGGCGAGCTCGCGATGGTCAACCTGCCGGGCTCGATCACACCGCAGATCTTTCACTTTACAGTACCGAACGATTCGGTTGCCGAGGTTCTCGAAAATCACATGGGAAAGCGCGTGTCGATTACCTACGAGCACCATCGCGGCGTGCCAACCACGTGTTTCGGGGAAACGGAATATTTTGTCACAAACGCCCGTGTCGTAGGGCCCTGAACTTTTCTATTGTCTGCTCAGCCGGACCTTGCTATTTTCTCAGCCAAGTCGAGGGGGTAAGCTCGGGCTGCCAAGAACGGCCACGGTTTTCTCTCTCAAAACCAAAGCGGGTTGAGTGATCGGCCCGCGACAGATTGTCGAGGGTCGGGCGTAGTTCCGCTCCCGAGACATAATTTTCCAGGAGCAGGGAATGCGTACGACCGGCAAAGTGAAGTGGTTCAACGATGCGAAGGGCTTTGGCTTCATCACACCTGACAACGGGCAGAAGGATTGCTTCGTTCACTACTCGGCGATCTCGGGCTCGGGCTTCAAGTCCCTGGCTGAAGGCGACGCGGTAGAGTTCGACATCGTCGAAGGTCAGAAGGGTCCGGCAGCCGAGAACGTGACGAAGGCGTCTTAACGCCACGTCGGCTTCACTGGCACGATCTGGCGGGGCGTCTCTACTCGAGGCGCCCCGTTTTGCTGAAGGGAGGCCTCCCTCTCTTCGGCACCGGCGCAATCTCGACGGCTCGGGCAAGTCGGCTCTCCACATCTGATCGGAGCCGGGCGAGGTCGATCTGTAGGGTCAGCCCTCCAGGAGTTCGATAGTGACCGTCCGCCTCATTCAGCGTGGCTGCGACTTGGAAGGCGGTCGAGGCCGGAACCCTCAGCTCCTGGATGAGAAGCATGCCGACGGCAAGCTGGAGCACACCCTCGATGCTCACCCGCCGCAGCACGCCCTGCCGCTCCTGGACGATGCCGCCAAGGGAGTGGTGGGAAAGGGCGTTGTCGATCCACTTGGGAGAGGTCTCCAACGCAAGTGCTACTGTTCCAACGGTATAGGCCCGAGCCACATAAATATCCTAGAACACAAGGATAATAAAGTCAAGCTGTTGACCCCTTGGATATCCCATGCACTACCGTAAGTTGAGGCCCATGAATCAAAAGCTCGTTCTCCTCCCTGCCCTGCTCCTGGGCCTCGTCTGCGCGTCGGCCAGCTCGGCCGCAGCCCAAAAAAGCTATGCCCTCGGGGTCGCCGGCGGCGCCGCCATCCCGACCGGCAAGTTCGGCGACAGCGCGTCGACAGGATACAACGTGACGGCGTTCATCGCGCTCGGCGTCCCCGAACTGCCTCTGGGCGTCAGGCTCGACGGTGTGTTCAACAACTTCAACGGCCGTACGGTTTTGCCGCCCGGCGGCGGCGCGGAGATCGAAACCCCTCGGCTCCGGGTGATGGGGGCGATCGGAAATCTCATTTACACCTTCTCCGGAACGACGGCCAAGCCCTACATCATCGCAGGTGGCGGGATCTACAACATCAAGGCCGACACGACGGACGCGAGGTCGAAGAACGAGTTCGGATTCAACGGCGGAGTCGGTGCAACCTTTGGACTACGCGGATTGGCGGGATTCATCGAAGCACGGTACCACGGCATCTCGCGCGGTGCGGCGGATGGCGGGAACGTTCAGTTCGTTCCGGTTACTCTGGGGCTGATGTTCTAGCGCGGCGCAAATGCCCATGCGTTGAGCAGAGACACGCAACCGCATACACACAACTACAACACAGAACAGGTAGTTCTTAGTTAGTAGTTCACAGTTGTCAGATCGCGTGCAGAACCTACTTGTTAGATCGCGCGCAGCACCAGCTCGTTCCCGCGGGCCGCATCTGTAACAGGCCACAGTGTTTCGCGCGCCGAACGGAGCTGTGCACTCACGGCGGCCGGGCCGGTCCCCCCGGGGACATCGCGGCGCGCCACGGACCGCCCGGGCTCGAGCCAGTCGAGCACGTCGTCACCGAACAACGGATGCGCCGCGGTGAATGAAGCGGTGGGAAGCGCGCCGAGCTCGCAGCCCTCGCGCTCGCTCTCGCGAATCAACGCACCGACGGCACCGTGTGCCTCGCGGAACGTAGCTCCTTTCTCTACCAGATAGTCCGCGAGATCCGTTGCCATCATGCTGCTCGAGATCGCGCTGCGCATGCGTTTGGCGTTGAAGCGAGTCTCGTGGAGCGCGCCGGAGACCGCGGGCAGCACGAGGAGAATCGTGTCGACTGCATCGAACAATACGCGCTTGTCGTCCTGGAGATCCTTGTTGTAACCGCTCGGCAATCCCTTGAGCGTGCAGAGCAGGGTGGTGAGCGCGCCAATCGCGCGGGCGCCCGACCCGCGCGCGAGCTCCAGCGAATCGGGATTCCGCTTCTGCGGCATCATGCTCGAACCGGTGGTAAACGCCTCGCCGAACTGAACGAAGCCGAACTCGCTCGATCCGTAGATGATCAGGTCCTCGGCGAGCCGCGAGAGATGCGTGCCCATCATTGCCACGGCAAACAGCAGCTCGGCGACAAAATCCCTGTCACCGACGGCATCGATGCTGTTCTTCGAGACCGATGTGAAGCCGAGGCTCCCCTGTAGCAGCACGCGGGAAACAGGAAACGCACACCCGGCGATCGCACCGGATCCCAATGGCAGCACCGCGGCAGCGCGGGAAGCAGCGGCGATGCGCGCGCGATCCCGCTCGAGGGGCCAGAAGTGAGAGAGCATCCAGTGAGCGCCGGACACCGGCTGCGCGCGCTGAAGATGCGTGTACGCGGGCATCAGCGTCTCCTCGAGGGCTCCGGCGTGATCCACCATCACTTGCTGGAGCGCCCGTGCGGCGACATCGAGCTTGACGCACGCGTCCATGGCCCAGAGCCGCGTGGCGGTAGCAACCTGGTCGTTGCGACTGCGTCCGGTGTGGAGCTTGGACGCGAGATCACCGACTTCCTCGTGCAGCATCCGATCGATCATCGTATGCACGTCTTCGTCGGAGGGCAGGGGAGCGGCACCGGCCGCCAGCTTCTCCCCCACGGCGGAGAGCCCCCGCTCTATTCTCTTGCTCTCCTCGAGAGTTACGACGCCGGCGCCCCACAGAGCTACCACCCAGGCCTGCGATAGATTGATATCGAACGGCCAGAGCCTGTAGTCGGTACCTATGGAGCGGTTCACGGCCTCAAGGGCCGCCGCCGCCGGAATCGAGAAGCGGCCACCCCAGAGCTTGTGAGAGGTAGTGTCCGACACGGGCGACTGCCTCAGGCGATCGCGAGCGCGGCCGGTTCCTCGGGCTTCGCCCCGCGCGACTCGGCTTCCTTGCGGTCGGCTAGCTCCTGATCCCGGAGTGCCCTGACGCGCGCTGACAGACCGTAGAGCCGGATAAAGCCGGCGGCATCGCTCTGCTGGTAGACGTCGTCCTCGCCGAACGTGACGAAGCGCTCATCGTAAAGAGCGTACTCGCTCTCTCGGCCGATGACCGATGCCGTTCCCTTGTAGAGCCTGAGCGTGACCGTTCCAGTCACGCGCTCCTGGGTGACGTTGACGAACGAATCGTAGGCGTCGCGCTCCGTGGTCCACCACCGCCCCTCATAGACGAGATCGGCGTAGCGCGGAGCGATCAAGTCCTTGGCCGCGAGAGTGCGCCGGTCGAGAACCAGCTGCTCGAGCTCGCTGTGAGCGGAGTAGAGCAGGGTACCGCCCGGTGTTTCATACACGCCGCGCGATTTCATGCCGACGAGGCGGTCCTCGACGAGATCGACGCGACCGACTCCGTGACGCCCGCCTATCTCGTTGAGCTTGACGAGAAGATCCACCGCCGGAAGCTCCACGCCGTTCACCGAGACTGGAGTTCCAGACTGAAATCCGATGGTGACTTCCTCGGGCTCATCGGGGGCATCCTTCGGATCCGTCGTCAGCATGAAGAGATCGGCCGGCGGAGCGGACGCCGGATTCTCCAGCACTCCGCCCTCGTGCGAGATGTGCCAGACGTTGCGGTCGCGCGAGTAGATCTTCTCCCGCGTCGCCGTGATCGGAACCTTGTGCTCCTCGGCGTAGGCGATCGCGTCCTCGCGACTCCGGATGTCCCACTCGCGCCACGGCGCGATGACCGGGAGGTCGGGAGCGAACGCCGCGTAGGTCAGCTCGAAGCGAACCTGATCGTTGCCCTTGCCGGTGCAGCCGTGGGCGAGGGCATCGGCGCCGACCTGACGCGCGATCTCGACCTGGCGGCGCGCAATCAGGGGACGTCCCATCGAGGTGCCGAGGAGGTACTTCCGCCCGTAGATGGCTCCCGCCCGCAACGTCGGCCACACGAAGCTCTCGACGAACTCCTGCCGGAGGTCCTCGACGTAGCACTCGTCGGCGCCCGACGCGATCGCCTTGGCGCGCACGCCCTCCAGTTCTTCACCCTGGCCGATGTCGGCCGCGACGCAGACTATGCGCGCGCCGTAGCGTTCCTTGAGCCAGGGAACGATGATCGATGTGTCGAGGCCGCCGGAGTAGGCGAGGGCTATTGTTCGGATCACGGGAGTCCTCAATAACTATTCAGGTGTAGTGAATAATTAATCGGTTTGTCGGGTGGAGTCAACGGGGAGTTTCAACCGCAAACCGAGAACTACACAGATCCGAGATGCCCGAAGCGTAGATCTGAGTTGCTAGACTCTCAGTTGTTCATGACTAGCAACTCCCGGCTGTGCTTCCGGTGGCTCGCATCTGTGTAGTTCTCAGTTTGTAGTTTACGGCTCTCCGGCCAGCGCTCGGAGTCTTCTCATCACGCGATCCCGAGCCGCGACGGATCGGCAAACGATCATGATGGTATCGTCCCCCCCGACCGTGCCGAGTATGTCGGACCAGCCCTCGCCGTCCAGGGCCGAGGCGATGGGCTGGGCCCCGCCGGGAACGGTGCGCAGTACGAGCATCTCGCTCACGCCATCGATGCGGAGGAAGAGCTGAGGGAGCAATGTGTCGAGCGCCGCCCGGCTTTCCTCGATGCTGCCGTCGGTGACGGCGTACCTTGCGCCCTCGGCGGTCGGGACCCGGGCGAGTCGCAGCTCCCGAAGGTCCCGGGACAGCGTCGCCTGCGTGACATCCCAGCCCCGCTGGAGCAGCAGCTTCCGAAGATCCTCCTGGCTGCTTACGTGGCGGGAGTCGATGATCTCGAGGATCGTGTCGTGGCGTTCGCGCTTGTTGGCCATGTGAGGTGAGTCTAGCACCAGCGGTCTGTTTCCGCGAGCGGATCATTGACTGGAACCCAGTGTAATGTTATGCATTAACTATGCATAAAGTTCCGGTGGGAGTACTCGGCGCGAGCGGCTACGCCGGCCGGGAGCTGTGTGGGCTGATCGCGCGACATCCGTCACTCGAGCTGGCTTTCGCCGCCGCCCAGGGCCAGCGTGGCCAGCGCGCGCGCGTGGGTGGAACCGAGATCACCTACGTTGCAACCGAGGACGCCCCGCTCGGAAAAGCGGAGATAGTCTTCACGGCCCTGCCACATGGGGCGGCCACCGAATGGGTTGAGAACTCCCGCGCGTCAGGCGCGCGGGTGGTCGACCTGTCCTCGGATTTCCGCCCCGGTGCGGGCGCCGGGACAACCGCGCCCTACGGTCTAACCGAGCTGATGCGCGCCAAGCTGCCAGGATCGGACATCGTCGCCAATCCCGGGTGTTATCCGACCGCAATCCTTCTCGCCATCGCGCCGCTCTTGCGCGAGGGCTGGGTGCTGCCCGGCGCGACGATCAACATCTCCGCCGCCAGCGGCGTCACGGGGGCCGGCTACTCGGCGCGGCCCGACCTGCTGTTCTCGGAAGTCGCGGAGGATTTTCGCGCCTACGCGGTCGGAAACGCCCACCGCCATCTGGCGGAGATGCGCGCGGTCACTGACGAGCTGGGTGGACGGAGCAACGACATCCTGTTCACTCCGCACCTCCTGCCCGTCGCGCGCGGAATCCTCGCCACCATCACCGTGCCCGTCGACCGTGACAGCGAAGATCCCGCGGCCCTGTGGCGCCGTCGTTACGAAGGCGAGCCCTTCATCGAAGTTGCCGACCAACCTCCGGCGCTCAGAGACGTGGTGCGGCGCAACGTGGTGCGAATGAGCATCACGAAAGCTGCGAACGTGAGGCAGCCAACGCTGATCATAATCTCGGCAATCGACAATCTCATGAAGGGCGCCGCCGGCCAGGCGGTTCAGAATGCGAACGTGCTGCTCGGATTGAGCGAGCAGGCGGGACTTCCAGCGTGATGATGAGAGTCGTCAAGATCGGCGGTAGGGCGCAAGCCGCTCCGGAGCTGGCGCGCGCCGTCGCGGCAGCCTGGCGCGAGAACCCCAAAGCGCTGTGCATCGTCCATGGTGGCGGCGACGAGATTACCGCCATGCAGAACGCGCTGGGAAAAGAGGCCACCTTCGTCGGTGGCCGGCGGGTCACATCCCAGGGTGACCTCGAGCTCCTGCGGATGGTGCTGTCGGGATCCGTCAACAAGCGGCTGGTCAATCTGCTCGTCGCCGAAGGCGTTCCAGCCGTCGGGATCTCCGGTGAAGACAGCGCGCTCATCAGAGCGGAGAGCATCGACCGTCAAACCCTGGGGTTCGCGGGTCGTCCGAAGCGGATCGAGCCGCGCCTCATTCACACCCTGCTCGATGCGGGGTTTCTTCCGCTCATCTCGCCGGTCGCGTACGATCTCTCGAGCGACCAAGGCGGGATTCTCAACGTCAACGGTGACGACGCCGCCGCGGCGATCGCCTCGTCACTCCGTGCCGACGAGCTCCTCTTCGTCGCCGATGTCGAGGGCGTGCAAGACGAGAGTGGCAGGATCATCGCGACCATCGAGCCCGGTTTCGCCCGCGATCTCATCGCCCAGGGTACCGCGTCGGGCGGAATGGCGGCAAAGCTCGAGTCGGCGCACGTTGCATTGGCCGGCGGCGTGAAGCGGGTCAGGATCTCGGATCTGGCCGGCCTCACCGACATGGAGCGCGGCACATCGATCACCCAGGCCGAAGGTGTGCTCTCATGACCTCCGTCTCCGTACCGATCGAGGAAGAAGTCATGCCGCCCACTCCTCGTGAGTCCCACATTCTGGGAACCTACAAGCGCGCACCGATGGAATTCGTGCGCGGCGAAGGCGTCGAGCTGATCGACGCTGAAGGAAAGCGCTACCTCGACTTCACCAGCGGAATCGCCGTCAACGCCCTCGGCTACGCCGATCCGGGGATTGCAGCTGCCGTAAGCGACGCGCTCGCGGCGGGGATGATCCACACTTCGAATCTCTTCAGAACCGCTCCCGGTGAGCGCCTGGCGACGTTGCTGGCCGAGCGTTCGTTCGCATCCAGGGTGTTCTTCTGCAACTCGGGCGCTGAAGCCAACGAAGGAGCGTTCAAGTTCGCGCGAAGGTGGGCGCGGAGCACCGGAAACGGCGCCAAGGTCGAGATCGTCGCCCTGCGCGGCGGATTTCACGGAAGACTTTTCGCATCGCTGGCGGCGACCGATCGCCCCACATACCGCGCGCCGTTCCGGCCGCTGGCCGGCGGCGTCTCGATCTGCGAGCGCGACCTCACGGAGCTCGAAGCGGCGCTCGATGGCGAGACGGTCGCAGCACTCGTCGTCGAGCCAGTTCAGGGAGAAGGGGGAGTGCGCGTGCTCGAGCGGGAGTTCCTGCGCGCACTGAGGGAGCTCACGCGCCGTCGCGGGATCGCGCTCATCTTCGACGAGATCCAGTGCGGTCTCGGACGGACCGGAAATCTCTTCGCCTACGAGACCTTCGGCGTCGTCCCCGACATGCTCACGCTCGCCAAGCCGCTCGCGGGCGGACTGCCGATGGGTGCGGTGCTGATGACGGAGGAAATCGCCGCGACGATTCAGTCGGGCGACCACGGAACTACTTTCGGCGGCGGCCCGTTGGTGGCGGAAGTCGCGGCCTACGTAGTCGAGCGACTCGCTGATCCGGCGCTCCTCCGCGCGGTGCGAGAGAACGGTCTGTGGCTCGGTCAGCAGCTCGAGGCAATCGTGAGCCGCTCGGACAAAATCCGAGCGGTGCGCGGCATTGGCTATATCTGGGGACTCGACGTCGTCGAGCCCGCCGGCGAAATAGTCAGGCGCGGCTGGGACGAGGGGCTGCTGGTGCTGACGGCGGGGGAGCACACGCTCCGATTGCTGCCGCCGCTGGTGATGGACCGTGAGCAGCTGGCCCGCGGTCTTTCCATCCTGGAAAGGATCGTCAGCGAGTAGCATCCAAGTCGCGATCCGGCAGATCCGCGGTTAACATATCGGGAACCCCCTCGCTGGATCGCGTGACATTGGCCTCTGCTTCCCGACTCGTCGCCTGTCTGCTCGCTCTCACTGCGTGCGCGCCCGCGAGTCCGAGCGCGACCCCCGGACCCGCCGACGCCGCATCCATTGCCCGCGACACCATAGAGGCGCGGGCGCTCTTCGAGGAAAACATCGACGCGATTCACAAGCGGGACCGCGCCCGCTACCTCGCGACGTACCTTCAGACCGAGACTCTGGCGCGAAACGGCCCGGCCGGCCTCCAGCTCGGCTACGAAAACTGGAGCGCGCGCCGCGACAGCACCTGGCCCGACACGCTCGTCGCAACGGACCTGCGAGTGGTGCCGCTTTCGCCGGGAGTCGTCTACGGCGCGTACTGCTACAGCGTCACGCAGAATGACACGACCTCTCACGGAGTATCGGAGCGCGTGTTCGTCAGAACGCCGAGCGGTTGGAGAATCGCGGTTACGACGGCGTTCGGTGTGCCGCTGGGATCTCCCAGACAATGCAGATAGCGGCGCTCTTCCTGACCTTCTTCGAGACTTCGATGAATCGCAAGTTGTGCTACAGCCTGACGATGCTTGGCTTTGCCGCGTGCGCGCCGATGCCGAACACTCCGCCGGTCGAACAGGCGCCGCCGCCCAGGCTTCTGGTCTTCATTACGGTAGACGCCCTCCGCCCGGATTATTTCGTGCGGTTCGACAAGCACCTGATCGGCGGACTCGCGCGCCTGTACAGAAACGGCGCCGTCTTCACCAACGGATTTCAGGACCACGGCATAACGGAGACCGCACCCGGACACTCGGCGACGATGTCGGGCCGGTTTCCCGTTCACACCGGGATCTCCACAAACCTCACCGGTGTCGAGGATCCGAACTCTCCACTTATCGAGGTGCAGGGGCTCGGCGCATCGCCGTTTCGCTTTCGTGGCACCACGGTCACAGATTGGCTGATCGCCAAAGACCCGCGCACACGCGTGCTGTCGGTGTCGAGAAAGGATCGCGGCGCGATTCTGCCGATCGGGCGCTCGAAGCAGCCGGTGTTCTGGTATTCCGGCAACGGGAATTTCACGACGAGCACGTATTACGGCGCGACCCTGCCCGAGTGGGTGCGTGAGTTCAATGCACGCAAGCTGGCCGCCGCCTACGCGGGGCGCGACTGGCAGCTCCTGCTTCCGGAGAGCGAATACCCGGAACCGGACAGCGTTCCGGTGGAGAGCCAGGGCACAGGGTTCACGTTCCCACACGTCCTCTCGCGCAACGCGGATTCGGCGACACGGCTGCTGCCGGACTTTCCGTGGATGGATGATCTCACGCTCGCGTTCGCGTTACACGGCATAAGCGCGCTCGACCTCGGCCGAGGGCCGCAGACCGACGTACTCGCGATGTCTCTGTCGACTACCGATGCGGTCGGCCATCGCTATGGGCCCGATTCGCGAGAAGTGCACGACCAGGTCCTGAGACTCGACCGCATCCTCGGCCAGTTTCTCGATTCGTTGTTCCGGATTCGCAATGAGAGCGATGTGGTGATCGCGCTGACGGCCGATCACGGAATGTCGCCGTTTCCGGGCATACGATCGTACGATCCGAACGGCGACGTGGTACGGGTCAACGTCCATCCGCTGCTACTCGAGATGAATACCTCGCTCGCAGCCGCCGGAGTGAAAGGAACAGGACTGCGCAACGTGCGTGGCATCATGGTCGGGCACGGCTTCCTGTTCGATTCCGGCGTGCTCGAGCTCGATCACGCGGCGCTGGGGGCGGCCAATGTCAACGCCGACTCGCTGGTCGAGAGATTCAGGGCGGCGTTTCTCCGGACACCGGGGATCGCCAGGGCGGACCGCATCAGCGAGCTCGCGCAACGCGATACCGTCACGGACCACATAGCGCGGCGATGGCTGCATGCGTTCCAAACCACCGACACGCCCGCGCTGCTGGTGACACCCGCCCCCTACAGCTCGTGGTTCGCGGCTTACGGTGCGACGCATGGAACTCCGAACGACGTCGATGCACGGGTGCCGATCATCTTCTACGGCGCGGCGTTCAGGCCCGGCCGCTACGAACAGTTCGCGCGCGTCGTCGACATGGCACCGACTCTCGCCCAGGTGCTGCGCGTGACACCGGCCGAAAAGCTGGACGGACGCCCGCTCTCGAATGCCATCCGATAAGACCTCGCCACCGAGCCTGTGGAAGGCGTTCAACCAGGCGGAATTCGCCGCATCCCATACCCTCAACTTGCGCGAGTCGCTTCCAACCGTAGCTGACGCGCGCTTCCGCACCGAACAATGGCTGCGGGAGCGGCAGGTAAGTGGCGCAGGGAAAGTGCTCGTCATCACCGGCCGCGGGAACAGCAGCCCGGACGGTGTCTCGCCGGTGCGCGAGGGCGTGCAGGCACTCTTCCATTCGCTGCGGCGCCGCGGAGTAGTGACGAGCTGGAAGGATCGGTCGGAGGGCGCATTCGAGGTAACTCTCGCACCGATCACCGCGCTGCTCGAAGCGCCCCGGCGCAAACGCCACCGCGACCAGAGCATTCCGGCGGCTGCGGCGACATCACTGGCGGGTCTCGACGAATCGACGGTCGCGCTGTTACGGCGGCTCGCGCAGAGATCGCTCGAAGCTCTGGGAGCGCGCGTGCCCGAAAAATTCGTCGAGGCCGAGATGCTTTCCAGGTTCAGCCTGCTGGCCGGAGGGCTCGAGCCGGGCCCCGATGGGGAGAGGCGCCTGCGTGACGCGATCGTCCAGGCGATCGATGAGCTGGATGATTGACCGCGATCAGGGATTCCGGATATCCGTTTGAAGAGTGTGCGTTATCGCACGGTGCTCATCGATAAACAGGACAAGCAAATGGGCCCGGACATTGCTAGCTATTCGGCACAAGCGATGACAAAAAGCAGCGAGCAGCGTCAGGACACGAAGAACGGACAGAACGGGCACACGCAGTTGCGCCGGGTGCGTCTCAGCGCGGACGACCTCTTGTCGATCTCCGCGTTTGGGGCGAAGGCAACTTGGCCCGCCGGCTTCCAGCTCTACCAGCGCGGTGCGCCCGCCGATGGCGTCTTCATCGTTCTCGAGGGCCACGTCCTGCTGCGAAATCGAATCAAGGTAGGTCGCGGATTCGTTCCGGTGATTGCGACGGTGGGACAGACGTTCGGCAGCGAGGGCCTTTCGCCGAACAGTCATTACGTCACCGACGCGAACGCATCGGAGGAGACACGCACGCTGTTCCTGAGCGGCTCGCAATTCCGCGCGTTCGTGAGAGAGGAGCCCGGTCACGCACTCCCGCTGGTATCACAGACGATGTCGGAGCGGGCGCATCTCCTGGAAAAGCTGCACGAGCTCGCCGCACTCAACGTGGATCAACGGTTGATGTCGACGCTCTCGCATCTGAGCGGAGACCGCGCCTTCACCGCGGCTGATGGACGCCTCAAGATCGACAACTCGCATCATCGCCTGCTTTGCGAGATGGTGGGCGCCACTCGCGAGTCCATCGCGTTGGCGCTGAGCAGACTCGTCTCGGCCGGGATCGCCGAGCGCGACGGAATGACGTTCCTCATTCATGCGGGTGATCTGGCCGATGGGATGGCGAACGGAACGGAAAAGACCTCGTCGCCGCCGGTGACCCGCGAGATGCTGCGGCCCGCATTCCCCTGAATGGGCCGCACTCCCGCTGATACGGCGGGGACGATACTCGCCGGCGCAGGTCCGATCGATTTACAGGAGGAGGGCTCCCACGGAGCGCTCCTCCTGCATGGTTTTGGGGACACGCCGCAGACGCTGTCGCAGCTTGCCAAGCGCCTGAAGTCGAGCGGGTACGGAGTCTACGCGCCGCTCCTTCCCGGTCACGGCCGCAGCATGGCGGCGTTCTCGCGATCGGGCGCCGACGATTGGGCCGCTGCCGCGGAGACCGCGTTCGTCGAGATGCGCCGGCGTCATCGCTCGGTGTCGATCGTGGGTCTTTCGATGGGAGGAGCCCTGGCAGTGGCTCTCGCCGCGAGAGTAAAGAACGTGCCGGCCCTCGCTCTCATCGCGCCGTACGTCGAGATGCCGCGCACGATCCGTCTCGCGGCGTCCACGCACTGGCTGTGGGGGAAGCTCGCCGGTGAGATCAGCGCCCAGAGCCCGACGTCGATTCGCGATCCGATCGAGCGCGAAAAAAGCCTGGCTTACGGTACGGTCACCGGAAGCCGATTGTACGAGCTGCTGAAAGTGGTGAGGCGCGCCAGAAAGGCGCTTCCGCACGTAACGGCGCCGACGCTGCTGATTCAATCACGTGAAGACCCGCGATGCTCCGTTCGTGGAGCGGAGGAGGCGATGAAAAAGATCGCCGCCCCGGAGAAAAAACTGGTGTGGACCGAAGGCGCCGGCCACGTGATCACAGTGGATTACGGCCGTGAGCGGGTCTACAGCGAAGTGAGGAGCTGGCTCGACACCCACGTCCGCCTGGGCGCGGCAGCCGCCGCTGATGACAGAGCGGCTACCTGACGCTCCAGCTCTAAAAGCGGTCCTGAACGAACTCCGTCACGGTGCCGACAGCGCGCTCACCCAGTCCCTGAGCCTGCTGAACGACGCCCGATGCCACCCGCTTCACGCGCGCGACCGGTGATTGTCTGCGCCGCACTCCCTTGCGTGCCGCGGCTCTGCGCTTGTTGCCGGGACGCTTGCGAGTAGCGGCGCCCTTCCGAGCCGAGCTCTTGCGCCTGGCGGTTTTGCGCTTGCGGGTCGCGGTGCCCTTCCGGGCCGAGCTTCTACGCTTGGCGCCGGCGCGCTTGCGAGTCGCGGCGCCTTTCTTTGCCGCGCTCCTACGCTTGCCGCTCTTTCGGCCGGATGATCCGGACTTTCGACGTCGTGAACTGGACTTCTTGGCTGCAGCCATGAGAAAGCTCCGTGTAGGAGGGTTCGTAGAACGGATAGCAAGATTCGCGCACAACAATGCTGCGGCACATTGGCCGGCGGCGCAACAGATATTGACTCACGCACCCGATGACGCGATGTCGCGCGTCTCACCGTGTCGCATCACCCACAGATCCTCCGGAGGCAATCCGGCCGCACTCCAGGCAGCGCGCGCACGCGCCGGAGGCTCGTCGATCGGCTCGTCGGTGAGCTTGAACGTCCCCCAGTGTCCACAGACCATTACCAGTCGTTTGCCGGCAGCGGTCTCGCGCAGCTGTCCGACGGCGAGGAGACAATCTTCCGGGTTCATGTGAACCGAACCCATGAACCAGCGAGGCTCGTAGGCCCCGATCGGCAGAATCACGATGTCGAAAGGACCGCAACGGCTTCCAATTGCGGCGAACTCGGGATGAAGCGCGGTATCTCCGGCAAAGAGAACCGCATGGTCGCCCGACCTGATCGACCACCCGCACCACAGCGTCTCGTTCCGGTTGTCGAGACGCCGTCCGGAGAAATGCTGCGCGGGTACGCACGTGAGCCGAAGACGCATGATCGAATGGGTATCCCACCAGTCACACTCGACGACATCACGCGCGCCGCGCGCGCGGAGGAATGCGGCCACTCCGAGCGGAGCGAACCAGGCAATCGCCGGATAGCGCCCGGCGAGTCTCCCCACGGTCCGGGCATCGAGATGGTCGTAATGATCGTGCGACAGTAGCACGACATCGATCGGCGGCAGCGAGTCGAAGTCCACCGCCGGCGGAACGCGACGACGCGGTCCGGCGAACTGAAAGGGCGATGCGCGCTCGCTCCACATCGGATCGAGGAGGATGTTGAGCCCGCCTATCTGGAGCAGGAACGTCGAATGCCCGATCCAGGTGACGGTCAGCTGCGATGGCTCGGGCCGCGGAA
>Ga0190265_10000651_pt1 | contig 23888 bp, 22 predicted proteins | sample Popmic124T_FD_133135 | JGI IMG/M metagenome (GOLD analysis project Ga0190265, IMG submission 133135) | Populus adjacent soil microbial communities from riparian zone of Indian Creek, Utah, USA - 124 T | ecosystem: Environmental > Terrestrial > Soil > Riparian zone | place: USA: Utah | collected...
CACACGCTCATGCTGCTGGAGCCGACGCTGGTGTCGTTGCCTCTCGGCGGTGCGTTCCTGACAGCCGCCGGCCCGGTGTTCGAGGCGTACGGAAGCGGCGACCACTCGGGTGCGTTCGCCCTGTTCGCGGCCGCGGCAAGCGGCCTCGATTGGGAACGCTGCCGCGCGTTGCTCGAGGAGCGGATCCCGGGTGTGGTCGCCCAGTCGATCAAGGATGCCGACACCTTCTTCGCGGTCGAGCTGCCCGCCGTCACCGAGTGGACGTTCGGGCCCGAGCAGGCTGCCGCCATTCGCAGACCAGTCCTCTCAGTGGTCGGCGCGGACACCCAGCCGCTGTGGGTCGAGATCGCCGAGTTCCTGCGCTCTGCGCTCCCGGACGTCGAGGAGTGCACGATCGACGGGGTCGGCCATCTCCTGCAGATCCAACGTCCCGAGCCCGTGGCTCAGGCGATCGCGAAATTCCTGGAGCGCAACACGATCGCCGGAGCCGCCGCCCGCCAAATCCATTCGACGACCCGGCACAACCAGGACGTCCTCACGCCCGACCAGGAGCGCGAGATCGTGTAGCGCCTCACCGACTGGACGGCCTCGATCGTCTCCGCGGCATCCTGCGGCGGGCCTCCGCAGCACCGGCGCCAAGTCCTTCATCGGGGCGATCGTTTCAGTCCGGCTCTGCACTGCGCTCTGACGGGTTGTCGTGTGCGGTCGCGTGTGCGTTCTCGTCATGTCATCTCCTCGCGACGGTCGCCGGCGGTCATGAGACGACACAGCGCCCGCGCACGGCGTTCTCGTGCAGCTCGAGCCCCGCGCCGGCCGGGCCTGCGGTCACCGGGCCGACGCGCCGAACCAGCCGCGGATGCCGGAACGAGTCGACCGTCAGAGAGCCGATCCGCGCGACCATGACCGTCAAGCCTCCGACCTTCGCTCGTAGGCCAACTTTCTCGCCGGCGGCGTCGACCCACGCCGTACGCCTCCCGATGAGACCTCTCACACGCGCACTGTGCGCCCGGCCGCGCTGTTCGCGACCGGCGTGCGCAAGCGCGCTTGCGGAGCGTCGAGGGCATGAGGGACGGGGTCTGGAAAGCGGCGGCGCCGGACCACAACCCAAGGGACCTGTTCCTCCCGGCTGGTTCGGCGCTACAGCGTTCTAAGTGGCATCCGCTTGACTGCATGAGATCCCATGATGGGACCCGTGCGACGGCGCCTCGAAACAGAGCTTCTCAAGCCGCCCAGCGAGGTGGACCGCCGAAGGCACGTGCATGCCCTGCGGAGCCACCCGCCCGTCACGACGACGGCACACACGCCACAGGTCGTGCGCGGCCCGGCATCAGGCAGCGGTCCCGGCGTACCGGTGGGCGTCCGGCGCGGATGACGATCCTCGCGTACTTCCCGATCCGGCGGCGCGCGGTGATGCGGATCTCGAGCCGCGTGCCGGCGGGGAACGCGCGCTCCAGCGCCCGGAGCCGGAGCCGCCGGGACGCTGGCCGCCATACACGGTCACGGAAGGGACATCCCTTTCGGCGGCACGACACGGCGATCCGGACGCCCCGCGGCGCCGTCACGAGCACCAGTTGCAGCACCGCTCCCCTGGACGTGTAGTAGCCGCGGATCCGGACGCCGGGAAACGGTCGCATGTAGGCCGGCTCGACCGGCGTGACGGGGGACGCGGCGGGTGGGAAGGAGCCGCCCTGCGGCAACGCCTGCGCAGCCGGCGGCGCCGGGACCACCGCGGTCAGCGCCGACTCGCTGGTGAAGGACCCCGAGTCGCTGATCGCCGTGACCCGCACTCGCAGCCGGAACCCGACGTCGAGCGGTCGCACCTCGTAGACGGCGCTGGTCGCTCCCGGCACCGCCGCGCACTCCGACCGGTCGGCCTGGCACCGCAGCCAGCGATAGAGGAAGTCGATCTGCCCGCCCGGCTCCCAGCGGCCGGGCGTCGCACTCAGCGCCCGGCCCACCTCTGCCGCGCCGATGATGGTCGGCGGCTCCAAGCTGAGCAGGGGCGGCGGCGCGACGACGACCGTTCGGTCCGACTGGGCCGGTGGCGAGGTCCCGGCGCGGTTGGACGCCGTAACGGCGACCCGAAGGGTCATGCCGACGTCTGCCGAGACCAGCACGTAGCTCTCGCTCGCTGCGCCCGGGATCGGCCGGCATCCCGCCCGGCTCGCAAGACAGCGCTCCCACTGGTAGTCGAAGTGCAGGGGCGGCGTTCCGATCCACTGCCCCGCCGACGCCGTCAGCACCTGCCCGTCGCGGGCGGTGCCGGTCACCTTTGGAGGCCCCGAGTTCGAAGGCGGGCGCGGGACGAGCTCGGTCGGTGGGGAGCGCGCCACGTCCGTCGCGCCCGTCGGCGCCATCGTGACGGTCACCCGGACCACGAGCGTCCGCTCCAGATCGGCCGGGCCGACCTGGTAGGTCAAACCGGTGGCCCCCTCGATGTCCGCACAGTCCGACCCGTCGGCCCCGCAGCGCAGCCACTGGTAGGCCGCCGTCGCCGCTGCGGGGCTCCACTCGCCCGGCGTCGCCGTCAGAACATGGCCCTCCAGCGGACTCGTGGGCGAGATCACCGGCGGTGTCGTGATGGTGGGCGCTTGAGCAGCCGCCGCGGGGCACGCCGCCAGCGCCAGCACGACGACGATGAGCTGAACCTGCGTCCAGGTCGCGAACCTGCGGCTCAGCCCGTACAACAGTCCTCCTTGGTCCTGGCCCGCCAGGCGAGACGCGACCATGCTAGATGCGAGCGGTCGAAGGGTGAAGACCTCCTGCGGTCGAGTGTCGGATACCGCACCCAGGCCCTTCGCGGGCTCGTGCCGACCCTCCGGCGTCCCGCGGACCAGCGACGCTGCGACGCGGTCGTCATCCTCCCCCGAGAAGACCTGGAGGTGCGAGCCGTTGGAGAGCGGGCCCTCGCCCACCCTCACCGCGGTCATGGTTGAGACCGCGGGTGCGGTCGTCGCGCTGACCGCCGTGGCCCTGTCACTGAAGGGACGCGACGGGCTCTGCCCAGCGGCCGACGCCGAGGCGCGCGGTCCGCTCCGATCCGGTCAGGTCCGGTGGCTCGGGCGATACGGAAGCGGTGCGCCCGGGGGAAGCTGCCAGCCCCCGTCGCGGCAGTCCGGGCAGAGGCTCAAGTCAGCCGTCTGCGCCCAGCGGTCGAGGTCCTCGTCGCCGAGCCGGCCGTTCCGCCCGCAGACGGCGCACGACGCGGCGGTGGCTGTCCGCCGGCGGCGCCGGAACAACCCGTGTCGGCGAGGCGGTGCCCGCGAGCCCGCGGGCGACGTAGGCGCGGCGTGAGGGGATGCCGGTGCCGGCGGCTGTGCGGCGGGCTGTTCGTTCGGAGGCGCCACCACCGCCGGCACCCCGGGGCGCTCCCCCTCCGCCGAGATCCGCTCGACCTCGTCGCGGAGCACGCGCAGGAGCTCGCTGATCTGCGCCTCGATCCGGTCGAGCCGGCCGAGAACCATGGCGGCCGTGCGGGCGATCGCCTCGGGGTCGGCCGAAGCGCTGTCGAGCGCTTGCAGGCGCAGCTCGTCGGCTGAACGCTCAGCCGACTCGATCGCCCGGCGGACCTGCTCGGCGACCATCGCGCCGACTTCGGCGGCGGCCTGCTGCGAGGGGGCCGGGCCCTCCGGCCGGAGCGGATGGCCTGATGACTTAGCGGCCATGCCCGAGTGTCGTCGCCCGATCCTCGATCCGGCCGGCGAGCTCCGCCGATAGCGCGTCCAGCTGGCGCGAGATCGCCTCGAGGCCGGCCAACGTGCGCACGCTCGCTCCCTCCGCCCGGCCGACGACGTCCTCCGCCTCCTTGCGGGCACGAGCCTCGAGCTCCGACCCCCTGGCCTCCGCGGCCTCGAAGATCGAGAGGGCCTGCTCGGCGATCACGCGCGCGGCGCAAGCGGCCGGGTCCTCCGCGTCACCCGCGGCGAAGCCGGCGCCAAGGACGCCGCGCTCGTGCGCCCGGTCGCCCATGTTCTCCATTCAGGCATGCTCCCGGATCGTCACGGCTGGGACAAGGCGGGGCCTGTCACGGCGCATACCCCACGACTCGGAGCATCCCCACTGCCCGCCGGATCCTCAGGTCGGCCGCCAACGCGGACCCGCGGGCAGTCGAATAGCCGCGGCGGTCGCCCCGCGCCGCGGCGGCGGCGAGCGCCCGGTAGGCGGCCGCCGCCCGCTCGAGGCCGCGCAGGCTCGCACGGCCGCCCGGGCGCGCGAGACCGGTGAGCACGAGCGATCGCAGCGCCGATGCTTCGCGGGCGTGGGCGCGGGACAGCGTGCGGGCGGCGGCCGCCTGCCCGGCGCCGGTACGCGTGCGACGGACCTGCAACCGGTACGTCGTTCGCGCCGCGTTGAGCCGCCCGAACGCACGCGCCAGGCCCGTCGCCTGCCGGGGGCTCGCGGCGGCGGGCGTGAAGCGGCCCTCGGCGAGGCGCAGCGAGGCGGCTACGCGGTCGCAGCGTGGCAGGAAGGAGGCGGCGGCAGTCGAAGTCGCCAGGCAGGCGACCGTGGCGACGCCGCGGTCCGTCGGCGCCAGGTACAGCGTCATGGGACCGGTGCCGGTCGGAGACCGCGTGCGATAGCGCCGCGCCTGCGTCGGCCCCAGCGAGACGAGCTGGCCCGAAGGCGGCCGGACGTCGAGTCCGCGCAGCAGCTCGACGCTCGCGCCGGCGGTCGCCGTCCCCGCGATGAGCATCGTCCCGCTGCTCTCCGGCGCCGCGAGGACGAGCGCGTCGGCGGGCCGGAGGATCGAGGTCGCCGCCGGCGGCGTCGATGGGCGCCAGTCCGCCGGCACGGCGAGTCGAAGGCGACCCGCGCTCGCCGGCGAGGATGTCGCCGGCGAATCCTCGAGAGCACCTGCCACGACGAACCCGGCCGCGCCGGCCGCGATGGCGACCGCCGCGCCGAGCGACACACACGCACGGCGCATCGCGCCGGCCCTCCGTGCTCGTTGGGCCCGCGTCGCGCCGATCTCGTCCGCCGCGACCGGGGCGCCCGCCGCCCGGCGCTGCGTCGGCCCGGCGTCGATCTCGTCCGTCTCGACAGGGGCGCTCACCGCCCGACGCGCGTCCTCGACGAGGGCACTCGCCGTCGGGTGGCGGGCGCTGGGATCGACGGCCATGCCTCGCGCCAGCACGCCGTCGATGGCGGCGGACAGGTCGCCTCGCACGCCCGTTACGCGCGGCCGGGGCGCGTGCAGATGCCAGAAGAGCACCGCCCGACCCCGTCCACGGGGGAACGGGACGGAGCCCGTCAGGCAGCGGTACGCGAGCGCGGACAGCGAGTAGACGTCGCTCCTCGGGCTCAAGGCGCGCCCGAGGATCCGCTCGGGCGACACGTACTGCAGGGCGGCCGCCGGCGCAGCCGCACCCTCCCGGCCGCTGCCGAAGCCGACCACCGCTCGCTCCCGGCGCGCGGCATCGATGAGCACGGCCGCCGGCTGCAGGTCGGGATGGACGACGCCCCGCGCGTGCGCGGCATCGAGGGCGACCGCGACCTGGCCGAGCAGTTCGAGAGCGGCGCCCGCCTCCAGTGGTCCGTCGGCAAGGAGATCCTCGAGCGTCACGCCGTCGACCACCTCGATGGTCATGGTCGCGCGCCTCGCAACCGACCGCCGCGAACGAAGAACCGCGGCTCGGTCAAGTCGCGCCACGCCACCCTCAGGCCGTTCTTCAGCGTTTTCGCCTCCTGGCTCGCGGCGCCTCCCGAACCTGGGCGCACATCGTAGACGAGCCTGAGTCCCCGCGGCTGGCGAACTGGCGTTCCGACCAGCACCCGGGTAGCGTTCGAGTCCACACGGCTTCCGACCTTGGAGGCGACTGCGTGGAGTCATCGGAACGGAGTGCATGGGGCGTTCGCATCGCGCCGATGGCACTGCTGGCCGTGCTGGCGTTCGCATCCGGGCTGGCGGTTCGGCAGTGGAGTGACGAGAGCGGCGAGAGCCGCGCCGCAGCTCCAAGCGTGGCGGCGCCGCGCGATGGCGACGCGCGCTCCCGCATCCGGCTGGTCCGGGCCAACCCTGGCCCGTTGCGTCGGCCAGCGGCCCGCAGGCGCCCCGCCGCGGCCACCGCCGCACCGATCCCGACCGACACCGGCGCTGCGCCCGCGCCGGCGCCCGTCGCCCCCGAGCCGTCGGTTCCCGCCCCGACGCAGCAGCCATCGCCCTCGACCGGCAGCGGTCAGAGCTTCGACCTCACCGGGGAAGAGGACTCCCCTGAAGGCACTCCGTTCGAGTCCGACGATTGACCGTCCGCGCCGGCTCGCGGCGAGCCGTCGCGCGGGGGATGTGATCCCCAAGCGGCGACAGGTCCTATTGGTCTGCTCGCCCGGAGGGCACCTGCAACAGCTGCTCGCCCTCGCCCCCGCGTGGGATCGGCTCGAACACGCCTGGGTCACGCTGCCCGGCTCGGACGTCGAGGAGCTGCTCGCCGACGAGCAGCTGCTACTGGCCCACGGGCCGACGAATCGCAGTCTCGGCAACCTGCTTCGCAACCTGCCGTTCGCCTGGCGCACGATCCGCCGGCTCGACCCCGACGTGATCCTCTCTACCGGGGCCGGGCTCGCGGTCCCCTTCTTCCTGGTCGGCAAGCTCCTGCGCCGCCGCCTGGTGTACGTAGAGAGCTTCACCCGGACCGAGTCCCTGTCGCTCAGCGGGCGGCTCGTCTATCCGCTCGCGGACGAGTTCTTCGTGCAGTGGCCGCAAGCCGCGAAGCGGCGCCGGACGCGCTACGCGGGGCGCGTCCTGTGACACGGGTGACGCTTGCGTGAGGCTCGATCGACCGCAGCGGCCCGGAAGAGGTTCGCGCAGCGTGCGGGCCAGCTTCGGTCCGAGGTATGGCTCACGCCTCTGCTCCTCTTCTACGTGGCTTGGACCGTGGCGAACCCCGACCTCGGCGGGGCCGGCGACGAGGGGGCCTACTTCGACTATGCGGAGCGGCTCACGCACGGCGACTACGCCAGCGAGAAGACGGCAGACAGCTATCTCTGGCGCGGGCCCGGACTGCCGTTGATGCTGGTCCCGTTCGTGGCGCTCGATGCGCCCGTGGAGCTGGCGCGAATCGTCCCGGCGCTGCTCCTTTTCGGCGCCGTCCTGCTCTTCCACCGGCTGCTACGGCTGCGCGTCTCCGAGCGCGCGTCGCTGGTCGGCGCGCTGGCACTCGGCCTGTACGTCCCCTTCCTCCGGACCCTGGGCTACGTACAGACGGAGCCCGTCGGGGTCTTCCTGGTCGTCCTGGCCACGTACCTATGGGCGAGGCGAAGCGAGGCCGGGGGCGACCACTACCTCGTCGGTGCGGGTCTGGCCCTGGGCGCTCTGACCATCACCCGGCTCGAGTACGGCTACGTGCTCACCGCGTGCCTGCTGATCGCCGGCGCGGTATGGCTCAAGGGCCGTGGGCGGACGGCGCGCGACGCCGCCACCGTCTGCGGCGTCGCGCTCGCGCTGTGCGTGCCCTGGCTCGCGTACACGTACTCGCTGACCGACAAGCTCTTCTACTGGTCGAACGCGGGGTCGCTCTCGCTCTACTGGATGAGCGGCCCCACCGCGGACGACCTGGGCGACCCGCATGACGTGAACGAGGTGTTCAGGAGGGACGAGCTCACGGCTCACCGGCCCCTGTTCCGGCGGCTGCGCACCATGCACCCCGTCGATGCCGACGAGGCGCTCAGACGGGCCGCACGCGAGAACATCTCGGACCATCCCGCACGCTTCGCGCGTAACGTCTTGAACAACTTCTCGCGGCTGCTGTTCAACTTCCCCTTCAGTTACCAGCAGGAGACCGCCAAGCCCCTTTTCTACGTAGTACCGAACTCGCTCCTGCTCGTGGGCTTCGGCGTCGGGCTCGTGGGCCTCGCCCGCGAACGCCGCTGGTGGGCGCTCGTCGTGCCGCCTGCACTGTTCGGACTGCTGGGCTTCGCGAGTCACCTTCCCCTGGCCGGCTATCCCCGCTATTGGTACCCGGTCGTGCCGATCGCCCTCTGGATGGCGGTGCTGGGAATGAGCGCCATGCGTGAACGCTCGAACGCTCCCACGACATGACCCCGTCGCGGCTGGCGGTGGTGACCGTCACCCACAACAGCAGCCACGTGATCGAGGGCTGGATCGACGCTCTCGAGGAGACCGGCCGCAGATCGCAGATGGAGCTGTGCGTCGTCGACAGCGGCTCGACGCCCGACGAGCGGAGGTTCCTGACGGAGCGCGTCGCGCCTCGGGTAGACGTCGTGTGCGAGCGACCGAACCTGGGCTACGGGCGCTGCTGCAACCTCGGGGCCGAGCAGACGAGTGCCCCGGCCCTGTTGTTCACGAATCCGGACACGCAGGTACGGTCGGTTCCGGACGACCTGTGGAACGAGGGCTTGATCGGCGGGCAGGTGCTGGGAGCGTTCAAGCGGCTGCCCGAGGGCGCGGTCAGCCCGCTCGGCTTCAGACAGTGTCCGACGGCGGCGCGCGAAGCGGAGAAGCTCGTCCTCGGCCGGTTTCACCGCGGAATAGACCGGACCGCCGAGTCGCCGGCGTGGGTCTCGGGGGCGGCGCTCATCATCAAGCGCGCCGACTTCGACCGGATCGGCGGTTTCTCGGCCGAGCTCTTCCTGTTCTTCGAGGACGCCGACCTCTGCGTACGCCACCGCGCCGCCGGCGGCTCGGTCGCGCTCGACCCGGCGTTCCTCATAGAACACGGGTCCGGCAAGAGCTCCGCCGTGGGCGATCCCGACCGCCTGTCCAGCGCGCTCGACAGCGTGAGCAGGCAGAGCGCGAGGACCTTCGCGGCCCGTCACGGGCGGCCGTGGCAGCGCGGACTGCTGTACGCGTTGTTGGTGATCGCGTACGTCCCGCGCCGCACGGTCGCGATCCTGCTGGGGCGGGGCCGCAACGGGTCGCGCGTCGGCTCCTACGTCCTCGATCTCCTCCTGCCGAGGCGGGTGCTGCGGCGGCTGGGAGTCCCTAGGCCCGCTCGAGGATCTCATGAAGGTGGTAGGCGCTGAGCTGATCGCGATGGAGGTATCTGTCGAAGAAGTCCCGCGAGTTTGCGACCAGCCGCTCTCGCTCGTGCGGGTCGCGCACGTAGAGCTCGCATAGCTCCACCAGATCCGAGAGGTCCTCCTTGGCATACACGATGTGCTGCCGGTCGATCAGCGGCACGTGCATGCGGGCCTCGTGCGGGTAGGCGACGATGCACGAGCCGATCGCCATGTACTCGACCAGGCGGTAGGAGAACGGGCCTTCTCCCGGCAGGTCGATGCAGACCCGCGAGCTGGCTATGTCGCGCAGGTACTGCGTGTACATCGTGAGCTGGGAGCCGCCTTCGAAGGAGAAACGGGTCTGCTCCGAGAGGAGCTCCAATGCCCGGCCGCGGACCTCGGGCGAGAAGTGCGGGCTGAACCTGGCGTGGACGTCGTACTTCAGACGATCCCAGCGCCGGAGCTGACGCAGGTGGCGGTGGAGCACCTCGTCCTTGAGGGGAGCGAACCCGCCCGGCACGATGTTCGCCTGCGGGTAGCCCTCCTCCCGGAAGTGCCGCTTGAAGTACAGGAGGCAACGCTCGGCGCACTCCGCATCGACGCCCAGGTAGGGACTCTGGTCGATCGCCACCTCGTGCGAGTGGCCATCGACCACGACCTCGAGCAGCACCACGCTCTTGAACGGCTGAGGAATGTCGGCGAGCTCCGTCATCACCATCCTGCTCATCGCATGGCGTAGGGAAGCCAGCCTCCCGGCCATCCGCGACTTGTTCAGAGACTGGAGCCCGGCCGACCCCGAGAGGTACATCGTGGGCCAGCGAACGGTGACCGACGACAGGCGGTCGCGGTCCAGCGGCCAGCTCAGCGCCGGCGGCGGCTCCGAGTCCCGGCGCAACCCCCAGACGGCGTCGATCGCCAGGGCCCGATAGGTGCCGGGACTCCGCAGCAGCCTCCGGCGATGGGGAGTCAGGAATGGGGCCAACGGACTTGCCGGCTACCGAGACGGATCGACCTCCCGGCGGCTGCCCCCTATGGCCATGCCGTCGTGGTAGACGTAGGTCGACGGCATGTTGTCGCTCTTGTAGAGGCCCTGCTTGAGATAGTGGGGAATCGGCTTGCCGGACGAATCCAGGTACACGTTCCGCAGGTACCTCCTCGGGAGGATGCGTCGGTCGTCCATCCACACCTCGAGGAAGCCGACGTCCGGATCGGACGACCAGTTGACGTGGACGACGAACTCGTGCCATTTCCCGCGTGAGATCGGCCCGAGGTAGCGGGTCCCGTCGCTCGCGATCCGCAGGTTCCGTCCATGGATCCCGAACCCCAGCGGGAGCGGATTCGCATTGTCGACGCGCTTCCACTGCATGATCGAGCAGAAGTCGTCGGGGTGGTTCCGAGGGAAGTCTGGTGCAAGCATCGTGAACCAGCGATACCAGCGTTCACCGCCCACGCGACCGCTCGGCCTCGACTTGACGATCTCGGTGCGGTTGGACCCCACGTCGCCCCCCGTGAACTCTCCCCGCCGCGACGCGAAGCGCGCGGCGTAGCGACCCTGCACCACAGGAGACCTGACCACCCGCACCCGGTTCTCGGTCGCCCACTGAATGTCGTCCCACTGCGACAGCGTCCCGGTCTCGAAGTCGCCCCGCCATCGTCGGAGCGAGCCGGCCGGCGGCGGAGCGGGCTCAGGTGTGCTTGCGGGTTTCGGCGTAATTGCGGGCTCGGTCTCGTCCGTGACCGTCACGCGGCGCGAGCTGACCGACGAAGTGCGCACGGCGTCCACCGCCTCGACCTTGAGCGTGTGCGGCCCGCCCGGCGACGTGGCGGTCTCCCACCGGCAGTTGTAGGGAGGCGACCCGTCGCTGCCGATGTAGCGATCGTCGACGTAGAAGCGCACGCCGCGCATCCCGTCCTCGTCGGAGGCCAGCACCTCGCATCGAGAGCCGGAGAGGACCCCGCTGATCTGCTGCGAGTCGCCGGGCGCCCGCCAGGACACGCTCGGGCCGCCGCCGGCAGCTCGGCTGCCCGCACGGTCCTCGGGGTCCCGTCCAAGCACGAGCAGGAGGGTGGCGACGCCCGCCGCGATCGCCAGCAAGCCCCCCGCCGGCAACAGCCATCGCGGGAGCCTATGACCGGCGCGGGCTCCGGATCCACTGAACACGATCGTTCCCGGAGGTCGACAGCGTCATCGTGCGAGGTTACCGGCATGTGGCCCCCCGCCCTTTGCGAACATGCCCCGCAGTGGGAAGGGCTGGAAACGCGCTGCGCATTGCGGTGGCCCTCGCGAAGCGGCCGCGTGACGTTCCGCGCTATGCCTCGCACAACTTCGTGGCCAGGCGGTCCACGATGCAGCTCGGCCTCCCTTGGATGCCGTATGCGGTGATCGACTTCCTCGATCGTTGGATGGGCCCCGAGACCCTCGTCTACGAGTGCGGTTCCGGCGGTTCCACCTTGTTCTTCGCACGCCGCGCCGGGAAGGTCGTGAGTCTCGAGAGCGACGAGGAATGGGCGAAGGCGGTAGCAAGGCGGCTCCGCGAAGAGGGACTCGCCAACGTCGCCCTGCGCTGTGCCAGCGCGGACTTCGCGCGACCGGAGACCCTGCCGGGCTCCGAGTTCTACAAAGGCATACCCACGGAGCCGGCGGACCTCATCGTCATCGACTCCCTGGACCACTCCACCCATCGCGCGCGGCCCGTGCTGTTTCGCAGAGCGGAGGAGGTGGTGCGCCCGGGCGGGCTCGTGGTGGTCGACGACGCCTGGCGGTACCAGCAGCTGCATGGCGAGAGCAAGGCGAGCGAGATCCGTACCTTCCGAGGCGTGGGCCCCGGGACGAGGCGCCCGCAGTGGACTGACGTCTTCGTCTACTGAGCCGAACTGATCATCGGTCGGAGCGGTGGTCGGCTCGTGCGCGATGGCCGGTGCTGGGTCGCGTGACCCGCGCGCGCGAGTGTGCACGATCGGCATTCGGGGGCTACGCTTGGGCATCCCAGTGAGCTCGTCGTGATCTGCGTCACTGTCGGAACACATCAGCAGCCTTTCCAGCGTCTGCTGGACGCGCTCACCGACCTGCCGCCCGACGAGCTGGTGGTGCAGTTCGGATACGGGTCGCCCCCACCCGGGGTCGCCCGCGCGAGTGCCTTCATGAGCTTCAGCGAGACGCTGGACCACATCTCGAAGGCCGACGTGGTCGTGACCCACGCCGGAGTGGGCAGCATCCTGTGCGCCAGGCGAGTCGGGCACGTGCCCATCGTGGTTCCGCGCCTCCGGCGGTACGGAGAGCACGTGGACGATCATCAGGCGGAGCTGACCCGCGCCCTGGCCGAAGAGGGACTCGTGGTCCCCGTCTGGGACACGGACCGGCTGACAGAGGCGCTCGAGCCGATGCCGCGCTGGAGCGCGCCCTCCCCCACCCCGAACGGCCGGCTCCAGCGCGCCGTGAGGGAGGCACTGCTGTAGGGACGGCAACCGGGCCTGACGTGCTAGTCCTCTGTTACCACGGGATCAGCGAGAGGTGGCCCGCCGACACCGCGGTGAGCCCCGACCGGTTCGAGGAGCAGCTCTCGCGCCTGGTCGGTCGCGGGTACCGGGGATCGACCTTCACCGACCTGCTGACCGCGCCGCCGGGCGGTCGATCGCTGGCAGTCACGTTCGACGACGCCGCCCGATCGGTGCTGACTCGGGCCTTGCCGATCATGGCGAAGCTGGGCCTTCCGGGCACGGTCTTCGTCCCTACGGCCTTTCCGGACGCCGGCCGGCCGATGGCGTGGCCCGGCCAGGATCGGTGGGCGGGAACCGAGCACGAGCACGAGCTGGCTTGCATGTCGTGGGACGAGCTTCGCCAGCTGGCCGACCGCGACTGGGAGATCGGGTCGCACACGCGCTCGCACCCACGCCTCACCGGCCTCGGCGACGAGCAGCTGCAGGAGGAGCTGCGCGGCTCCCGCGCCGACTGCGAGGAGCGCCTTGGCCGGCCCTGCCGCTCGCTGGCCTACCCCTATAGCGACTTCGACGCCCGCGTGGTCCGGGCCGCGCGCGAGGCGGGCTACCTGGTCGCGGGCACCGTCCCGCGCGCGCCGACGGCTCCCCTGCCCCTGCAGTGGCCGCGTGTGGGCGTGTACAGGAACGACACCTCTCGCCGCCTCGCGGCTCGCATCTGGCGGCGCCGCACGCTGAACGGTTCGCGGGTGGAGCCCGCTCTCGCCGCAGCCCTCCGGACAGCCAGGCGGGTGCGCCCCCGCTAGCGTCGTGCCAGGGGCGCGCCCCGACAGCCCGCCGGCCGTCATCCTCGGCAATACGGGGTCCGCGCTGTCTCTCACGCGCAGCCTCGGGAGGGCCGGCGTCGGCGTCTACGTGCTCGGCAGCCAGGGCTCCTCGGTCGCGGGCGTCTCGCGCTACTGCTCGGCCTTCGTGGAGCTCGGCGGCGCGCAGGGCTGGCTCGACTGGCTCGAGCGAGAGGGGCCGTCCGGTGCGGTGCTCCTGCCTCCGGGCGACGAGGGCGTCGAGCTCATCGTCCGGCAGCGGCAGCGCCTGGAGAAGCGCGGCTATCGGCTGCCCGAGACGGCGGGCGAGACCTCGCTCGCCATGCTGGACAAGTCCCGAACGTACCAGCTCGCCCGTGCCGCGGGCATCCCTTGTCCGCGCACGTGGTCGGTGCGCGACGAGACGGACCTGGAGGAGCTCAGCGGGAGGCTGCCGTTTCCATGCGCGCTCAAGCCGGTGCACTCGCACCTGTTCGCGCGCCACTTCCCCGTAAAGGTGCTGCTGGCCGGCGATGCGCAGGAGCTGCTCGGCCACCTCGCCCGCACACTCGAGCTTGGGCTCGAGATGCTCGTGACCGAGGTGATCCCGGGGCCCGAGACGGCCACCTGGACCTACAGCACCTACCTCGACGATCTAGGCGAGCCGGTCTTTGGCCTGACGAGGAACAAGCTGCGCTCGTACCCGGTCCACTTCGGGACGAACTCCTACCTGGTCACACGGTGGCAGCCGGAGGTGGCCTGGGCCGGGCTTCGCTTCCTCCGCGGGATCGGCCTGCGGGGCCTGGCGCACGTCGAGTTCAAGCGCGATCCCCGGGACGGAGAGCTGAAACTGATCGAGTGCAACCACAGGTTCGTGAACGTGAACGAGGTGCTGCGGCGGGCAGGGCTCGACGTGGCCCTGTTCACCTACCGCCGCGCGCTGGGCCAGTCGACCCCGCGGATGGACGGCTGGCGCGAGGACGTGCGTCTCTGGTTCCCGGCGCGCGATCTGCGGGCGGCGCGCGAGTACCGGCGGGAGGGGCAGCTGACCTGGCCCGGCTGGCTGCGGAGCCTCGCCCACACCCGCCTCTACACCCCGGTGCTGGCGTTCGACGACCCGTGGCCGGCCGCGGCCGGCGCTTGGCGGAAGCTCAGGAGACGGGTGCCCCGGGCCGCAGCAGCAGCCTGAGCCGGTTGCGCAGGATGTTTCGCTCTTGGCGCTCGAGCATGCGGAACCATGCGAGCAGCGCCAGCGCGACGATCGCCGTGCAGAAGAAGACGGCCTTCACGGCGAGGTCGTCGAGTTGGACCGCAATCAGGAACACCGCCAGGGCCAGAACGGCCGGCCGCGCGACCGCGAGGGCGCTGACCACCTCGATCATGCGGAGGCGGTGGAGGACGACGAACAGCAGGGCAGCGTCCACAGAGACCCGCACAGTCCATGCGATCGCCGCGCCCACCACTCCGAACGCGCTGATGAAGCCCCAGAACGCCAGAAGGTAGAAGGGCAGCTCAGCGAGATGGAGCTTGAAGATCAGGTCGGGACGCGAGCTTTGCACCATCCCGTAGGCGACGAACGCGACGCCGTTCACGAGGATGCCCGCGGCCAGCCATTGCATGACGCCGCTGCTGTTCCGTTCGAATTCCTCGCCCACCCACACGTTGAGGATCTCGGGAGCGAAGACGAGGCAGAAGAACGAGACCGGGAACATCGCGAGCAGGACGCCGCGAGCGCCTCGCCGGAAGAGCAGCTCGGCCCGCTCCTTGTCGTTGCCCACGGTTGTGGCGAAGGCCGGGAACAGCACGCTCGAGAACGCCATCGACAGCACTCGCAGCTGCTTCACGGCCTCGAACGGCGTCGCGTAGTAGGCCACGCCTCGGGCAGAGACGAGAACCCCGACCACGAAGCGGTCGAGCGTGGCCAGGAACGGGGCCAGGAGGGCTGTGGCCGTGACCCAACCGCCGAAGCGCATCAGCGCGCCGGCAAGCGAGCGACTGAAGCGGCGGTCGGACCGGAGCGCCGGGTCGACGCGGAGACATAGCGCCAGGGTGACGACACATGCCAGCACCCGGCTCAGCACGAGCGCGGCGACGGCCGCCGGCAGAGTCGCGGAGATGAGGGTCATCAGCACCGGCCCGAAGTACGAGATGAACGAGAGTGGGACTGCGATCGCATTCGTCAGGTCGAAACGCTGTCGGGCCTCCAGGCTGCCCCGCAGCGCCGCGCTGACGAGCACGAAGGGCAGGCTCCCCGCGAGCATGAGGAACGTGATCAGCGATTCCTGCTCCAGGTTCGCGGGGATGTTGAGGATGCCCTCAACGAGCACGGGAGACAGGGCCGCGACGGCTGCCGCCGCGACGAGCCCGAGCACTCCCAGCAGGCTGATGGCCGTCCAGAACAGCCGTGGGATCTCATACTCGAGTCCCGCCCCGAGGCGCTCGGCTGTGAGCTTGGTCAGGGCGCGACCGAGTCCGAGATCGAAGAAGCCCGCGTAGCCGATCGCGACCCAGGCGAGCGACAGCACGCCGAACCGGGTCGTTCCGAGCTGATGGATCAAGAGAGGCACGGCGGCGATCTGGACGGCGATGATCGCCCCCTGCGCCCCCATGGTGAGGAGGGTGTTCCTCGCCAGCAGCCCACCGCGCGTCAGGCGACGGCGCTCCTCGCGTCCACGGTCCTCGAAGCCGTCTGCCACTAGCGGGCCTCCTCGACCGCCCTGCGGATGAGCGGCGCCACGGACTCGGGTCGGTAGCGCGACGCCAGCTCGATGCACTCCTGACGTTCGGCCAGGGCGTACGGACGCGCCAAGACCGTCCGCAGCAGCTCGCCCAGCCGGTCCGGGTCGGCCTCACCGAGGTGGCTGTAGCGCGCTCGTCCGATCAGCTCTCTGGGGCCGAAATCGCAGTCCACGGAAACCACGGGCGTCCCGGCGGCCAGGCTCTCGATGATCGTGTTGCCGAAGGACTCGTATCGCGAGGTCACCACCAGCACTCGGTGGCCCGCGTACAGGTCCCAGGGACGCTCGACGAAGCCGCGTAGGTCGACGCGAGCATCGTCGCTGCGGTCGCGCAGCGCGCTCCGCAGGGTTTGCTCGAGGGCGCCCTGGCCCGCGATCGTAAGCGGCGCGCCGGCCGCGGCGGCCGCGTCCACGGCAAGCTGCGGGTTCTTCTCGGGAGCCAGGCGCCCCACGAACAGAATCCCCTGCTTGTCGCCGTCCGGCTCGACGAACGCCTCCCGGTCGACGATGTTGGGGACCACCAACCACCGGCCACGGGGACGGACGCCGAGCCGCTCGTGGCAGTCAGCGATACCGCGGGTCGGGGCGCAAGCCAGCGCGGCGCGACCGAAGGCCCAGCGAAAGAGTGGAGCGGGGACCCGGCTCGTGTCGTGCCAGTGGCGGGGATCGTTGCCGGCCACGACGAGCCAGGGGCGGCCCGTGCAGGCGAGCGCGCAGCAAAGTGCCGGGTAGGTCTGAAAGGCGATCGCGAGGTCGCAGTCACGGGTGACCGCGCGCAGGCGGCGCACCATCCGCGGGAGGTGGGCCGCGCGGGACTTGCCCAATCCGGCGACATCGATCGAGTCGGGCACCTCGTACTCCCGGCCCGACGGCGCGAGCACGGCGACGACGACGCCATGGCCCAGCGAGGCGCACGCCCTGGCCCACAGCACGGCCTGCCGCTCGGCGCCACCCAGCCCCAGGTGATTGGCGACGATCGCGATCCGCATCTGGAAGGCAGGCCCCGACGAATCGCCGCTCAGGTCGCGACGACCTCCGGTTCACGCCGCCATCGGCGGAAGGCGAGCGCACGCCGCGGAGACGGCACGACCAACCAAGCCGCGAACCCAACGGCGGCGCCGTACGTGATCGGGCTGTGCCCGAGCTCCATCAGGGCCAAGCTCGCGCGCGTCACCAGGAGCAGCAGGAAGATGGAGGCGATCGTCGCCCCAGCGAGCGTGCGCGCTCGAAGCCCTCGGACGAAGGCGAGCAAGAGCACGGCGACCTGGAGCGAGCCGCCCACGAAGCCGACCACGATGAAGGTGTTCGACAGACCGAGGTCCTCGTTCACGCCGAGGCCGAGCGTCGCGCCCGTGACGCCCGCCCCGAACAGCGACCAGTTCTCCGAGGCCTGCTCCAGCAGCGCGATCCTGTAGGCCCCGGTGCCGGTGCCCGTGCTGAGGTCCTCGTACGCCGTGAGCGCCCGCTCGCCGACCGGTGAGCTGAGGATCGCCACGAAGGCGGCCAAGGTCGCGGTTGCGAGGAACACGCGGCCGCCGACCTTGGACGTTCCCAGCTTCCAGGCGATCAGCACCGCCATGCCGGCGATCATCCCGAAGTACTGAGCGCGAGAGCCTTGAAAGGCCACGCATGCCAGTGCGAGGGTGGCCAGGCCGACCGTGAGGGGAGTCTGACGGCGCAGCGCCTGACCGAAGGCGACGAGGACGAGCGCAAGCAGGGAGTTCTGCCCGGGCGTGTAGACGCGGCTGTCCGGACCCAGCAGGCCTTCGTGGGAGAGGTGGGAGCTGACTGCCGTGATGCACGGCTCGCACCCCCCGGCCGTGAGGGCCGCTCCCATGTACGCCGCCGCCCAGGCGGTCACGATCGCCACCACCAGCGGCAGCACGCGCTTCAGGCCTGCGATCGCATCGTCGTGCGAGAGCCAGAGGTAGGTGGCAACCGCCATCACCGGAAACTCGACGAAGGGTGCCGCGAGCGTCGGCTGGGCGAGGGGGTCGGTGGCCGCCATCACGAGACCGACGTATCCGAGCTGGACGAGCACGGCGATCAGCAACGCGTTCGGCTGGAAGGGCCATGACCTCCTTCCAGCGAGCACGCGGGCGCTCCAGCTCGCGAGCATCGTCAGCACTGCGACCCAGAAGAAGACGAAGTAGCCCTTCATGTCGGCGAACAGGAAGTCCGTCGTGTCCAGGAACGGAACCAGGCCCGCGGCTGCCAACATGGCCAGCGCGATGACGAGCTCGGGCCCCAGCACCACCACCCCGGCGACCAGGGCCGCGCCCGCCACGACCGCGGGGAGCGGGAGCTCGACCGCGGCGGCGGCCATCACGAACCCCAGCAGGAGCGACACGGCGAGCGCCGCGACCTCGAACGGCGCCACGAGCACAGGCAGGCGCGCACCGCGGCCCATGGCTAGGGGCCCTCGCCCGGGGCCCCCTGGTGCGTCGCCTGCGCACCACCTCTCCGTTTCAAGAAGCCCCCCGGGTTGAACGTCAAATGGAACTTCTCCATGTCGGTATCGACGACGAAGACGTCGTTCTCCGACATGAACATCTCAATCGCCTCCGTCGGGCCTGCGCCGAAGCCGGGCTCGACCGGGTGGCCGTTGATGTTCGTGTCCTCGACGATGAGGTAGCTCCCCGCGCTGACCAGCTGGTGGTAGATGCGGAGCTCTTCGAGTACGTGCTCCGCGTTGTGGGCCGCGTCCAGGAGCACCATCACGGTCGGAGAGCCAGGGTGCCGGCGCACGATGCTCTCGACCTCGGCACTGATCTCCGGCGATGTCGACGAGCCGTGCAGGTAGGTAACCCTGTCGTGCGCGGGCCGATCAGGGCGGTCGTTGACATCGATCGTGACGATCTGGCCGTTCTGGAGGATGTCGCAGATGCAAGCCATGAACAGGGCGCTCGCTCCGCGCCCAGTGCCGGTCTCGACGATGATGTCGGGTCTCACGGCCACCAGGATCTCCTGGTACACCCAGAGGTCGAGCGGGCACTTGCGCACCGGCCTGCCGAGCCAGTACGTGTTCTTCCACGTCGCCCCGGAGGCGACCCCCTCGTCGTAGTACAGGCGATGAAAGCCGTCCACGATCGTCGTCTTCGTCTCCGGGCTGTACGACCTCCTGGTCAGAGCCCTCCGGTATGCGAGGCGCCGCAGGTGCCGCAGGCGATCGAGGCGGCTCATCGGCTCCTGCCGACCCCGGCGCCCGCCGGCGCCGTCGTGGTTGTACGGCCTGTCGTCCCGTACGCGCCGTACATGCTGCGACTCGCGCGATCGCGGTTGAGGACGACGCCGAGCACGCGCGCGCCACCGGAACGGAGCTGCTTGCGCAGATCGTCGGCGGCGTCCCTCCCGGTCTGCCCCAGGCTCGCGACCACGAGCACCCCGTCCACCTGGCCGAGCAGCGGCGTGACATCGGAAACCGCGAGTGCGGGCGGGGTGTCGACGACCACGAGGTCGTAACGCCCCCTGAAGCGCTCCAGCAGCTCCTCCATCGGGCCGGACTCGAGCAGCTCGGCGGGGTTCGGCGGTGGCGGCCCGGCCGGGATCACGTCGATCCTGGCGCCCCCGCTCTGGAGGGTGATAGCCGCCTCCTCGCTGTCGGCGACGCCCGCAAGGATCGTGCTGAGCCCTGAATCGCCCGGCAGCCCGAGTCGCTCCGCGAGCTGCGGACGCCGCAGGTTCGCCTCGATCAGCAGCACGCTCCGGCCGGCCTGAGCCTCCAGGAGCGCCAGGTTCCAGGCCACCGTGCTCTTGCCCTCGCCGCTCGCCGCGGACGTGACGACCACCGACCGGATCGGCTCGGCCGCGTTGAAGTAGCGCAGGTTGGCGCGCAGCATACGGAAGGCCTCCGCCTCCGCGGGAGGGAGTGCCAGTTGTGGCCAGGAATCGGCGCGCCGCAGCGCCCTGCTCGCGGGGATCCTCCCCACGATGGGACCGGCGAAGGCCTCCTCAACGTCATCCGGCTCCCTCAGGCGGCGGTCGAAATGCTCGAGCAGGAATATCAGCGCGAGTCCCAGCAGGAGCCCCAGCAGAAGCCCCACCATGGCGTTGCGCTTGGGGCGCGGGCTGACCGGGTCGGGGTCCGGTCGGGCCCTCTCGACGAGCTCCACGCCTCCGGACCTGAGCGCGGCCAGCGTGTCGAGCCTCTGCGCCTGCAGCCGCAGCCTCCGTCCCTGGGGCCCCGATCGCTCGAGCGGCGTGAGTCGAGCGAGCCGGCCGCGCACCTCCCGTGCCGCCTCGCTCACGCGAGCCCGGTCCGAAGCGCGGCGGAACGCTATGTACTCCTCGGCGAAGACGTTGGCCATGCGCGCCGACAGGACCGGATCGCCGGTGGTGGCCGACACCGACGCGAGATCGGAGTCGCTGTTGGCCGAGACGTCCACGCTCGAGGAGACCGCATCGCGGCCCACGCCGGGTGTCCGCAGCCGCTCGGCGGTCCGAGCGGCGACCGGGCCCACCGCGCCTAGCTCCAGGTTGGTGGCGGCCTCGCGCTGCGGGTCCTCGTCGCCGGACGAAGAGCCCAGCACCGTCTCCTCGAGACCCAAGTCGCGAAACAGGAGCGACGCCGAGCTTTCGAACTGCTTCTCCTTTGTGACGGACAGTGCAACGGCGGCGCCGCACGCGACGAGCGCGCAGATGGCGATCACCGCCCAGCGGCGTCTCAGCACACGGAGGAAGGTCTCGAAAGTGATCTCCTCGGCGTCGCGCCGCGGCGGGCCGCTGGGCGGGCCGTCGCGCGCGCGCCCGAGCAGGTCGGCGTCAGGCCTGTCAGTCATGGCTTGTCCCAGGCCGCGATGCCGCGGGCGAATTACGCAGCGTGTCAGTCAGCTCTCGCAGCTTCGGAGGTTGAGGAGGAGCCGGCGCTGCTGTGCGCGGACGCCTCAGAGTGCCGGCGGTCCCGCCGGCTGTCGTTTGCCCCGCTATTTGCCAGCCCGATCTGCATACGTCACGCTCACGAGGTGCCACCGAAGCGAGACCGTGACGCCTGAACTGGGCGGCATCCGGCTGTTGACGGTCACAAACCTCTATCCCGCGGAGGACGATCCCACCTATGGGACGTTCGTCGCCGAGCAGGTGGAGGCCTTGCGCGCTCACCCGAGCGTCGGCGTGGTCGACGTGCTGTTCGTCGACGGCCGCAAGGACAATCTGGAGTACCTCAGGGCCGTCCCGGAGGTCAGGAGGCGGGCAAGGAGCGGCAGGTACGACCTGATCCATGCACACCATGGGCTGGCCGGGGCCGTGTCCGTCACCCAGCGCCGGCTGCCGGTCGTCGTGATGTACCACTCCGGCGACATCGACTACTTCCGCTGGCAGAGGCAAATCTCCCGCGTCGTGGCTCGACGGGCCGCGAAGAACATCTGCGTCGCCAGGCGCGACATCCGCCAACTCGGTCAACCCGCGATCCACATTCCCTGTGGGCTCGACACGGAGCGGTTCGCGCCCCGCGAGCGCGTGGCTGCCCGTCATGCGTTCGGCGTGCCCGAGGGGTCGCTGGCGCTGCTCTTTCCCTCCAGGCGCGATCGTCGCAAGAAGATGTACTCCCGGTTCGAAGAAGTGCGCGAGGAGCTGGAGGTCAGGGGACATCCCGTGCACGAGCTCCGGCTCGAGAATGTGGCGCGTGAGCGGGTCCCTGAGCTGCTCGCGGCCGCGGACGTGATGGTCATGACCTCGGTCTCGGAAGGGGCTCCCGTCGCGCTGATGGAGGCGATGTCGGCAGGGCTCCCCGTAGTGGCGACGCCGGTGGGAGAGGTGGAGGCCATGATCGGGGGCGTGGCGAACTGCCGCGTGGAGGAGTTCGATAGGCAGCGTTTCGCCAACGCCGTCGAGTCGCTGACAGAGGACGGTCCGCGCGCGCCGGCCCCGCGCAGCCAGGACTACAGCCAGGACCGGACCGTGTCGGCGCTCCTCGACGTCTACCGCGACGTGCTCGAGCGCCGCTGACCTTGGCACCCGCCCACATCCCGGTCGGTGGTCGTGAAGGAGCGCGTGCGCGAGCCTGATCGGGGACGGGGCCATAGCCGCTTCTACCAGCTTCTCGGGGCGGGAGAAGAAGGGCACCTGATACCGATCTGACATCGCCTCGCACACCGGACTCCGGTGCGGCGCGGTCACGTGGTCAGGGGCCCGACCGGCCGAGCCGCCGCCCGCTGTTGGAAGCAAACCGAATTGCTAGCTTGGGGCGTGGCTCTGATCGACCCGGCCATGGAGGCACGGTCGGTCTCGGACGAGGCGGCGTCAGCGAGACTGGCGAGATGGCGCCGGACCACACGCGTCCGCAGGTTGCTGTTGAGCGCGGACCTGGCTGCCCTGGTGCTCGCGTTCGCGATCGTCGACGGGTACCGGCTCGTCGTGGGCGCCCCACACGAAATCCTGCTGCGGGACCTTCCGCTGCTGCTGGCCGGCGTTCCCTTCTGGATCTGCTTCGCTTACGCGTTCGGGCTCTACCACATGCACAGCCGCCGCGTGGACCACGGGGTGGCCGACGAGGTGGGGCCCGTCCTGCAGATGACGACGCTTTGGGGCTGGAGCCTCGCCCTCATCGTCGGTCCGCTCGGGGTGCGCCGACCTGACGTGAGCCTGCTGCTGGTGTTCTGGGTGGCCGCCTCGGTGCTGCTGCTCGGGCTGCGCGTGGGCGTGCGCGCCTGGAGCCGCCGCCGGCCCTGGTACCGCCAGCGGGCGTTCGTCATCGGGACCGGCGCGCAGCTGGCCGGCCTCGTCCAGAAGCTCGATCGCCATCCCGAGTACGGCATCGACGTCGTGGCCTGCGCCGACCTCTCGACGGGCGCGCGGCCGCCGCTGCACCACGCCGTTCCCGTGCTGCCGGCTCCCGTCGACGTGATCGCCCAAGCGTCGACACTCGCCATCGACCGGGTGTTCCAGGCCTGGTCGCCCAGGACCGAGGATCGGGAGGAGCGCTTCGAGCTCGCTCGCGAGCTCTCCGAGCGCGGCGTCCGTGTGGATCTGGTGCCGTCCTGGTTCGAGGTGCTCGGCGCCCGGCTCGAGCTCAACGAGCTCGAGGGCCTGCCCATCCTGACCGTCCCGAACGTCCGCCTCGGAAGGACGGCGCTCCGCATCAAGCGGACCTTCGACGTGGTCTTGACCGTCCTGGTGATCATGATCCTGTTTCCCGTGCTGGTCGGCTGCGCGCTCGCGATCAAGCTCGACAGCCGGGGACCCGTGCTCTTCCGCCAGCGCCGCATCGGGCGCGACGGACGGCCCTTCGAGCTGCTCAAGTTCCGCTCGATGCAGATCGACGCCGACGAGCACAAGCGCGACGTGGGCGCGCATTCCTTCCACGGCGGCGGCACCGAGCACGGCATGTTCAAGATCCGGGACGACCCGCGGGCGACGCGCGTCGGCGCGTACATGCGGCGGAGGTCGCTGGACGAGCTGCCTCAGCTCATCAACATCCTGCGCGGCGAGATGAGCCTCGTCGGACCGCGTCCGCTCATCGAGGACGAGGACCGCCGCGTGGAGGGCCGATTCCGCCGGCGTCTGGCGCTCACCCCCGGGCTTACGGGCCTGTGGCAGGTCAACGGGCGCTCGCAGATCCCCTTGCAGACCATGGTCAGCCTCGACTGCCTCTACGTCACGAGCTGGTCTTTGTGGGGGGACGTGAAGATCCTGATCAGAACCGTGCCGGCCGTGTTCGGCCGCCGGGGCGCGTACTGAGAGACCCCGGCCAACGGGCCTATCGACGGCAACCGAGGTGCCGCCCGCCTCTGCGGCATGTCGTCAACGCACGGCACCGCGTGGCAGATGGCGACGACACCGGATGACCGCGGCGCCGGATCGGCCCCCTCGTCGCCGCATGTGAACCGGCGGTCCGGAGTCGGGGCGGCCGGATTCGAACCGGCGGACCTCCGCGACCCAAACGCGGCGCTCTACCAGACTGAGCTACACCCCGGTGCCGAGCGAGTATGGCAGTCGAGCAAAGCGGCAAACGCTCAAGGAC
>Ga0190265_10000652_pt1 | contig 23763 bp, 20 predicted proteins | sample Popmic124T_FD_133135 | JGI IMG/M metagenome (GOLD analysis project Ga0190265, IMG submission 133135) | Populus adjacent soil microbial communities from riparian zone of Indian Creek, Utah, USA - 124 T | ecosystem: Environmental > Terrestrial > Soil > Riparian zone | place: USA: Utah | collected...
CAGCCGCTCGGCAATCGATAGTATCTCGCCGACGCGGCGGGAAATTTCGCCGGTGCGCTCATCGGGCAACTGATCGACGAGGTTCTGGATCGATGAGGCATTGGCGGTGATGCCGAACAGGCACGGTCCCGCCTCGTCGTGCAGCTCGTCGGCGATGGCGCGCCGTTCTTGCTCTTGCACGGTGATGAGCTGGCGATAAAGCCGGCTGTTCTCATCGCGCGCCGTATCGAGCGCGCCGGCAAGCGTGTTGAAACGTTCGGTGATGACGGCAAGCTCCTTCACCTTTGGCGGCTCGAGCCGTGTGCCGTAATGACCGTCTTCGAGATTGAGCATGCCCTTGGAGAGATGCGCGAGCGGATCGAGCACCCGGCCGAGCACCACATAGAGAACGGCGAGGATCAGCGCATTGAGCGAGAGCCACACAATGGCGAGGGCGGAAAAGTCCTGCCACGCCTCGGCGATTTCGTCGGAGGGCTCGCCGACGATGACGATGGGATTGGCCTGCTCCGCCGTGACTACTTTAACGGCGCGATCGGGGAGCTGTGGCCTCACCAGCGCAGCGAACCAACCCGGCACGTAAGGCTTTGGCTCGGCCGAGGCGACGTCCGGCTGCGGCGACACCATCGTGAGTTGGCCGAGATCGTCCATGTACATGATGCGGACATGGCGCAAATGCTTGAGCTGCAGCGGCAGTTCCTGATTGAGCTGCCTGAGCCGTCCCTCCGCGGCCAGATCTTTCAGAGTCGCGGCGACGAAGCGCTGCGCCACTTCCAGCGAGGCTTCCATCTCGACCCGCGTAGCCGTGCGGGTGTTGAGGATCGAAACCGCGCCGGCAAGCAAAGCGGCGAGAAGATTGATCACTCCCACCGCGATGAGAAGTTGGGTTCTGACCGGCCGGTCATACCAAAGCTTTTGCAGCACGCTTCGATAGTCTCCGCAACGATAAGCACCTCACACGGCCGCTAGAGGGGCAATGCAAGCGCTAGTTTTCTTCTCTTGGACGGTTCCGAGTCTCCCCGTTTCCGGCATTCCATATGTCACTTATTGCAAGCTTTGGCATAGGGAGTCGCGAAAAGAAGCAGTGCATGTCGGAAGTCGTCAAATGGCAATGGCAAGCCTGGTAATACGGTTGCCACATCTTCCCGACCACAATTAGGACGACGGCGAGAGACCTAGTCGTGGAATGGGGCTACGGCTTTGGCCACTCCCCTCTTTTTATGGCTGGAGTTTTGATGAAACTAGCCGGCCAATTGCGGCATTGAGGCCCGTTTTCGTCAGGCCGCGCCAAAAGTACGAGAGAATAAGTCATGGCATGATTGCGACGCCCCAAGGCAGGCGTCCGACCGGTACCGATTTCTCGGCCTTCAGCGTCGCCACATCGATCACCGTCATGTCGTTGGTAAGGCCGTTGGCGACGTAGACCTTCTTGCCTTCGGGATCGAGCTCCTGGTGCCAGGGCCTCTGCCCGACTAGGATGTATTGCTTCACCTCGTAGGTGCCGGTGTCGATGACCGCCACGCGGTTGGCCGGCCCGAGAGCCACGAAGGCGAGCTTGCCGTCCTTGGTGAAGTCGATGCCCATGGGCTGGATCAGCTCGGCCGGGATGCCGGGAATTTCGAAGCCGATGACTTTCAGGATCTCGAAGGTCTTGGCGTCGATCACGGAAACGGTGCCGCCGATCTCCGCCGAGACCCACACCGTACTGCCATCCGGAACGAAGGTCGCCTCGCGCGGCCTGGTATCGACCAGCACGTTGGCGAGCAACTCCAAGGTGGCATTGTCGATGAAATGCGCCATGCTGGTGGTCTCCGAGGTGGCGACGGTGATGCGCGCATCGGGACTGACGCGCATGCCTTCGGGCTCGAGCCCCACGGCGACCTCGCCCAAAGTCTCGCCGGTCTTGCGGTCGACCACGGTGACCATGGCGTCGTCCTCGTTGGCGATATAGATGCGCTCGCCCTTCGGATCGATGTCGAGCAGTTCTGGATCGGGGCCCGAGTCGATCAAGCGCGACACTTCCAGCGTTGCCGTGTCGATGACCCCGATCTTTTCGTCGTCGCCGAGCGCCACGAACACTTCCTTGTAATCGGGCGACATGATGATGCCCCGCGGGCGGCGGCCGACCTTGATGGTCTTGATGATCTCCAACGTTTCGCTGTCGACCACGGTGACAGTGTTGTCCCGTTCATTACTGACGAAGATGGTGGCTGAAAGCGCTTCATCGGTCGGAAGCGCGAGGAAGCTCGCAAGCAAGGCAACAGCAATTGTGTATCTCATCGTCATACCGTGGTTGTGTCGGTTAGGCATGGTCATTGGGGAAAGCGGCATTTGCTCTCGGGCTTGTCGATGCCGAGCGTGTCGGTGGGAAATTTCTCGTGCAGGAATCCCTCCTGCGGCGATATGGAGACGAGCGCGCGGGGACCTGCGATCAGGATCGGCTGGCGAAGCTGATGGTCCCAATCGCGAAAGGTCATTTGCTGCCCCTTGAAGCCAGCGACCTTGAAGCGGTCCGACAAGATGTATTCCCGCAAGGACGGCAGATCGGTCTTTCGCGTGCGCGTCGCCGCCTCGCCGAACACGCGAAGGGCGAGCCACGCGGCGTAGTCGCGCTCGGTCATTATGCGGTGCGCGAATTCTTCGAAGGCATGCTGGAGCTGGGTGCCGGCATATTGCTCATAGGCGCGGTGCCAGGCGGAGGCGACCAGGCCTTGCGTGCCGACCACCGGGTCAGGCTCGTAGGTGCGGAACAGCAGATAATCGCCGAAGGCCTCGCCGACATCGGCCACCCAGATCACATCGTGATTCTCGGCGCCTTGCGTTAGCTCCGGCATCTGGGTCTGGATTTGCTGATGGCCTGAATCGGTACGGCGATGGCCGGCATCGAATTTATAGGTGCGTTCCTCGACCACCCTGCCACCAAACCGCTTTGCGGCCCGCTTGACGGCTTCGGCATAAGCTGCGTCATCCGGCGTCTTGCCCTTGATCAGGAACCAGCGAGACCATCTCTTCCAAATCAGATATTGCGCCAGCGCGTCGGCCCGCATGGCGAAGCTCGGCAGGATATGGAACAAATTCGCCCGGCAATTCTCCTCGCGCAGCTCGTCACGGCTCGAGCGGATATTGAGGATCAGCGAACCCTTGGCCTCGGGAAGGTCGGCGACGGCAAGGAGATCGTCGGGCTCGAGATCGACGACGATCAGGGCATCGCCCTTCGCCAGAATCTCCTTGGCCTTGGCCGCAACGTCGCCATCGGCCGGGACGATCTGCTCGTCGAGCACGAATTCCTGATTGAGGAACCTCCCGGTGGTGTTGTTGTCCCTGACGCCAAGCCGGGCCCCGGCTAGGCCTTCGTCGGTGAGAATCTTCTCCAACAGCGACAGAGGCGGCGGCTCCTCATAGGCCTTGCCGAGATAGATCACGCTCACCTTTTCGGCAGGCCCTGGCGTGACCATTCCTCTCTCGGATTGCGCCATGGCCATCCCGGCGAAAAACGTGGCTGCCACGGTCAAGAAACCGAGCCGTCCCCGCTCCGGCCATAGGACGCGGAGCCTCATTGACCGACAGTAGGTTGCCTGGCAGCCGCCGGCGTCTTGATGTCTAGCGTGCCGCGTTTGGCTTCGGCGCGGCGGAGAACCTCGATCTGCTGGACGGCGCCCGCGTTCTGGTTGTCTTTGGCGATATCGAGCGCGGTCTTGCCGGCCGGCGTCTTGGCATCCATGTCGGCGCCGGATTGGACCAGCACGCCCATCAGCGGCGGGTTGTCGTGGGCCGCGGCGACCATCAGCGGGGTCACGCCCTTGCTGCTGGTGGCGTTCACATCGGCGCCTTTGGCGATCAGGATGCGCGCGAGATCGACCGAGCTCACGCCCTGGTGGACGCTCGCGGCACGCTGGTCCACTTGGCGCTGCGAGGCGATCAGCATCAAGGGCGTGAGGCGGTCGGCGCCGGAGACCGTGTTGACCTCAGCGCCCAAGTCGATGAGCGCCTTGGCCGCGAAGAACTTGCCCTCGGAAATGGCGATCGATAGAGGGGTGAAGTTTAAAGGCCCCTTTTCCACGTCGGCGCCGCCGGCTACCAGCACCCCGATCGAAGGGACATGATTGCGGTAGGCGGCGTGCGCGAGCGGCGTCCAGCCGTCATTGTCGGTCGAGTTCAGATCGGCGCCCTTGTCGACGAGGAACGCCAGCATGTCGGAGTCGCGCTGACGAGCCGCCATGTGCAGTGGCGGATAGCCTTGCTGATTACGCTTGTCGATGTCGGCGCCCTTGCCGAGCAGGATTTCGACACGCGCTCTATCGGAGGCGAGAATGGCGTTGGCGAGTTCCTGATTGAGGTCGGCACCTTCTTTCAGCCAATCGTCGAGGCGTTCCGCCGTGACGATCTGGTCCTTGGTCGCCGTCTCTTTATTTATTTGCGTGCGCTCGTCCGGAAGGGCTTCGAGATAGATGCGGCGCGCCACTTCCTGCTTGTCGGTGAAGAAGCTGCCATGCGAGGGGATGTCGCCGGTGATGACGCATTTGCTGCATTGGACCAGCGGCACACCATGATCTTCGAGGATCTGCTTGATCTCGTCCTTGGTCGCTTCGAGTGCGTCTTCGAGCTTGTATTTCAGCACCACGTCGGTGTCGCGCATGCCTATGGCGAGATCGAATTCGAGCGGCACCTCGTCGTCCAGGAGGTTGACCGGCTGGATGGTGATCGGCTCGCCCCGCACCTTTTCGACGTAGCCCGCGAATGGGCCCCACACCGCGGCTACGTCGAGCTTACCGTCCACCACTTCTTGTACCTGACGCCAGGGCTGCTTCTCGGGCGAAAGGTCGGCGTCGTGACTGATGACATGAACTTTGACGTTTCGAACGCCGTGCTTGGCCAGCACCGCCCTGATACCCGAGTGCTGGAACGTGCCGATACGGAGCTGCTTAAGCCTGGGATCGTCGAAAGACTCGAAAACGAGATCGTCACCCTCGCGGGTGGCGAAAACGTAAGCGGTGCGATAGATAGGCACGGTGGTCAGCGCGCCCTGATAGTCCACTGGCAGATCGAGCAAGACGTCACATTCGTCGTTGGCGAAGGTTTCGCGCGTAAGGCCGCGCTCGAGATAAGGCCGCCAGAAATAGACGACCTTGGTGTCCATGGCGCGGGCCAAGGTCTCGATGATCTTGTTCTGGTAGCCTTCCCCCTTGCTGCTGGACATCGGCATGTTGCCGGGATCGGCGCAGACACGGAGCGACAGAAGCTTCTTCTTGCGCGAGGCATACTTCGCCGCGGTCTTCTCGGCGTGGGTCAGCTCATCGAAGGTCTTGCTGGTGTCGTAGCCTTTGGGCTCGACGCCGCCAGGCTCGGCCGCTACGGCCGGAAAATTCGCGCAGGTCGCGCTTAAGAATAAGAGCGCGAGCAGGCCCGCACTAAGCACTCTCACGTTACTTCACTCCGGGATTCTTGCAGATCTCTCGGTTGTCCGGCTCTCCGGAAAAAAGGGAGACGCCAGATGCGGTGGCCTTCCGCACCTGGCGTCGTTTGACTAGCAGCAGCTAGTCAGAGGAGAGTCTAAATGTGTAGACGTTGGCACCCTGCGGGATCAGGTTGAGCCCCGCAGCCTTGGCCATCGCCGTGGCACCGATGGCGCCGAACTTGTCATTCAAGTCCAAGCCGGCGGTTACCGGCAGGCCGATCCAGCCGCCGATGCCCGAGTGCACCGACACATACTGCTTGCCTTTCACCTTGTAGGTGATGGGGTTGCCGATGATGCCGGAACCAAGCCTGCGGCTCCACAGGATCTTGCCGGAGTCGCGGTCCACGGCGCGGAAGTCGCCGTTGAGGCTGCCGTAGAACACCAGACCGCCATCGGTCACCAGGGCGCCGCCCCAGTTCGGATATGGATCCGGGATTTCCCACACGGTGTCACCGGTCAGCACGTTGAACTTCTTAAACTTGCCGGTGATGCCTGGTTTCTCAGGATACATGAACACGTTGGCAAACACGTACACCGTGCCTTGCTGCGTATGCGTGCGCTCCTGCGGCTCGTCTTCCATGCACCAGTTGTTGGTGGGGCAGTAGAAGTTAGCCGGATCCTTGGGATCGACAGCGCAAGGCTGCTGATCCTTGCCGCCCATGGCCGACGGGCAAGACGGCGTGTTCACACCAATCAAGAACGGAGAGTGCGCCTTCACCTTGATCGGACGGCCGGTCTTGAGGTCGACCTTCTCGGCCCAGTCCACGGTCACGAACTTGTTGGCGCGGAGCAGTGTGCCGTCGGTGCGGTCGAGCACATAGGCGAAGCCATTGCGGTCGAAGTGCGCGAGCGTCTTGCGTGGTTTTCCGTCCACTTCCATGTCGACGAGGATGTTCTCGTTGACACCGTCATAGTCCCACTGATCGAACGGGGTCATCTGGTAGGCGAACACCACCTCACCAGTATCGACCTTGCGGCCGAAGATGGTCATCGACCACTTGTTGTCGTATTTGCCGGAACCGATCGTTTCATCGTATTCGTTGCACTTCTCGTGGGTATGGTTTTCGCCCGTGAAGGCACAGCGAAGGCCGGGGCTCCAGTGACCGGGGTTACCGGTCGAGGCATAGATCATCTTCAGTTCGGGATCGTAGCTGAACCACGCCCAAGGCGCGCCGCCGCCGATCTTCCACTCGTCCGGCGGATAGGTCTTGATGCCAAGATCCTGACCATAAGTCCCGAAATGCGGGTTGGCCTTATTACTATCGGGCGTTAAGCAGACGTCCTTGTCGGAGCCGGTCGAATGGCAGCTCCACACTAGCTCGCCGGTGTCGATGTTATAGGCGGTCAGTCGGCCACGTGCGGCGAATTCGTCACCGCCGAAACCGCCAATCACCAGATTCTCGGCGATCAGGGTCGGGCCGGTATGTGTCTCGCCCTTCTCGGGCCAGGCATGCTTGACGGTCCACAGCTCCTGGCCGGTCTTCGCATCGAGCGCGATAATGAAGCCGTCGAGCGTATGTAAGATCACCCGGCCCTTGGCGTAGTTCAGGCCGCGGTTGACCGTGTCGCAGCAAGCGCGCGGAATGGCGGACTCGTCGCGGTCGGTCTTCTTCACATAGTTCCAGACCTCCCTCGGATTGTCCGGATCGGTGAGGTCCAAGGCCTGGACCCAGTTACAGAGCGCCATGCTCGGGCAGCCCGAGACGAAGAACATCATCGGTGTGCCATCGGCATCGACGACCACAGGCTGGCCTTCCTGGCCGCGCAGCGAGTTCATCGACTGCGACCAGATGAAGTTCAGGTTCTTGACGGTCTTGGCGTTGATGTCGCTCAACGTGCTGTGGCGCGTGAGCCTGTTGTCGCGGCCGGGGGCCGGCCACTGATTGGGGTCTTCCGCCCGCTTGTCGATCTCGGCCGACGCGCTATCAGCAGCGACGGCAGGGCCCGACAGGGCAAACAGGGCAGCAACCAGGCCACCCGTAAGCAAACCAAACATTCCATATTTCATCACTTGCTCCTCCCAGAGCTTGGAGATGGGGCCTTGTTTGGACGCCGCAGGCGTTGTTGAGCCCCTGCCTGGCAGCGCGCCGGGACGCTAAGTTCGTTCGGCAGAATGGCGGTGAGCGGAACGACAGTTAGGACCTGTCGCTGGCCGATGCAGATGAACCAGCCGCGCGTACCAATCTCCCGAGCGCCTTCAGTTAGTCTCGACGCGGTGAAACTAGCCGAAGAGACGCTGCTAGAGTTTCCACACCTTGCCAGCACGTGATCGGCGATATCGCGGCACCAAGCGGCGATCTTGATGCAAAAGAGTCCCGGCTGTTTATGCCGAGTCTTTGCAATCGAAGCGGGATGAACTTCACGAAGAAGTCTGGGCAGGACCCGGTGAGAACGAGGCGCAGCAACGCTTTTTGCGCCGCAATGCCAAATGTCTCATGCTCTCCGCGTGGGCTATGGCCGGCTTGATTTTCCTCAACGCATTGCCAGCCCTTCAAACTCTCCGCCGGCCGGCTCGACTAACCCTGTTTAGGAGGGCACGAGGTGCCGGGTGAGCTCGTGGTCGGGCACGTTGGTCAGATCTTTTTGCAGATCATTGACCACGATCTTGGCGAGCGGCTTATCGAGATTCTTCTTGAGCTCGGTCAGAGCACCGGCTGGCGCGACCAACACCAGCCGGTCGAACTGCTTGCGCTTGTAGCCGGCATCGATTTCTTCAGCGACGAGCTTGACGAAATCCGCCTCGGCAGCCTCTTTCAGGTCGCGGCGTGGCTCGACGGCCGAGCGCCCATGTGCAACACTTTCCATGACGCGCGCGGGACGGTCACGGCCAAGGTCACTCGATTTGGCGTGTAGCTCGGTAGAGACGAAGCTGACCACCGTGCGGAACGCACCTTTTTCATCCCGCTCGACGAACCGCGCCTTGCCGCCGTCGGCGATGACGTACCAGATCTTTGCCTTTTTCATGGGCTTACCGCTCTCCTGGATCTCGCAGAGTCATTTTATATAAGCGGCGAGATCGGCGATTTCCCGTGTGGCGCACGGAATTTCCGGCATGGGATGGCTCGGCAGCACGATGCGGATCACTCTACTCGGCGTCCTCGGCAAAATAGGGCTTCGCCTCGGACCAGCTATGAGGGCGCACGATGATATGATTGTTCACCTTGACCACGCCCGGCGCGTTCTCCACGGCCACGCCAGCCGCGGTCTTCTCGTCGCCGGAATTGGCGATGCCCCAAAGCTCGGCCACACCGTCATGCACGGTGACGTTTAGGAGCCAGGGGCGCCACGGCGCGCCGGAGAGCCGCGCCAGCACCTCCTCCCGAATCTGGGAATCCTTGCCGGCCTGCTTTTCCGGCGTCTTGACTTTAAGCCCGGCGAGGGCCTGCACCAGATTGGCGCGGGCGACGATGCCCACGAGTTTGCCATTATCGACAATCGGCACACGCTTGATCGCGTGTTGCTCCAAGAGGAGCGCGATGTCGTTGATCGGCGTATCCGGTTTCGCGACGATAAGCTTCCGGCTCATCACTTCGGAAACCTTGCGCCCATGCGATTTGGCGTAATCGGTCGCCAGAGTGCGATTGGAGGTCAGCAACTCCAGCCACCAGGACCGCTCGCGCTCCGTGCCAAGCTCGCCGCGCCGCATCAGATCGCCTTCGCTGACGATGCCGATCAGCTTGCCCGACTGATCCACCACGGGCAGCGCGCTAACGCGATGGCGAAGCATCTGCGCCGCCGCCTCCTGGGCGGTCGCGTCCGCGGCGACGGTGACCACCTTGGTGGTCATGATATCGGCCGCTTTCATCTCCTGGCACCTCCCCTTTTGCAGTAGAATTGTTGGATGGCGCCCGAAATGGCGCCTTGATCCGCCTCAACCATTACCCATTCTCAAGGGATTAGCTTAGTCCAGCCGGAAAATGCAAATGGAGGAAAAATATGGCCCCGCAAGACGCAGAAATGCCGAGCCACCAAGCCCTTAGCGAAGACATCGAGCAAATTCGCCGGGACGTCGACAACCTCACCAATTCGCTCAAGCGCGCCGGAACTCATCAGGCCGAACGCATGCAAGACAAGGCAAGCGATGCCCTGGTTACCCTTGAAGACGCGGTGCGGCGCGAGCCGGTCAAGACTCTCGGCATGGCGCTCGGGGCCGGCTTCCTCATAGGCATTCTGTTGCGTCGCTAGTGCGTCATCAGTACCGGCATCGTCTGAAGGCGCAGTCCTTGACTCACCTCAAAGAATCTTACTGGAGGGGACCAAGACGGTCTCGGCGCATCACGCTTATAATCGGCTACGCCTTCCAGAAGGGCTTGGCGCGCGAGAACTTCTTGTAGGCTTTCTCGGCGGAGGCGAGCAGCCTGTCGACATTCGCCTCGTAATCGCCACGCGCGTGGCCGGCGGTTTCCTCGCCGATCAGAGTCTGCCGCATCGCCAGGTCGTTGAGGCTGCCAAGCGCATCCTGCAAATCCTTGAGCGCCGCGAGCGACTTCTCTCTGCGTTTTGCCGCCTTGGCGCCAGGGAAGGTGGCGGCAAAAAATTCCGTGGCGTAACGCAGTCGCTTGGCGCGGATGCGCAGCCTGTGAAGCTGGCTGACGCTGAGCTCATCCAGATCCGATCCTTGATGCCTGATTTGCTTGCGCAGACGGCGAAGCGCTTTCCTGGCATGCTCGGCCGCGGGACGCACGCGCAGCGCCTCGCGTTCGGCGCCATCCTCATGCGTCCACGGACCGATCTCTGTCCACTCGGCCAAGTCGAGCAACGCGGCACGAAAGCGGTCTGACCGGATCGAGCCCGCGGCTTGCGCGTATGCCTCCGCGCGGCGTTCCGCGAAATTGCGATGGGTCTCCGCTACATCGGCGTCTTCCGGATGTGCCTCTTGCAACGGCTGGAGAACTTCCACGGCAAAGACGTCGAGATCGCGCGCGGGACCCAATTCCTTGGTGATCCACTGAAGCTCGGCCTTGATGCGATCGAGCGCCGCATCGGCGACCATATCGGCGAACAGCGAGATCGCCGCGCGCAGACGGCGCAAGCCGATGCGCATCTGATGCAGCGCCTCAGCATTGCTCGCGCACATCGCCGGCTCATTGGCGATGATCTGCCGGAGGCAGTTTCTGGCGATGGCGCGGAAGGCTTCGGCGCTGGGCATTTCCAAGTGAATATCGACGGAGGCGGCCTTCTCCACGGCCTGCGCGCCGCCTTCGAGCAGCTCGAAGCCGCGCTCCGCCTTGGTCTTCACCGCAAGCCTGAGCGGCAAAGTCTCCGCGAGGATGCGGGCCAGGCGGAACAGCGCCGCCGGCTCGCCACGCTTCAGCTCGAGCTCCACCTCCGACACGGCACACTGGCGTGTACTCGACACGATCTCGCCTTCGTCGATGGCCATTTCGATCTCGGCGCCGCCCTGCTCGAGGCGGTGAATCGTGCGTCTGATACGGCTCACGAAGAGCGGACGCAGCGACTCACGGACCTCCGGCGTCAACAATGGCGCGAGCGCGGTGCCCTCGGCGGCATCGAGATCGGGCTCGCGGCCGGGAACCTCCCGTTCCCATTCGTAGCGCTCAAGCAGCTCGGCATCGCTCTTAGCGGCTTTGATGGTCTGCACGTAGCGCGTGCCGTTGTCGCGCACGCGGAGATACACGCCCGCACGGCGGAGCGCGCCATCGCCCGTGTCGTAATAGATCGAGATCAGCGCCTGCTTTTCCGGCGGGCTTGCGGCGAGCGCCGGATGGGCCTCGATGCGGCCGGCATCGGCTGGATCGAACTCAAGCTTGAGCTCGACCTCTTTCGATCCGTCCCCCAACGCATCAGCGGCCACAACCACGACTCCCGTAACTCAAAGACATGACCTCAAATGCTGATGGTACGCCAGACAACGGTTCGACAAGATGAAGTGATGGGTGACCAACTTGCTGTCACAATCAAGCGCGTTTTCCTGACGCTGACTGTCAGCGATCGGCGTGCTCGCGCGTCAATGTGACAGTCTAACAGGCTGATACAGGATGAGTTTCTAGTCCAACGGAACGATGGCAAGACCGCGGGCGCCGTCGCCAGCCTTGAGGCGCTTCAGCTCGCGCCCGGTCTCGCCGTTGAGCACTGAGATATCGCCCGACATCCAGTTGACCACATAGGCTTTGCTGCCGTCGGGATGCATGACGATGTTTTCCGGATAGCGGCCGACCCGCTCGCGGTGAGTCACCACCAAGGACGGCGTGTCGACCACGTTCACCGTGCCCGATTGCTGATTGGCCACCAGCACACGCTCGCCGCTCGGTGCCACCGCTACGCCATAGGGCATGGCGCCCACGCGCGCGGTGCCGAGTTGCTCCAGACTCTCGGCGCTTAGCACCGAGAGATCGGAACTCTGAACGTTGGCGACGTAAATGCGGTCGCCGCGCGGCGACACCGCCACGGCGAAGGGCGCGCGACCGACCGTCACGGTGGCGATGACGATGAGCCTGTCGGTGTCGATCACGCTGACGCTGTCGCCTTCGCGGTTGGCGACGAAGACCCGCCGGTTCAGGGGCGAGACGGCGACTTGCGCCGGGGCTAACCCTACGGGGATTTCCGCGAGCTTCGCACCGTTCTCTCCGTCGAGCACGGTAACGAGATTGCGGTTCCAGTCGCTGACATAGATGCGCCCGTCCGGCGCTGCGGCGACTCCGAAAGGCGTGCCGGTGACATCGATCACCTTGGGAGACCCGAGCGATTGATTGTCGAGGATGGTCAGTTTCCCCTGCTCGGGGTGAGTGACATAGAGACGCCTGCCGTTCGTTGAGGCCGCGATCATGGCCGGACCGGGACCCACCGTCAGGGTCGCGACATTGGCGTCGTTGGCGGTGTCGATCACCGAGACGCTACCCTCATCCTGATTGGTGATATAGAGCAGCGGCGCCGCAGCCGACGCAGTGCTGCAAACGAGCACCGGGAGCAGAAGCAGCGGCACGATCTTTGCCGCCCGGCAGGACATGGCGTGGGGGCCTTTCCTCAAGGCGTCTCGATTTTCTGTTTCAGGCTCTCCAGTCCCTCCTTGAAGAACTTGGTCATGGCATCGATGGCGGCCTGATCGTTCTGAGCTTCGGACGGGAAATTGCCGGTATCGGCGCGATAGAAGCGGCCGCTCCATTCGACCTCGCTACCGCCGTTCTCGCCCGGCCGGACGGTCAAGGTGGCGGAATAGAAGCTGACCGGGAAAGCTTCGATATTCGGTTCGGCCAGACGATAGGAATAGGACATGTCCTCGCCGGAATATTCGTCGAGGCTGTCGATGAGCTTACCGCCCGATTTGAGCACCACCTCGCGCGTGCCGTTGGCCTCATTGCCGCCGCTGCCGGCGCTGCTCTCGACCAAAGGATTCCAAGAGGTTAGCGCATCGAAATCCTTGACCGCATCCCACACGATTTGGGGCGGCGCGGCGATGGCGATCTTTTCCTCCACTTTCTGCGGCGTTGGCCCATGCGCTACCGACGGAAAGTCGGCGAATGTCAGCGTTGCGGCAATCATTACGAGCAGTCTCGCCCAAATCATCATGAAGATACCTCTTTCAGTTTGACGGTTGCCTGACCCGAACGGGCGATGCGGTGAGCTTTAGATTGCCGTAGCCAGTCGCGAAGCGGCAGGACGCCGTACAGGATGAGCAGAAGAGTGAGAGCGAGCGCCGCCGGATAGGGCCTTATGTCGGTTGCAACCACGACCGCGCGCGGCTCGGCCACCGTCTCGAACGCCTTGAGCAACGGCGCCCCCCCGTCGAGATAAAGGTAAGTGAGGCCGGTCTGAGCGGCGATCGCCCGCAAATGGTCTTCCTTGACCGATGAGAGATGCTCGGTGCCGTCAACCCGGGCATTGCCGTACGGCGCCCATTTCGGGTGGTAGCCGGGGCGCTGCTCGGCATCGGGCGGCGGACGGCCGGAACGATTTTCCTGCGGCACGTCGTCAGGCTCGAGCGTGCCGACCTCGCGCCCCTCGTCGTCATATTTCGTCATCGGTGACAGGGTCTTGCCGCCCACGCCGACGAGAAGCCCTTTGACCTTGCCCGGTTCACCGGAAAACGCCGGCATGCCGCTCCAATGAAGCGGGGGCGACTCTTGACCATCGGTGAAGAAGAGGAGCCCCGCGCCGAGCCCCTCGGCCGTGGCAATGGCGTCATGCACGCCAGTGGTGACGTGGCTGTCGCCTTCCCAGGCCATGCGCCAATTGAGCCCGCTGATGGCCGCGTCGATGCTGGCGAAATTGGCGCAAGTCTCGATCGGCTCGAACAGGATGAACACACGCCGCGTGGTGAAGATGCCAAACCCGAACTTCGACTGGCAGGGCAGGTTGGTCACGAAATAACGCAGCCGGTCCTTGATAACATCGAGCCGGCTTGCCGGCTTGCCGGCAAGAGTCAGGTCGTGGGTGTTCATGCTGCTGGTGATGTCGACGATGGCGAGCGTGTCGTAAGCATCGCGGGTCAGCTTGACGCGCGGCAGGAACAGGCCGGCGACGATGAGCGCAAAGGCCAGCGCCAGCAGCCAGAAGCGGACATCGCGATAGACGGCGCGGTTCATGGTCCACCCTTGGGAGTGCCGGGCAAATCGGTCCACAATTGCTGCGGGAGTTCCTGGGTCGGCTCTTCAGTCGATTCGACGACGGGCAGGTCGCGCACCAGCCGCGCGGCGACATCGAGATTGTATTTCACGTTCCAGGCTTGGGGGTCGAGGCGAAGGGCCGCCGCGTAGTCGTCCTTGACCAGCCCGACGATCGCGGTCGCCTTGTCGAACTCCCCCCTCTCGATGGCGTCGAACGTGGCTCGGAGCCGCGTATTGGCCATGTCGTAAAGCATCGACACGCGTACCTCGGGGCTCCCGCGGAAATTCGCCTGATCGAGCAGAACCTGCGCCTCATCGATGCGGTCGCGCCTCAGAAGATAATAGGCGCGAGCGAACAGGACGTTGGACGACGCCGTGTTGGGATCGATCTCGACATTCTCCCCGGCAAGCAGCGCGGTGACGATCCGGTTGTCGCGCCAATTCGCGTACCAGTTCCAGCCGGAGACGAGCATGAGGCCGACACCCGCCGCGAGCAGGAGCCAGATGAACACCATGCGCGCGGCGTAGAGGACGCCAAACAGACGGCGCGAAAGACTCGGGTGGCTTTTGTCGCCGCGCATCATCATTGGCCCCCGGGAAGGCCGATGGCGCTGTCCGCGCCTTTAAGGCCGGCAAGCGAGGCACCTTCGAGATCGGCATCGGAAAAATTGGCTCCCGTTACGTCGGCGCCGTTCAGGTCGGCGCCGGAGAGCTTCGCCCAGTTGAACTTCGTCTTGACCAGCGTCGAATTGCGCAGCGTGGCGAAGGCGAGCACGGTATGGATAAGGTTCGCGCCGGTAAGATCGGCGCCGTCCAGGCTCACGCCGGACATGTCCACCCTGACCGGCACCATGCCCTGATTGGCCGGATCGGCGCCAAGATCGGTACCGATCATTTTAACCTTGTCCATGCGGGCGTTCTTGAGTTCGCCGATGATGCGCGCGGACGACAGATCGGCACCGGTGAGGTCGGCGCCGTTCATCACTACGGCGAACATGTCGGTTTTGAAGAAGTTGGCGTCGGAAAAATCGGCTTCGTTGGCGACCACGCGGGCGAGATTGGCGCCGGAAAAGTTGGCGCGTTGCAGCATCGATCCGCTTAAGTTTGCAGCGAACATATCGGCGCCCTTGAAATCCACGCCTGACAGATCGAGCCCGGTCAGGTCCCGGCGGGTGAGGTCGGGCCGCTCGTCGCCTGCCGCGGCGATGATGACCATGACCTGCTCGCGGGTCAGTTCGGCCGCGCGCGTCTCTCCGGACCCGATGGCGAGCGCCGAGATCACGAGACCGGCAAGGAGGATATTCGTATTTGTTTTCAAGCTGGTACGGGCATTTCTCGGCCCGGCGATCTTGGTCTCGGCGAGCTTGGCGAGGACAAGCAGCAGCAGCGCTGCCGCCGACACGCCGTAGGCAATCCCCGAGAGATCTTTTTGCGGAATGCGCTCCCCGTAGCGCATCGGCCGCCGCTCGAGCTTGTCGATGGCGGCAATGGCCTCGCCGACCGCGGCGGGATTTTCCACCTCGAACGCCCTGTAGGGAATCTTGAGATGTTCGAAAAACAGATTGAGGTGTCGCTCCGGCATGGCGGAGGGCGTATCTGGCCGGCCGCTCTGCGGTGCCTCATAAAGACCGCGACTGCCTTCGGTGCGCAGGAAAATCCAATAGAGGCTCACGGGGCGGCGGGTGAATGCCGCTTCGAGCCTCTGCTGCAGCTTGCGGTCGATCACCGCCGCGCCGTCGGAGACTAGCACGATGGCGCGCGACGCGATGCCGCCGTCGTCGCCTTGCGTGGACAGAATGTCGGCGTCGTGCATGGCGAGCGCGAGCGCGAGCCCCTTGCCTACATTGGTATAGGCGAGGCCCGGCAGCTCGATGGCGTCGATGGCGCCGATCGTCGCTTCCTTGTGGTCGGAGAGCGGCAGTACGAACATGGGCGACGTCGAGAACGCCGCGACGCCAAAACGGTCATGCTCGCGCTTGGCCACGAACGCGTTGAGAAAGCGACGGGCGGCGGAAGATTTCGATTCCTCGCCCCCGGCCGGCGCTTCCCCCGCGAAGCTGTCGTTCATGCTGGCGGAGCGGTCGAACAGGAGCACGATATTGGCCCCTTCGCCGAGGCGCTCGATGCTTTGATCGAGACGATGCAGACCGGCAAGACCGAGGACGAGGCCGATAATGGCGATCGACCCTAGCAGGCGAAGGCCGAAATCGACGACGGTCGAGAGTGCGTCGGCCTTGGCCGCGCTGAGCGACGGATAGGATTCCGATTCCTGCGCCGAGGCGAAGAGGGGCAGCGCCGCCAGCGGCAGCAGCAGAAGCAGATAGGGATATGTCACCGCGATATTCATGCCACCCTCCGTTCGGCCTCGCCGAGGCGTGAACCGAGTTTGGCGACGGAATCAAACGGCATGACCTTGGCCGCGCCCTGCACGTCATTGCCGAAAAACGCTCGTCGCGAGGTGGCAAAAAACCGGGAAATATCTTCCTTGAGCGGCTGGAATTCCCGATGCTCCGCGAGGAAGCCGGGCACGTCCTCGGCGAGCAGCCGGCGGCCCGCGGACACGTCGAAGGCGCGGTGAAGCTCGATCAGCCCGGCACGATAATTTTCAAGGTCGTCGTCATGCGCGGAGCGCCCCTTGATGGCGCGGGCCGCTTGGGTGAAGGGCCGCTGGGGACGTGCGCGGAACGGCCACCACGCCTGGTGATGAGCGAGCAGCGCAAGCCCAAGCAAAGCGGCAAGGCTGCCGATGCCGAAGGCGATACGGCTTTCGAGCGTGCCGACCTTCTTAGGCACCGCGTCGGGCTTGAGGTAACCGGAGGGCCCCTCTTCCGGCCTCTCGGGCTGGATCTCGCGCAAGGGGGCCATGACGAATTTGAAAGGAGGCGCCTCCGCATCGACGGCATTGCCGTCCGCGTCGGAGAAGCGCAGCGTCAGGCCGGGGACGGTGAGCGGTGCCGACGACAGTGGCACATAGAAAGTCTGGTAGTCGAGGCTGAGCCTGTAGCGGCGCAAACCCGACGATTCGGTCTCGGCGACCTTCACACCGCGCAGATCGAGCCAATAATTGAGCCGGCCCGGCGAGGGCTGCGAGGCGTGCTCCAGCCGGTAAGGCGCGGCGACGGTCATATCGATGTCGCGGCGGAAAGTGTCGCCGACGAAATAGCCGAAGCTGCGAGGCTCGATGGTGACGACCGACAGATTTGGCGGGGCCGCTTCTTGGGCCGCGGCGGCCGAAGAGAAGGCAAGCATGGCAAGCAGGAACAGTTTCACGCGGCTTCGCCCATCAGATAAGCGCCAAGCCGGTCCCAATTGATGGGACCGAGAATCTCGAAAGGCGGCCGTCCATAGCGCATGGCAAGAGCGCGAAGGGCGCGGGCATGCTCGGCGTCCTTGTGCAGCCATTCGGCGCGCAGACTCGGCCGCATCGCCAGCAACCGCCGCCGCCCGGTCTCGAGGTCGGTGAGCGAGATCAGCCCGTAACGCGGCAGATCTTCAAGCTCGCGCCGGTCCTTGAGCACGATGGGTACGACATCATGCTGCGACAGCGCCTCGAACAGGGCCTCGATCAAAGGAAGCGGCAGGTAGAAATCGGAGATGACGAAGACCAGCTTGCGCCGCCCGGTGACATAGCCGGCCGCCTCGAGCAGACCTTCCGCGCTATGTCCGGTCGGAACGTATGAGCGGAGCTGCGAGATCATCTCGGCTTCGCCGCCGCGCGAGCGCGTCGCCGGCAGGAAGAATTCGGGGATGATCTTCTCGTCGCAACCGATCAGGCCGAAATTATCGCCGATGCGGCGCGCGGAGGCCGCCAGCGCGCCGGCCAGATCGGCGACCACCTGCATCTTGTCGACGCCACCCTCAAATCCCATGGAGGCGGAGAGATCTACGAGCGCGTAGACCGAGATCGAGGTCTTCTGCTCGAAGCGCCTGACATAGAGCGTGTCGAAGGGATCGCGCGCGCTCATGCGCAGGTCGATGCGGCGCGGGTCGGGTGAGCGCATTAGCAGGTCGAAATCGCGGAATAGCCCCCCTGCCCCTTCGATCTTGCCGCGATGGGCGCCGATGCGCACGTCGGAGGTCCGCCAGGCCAGCCGATAGGGCACGTCCACCTGAGGCGACGGGCCTTCGCTTGAAGAGGGTCGGCCGCCGGTCATGGGGCGGGGACCGTGGCGAATACCGCGGCGAACAGGCTGCGGACGAGGGTGTCGCGCCGAAGCTCATAGATCGGGTCGAGGAATACGCGATGCGCCATGACCTCGCTGAACACCGCGCGCAGATCTTCGGGCACCACCATGTCGCGCCCGTCGAGCCATGCGGTGACGCGGGCGGCGCGCACCAGATAGGCCATGCCGCGCGGGGAGGCGCCGCCTTGCACCAGACGGGACATGTCCACGCCCGCGATGTCGATGCCGACCGAGACCGGATCGCGTACGGCGTTCCACAGATCGAGCGTGTAGTGCTCGAGTGCCTCGCTCGCCTGCACATTGGCCTGGATGGCGCGGGCGACGTCGCTTAAGACGCGATAATCGACCACGTCCTCAGGCACGCTGCGTACAAGCGCGTCGGCATCGTAGAAGCGCGGGTCGAAGGCGAGTTCGCGCCTGATCTCGCGATCTCGCGGAATCTCCATGGTGATCTCCATGAAGAAGCGGTCGCGCGCGGCCGCCGGAAGCTCGAAAGTCTCCTCGCGCTCGATGCGGTTGCGGTCGGCGAAGACCAGCAGATAGGGAAACTCGTATTCGCGGTTGAAGGCGGTGACGCTGCGCTCGGCCATCAGCCGCAGCAGCAGGGAATGCACCTGCGGCCGTGCCCGGTTGATCTCGTTGAAGAAGAACACGGCGAGATCGCCTCCATGGCGCAAGACGGGACCCGGATCCACGCGCGGCCGGCCGTCCTCGCCGAGATAGGTGTAATAAACCAGATCGGCGGGCATAAGATCGATGGTGCCTTCCACCCGCTCGAAGGAGCCGCCCAGCGCCCGCGCCGCGGCGCGCAGCAGCGTGGTCTTGCCAACGCCGACATCGCCTTCGAGCAGAACGTGTCCCCGGGCGAACACGGCGATGGTGAGAAGCTTGAGGACGCGGTCCTGGCCGATAATGGCGTGGCGCAGCGCGCCTTCGAAGGCGAGCGCGCGGTGGCGCCATTGCGCGAGATCGATCGTCTCGGCCGGCTTGATGTGAGCAGCCTCGCGGCGCGTCATTTCGGTCCCTCTCATCCGGTAGGGACAGCCCGTGGGGAGGTCAGCATAAGACCCAAGACAAAGGGGGTGCAGCCGAAGCCGCACCCCTCCCTCCGAGTCAGTGATACGCCTGCCTCCGAGGGCTAGCTCTGGGAGAAGCAGACAGAGCTAAAGCTTGGAAACGTCGTAGACCCACTTGCCGGTCTTCTTGAAGTTCTCGGAGCGGGCAGCATTGCGCTTCTCCATCTCTTTGATGGAATCGCCCTGCTTGGCGAGTTCCTTCGGATCGTGCTTCGGGTCGTATTTCGAGCCTTTAACCTCCGCCGGGTAACCGGGCTTCGGCTCCCAGCAATTGCCGGGGGCTTTGCACTTGGTGCCGTCATAAGCGACGGCAGTGGCGGCCGTGAACGCCAAGGCAATCGCGCCAGCGAACACCGCGCCAGTGATGCGGGCAGATTTCGTCATGGGTCAGTTCCTCCGTGCTCAGTCGTTACTGTTTGTGGCGGTATTCCCGCCTTTGTCTCCGCGCCGATCGAGACATTCGAAGCATGTGCCTCTCATCATCTGTTGCTCGATCATTGCGCGGGGATCTCGCATTCCCCCTCTGCCTTGAGGGGCTCGGTGTTTTTTGTGTCGTAAGGTACGAAATTCTTCTTCTGTTCGTCGGTGAGCCACACCGCTTCCTCGATGGGGCCGTGATAGAGGTGCCGGATCCAGGCGATGACCAGCAGGATCTCGTCCATCGTTCGCGCCGAGGCCTGGGGTCCCATCATGCCTTGGGCGCCGCCGTAGATCGTCTCGAACAGGCCTTTGTCGGTCGTATTCTTCGGGTAGGTCCAGTAATCGTCGGCCAGCCCGGGCCCGAGTTTGCCCTCGGCATGATGGCCGTGACAGCCCGAACAAGAGGTGAGGAATTGTTCCTCCGCCTTGGGCAGGCAGTTGGTCACCTCGTTGTAAGGATTGACGCCCGTCTCCATAAATTGCTTCACCGCCGGCGTGTCGCGCCCTTGCTCGGGCGACAGTTTGAGGTCGAGCGGCATGCCGGTGATGGTGTGAACGAGATTGATCTGCTGGCCAACCGCCAGGACCGGTATGAACGCAAATGCCATCACCACCAGTGCACCCTTGACCAACTGTCTCATCAACGCTCTCGCTTCTTTGCCTTCCCTATGACCAACGCGTGCCTTGAGTCAGGTTCGCGCTCTCACGACCTTGTTCCAGGCGTTGACGGCTGTTGAAGCGGGATGCCCTCCTCCTCGAGAATGGTAAGGATCTCCGGGCGCACTTTTTCTAGCGCCGCGTTGAGCTCCTCAAGCAGCTTTTCATCACCCTTGCGCACACCAACCGCTTGGTCGAAATGAAACGGCACCTTCTCGCCATCCACGCGCTCGTTTTCGTCGGGAATGACCACCATTCTCACCTTGCCGTCCTTCTCTTTGACGTAGCGGGCCGCTTCGGGGGCAAAGATGATGGCAAGATCGGCCGTGCCGTCGGCGACCTCGTTCACCATGCGGGCCGGATCGATTCGGATGTATTGATTGCGCGGGCTCTTGAAGTTGGTCAGCGACTTCACATAATTGAAATTCTTGCTGTAGAGACCGAGCTTCACCATCATCACTTCTGGCGGCGTGCCGGGGATGTAACCGATGTTCTCGGCTTTCCTGAGATCCGGGCTTTCGAAGGACGTGATGTCGAGCGGTGAATCCGTGCGCTCGACGAAGACATAAGGCGCGCGGTAATAGGGCTTCGTGGTCGACAGGCGCTGATCGTTGGTATCGACGCCGATCAAGACATCGCAGTTGCCCTTCTCAAGCTGGTCGCGGACCACATAAATGGCCGGCTTCTCTTCCCAAGCGAACTCGACCTTGCGGCCCATGGCCTTGCCGAGAAGTTCGGCAATGCGGTTCTCGAAGCCATCCTCCTTGCTCGTCGAGTAAGGGGCGTCGTTCGCGCCGGCGCAAACGCGCAGCACCGGTTCATCGGTCGCGGCAAATGCTGTGCCGGCGAGGCAGGAGCAGACCGCGCCAACTGCCATCCAGTGCGCCATCGGGCGCTTGAATATGTGAAACTGTGTGTTCATAGGACTAGTGCTTCTCTCAACTGCTTCTCTCAAGAGGCGGCCAGCACCGTCGCTTCGGCTTTAAGGAGCTGTTTGGACGGCCGGTTCGCGGAAACCTTAGGAACGTTCCCGCCAGGCCGCGAGCGGCAGCCTGGCGGGATAAGTTTTGGTCTCTTATGTGCCGTCCGTGACGATCTCGTTCGAATACTCGTCGAGATTCACGTCCTCGCTGATCGGGCTCTTGCCGTCCAGTGAGAAGACCAGCATGCCGCCGCCCATCTGCGACCAGTTCTGCAGATTGCGGAAGGCGCCGACCGCACCAAGACCCGCTGTCGGATCTTGCAGATCGAACACCAGACCCACTCCCGGCCAGCCGCCGACGCCATAGTAGATGGCGACGTACTGCGTGCCTTTGTGTTCGTAGGTCATCGGATAGCCGATACCGCCGGAGGGCATCTTGAACTTCCACAAGAGCTCGCCGGTGTCGCTGTTACGGGCTTTGAAGTAGCCGTCGAGCGTCGGGTAGAAGACCAGACCGCCCTTGGTCGCCATCGTGCCACCCCAGGCAGCGAAGCGCTCCATCACGCTCCACTTATACTTGCCAGCAGGGGCGCTGTACGCCTTGACCTGACCGAGGCCAAGATAGTTTGCCTTGTCGCCCTTCGGACCCGGGAACATCGACAAGGTCGCGCCGACGAAGAACTGGCCGGCACGATAGGGAAGCATGAAGGGCTCCCAATCCATGCAGATGTGGTTGATGGCGAGGTAGAACAGGCCCCGCTCCGGGTCGTAAGAGTCATGGGCTTGGTCGTGATAGCCCATGGCCGACGGGCAAACGTCCTTGGCGTTGTGGTCCATCCGCGTGCCGTATTCAGGATTGCGCACGGGGATGCCGGTCTTCATGTCGACATGCGTCCAGACATTGACGGTGTCGTCCAGGAAGTCAGCGCGGACCAGGTCGCCATTGACGCGGTTCAGCGTGTAGATGATGCCGTTACGATCGGGATGGGTGACCAGCTTGAGGTCCTTGCCATCGATATTCTGATCGGAAAGCATCATGACGTTCACGCCGGCATAGTCCCACTCGTCATGAGGCGTCTTCTGATAGCCCCACTTGAGGTTGCCGGTGTCGCCGTCGCGGGCCATGATGGTCATGGTCCACTTGTTGTCGCCAGGCCGCATGGTCTCGTTCCACGGCGAGGGGTTGCCCGAGCCGTAGTAGATGAGGTTCAGACCTGGATCGTAAGCGTACCAACCCCAGTTGGTGCCGCCACCGATCCTCCAGGCATCGCCTTCCCAAGTGGCAAGGCCGAGGCCCTTCTGACCATATTGCGGGTTGTCCTTGTTGAAGTCGGGACCAATGCCGATCTCCTCGTCCGGACCGGTCGCATATTTGCGCCACACCTGCTCGGCCGACTTGACGTTATAGGCCGTGGTGTAACCGCGAACGCCAAGCTCGGCGCCCGATGAACCGACGATCACCGTGTCCTTAATAACGTAAGGGGCAATCGTAAGCGTCGAGCCGACCTTGATGTCGGAATTCTCAACCTTCCAGTAAACTTCGCCAGTTTCGGCAACGAGTGCCACCACATGGCCGTCGAGCTGGTTGTTGAAGATCAGAGACGGGGTCTTGCCGTCGCTGGGCCAATAGGCCAGGCCACGGTTGACCAGGTCGCAACAGGCCACCGCGCGCGCCGCGGGATCCTGCTTCGGCTTATGCTGCCACTTGATCTTGCCAGGATTGTTCAGATCGATGGCATAGACGTGGTTCGGGAATGCACTGTTGATGTACATGACGCCGTCGATCACGAGCGGTGTGCCCTCGTGACCATGCAGCAGGCCCGTCGAGAATGACCAGGCAACGCGAAGGTCTTTCACGTTCCCCGTATTGATCTGAGTCATCTCGCTGTAATTGTCGGACGTGTAGTCCTTGCCCGGCATTACATAGTTTTCATTGCTCTTGGCCAAATCGATCAATTTGTCGTTGGCCACGCTGGCGGTCACTCCGAAGAGGCCGCCAAAGGCCAGCGCGACGGTCGCCGCCGACGCCAACCCACTGATACTGAGAGATCTCCTCATATGTCGAACCCTCGCGTTTTCGCTCCCATGGGACGGAGTTCAAGGCTCGGCTTTTCGCGTTGGAGCGCGATCAGCCCAGCCCTCTCCGTTTCAGACTGCGTTCAGGGGATTTGGCAGCTCTTTAGCTTGCTACTCGGCCCTTGCACGCACCGCTGGCCGACTTGACATTCGACCATATGACCAGAGGCGAACACCCTGCTACGCAAGGGGAACGCCTCTTTGCGGTGGTTCACTGTAGGTCCGCCCTTAAGTCTTCGTCTTTGGGCCAATGCCTATAAACGGATAGGGACCATTGCTCTAAAGGCGGTGGGCGATTCTCGTCTCCTTGACCTAGGAGTTGTCCACACGTGGGAACGAGACTTCTCCTGCGGTTGATGCAGATTACTCCCACCCAAACCCGGGACTTTCCGACCTCAGGACGGGAAGAACA
>Ga0190265_10000653_pt1 | contig 23743 bp, 21 predicted proteins | sample Popmic124T_FD_133135 | JGI IMG/M metagenome (GOLD analysis project Ga0190265, IMG submission 133135) | Populus adjacent soil microbial communities from riparian zone of Indian Creek, Utah, USA - 124 T | ecosystem: Environmental > Terrestrial > Soil > Riparian zone | place: USA: Utah | collected...
ACCCGTGCCATTATTGCCCAACTCGTCGGTGTCGCCAGGACCTTGATGGGGACTTCCGGGGGGCCCATCTCCGAGAGCGATGAAATGGATGCCGCCGCCTGGCGCAATCAGCTCGATCGTGACGTCGGAACCGAAGTCGTGGGCGAGCTGTGCATGGACGGCGTCAAGGCTCAAGATGGCCGGCAACGCAAAGATGTGAGACACGACCAACTCCGGAGTAGCGGCAACATTATCGCTGGGGGCCCCTCCGAAGTCCTGGACGTTTGCACCGAAGGTCACCAGGTCTGCATACGCAGCAGACGAAAAACCAATGGCGACACACAAGGCCGCCGCAATCCCGACTGACTTCTTCATAACTCTTCTCCTCCTCGTTTGAAATCGAACAACAAGTTCCGTTTTGCCTTATTGCTCTCGAGGCGCACCGACAAGGGCGAACCTCTGTCCAACTCGCATACCGATGGCGCACAAGCCTACACAGCCTGTGTCCAGCGTCTCGTGACAACGAAACTGTTCAGAAGACCCGAAGTCTTCCGTTCCCTTAACCCTGGTTGGAGTCGATTCCGGTGCGGCAAAAAATTCAATCTGCCCCGAAGGCGTGAACACGCAGCGGTTGGTTCCCCTTGCTACTGATTCCCGCTCCCCTATTTAGACTCCTAAATGCTGTACACCGAGTTTACCGAAGCCGGCCGGCAGAGTTCAAGGGGTTGGCGACTGAAAAATCAAGAAATTGTCATGGAAATCTCGTAAATACGAGCGAATCGGCCGCTGGAAATATTAGAAAGGGGACCTTGCGACGAAACGGACCAGTAGCTCGACCCCTCAAACGTAGTGGTTTCAAAGGGCCCAGGCGACTGACGTCTTTCTCCACGATTAGGCCGAAGTCTTGTTCCGCCATTGGCCGGGGCGTGGAGCGAAGCGACACCCTCGGAAATGAGGTGCCGGTAGCCCGCAGCCTGAAGCGCTGCTCGATACCGGGATTGGTCTAACAAGCAAAGCGAAGTTGGCGAGGTCACCCATCATATTTGGTCGCCTTACTCGGACGAGAGCAAATGGAACAGGGTATCCCGAGCGCCGGTCCGGAATCATGGGAGCGGAACGAAGATTTAAGAAAAATCGAAATTAGAGACAAGGAGGCTCTTGTATTCAAAATGCGTACTTGGGTACAATCGCTGTGCGACCGGCGATTTGACCGCCGTTCTCAAGAGACGGCCGGCTCATCCGGTAGAAGTTTTCGGGAAGATCGGTTCAGGCGGGAGTTGGGTTAGGTTGGAGGAGGAAGAATGCAATCGCAGCTCGGGTCATTCACATCTCTTCCATTTCGATGTTAGGGTACTTTTTGGGTATTTTCGCGTCGCACGTGGTGCGGGGCGTGTAAATCTGCGGCGGGTGCGCCGCGTGTCACTGTGGGTTTAGGAGGAGAAGAAAATGAAAATGGTCCGAACTTTTAGTTTGTTAGCTGCCGCGATCGTCATGATCGTTGCGGCGCCTGCGTCCGCAGGTCTGGACTCTCGCACGGCCGATCCGGCGCCAGACATTGCTTACGGCAATCCAGGGGCGGGGCCCGGGCCGGTAGGGCCCGCGGATATCACAGTTCCCCTGGTCGTGGCCGGTTCGCCGATCACGTCGATCGCCACGCTCGAGATTGTCTTGAACATTACTCACCCATATGTCGGCGACCATAACCCGATCACCCTTACCAAGGTGGGCGGGCCCAGCATCACGCTCCTAGCCAAGCCCGGCAGCTTGGATGGGGACGGTTTCGGCAGCGGGAGCAATTACTGCGCCGCGTTTCCGATCACCTATACCGACACGGCGATCCTGCCCTCCGAAGCACAGACCGGCGGCGGCGCTACCGATTGCGTCGGGGACGGCACGCCATCCGTGTATCTGGCGTCCGATCAAGCTGGTGTAGCATCGTCGCTGAACGCTGCGTTCGCCGGTGTCGATTTTAACGGTACTTGGGAGTTAAGCATTGTTGACGATTTTCCCTATACGGGCGGCACGCTGAATAGCTATACCATCAGCGTCACGCCTGAGCCCGCGACCCTGGGTTTGCTGGGATTGGGCGCCATCGCTCTGATTCGCCGACGCCGCTGATCGTCTGTTACGATCATCGGGTCTTTAGATTAGCTTGGTTTTGAGAGGGGTTCGGCCGATGGCGCGAACCCCTCTTTATTTTGACAGAAGCCCGGGGCAGCTTAAGCTTTCACTCGAATCGGAATTTGTGAAACCGCGCTGACCGAGCGACCGACGCCTAGCTGAAACAAATCGCGAATCACGCTTTCGCCACCCTTTTTCCATGATGGACTCAAGCACGACTCGACCCCGCTTCGGAATGATTCTTCTCTCCGGCCTCGGACTGCTGGTGCTGGGTGGTATTGTTTACTTCACATTCGGATTCGGGCAGCGCCATACCTATCCTTCTGCGACCACCGATCGCCTGGGACTGTCGCCAGGGGGCGCCAAGGGCTTTAATCTGCTCGTGGTGACCATCGACACCCTGCGTGCAGATCACCTGGGTTGTTATGGTTATCAGGCCGCCGAGACGCCGCGGATTGATGCATTGGCCAGGTCCGGCGCACTGTTCCTGGAAGCATCCGCCACCGTGCCGCTGACGCTTCCCTCGCACTCGACGATTTTTACCGGCCTTTACCCGCCGCGCCATGGCGTTCGAAACAACGGAGAGTACGTTCTGGACGCCAAGCATGTGACGCTGGCCGAGCGCGTGAAGGCCGCGGGCTACGATACTGCCGGCTTTATCTCCGCCTACGTTTTGATGGCCCGTTACGGCCTAGACCGCGGGTTCAATTACTATGATGACAATCTATTGGCGGTCTCGAAAAAAGGCCTCAAGAACGAAGTGGTTGACCGGCCCGGCAACGAAGTCACGGACTCCTTCCTCAAGTGGTATGCGCCGCGCCAAGCGTCAAAGCCTGCCTCCCCGTTCTTTGCATGGCTTCACTACTACGATCCGCACTACCCCTATGAGCCGCCCGCGCCTTTCGATCAACGGTTCAAGGATCGACCCTATGATGGTGAGATCGCATTCGCGGATCACCAATTGGGCCGTGTGCTTGACATGCTGACAATCGCCGGCGAACTGGATCGCACGCTCATCGTCGTGGTCGCCGACCACGGCGAAAGTCTCGGCGAACACAACGAGGAGTCGCACTCGCATTTGATTTATGACGCCACGATGAGCGTGCCGATGATTTTCTCAAATCCGAAACTGTTTGCCCAGGGTCAGGTCGTCGGGGCGGGCGCCGTCAGCACCGCGGATATCACTCCGACCGTTCTATCACTGCTGGGCCTCGCCGTTCCGGGGGACCTTGACGGCGTTGATCTCGCGGCCGCGGCGCCTTCATTCGAGCGGACAGTGTATATGGAATCGCTGGCGCCGAAGCTGATGAACGGTTGGAGTCCGCTTTTCGCCATGCGCGGCCACGGGGAGAAATACATCCGCGCTCCGGGCGAAGAATACTACGACATCGCTGCGGATCCCGATGAATTGGACAATCTTTTTGAGGAGAAAGTCACCGAATCCGACCGGTTGTCGTCGAATTTGACCGAGTATCACAAGCAATGGGGCGCCGATGAAACCCCGCCTCATTCGCTGGACGCAGAGCAAAAGTCCAAGCTGGCATCGCTCGGCTATGTCGACGCGGGCCAAACCTACAACGCTGGCGCCGATCCTAAAGACATGATGCGGGTATGGACCAAATACAAAGCCGCGAAAAATCATCTCGTCCAGGGAGAACTGGATAGGGCCGAAGGCCTGCTCCTCCAGGCGATCGAAGAGTCCCCGGACGATCCGTATGGACACCGTATGTTGGCGCAACTGTATTTGAAAATGAAGCGGATGAAAGATTGCCGCAAGCACGCCGAACGCCTGGTGGAGTTGGTGCCGGACTCGACCGATGCGCGGGCCGTCCTCGCTACGGCCTGCCTGGGCGCCGGAGACAACCCTGGTTTTCAGAAGCATCTGGCAATCGGATTGAATCTCAATCCCAACGATCCAGAGTTGATTCTCGTTCGGGGCGATGCCGCTGCAATGGCAGGCGCGTTTGATGAGGCGATCCGGCACTTTCGGCGCGTCAAGGAATTGGATCGGGCAAAATATGGCGATCTGGCCGACACAAAAATCGTCGAGGCTCGGGCGCGGCTGAATCGATCGGGCGGGTCGCCATGAGACTATAACTCTTCGTGCATCAATTCAAGATTATCTCAAATCTCAAACCCGCCGGCGATCAGCCCGCCGCCATCAAGCAGCTTGTCCGCGCCTACAACCGAGACCGGCGGTTTCAGACGCTGATGGGTGTGACCGGGTCGGGCAAGACGTTCACGATGGCGAACCTCATCGCCGCGATGAATCGCCCCACGCTGGTCATCTCGCACAACAAGACGTTGGCGGCTCAGTTGTATGAGGAGTTCAAGGAGCTTTTTCCAGAGAACAACGTCGAGTATTTCGTCAGCTATTACGACTACTATCAACCCGAGGCGTACATCCCCGCCCGCGATATTTACATCGAAAAGGACTCCTCGCGCAACGACGACCTCGACAGGCTACGGCTCGCGGCCACCAGCGCCGTCGTCTCTCGCCGCGATACGCTCGTGGTCGCGAGCGTGTCGTGCATCTTCGGCCTCGGCTCGCCGGACGCGTACAAGGCCAGCGTGATCGACCTGCGCGTCGGGACGAATATCGAGCGCGACGAGCTGCTGCGAAAGTTCGTCAATCTGCAGTACAACCGCAACGATTTCAATCTCGATCGCGCCACCTTCCGCGTGCGCGGCGACGTGATCGAGCTGTTTCCGGCCTACGATCAGATCGCTTATCGCATCGAGCTGTTCGGCGACGAGATCGAAAAGCTGCAGACGATCAATCCGTTGACCGGCGCGGCGCTGGACAAGCACGAGCAGCTCTACGTCTATCCGGCGGTCCACTATGTCATGCCCCACGACCGGCTCGAAGCGGCGGTCGAGAGCATCCGGCAGGAATTGGAGCAGCAGCTCAACTACTTTCGCCAGCAGGGCAAGCTGCTGGAGGCTCAGCGGCTGGCGGCCCGCACGAAGTACGACATCGAGATGATGCTCGAGGTGGGATACTGCTCGGGCATCGAGAATTACTCGCGGCACCTGGCAGGCTCGGCGCCGGGGTCGAAGCCGTACACGCTGGTCGATTATTTTCCGAAGGATTTTCTGCTGATCCTCGACGAGTCGCACGCCACCGTGCCGCAGATCGGGGCGATGTATAACGGCGACCGCGCCCGAAAGGAGGTGCTGGTCGAGCACGGCTTTCGCCTCCCCAGCGCCCTGGACAACCGTCCGATGCGTTTTGAGGAATTCGAGGCGATGTGGGACCGGGTGATGTTCGTTTCGGCGACGCCGGGGCCTTATGAACTGAAGAAATCGCTGGGAGAAGTCGTTCAGCAGGTCATCCGGCCAACGGGGCTGCTCGATCCGGTCATCAGCGTCAAACCGGCTCGCGGTCAGGTGCCGGACCTGTTGCACCAGATTCAGGCGCGGACGGCGCGGGGCGAGCGAACGCTGGTCACGACGCTGACCAAGCGGCTGGCGGAGGATTTGGCCGAATACATTCAGCAGGCCGGCATCAAGGGCGCCTACCTGCACAGCGAGATCGACACGATGGAGCGGGTGGTGATCTTGCGCGACCTTCGCGACGGGAAGTATGACGTGGTGATCGGCGTCAATCTGCTGCGCGAGGGACTGGACCTGCCGGAGGTGTCGCTCGTCGCGATTCTCGACGCCGACAAACAGGGCTTCCTCCGCAGCGCGACCAGTCTGATTCAGACCATCGGACGCTGCGCGAGAAATGTGAACGCCGAAGTGTATATGTATGCCGACAAGGTGACGGAGGCGATGCAGCAGGCCATCGACGAGACCGACCGCCGCCGGAAATTGCAGGCGGATTACAATGTAGCGCACGGCATCACGCCGGCGACGATCATTAAAGCGATCCGCCGAAATCTGGAAGGGCAAATCGCGGCCCGGAAGACGGCCCGCGAGGCGATCAAGGCCAGTGAAGAGACGTTCGATCTGACTGAGTCGGTGGCCGATCTGGAGCAGGAAATGTTCGCGGCAGCCGAGACGCTGGATTTCGAAAAGGCGGCGCAGATACGGGATCGGATCAAGAAGCTGAAGGAGTCGCCGACCCTGTTTACTTAGCTCAGGTCAATCTCACTTTGTAGAACCGCAAGGAGATTGTGTTCGATTTTGAGAAACGGCCCTGGTTGGATACAATTCTATGCAGGTGAGGCACTTTGACTGCCGCTAACGCAGGGGCATGTTTGATGAACGTGACCGTTCGTGTTCCAGATGACATTGCTTCTCGGATCGGAGACGGTAAGGATATTCCGCGCCAACTGCTCGAGGCCTTCGCGGCCGATGCCTACCGTGGCGGTCGCCTGACACGGAACGAAGTAGGAACCCTCCTGGGTCTGGATTACTGGCAGACCGAGGAATTCTTGTCAGCTCGCGACGCGAAACGGCCATATTCAATGCACGATCTGGAGCAGGACCGACAGTCGCTTTCAGGGTTGTCTGAGCGGTGATCCTCGTCGTAGCCGATACCGGGCCCATTCATTACTTGATACTGATCGATGCCGTCGATCTCCTTGCGGACCTTTATGACAAGCTGGTGATTCCGCAGACTGTGGCGAAGGAGCTGGGCCACGGCCGCGCCCCGGAGCAGGTGAGGCGCTGGGTTGAATCGCTCCCTGGGTGGGTGGAGGTGCATGAGTCGCCTGCGTACGCGAGCGCCCGACGGCTTGATCTTGGCGAACTGGAGGCCATTGCACTGGCACTTGAACTGAAGCCGGCGTCACTCTTGCTCGACGAATGGGAAGCGAAGGAGGAAGCGCTTCGACTTGGTCTTCCAGTATCTGGAACGCTCGGTGTTCTGGAAAAGGCGTCGAAGCGCGGGTTGGTTGACTTAAAGCAGGCGATCGATCGATTGCTCAAGACCAGCTTTCGCATCGACTCCGACCTGGTCCGGGACGTTCTTTCAAGAAATGATGGTAAGCGCGGTGAATGAACTGGCCGTTGCGCAGCCGCGATTCTCTGCAAAATGACGAGAAGACAACATGCACGTTTTGATCAAGAATCTACAAGAACACATCGGCCAGACCGTCATGCTCCAGGGCTGGATTTATAACAGCCGTGACTCCGGCAAGATCGCCTTTCTCGTCGTGCGCGACGGCAGCGGCATGTGCCAGTGCGTCGTCGCCAAGTCGCCGGAGACCGAGGGCTTTTTCGAGGCCGCCCGCAAGCTGACTCAGGAGGCGGCCGTGCGCGTGACCGGCCGGGTGAAGGCGAATGAGAAGCAGATCGGCAGGGTCGAGCTGGAGGTGACCGGGCTGGAGGTGGTGGGGGAGTCGGTCGATTTTCCGATCACCCCCAAGCCGCACGGCATCGACTTTCTGTTCAAGAACCGGCATCTGCACTTCCGCTCGCGGCGGCAATGGCACATCCTTCGCGTGCGGCACACTGTGATCGACGAGATACGCAGCTACTTCAACCGCAACGGCTTTACCCTGATCGACACCCCCATCTTCGCGCCCGCCGCCGGCGAAGGGGCGCAGACGCTGTTCGAGGTCGATTACTTCGGCGAGCCGGTGTACATGGCCCAGACCGGACAGCTATACCTCGAATCGGCGTGCATGGCGTTCGGCAAGGTTTATTGCTTCGGCCCGACGTTCCGTGCGGAGAAGAGCAAGACGCGGCGGCACCTGACCGAGTTCTGGATGGTCGAGCCGGAAATCGCCTACGCCGAGCTGGATGATGTCATCGCATTGGCGGAGGATTTCATCTGCGCGATCGTCGGCCGCGTCCTGCGCGAGCATCGCGCCGATCTGGAGTTTCTCGGGCGCGACATCGCGTCGCTGGAGAAAGTGCAGAAGCCGTTCAACCGCCTGACGCATCGCGAGGCGGCCGACATCCTGCGCGGGCCGCGGGCGCGCGAGCTGCTCGATCGCGATCTGGCGACGAAGACCGCGCGGATGAACGAAATCACCGGGCTGCTGGCGGAAAAGGACAATCGCATCGCCTCGCAGGGCGTCAAGCAGTGGGAGAAGGACAAGCTTACGGGCGAAGTGGCCGAAATGCGCGAGGAGTGTCACGATCTTGAAATCGAGGTCCAGAATATTCCGCACCACATCGAGCTGGCGAAGACTTTCGACCCCGGCGGCGACCTGGGCGGCAGCGACGAGACGATCATCAGCCGGCTATCCGAACGGCCCACGTTCGTGACGCACTACCCGCGGGCGTGCAAGGCATTTTACATGAAGCGCAACGCCGACGACGCGACGCGGGTGAACAACGTCGACCTGCTCGCGCCCGAGGGCTTCGGCGAGATCATCGGCGGGAGCCAGCGCGAGGACAGCCACGACGCCCTGCTGGAGCGCATTCACGAGGAAGACCTGAATCCCGCCGACTACGCGTGGTATCTCGACCTGCGCAAGTACGGCACCGTCCCGCACGGCGGCTTCGGCCTGGGCGTCGAGCGAACCGTGGCGTGGCTCTGCGGGCTGAAGCACATCCGAGAAACGATTCCGTTTCCGCGGATGATGGGACGGTTTTATCCGTGATTCTCGATATAATCATTGGGAGATTAGCGGAGACTTAGCATGAAATTCATCGTCAGTCTTCAACGTGATGAGACAGGAATGATCGTTGCCGAGTGTCCTGCGATCCCCGGCTGTATTTCTCAGGGCAAAACAGATGATGAGGCCATCGCCAATATCCGCGAAGCGATTGAAGCCTGTCTCGAATCACGCGCTGCGAATGGGATGCCGCTGACTATCGCCACGCGTGAAGTCGAGGTTGCCATCTGATGGCGAAGCTGCCAGTTGTCTCCGGACGCGAGGCGGTTAAAGCATTTGAAAAAGCAGGTTGGCACATAGACAACGTGGTAGTCACCTTGTGATGCTGAAGCCCGGTCAAACAGCATCACTTTCAATCCCGCAACATCGGGAGCTCGCTCCGGGAACGTTGCGGGCACTCCTTCGGACGGCAGGTCTATCCGTCGAGGATTTTGCAGAGATCCTCTGAGCAGTTCCGAACCACCCGCGGTACGCAGCGAACATTCAATCCAACAGTCTGCGAACCTCGTCGTGCCAGTCCGATTCGACCGGCAGCTGCCGGCAATCATCCCTCCAGAAGATCGCGTTGGGCTGATCCGTGCTGCCGGGGCCTTGAAATCCCATTTGCTTCGTCCAGCGCGCCGGCATCGGCGGTTCCTCGTTCCAGCGGACTCTCGATCCGTATGCCAGCAGCGCGTCCCAGAGCGCGCGCCGTTTGCTGATCGGTTCGGTCACTGCACTTTCCAAGTGCGGCCGCAGCGAGTGATCCGGCGGCAGTGCATCAAGCGCCTGATCGAGGCAGTCTTTGAAAGGCCCGCGCACGTAAGCCAGGCCGATCGCCCGGCGGGGATCGTAGAATTGCCTCACGCGAGAATCCTTGAACATCTTCGCGGCCTCGCGCGCGGCCGCCTCGCTGTCGTTCTCGACCATGGGCATCCAGACGACGTACAAACGAAAATCATTCGAGGGCTGGGCTTCAATCGCTTCCTTCCGCACCGCACGGGCGCCGTAGACGCAGCCGTCTCAGGTCGGCGAGAAGAGGGCGACGTATCGAACCTGTTTGCTGTGGGCGTTGAAGTCCCGGACAAACGGTGCGATCGAGTCCTCGAGCAGGACCAGCCTGTTGGAGGGAAACTGACAGCCTGAAATGATGACAGAGAGCAGCATTATTTGAATTGCTCTACGCATACGCTTCATGGCTTGCTATGGTCCGTCCGCTCGAATAGCAGGAACGCTGCGGCTGGAAATCGGCGTAACCGCTGCGAAGCGACCTGCCGAAGCCCGGCGGCCGACGCCTCACGGGCTAGTTGTCTTCGGCTGCGGAGTTGATCCGATGGAGTATTCCCGTTTCTGCGGGATTGAAACGTCCAACGCAGCCGCCGACGAAGTCCGGGCGGATGGAACGACAGAATGACGTATTTTCGAGTGACCCGTCCAAATTCCGCAAGCATCTTGCCGCGAGCCGCCGCGCTGTAAACGTGCGGCAGCAGCCGATGGCAGAAGATCAGGTCGACCGACTTGTCCGGCAGCGAAATACGCTCAGCAGACGTGTTTAGAACTTCAGCCGACAAGCCAGCGAGGTCGTCGCGCGCCACGTCGAGCATGGCCGGCGAGGAATCCGCCAGAATGACCCGGTCGCATCGTTCTGCGAGAACGCCGAACATCCGGCCGGTGCCCGATGGGATATCCAGGGCGGCGGACATGCGCGGCAATGTGCTCAGCAGTTTTCGCAGTGCCGCCGTCTCGCGCTCGTGTGTCTTGACCCGCCGGCCGCTGATGTAGCGGTCGCGATAGTGGACGACCTGCTCACGGGTTTGAAAGCGGGCGGCGAAAAGTCCGTTCGAGGGTACGTCTGTCATCAGGGAGGCTGAAATCAGGATTAAGTTCGAATCAACGGCGAAACGTGCCCCTGACTCAGCGATTGATTCTACTTGATCCCCTTCGATCTGAACATGGGGCCGGTTCCGACCCGCTTCAAGCGATTCACCAAAACTCCTTCGCACGGCGGAATGCCGGCAATTCGAATATACTTCGATGTAATTCTGAAATGCCAACGACCGGAATATGAACTCAGGCTGATAGCCATACGAGACCATGAAACGATCTTCCAAAGAGGTTTTCCGCGAATTCCGAATCAAGCACCGCAGGAATCGGGCGAAGCCGGATCAGGCTGAGGTCGCATCAAAACCGACTCCTGATGGCGGCGATGGCTCCGAAGCAAGCACGCCGGACCAGGCCGAGCGCTCCCTGAAGCGCAAGAGCTATCTCCGCGAATACATCTCATGGGTTCGTCCCTACACGCGCCAGATCATCATCGTCTTTGCGCTGGCCATCGTCTCCGCCGCCCTGTCGATGATCCTGCCCTATGCGACCCACTACGCCGTGGACGAAATCCTCGTCAAGCGGCGCGACGGCCGGGCCCTCACGATTTTCGGCATCTCCATGTTGGCCGTCACGGTCGTGCAGATGGCGTTCTTCATCTTCCGCCAATGGCGGGCGACGCTGCTCAACGCCCAGCTCGTCGTGCGCCTGCGTCAGCGGCTCTATGACCACATCCTGCACCTACCGCTGGTGAACATCACCGACATGAAGAGCGGCGGCATCGTTTCGCGGCTCTCCGGCGACGTCGACCAGCTCAGCGGCATGTTGACCATTGCGGTCATCAGCCCCGGCATCGCGACGATGAAGGTGCTGATGACGCTGGGCATGCTCTTCTACATCAACTGGAAAATGGCCATCGCCGCGATGGCCATCCTGCCGCCGCTGGTCTTCATCAACGTCGTCTATCTACGCCGCGTGCGGCCGATCTATCGGGCGATGCGCGACGACCGCGCCCACATCGACGGACGCGTGGCCGAGACCTTCGGCGGCATCCGCATCGTGCGCGCCTTCGCCCGCGAGCGCTCCGAAATGCGCGACTACGGCGTGGGCCATCACTCCGTCATCCGCAAGCAGTTGTTCGCCCGCATTTACGAATTGTTCGTGAGCCTCGGTTGGGGTCTGCTGATTCCGATCATGAGCCTCATCGTGATCTGGTATGGCGGAACGCAGTATCTCGCGGGCGAAGTGTCCATTGGCGAGATCATCGCCTTTCAGATGTACCTCGCCATGCTGCTGCAGCCGGTGTCCGCCATCGTCGAATCGTATGGCCAGACGCAGCAGGCGCTCGCGGCGATGGAACGGGTGTTCGATACGTTGCGCAAGCCGAAGGACAAGCCGGATCGGCCGGGTGCGATCGAAGCGCCGCGGCCGGTGCGGATGGTCGAATTTGACAACGTCTCCTTCGGCTATCGAGAAAATGTCCCTGTGTTGAAGGACGTTTCACTGCGCGTCGAAGCGGGGCAGATGATCGCGCTGGTCGGCCCGAGTGGCGCGGGTAAGACAACGCTCACGAATCTCGTCGCCCGCTATTACGATCCGACGGACGGGTCGATCAAGCTTAACGGCATCGATCTGCGCGACATTCGGCTCGACAGCTATCGTCGGCTGCTGGGCATCGTCACGCAGGACGTGTTTCTCTTCGATGGCAGCGTCGGCGAGAACATCGCATTCGGTCGCCACGACGTGACCCAGGAGCAGATTCTTGACGCAGCGCGGCGCGCGAACGCGCACAACTTTATCATGCTTCTGCCGGAGGGATATGACACCATCGTCGGCGAGCGCGGCGTCAAGCTGTCCGGCGGGCAGGCCCAGCGCGTGAGCATCGCCCGCGCGTTTCTGGCTGATCCGCAAATCCTGATTCTCGACGAGGCCACCAGCAATCTCGACACGGAGAGCGAGGAGCTGATTCAGGCCGGTATGGCCGACCTGGTTGCGGACCGCACGACATTCGTCATTGCACACCGGCTCTCCACCGTGAAGAATGCGGACCTGATCGTCGTGATCGAAAGCGGGCAAATCGTGGAGATGGGCACGCATGTCGAACTCATGGCACAGGACGAGCGCTATCGCGACATGGTCGAGCGGCAGATGAAGCTGCACGCAACGGAGCCGGAGGCGTGGCTGGCGTAACATTCGTTCAGAGAGGCCGGAATCATGTACGACGAGTCCAAGTCTGCCTGGCCGGACGATGCGTCGGCGCGGCCGCCGCCCGCGCCGGTGGGCCAGCCCGGTATTGACGGCATCGAATACGCGCCGATCGCCCGGCCGGCGAATCTTTCGCAATACCCGTCGCTGAATCTCGGATGGCGCGAGGCGCTGCTCGATCTGCTCGGCGTGTTCGGCCTCATGATCGGCGCGGAGATTCTGCTCGGGGGAGCCGTCCGTCGCCTCATCGAGCGTTATCCCGAATCGGGCATCTTTCTTTTGAACACCATGTTCGGAGTCTTCACGATTGTCGCCGTCGGATTGTTCGTCTGGGGCCGCCATTTGCGGGCATCATCCCTCGGCCTCTCCCGGCCGAACGTGCGGATGGTGATCGGCGCACTCGTTCTGGGCATACCGGCCTGCTTCCTCGCGGCGATGGCAGGCGCCACGCTGTATGTATGGACCACCGGATCATCCATGGATGACATCGTTCAGCAACGCGAGGGCTTCTTTGCCCTGGTGCCCGACCCGAGCATCATGACGTTCGTTTTGTTTGCCGGCTTCACCGGGTTTCACGAGGAACTGCTCTTTCGCGGCTTCGCGCTGCCGCGCCTTTGCGTGATTCTGCGAAGCCGTTTTCTTGGCGTGATCGCGTGCTCGATCATTTTCGGCCTGGTTCACGGCTACCAGGGCGCCGTTTCGATCTATCAGACGGCGATGCTCAGCGTGGTGTTCTGCGGGCTGGTGCTGCTCTCGCGCTCGCTCTGGCCCGCCGTCCTGGTCCACGCAGCCTTCAACGCCATCAACTTCGCGCTGATTCCCATTATTCGCGATCATCTGCCGGAGCTGCTCGAGCGGACGAGTTAGCAATGGAAGCAGAGGGCGGTGGCGGGCCGAAAAAAAGCGAAGATTCTTTTCTTCCGTCGGGAACCACTTCAATTTCAAGCTCGATTTTTTTCTCGCGGGTTGAAACTGCTTGAAACCGTCTGAAGCGCTCCCGGAGATTTTTCATTTCTTACCGCCGCGCCTAATCGCGCGGTTATGGACAGTCGTGCTCAGCGCTTTTTCGAGGAGCGAGACGGCGAAAAAAGTGTGCCGGAAGCCGCTTGCCTGTCTCACTTTATGCCACGATTGGGGCAGTGCGGCCGAACTGCATAAGTAATCACGACGCTCTCCGACCAGAACCAGCACACCTACCATCTCTGGTACGACGAAGTGCCCGGCCACCTCTATCGCCTCGTGGCGCCCACGTTGCCCGAGACTTATTGGCACTATTACCTCGGCGACAATTCCAATGAATACGAGTCGCAGCATGTCGACGTGTGCGGCAACGTCTGGACATGGGTCTTCAATAGTACCAATCAGAATCTCAAGACCGTGGCGAACCCTTTGGGCCACACAACGACGCTGGAATACGCCGCCACGCCGGCCCAACTCATCCACGAAGTGAAGACCGTCACGAATCCGCTAAGCAAGACATGGACCTATGAATATGACGGCGTCGGAAACTTGACCAAAGCCACCGACCCGCTCAGCAACCGCACCGACTTCGCCTACGACTCGCTCAACAATCTCGAGAGCGTCACGCCGCCCGGCGCGACGGCCAACACGGTCAACACCGCCAAGCAGGTCGAGATCAACTACACCGATTCGCTGCACCCGACCAGCCCGACGGAGATCATCGAACCAATCCCCCAAAACGGCGGCAGCATGTCGACCACTTATATCACCTACTATCACGACAATGACGCCACCGGCAGCGGCATCGATCCCGCCGACTGGAACGGCGAACTCAAAGATGTGACCGATCCCAACGGCGTCGTCACCCGCTTCACCTATGATACATGGGGCCAGCAGCACGAGGAGATCGAGAACCCCTCGTCCTCGACCCCTTACGCGAACGATTTCTGGCCCACGCTCAGTTCGGCGGTGAAAATGAATGAGGGCGGCGTGCGGGTGAATAACACCATGCTTCAACGGTTCATGCCCAACTGCGATTCGACGCCCTGGCGATCCGGCACCACGACACTCAACGCGAACGGTTCAGCGACCGGCTCCGATTGCGATGCACTGGTATTGCTGGTCGAACCGCCCTTCTGCGACATCACTCAGAATCCAGCGATCAGCCGCACGCTCTCGGCCGGCTGCGCTCAGTATGACCTGTCGCCGACCGGCCAGCTTCTGGGTATGGATCGCTGCGTGGAAGACCCACTGGCCAGCGGGGCCCATGCATCGAGCGATCGGAACTTCGATTATCTGTACGACGACCTGGATCGCCCGTTGCAGCAGTCGCTGGTCACCGAGGAGCCGACCGAAGTGCCGGGCTACACCATTGGCACGACCATCGCGCCGCGCGTGTTCGAGTACGACTACGACGACCTGAACGGTACCTACACCGTCACTGGACCGGACGGCGACGTGGTCGAAGTGCAACTGGATGACGCGGCCCGCGCCGACTCCGTCGTTCGCACCGTGGGCAGCCGGACGATTGAGGCTGAATACACCTATGACAATGCCGGTCGGGTGACGCGGATCGACCAGGGCAACGGCAACTGGGTCGAGCGGGCGTATGACGATGCCAACCGCCTGACCCGAATCACCAACAAGCACTTGAACGGCCGGACCATGCTGCAGCAGGTGTTCGCCTGGACGCGCGACGGCCTGATCGAGGAGATCACCGAGACGGACACGGCCACGGTAGTTGGCGAGACGATCACCGCGACGGTTTCGTTCCAGTATGACAATCGAAATCGGCTCACGCGCGAGACCCGCGACGATTCCGGTGCGACTGGCGTCCCGCCCGTCGAATACGACATGGAGTACACTTACGATAGGGGCGGGAACCGCCTCACCAAGGTGGACCATCTGGCCGGCCACACGACGACGTATGAATATGATATCACCAGCACGACGGACGGCGACCAGCACAACAATCGCCTGCTCTATCAGGAGACCGAGTTCGTGTCCCTCGGGCTCATTGCCGAACAGCGCTGGTACGTGTATGGCTCCGACGGCAACCTCGCCAGACTCGTGCGCCGCAATGCTTTGCTTTTGGAAGTATTCTGGTTCTACTACGACACCGGCGGCCGATTGTGGATGACCGTCTTCGGCCAGGCCGACGACTATGACGAGCAGACGCTGGCGCTGTCAAACATTTACTACATCAGCGCCGCCGAATACCGCTACGACGGCGGCCGCCAGCGCTATCTGGTCCGCGAGCGCGATCCCAACAACAACTTCGTGGTGACCAACCCCGGTCAATGGCGGGATTACTCTGGCGATTCAATCCATCGCGACTACTCAGTGAATCCCACGACGAGCGCGATCACCAACGGCGACGCCCACTTGGCGGGCGCCGGCTACGACGATGGAACCACGAACGCGCCTAATTACTTCGGCGCCGACCAGATCGGCACCACCCGCCGAATCTGCGACTCCGCCGGCACGCCGGCCGTCCTCCACCGCAAAATCTCCACCGCCTTTGGTGAATCGATCAGCACAGTGAACGTGCAGAGCTTCGACCACCCGCGCTACGGCTACGCCGGCGCCTGGGGCTATGAAGAACCCCGCTCGGGCGACCCTCTCGAAGAACTTGGCTGGCTACACGTCGGCGAAAGATACTATGCACCGGAACTCGGGCGGTTTGTGCAGAGAGACCCGATTGGACTAAGAGGCGGAGTAAATACGTATCTATACGCTAAGAATAGGCCGACTCTTAGAATTGATCCCACGGGACTGTTCTCGTTCAAGGGGGCTATTGTAGGCGCGTTAACGGGTGCTGGCTGCGGCGCGATAAAGGGAGGCGGCGTCGTGGGGGGCGTAATATGGGGACTTGGAGGCGCAATCACCGGCGGTTATGAAGACGGAGATGAAGAATGGATCATTGGCGTTGCAGTGGATGCGAATGATGCAGTCTCCGCGGCCATAGCAAGATTAGCTGAGGGTCCCGAAATCACCGGAAATAATGCCAATAACGGTCCTAATAATGGGAACGACAATACTTCGTCGCCTGCAGGCCCAGCCGGTTCCAATTCTGATAATAATTCCAGTAACAGTAATTCCGGTGGTTGAAGACGATGGCCATGGCAATTTGGAAATTACTTCGACTTCCTGAATTAGAGTGGTTCGAGACGAGAGCGGAACAGCGGAGTGCTTTGCGCCGAGCGACGTGGGCATCTCAAAAGACCTGTCTGCTATATTGGCTCCTCGTGCCCGCCGTGGTGCTGATCACCATTCTCGCGAAGAAGGTCGCCGCCGCGCAATTCCCCGCCATGGGCGAGGCCGGCCAGTGGATAATCGGAATGTCCGCCGCCGCGCTGGGGCCGCTCCTGGGAACCTGGGTAGTGCGCCGGCGTGTTCAGCAGCGGTTGCGGATTGAGCTGGTCAAGAGCGGAAAAAGAATCTGCCTCACCTGTGGATACGATTTGAGGGGTTCGGATTCTCCCCGGTGTCCAGAATGCGGAAACGCCACCGGTAGCCCATCCGGGGTCACCTGATTTGAACGGAGGAGGGCTCGCTTTATCTCGTAGCTGCTCGCGGAGCGCGTAGCAAGATTTGTAGTTGAATGTGCGGATCAGAACCCAACCCGCCGGAGGGTTTGCGTAGCGCGGCGTCGTGTGTCCCGAAAAGCGAAGGCTGTGTGGCCCGGCCAGTTTGGGTGGGTTCACGATGATTAGACGGGGGCGGAGCGCCGCGCAAGCCTTTCAATACCATGTGCGGATCAGAACCCAACTCACCCCGTCGGCCCGTCGCTCCTCGGATGCCCCAGTCCCTGTGAGCGGCGCAGGGTAATCTGGCCAAAACGAATAGTATAAAAAAAGGCGGTTTTTTCGATCCTGAAATCGTCGTAAGTCTAGAAAACTTGGCGTTTTACGCGATTTCCGAAAAGAACAGCCCGGCACTGGAAACCAGACATTGAATTTGGCCAGCGGGGTCGAAATCGATCGTTTTCATCGATCCGAGAAAAAATCGGCGCTTCGGAATTGTTTGATGAAGTGTAGTATTTACAAGGGTTTATGAATTCTCTGGCCAAATTAGCGAGCCGGACATCGGACATGCCCCGGACATGCCTTTTTCGGAATTCAATAGGATTTAGCCGGGCTGATTGCCCTCGGGGATTCCGGCGGCTCGACAGTGGTAACACTCTCATTTGTGAACGGTCCGGCGGCGCTGCTTGCCTGTGCTGGGTCGCTTTCCCTCTTTCGGCCTGATTTCTTGCCGCGCCGCGTCCTTGATTTCTTTCCGCGCCGCTTCCATCACCTCGCCTAACTGAGACGCGCTCAGGTCTTTTAGGGGAACTGCCTGAGCAGGTCGCTCCTTTGTTTCGGCCGGGTTCGATCCGTCGTCGCTCAGCCGATTTTTGATGATGCTCGCCCACGGGATTCCCTTCCAGAAGTCTACCAAATCTCGCAGTGCTCGCGCTCTCGCGTTCGGATCGGTATGCGCCTCAGATAATAGCTCGCAGACTTTGGTGATCTCATTCAGTTTGTTCGCGTCCAAACCGGTTGGGTGTGTCAGCTCCGTGGCCTCCAGTCGGCCTTCCAATCCGGCCCACGCTTCAATCTGAGGCCCATATAGTGATGTAGACTCTAAGAAAAAATCAAATTTTTCGGAAAATTCTCCTGAAAAACTGATCGCGTCCATCGAATCCGGTTGTTTAAGGGCATCACGAACGAAGTCCCTGACGGCCGCTGAGCGATCATATAAGTCGAGCAGCGCGTTGCGAAATGCTCTTTTTCGCCGGATGATCTCGTCAACCAAGACGGCCGGGTCGTACTCCCTGATGTCCCGCTGACTCGGAAGTTGGCTCGCTGGAAGCTCCGCGGCCGGATCGCCGAGCCAGTCAAGTGAAACCCCGAGCGCCTTTGCAATCAGGAACGCGCTATCAAGCGGCGGCATTCTCTGTCGACGATTCACGTAGCTGAGAAGCGTCGTGTAGGGGATGCCGACTTTTTCCGCAAGATACTTCAACTCCCAATGGCGCTCGCGGCACAAAGTTGCGATTTTTTCTCCAATCGTCATGACTTCACATGGTAAGCCTCCCTGAGATTTTCCGCGATAACCTGGAGTACAATAAAAGCACTTGACAGAGAGCTTTTGTTGTGTCATAGTGATACTAAGGTATCGCGTAAACGAGATCAAGCGCCTTTCCTAGAGATACGATCTCGCAAATCGACGCGGGGAGTTTTAGCGATGGCGATGTTCGCAACGGTCACGATCAAGCGAATGGTGGTCGAGGATGCCATGCTTCGGCGCGGCTGGTATCAGGGTGAACTCGCCCAAAAGGCCGGCATGTCCGCCGCGACACTGTCGAGGGCAATGCGCGAGATTCCGGTGAGCGTGGGAACAGCGCGCGACATCGCGAACGCTCTCAATATTTCGCTCAAATCGATGCTCGAAGAAACCTACTCGAAGGGCGCGGCGCTGAGCGTCGCACTCAATGAGCGTGGGCCGTTTGAACGGGCGCTGGCGGAGGCGGATGAAAAGCCGTTCTTCGGCAAGATGCTTCGCGGCGAGGACTAAGACCCGCGCGGCGGTGACGCACGCAAGGCATAAAAATGTCAACGGCCTTTCAAAAATCAGACCTATCCAGCGAAGAGCGATCCGTCGTATTGCTCATGCGCTCGATGCCCGAACACACGATCCGATGCAGAAAAATGGTCCAGGAGTTTTTCAGACTCGTCGGCGCTGGCGACGTAGCGCCCGACGACGAACCGGGGCCGGAGGACACGCTTACAGACAACCAGAAAAAGGCCGCGTATCTCATCGGCGGCATGGCCGAATGCGATCAAAAGAAGATTCTGCGAATGCTGGCGGAAGTCTACGCGGAACTTCCGCTGGCGGGGGAGTCTAACCAGCCGCCTTCGCGCCGGCTGCTCGCTCCAACCAAGCTGGGCGTTCTAGGCGAGGGGCTCTTCCGTTTGAGGGGGTTCGAGCATGACGCCAGCTAGAGTGACAGCACTCGCGAGAATTCCAGCGGATTTCGAGGCGATTTTGCTCGAATATGAGTTGACGCGGCCGCGCGCGATGCCCGATCCGACCGTATTTCTCATGCGCGTCGATGATCGATTTCTCGCGTTCGGGGAAGACGCCACAACGCTTGCGGACGCCTGCGGATTGGCGGCGGTGACTTTGCCGGGGCCGGGACGGCGGCGGACCTGCATGGCCGCGATCGGGGTCGATGCCGTCGATTCGATCATTGAATCTCTCGCCCGAGCGGGCATCGGCTACATCGTGGCGGCGGAGATTGAAGAGCACCAAGGCGCGCGAACGCCGCGCGCCGTGATTCATTGTGTCGAGCCGCGCAAGGTCGGCGGCTCACTTGCAACGGAGCGCTTAGCGCTGAATTGGGAGCGGCGGGGTTTTCGGTTTCAAAACCGGATGCCGGCTGGGTAGCGCACCCCGCCGCTCCATTTTTTTCAGAATCCGCCGCCGCCGCGAGGCGCTGCTTGCCCCACAAGAGCGCCCCGGTGGCGGCACTATTGCCGGTTGGGGCAGGTATGAGCACCACTAAGACAATCGACGGGACGAAGCGGAGGCGCAAGCCAAAGCCGCGCCGGCCGATTGACTACCGGCCGATCCGGGCCGCTCGAACGCTCCCGACCTGGACTCAGTCGGTGAAGGCGATCGCGCCGGCGGGATTGACCGGAGAAGCGCTGCGCGTCGCGTACACGGCGGCCGGGTATGGCGGCCTGAGCGCCGATGTCTTGCTCGGACGGGTCCGCGAAATGGGCGCGGCCGTGAAGCCGGAGCAGCTCTCGGACTTCACTCGTGGCGTTCATGCCCTGGCCGAACTCGCGAAGCACCCGGACGGCCCGCGCGTCGCGGCGATCGAGCGATTTCTGCTCGGATTCATCGCGTTCAATTGTGGCGGGAGTGCCTCAAATAGGAACGATTTCATCGGAGCAATGGAGCATGTCGAATCCGTGGCATTCTGGGCGGAGGTGACGGACTTCAAGCCTTGGGCGCGTGCATCCGCGCCAATCGCACTTGTGAACCTGTCGGCACATTTCTGCGCTCGCCGATGGTTCTCGGCTTCCGAGCTTTGGGGGGCGCTTGATCTTGGCCGCTATGGCATCGCCCTGCGGACCCTGCGCTCGTGGCGACAGCGGGCGTACAAAACGGCCGTCAATGGGCGTTCGATGGACTATCGAAGCCCGGTCGAATGCGGCCAGGCAGTGGGCGCGTGGCTGGCAAACGAAGGCGGTTCCGGGCTGATCGAGACGGTCGCGGCGAATCTCCGCCGTCAATTTGCGGAGGCGCTGGTATGAAAAACGCGCCCGAGAAAAAAAGGCGTCGCGGGCGTCAAGCGATCGGAACGGCGATCGTCGATCTGCCATCGCGGTCGCTCAACGATCTGAAGCGCCTGGCGGTTGCCACGTCATTGCCGGTATCGGAAATCGATGCCAGGCTCAATCTCGTTTCGCAAGGTGTCGGGCTGTCCGCGCTGCAAAAGTACGTCGGCAAACTCCGCCGCGAAACAGGGGCTGGCGTTCGGCCTGGACGGTCGAGCGACGCGGGCCGGGCGAATGCCGCCGCGCTGGCTCTATTGCACGTTTTGACCGTGCTTTGCCCTGATTATCTCATCGACGCGACGATTCGACGGCTCGCCTTTTTGCGTCACGTCGACACCGATGAAATCTCCGAACTGGCCAAAGTCGCGGGCAACATGAAGCGGGGGAACTCGGAATGAGCGAAGTGCTCGCGCTGAGAATTCCATCGCCCGCCGTCACAGACGCGCCAAGCGATCGCGTGGGGTTTGTTGCGATCGGCGACGCGGCGAGAATTCTACGGGTCTCGGACCGTCATTTGAGGCGGCTCTGTTCCGATCACTATGAGGCTTCCGGACTTGCTCGAAAGGTTGACGGCGAATGGCAAATCAGCCGTCGCATTCACCCCACGCTTTCCGGCATCGAAACCGATGAGCTTCGCTATCACCGCCAGCTTGGGGAGATTCGCGAAAAGGGCGCTTCCGAAAAGGCGATTCGACGCGCGGAGGCGCTGCGGAAAATTATTCTGGACTTTCCGACGCGCCCCTTGAAGGCCCACGATGAGGCCGGCCGGCAGCGCGAATATGTGAATCACCTGGCCGGCTCAGGAAAGCTCCGGGAAGCGGGCATCAAAAAATACTCGCCGCGCAGTCTGCGGCGGCACGTCGCGGCCTATTGGCAGCGCGGCGACTCCGGGGGATTGAAGGCGCTGATTCGACGCACGGGCGCGGAGCGAGGCCAAATCAGCATCGGCGCCGAGGCTTGGGATTTCTTCATCGGCGTCAAGCATGTGACACGCGACGTTACCGTTTCGAGTGCTTACGACCAAGTCGCCGGCTACGTCATCGAACGAAAATTGAAGGATGATCCGGCCTGGCAATGGCCGGCGCTTCGCACCGTTCAAAATCACTACGCCGCTTCGGTCCCTGATTATCAGCGCGTTTACGCGACGGAAGGGCCGCAGGCGTTTCGGGCGAAGTGCCTGCCGAAAGTCGCCAGGGATTATTCCAACATCGAAGCTGGCGAGATTCTCTGTGGTGACGAGCGCACGTTGGACTTCATGGGCCGGGCGATCGGAGATCGAGGCTGGCGGCGCGGCCGCTTCAAAGTGACGGCCTGGTTGGAAGTGCGAAGCCGCAGTTTCAAGGGCTGGCATATCGGCGAGGCGGCCAACTCCGACACGATTCTTGCGGCGTTCAAACACGCGACGCTGGCGATGGAAACGCTTCCCCGCCGCGTCATCATCGACAACGGCCGCGACTATCAGAGCGTGGGCGGAGGCCGGCACAAGTCCGGGAAATGGGACGGCCGCGATGAGCGGCGCGAAAACTCGGCATTCGAGAGGCTCGAAGTCGAGGTCACTTACGCGACACCCCGAACGCCTTGGGCGAAAATAATCGAGTCACATTTCAACGCCGTGAAGGCTGAATTCGATCGCTATTTTTCGAGCTATTGGGGCGGCTCGCCGGCCGAACGCCCGCACGATGCGGACCGCTGGACCAAAGCAAACTTGATGAGCCTGCCCACGGTGGAAGAGGTCCGTGATGGGTTCAAGGCGTTTCTGGAAGCGCATCACGAAGTGCCGCAACGCGGCGACGGAATGGACGGCATGACGCCGAATCAGGCGTTTCGCACGTTCTATACCGCCACGCCACGCCGCGTCACGTCGGCGACACTAGACGTGGTTTGCACCAAGCGCGTCGGCCCGGTCAAGGTCACGCGCGACGGCGTGCGCTATCAGGGAATTCAATACGGCAAGTGGCAAGAGCAGGTCTGGAGAATGCAAGGCCAGCAAGTCTGGCTCGCGGTCGACCCGATTGAAGGGGATCGCGTGACGATCTGCGAAGAGGACGGCCGCCCGATCATCGTCGCAATGGTGGACAACAACCGGGGCGAAACGCGGGAAGAAATCCGCGAAGCGATCGCATTCCAACGGCGCTGTCAAAAGAGCATGAAAGGCTACGCGCAGGCCCGTGAATACACGCTGCTGAACCGGCCGCAACAGATCGCGGCGCGGCGGGCGCTGGCGGCCAAGGCGCGTCAGATGCCGGACAGCGACTTGCCCGATCCGATGCCGACTCAAAGCGTGGGCATCGTGCGGCCCGACATTGCGGCGGCGGCCGAGCAGGTGAAGCGGGCTTCCGGCGCGGAGGCGCTTCGCCGCCTTACGTCATTGGATGCCAAGGCTGAGGCAGTCAATCAAGGGCGGCGCGTCGATATTTGCTCGATGGGCGCGGGCGAGATTCCAAGCGAAGAGCCGACGCGACGGCGCGTGGCGGTGTGGGATATTCCGGTGAACGCGGAGGACGACTCGAATGCATCCTGAAAATCCGCGGAGCGAGGCCAGGACGGCCATCGACAAATTCAGCATGGATGCACGGCAGGGCGCAGGGATGCTAGACCCAAATAAACCGGTCACGGAAGACCAGCAGCGAACACTCATCCGCGATTTGACCGAGTATCGCGAGCGGCACTTAATCGACGGCAAGCCCGTCAGTTGGGCGAAGCTCGCCGAGTGCATTGGCGCGTCGAGCTCGGTGCTTTCAGAGTGGGTCAGGGGGAAATACCAGGGCGACTCGGAGCGCATCGCCCGCAAGGTCGATCGATTTCTGGCTCAGGAAGAAAAGTCCG